>VFQS010000016.1_pt1 | contig 341752 bp, 329 predicted proteins | sample 3512361 | NCBI WGS metagenome assembly VFQS01 (sample SAMN10412375, study PRJNA504923) | tailings metagenome | isolation source: Relicate 1 Philex TSF3 active mining | place: Philippines
GCTGGCCGTCGTCGCCGAACTTCATCCAGCAGATGTCATCGCCGATGGTCTCGGCCTTCCAGCCGGGGATCGTGGGTTGCAACATGGCGAGGTTGGTCTTGCCACACGCTGAGGGGAAGGCAGCCGCGATGTACTTGAACTCACCCTTCGGGTTGGTCAGTTTCAGGATCAACATGTGCTCGGCCAACCAGCCGTTGTCGCGGGCCATCACCGAGGCGATGCGGAGAGCAAAGCACTTCTTGCCGAGCAATGCGTTGCCGCCGTAGCCGGAGCCATAGCTCCAGATCTCGCGGGTCTCGGGGAAGTGCACGATGTACTTGTTGTCGGGGTTGCACGGCCATGGGGAGTCGGCTTGACCGTCTGCGAGTGGTGCGCCGACGGAGTGCACGCAGGGCACCCACTGGTCGTTGCCGAGGACGTCGAGTGCGCCTTGGCCCATGCGGGTCATGATGCGCATCGAGACGGCGACGTAGGCGGAGTCGGTGAGCTGCACGCCGATGTGGGCGATGGGGGAACCGAGCGGGCCCATCGAGAACGGCACGACGTACATGGTGCGGCCGCGCATCGCGCCCTTGTACAGGGCCTTCAACTCGCTGCGCATTTCCTCTGGTGCGCGCCAGTTGTTGTTCGGGCCGGCGTCGATCTCGTCTTTCGAGCAGATGAAGGTGCGGTCCTCGACGCGGGCGACGTCGCCCGGATCGGAGTGCGCCCAGTACGAGTTCGGGCGCTTGGCGTCGTTCAGCTTGGTGAAGGTGCCGGCGTCGACGAGTTGGTTGCAGAGACGGTCATATTCTTCGGCCGAGCCGTCACACCAATAGACGTCGCGTGGCTCGAGGATGCCGACCCACTCCTGCACCCAGTTCTTCAGTGCGGCGTTGTTCGACGAGCCGGCCATGGGTGGTGTTCCTCAGTGACCTGGGGTTCCCATGTCGCGCTCGGAGCCGAGGCGAATCGTGGTGGCGCGACCGGAGCCGTCGAGGGAGAACACGACGCGCTGTCCTTGGCGAAGCATGCGAAACAGTGAGCCCTCGAGGGCGTTCGGGGCGAGTTCGTAGTCCTTGAGATCGGTGTCGCACATCACGACGCCGTCCCCGCTTGCCGGGTCAAAGGCCTTGACCACACCTTGCATCACGCACCTCCGCGCACTTGGTTCACCCGAAATCCTTACAGAAGTTAGCCACTCACGACTCATTGAGATTTCACCGTGGGGTGCCATCGGGAGATCAGATGGGGGCCATCGGGGAGCGATGGTCAGTGTGTGTGGCGTCTGCGGGTGTCGACGCCTCGCGATGGCGAAACGTGGCACCTGTGGGGACCTGCGCCCTGCACGCCGCGGAGAGCAATCCCGTGGCGGGGCGTGAAACTATGGATTTTTATAGTTCAAAAATAGCGATATTCTGAACTATATTGAATTCAGGGTGGATTCGGGCTATGGCTCTGTTCTGGCTCTGTTCTGGCTCTGTTCTGGCTCTGTTCTGGACCTGCTCTGGGTCTGAGCTGGACCATGTGTCGAGGCCAAGCGGTCTGGAGCACGTGGGACGTGACGGTTGGGGTTCCGATGAAGGTGGGTGTGTTCGGTGAGTGAGCCAAGGGCCGTGGGTCGTTGCGTCCGGCGACGCGTACTGGTGATGCGCGAAGTGGTTCAGCCATGAAGGCCCATCCACGATCCGGCACGCTCGTCACCCAACTCGAGGGGTATCGGGCGTTCGAGCCGACCCCGTTGCCGCCATCGCCGCGCCTTCAGTTTGACGACGCGCTGTTGCGCCAACTCGTGCAGGCGAACCTCGCGCTTGGTCGCCTGGACGGTCTGGCGTCGAACTTGCCGGGTGCGGACTTGTTCCTCTCCATGTACGTGCGACACGAGGCACTCGTCAGCTCACGGATCGAGGGAACCCAATGCACCCTCGACGACGTCGTCGCTGCAGTGTTGTCGAGCTGGCAGGAGGACAGTCGCGACGTTGGCGACGTCGTGCGGTACGTTGCCGCGTTGAATCATGGAGTGGCGCGTCTCGGGGAGATGCCACTGTCGATGCGACTCGTGCGCGAGATGCACGAGGTGTTGTTGCGTGACGGCCGCGGATCAGAAAAGACTCCCGGTCAGTTTCGTCGGACGCAGAACTGGATCGGGCCGGCTGGCTGCACCCTCGCCGACGCGCGCTTCGTGCCGCCGCCGGTGCACGTGATGAAGGATGCACTCGGTGACTTGGAGACGTTCCTGCACGACGAGAGTCTGTCGGCATTGCTCGTTGCGGGACTCGCGCACGCGCAATTCGAGACGATCCATCCGTTCCTCGACGGCAATGGTCGAACTGGACGGTTGTTGATTGCACTCATCCTGCACGACCGTGAGGTGTTGTGCAGGCCGATTTTGTATCTGAGTGCATATTTCAAGGAGCACCAACGCGAGTACTACCGACGCTTGACGTCGGTGCGTGAGGACGGAGACTGGGAGGGGTGGATGGCATTCTTCCTGTCGGCCGTGACGTCGTCGGCGACCCATGCCGCCCACACGGCGGTGGAGATCACTCGGATCCACTCGATCGACCGAGAGTTGGTCGCGTCCTCGGGTGGGAACAAGCACGACATCCGACTCCTCGATGCGCTGTACTCACAACCGATCGTCAACGTCGCCTGGGTCGAGCGTGAGCTCGACGTGTCGAAGGTGACGGCGAACCGGATCGTGGCACGGCTTGAGTCCCTTGGGATCCTCAGGGAAACGACGGGCTTTGCCCGCAATCGCCGCTTTCGTTATGACTCGTACCTGCGCATCTTCGAGGCGATGACCCCGCAATGAGCGCGCCTGATCGCCAGCCAGTGGCGTGGTTCTGTACGCTTTCTGAATGCCCGTGATGGAGCAGTTCGGGGCAGAGGCCCTGCGTGAGACGGTGATCACGTTCCGCGACACCATGAAGCGCCACGCCGAGGGCATCAACCGCCTGAACGTCTACCCGGTCCCCGACGGAGACACCGGGACCAACATGTCGCGAACCCTGGACGCGGTCGTCGCCGAACTCGAGGCGGCCGCCCCGGAGATCGCCCCGACCTGTGACGCGATCAGTCACGGCTCGCTGATGGGTGCCCGCGGAAACTCGGGAGTGATCCTGTCTCAAATCCTGCGCGGTCTCGCCTCGTCGCTGAAGGGCGCCTCGCCGGCGACCGCAGCGACGGTTGCCGACGCATTGAAGGCGGCGAGCACGGCCGCCTACTCGGCGGTGTTGAAGCCGATCGAGGGAACGATTCTGACGGTGGTGCGCGAGACGGCCGATGCCGCGCAGCGCGCCGCGCACGATGGTGCGACGCTGGCGGCGATGTTGCGCGTCGCGCGCGCAGCCGGTCGCACGGCACTCGCCAACACCCCGGAGCAGTTGCCGGTGTTGAAGGATGCCGGCGTCGTCGATGCGGGCGGTGCGGGGTTCTTGTTGTTGATGGACTCGGCGCTGCACGTCGTGGACGGCGAACCGTTGCCTGAGCCCGAGGTGGTGAACGCACCGAGCGGGGACCAGTTCGCCGCCGTCGCGCACCGCGAGAGCCACGACGGCACGGTGGACGTGAGCGAGCTGCGCTATGAGGTGATGTTTCTTCTGAACCTTGCCGATGCGAACAAGACGGCCTTCATGGAGGCCTGGGGTGCAATCGGGGACTCGATCGTCGTCGTCGGCGGGGACGGTCTCTACAACTGCCACGTCCACACGAACGACATCGGGGCGGCAATCGAGGCTCCGCTCAAGTTGGAGGGCAAGCCCTTCAACATTCGAGTCACGGACCTGTTCGAGGAAGTCGACGAGGAACACGCCAAGCGTGAGGCCGAACTCGGGGTGGCGTCCCCGAAGAAGCACGCACACGTGCCGTCGCTGCCCGAGGTGGACTGCGCGGTCGTGGCTATCTCGAGTGGCGCGGGACTGGATGAGTTGTTCGCCCAGATGGGCGTGCACGGGGTGATCACCGGTGGCCAGACGATGAACCCCTCGACCCAGGAGTTGTTGGACGCCGTCGAGCACATGAACTCGGACCAGGTGATCATCCTGCCGAACAACAAAAACATCATCCCGGTGGCCAACCAGATCGACGAGCTGACGAACAAGACCGTGCGGGTCGTGCCGACGTGTTCGATGCCCGAGGCGTTGGCCGCGCTCGTGTTCTACGACCCGGAGGGCACCGCCGAGGCGAACGCGGCGGCGATGACCGATGCGGCACACGCCGTGGCCACCGGCGAGGTGACCCAGGCGGTGCGCGACACCAAGACCGATGCCGGGGCGGTGAAGGCCGGCGACTGGATCGGCCTCGTGCGCGGGGACGGCGTGGTGGCGATCGGGGACTCGATGGTGGCGGCCTCGACGCAGTTGCTCGAGCACTTGATCACCCCGGGTCGGGAGTTGTTGACGGTGATCACCGGGGACCAGGCGAACGCTCGGGCGACCGAGGAGATCGAGGCATTCCTTGCCGAGCGATACCCCGATGTTGAAATAGAGGTGCATGCCGGTGGCCAACCCCTCTATCCCTATCTCTTCGGCGTGGAGTAACCCATCCCCGAGGCAGGCGTGACCGAGCCGCTCACCCTGCGCGACCTGCAGGCCATCGACGTGGCGGTGCTGAAGGGAATCGGTGACAAGCGCAAGTCGTCGCTGTCGGACTACGGCGTCGAGACCGTGCTCGATCTCCTCACCACCTATCCGCGACGCTGGGTCGACCGCACGAACGAAGCGCGGGTGGCCGACTTGGTCGAGGGCCACGAGGCGCTCGTGCTCGTCGAGATCCGCAGCGTGAACAAGCGACCGTTGCGTGGCGGCAAGACGATGGTCACGGTGTCGGCCGCAGACGACACCGGGCGGTTGAACGTCGTGTTCTTCAACCAGCCGTGGCGCGCCAAGCAGTTGTCGTCGGGAATGCAGGTGGCGATGTTCGGCAAGGTCGAGACGTTCCGCGGGACGCTGCAGATGACGAACCCGGTCGTGGATTTGATCGGCAACCGCACCGGTCGCGTCGTTGCCATCTATCCCCAGAGCGAGAAGGCCAACCTGTCGACCTGGGAGATTGCCGGATGGGTGGAGAGTGCACTCGAGCGCTGCAAGGCACGCGGACTCGCCGACCCGGTGCCAGGTGACGTGCTCGCCCGCCACGAACTCACTGATCGCACCACCGCATTGCGCGGCATCCATTTGCCCGAGTCGATCCTGGCCAAGGAAGAGGCGCGTCGTCGACTGGCCTTCGACGAGCTGTTGCGCGTGCAGACCGTGCTCGTCGGTCGCAAGCGCGCTTTCGAGCGCAACTCGCGCTCCATCCGCCACGTCGTCGACGGTGAGTTGCTCGCACGCTTCGTCTCCGCGTTGCCGTTCCCGCTCACGGGAGCACAGCGCCGGGTGATCGAGGAGATCTCGTCTGACTTGGCCGGCCCACACCCGATGCATCGGTTGCTGCAGGGCGACGTCGGCAGCGGCAAGACGGTGGTCGCGGTCGCGGCGATGTTGGTCGCCGTCCAGGGCAGGCACCAAGGGGCGCTGATGGCCCCGACTGAGGTGCTCGCCGAACAGCACTTCGCAGGGATCTCGCGGATGGTCGAGGGACTGAAGGTGCCGGACCCGGACAACTTGTTCGGGGATCGCCAACTGCGCGTCGAGTTGCTCACGAGCAGAGTCACGGGTGACAAGCGTCGCGACATCCTCGAGGGTCTCGCCTCGGGCGGTGTGGACGTCGTGATCGGCACGCACGCACTGATCCAGGAGGCGGTGAACTTTGCGAGCCTCGGTGTCGTCGTGATCGATGAACAACACCGCTTCGGCGTGGAGCAGCGAGCTGCGCTCTCGGCCAAGGGCGACGACTCGTCGACCCCGGACGTGTTGGTGATGACGGCGACCCCGATCCCGCGCACCGCGGCGATGACCGTCTACGGGGACTTGGACGTGAGCGTGCTCGACGAGCTGCCACCGGGCCGCACGCCGATCGTCACCAAGTGGGCGGCGGGGCCGCTCATCGAAGCAGAGATGTGGGCGCACGTGCGCGAGACGGTGGCCGCTGGCCAGCAGGCCTACGTCGTGTGTCCGCTGATCGAGGAAAGCGACAAGGTCGAGGCCGCCTCGGCAGAAACCATCCACGCGGAACTCTCTGGGGACGTGTTGAAGGGACTCGCCGTCGGTCTGTTGCACGGGCGCATGTCGTCGCAGGAAAAAGACGACGTGATGGGGGCGTTCAGGGCCAAAAAGATCGACGTCCTCGTCGCCACCACCGTGATCGAAGTCGGCGTGGACGTGCCGAACGCGACCGTGATGGTGGTGCTGGATGCCGATCGCTTCGGCATCGCCCAGCTGCACCAGTTGCGCGGTCGCGTCGGCCGAGGAACGATTGCCTCCACCTGCTGGCTGCAGACCAAGGACGACACCGAGCACTCACCGCGGGTCGATGCACTCGTCGGCACCACCGACGGTTTCGAGTTGGCCGAGATCGACCTCGAGTTGCGCGGCGAGGGCACGCTCATGAACACGGCGCAGAAGGGCCGAAGTGACTTGAAGCTCGCCTCGTTGCGTCGTGATCGCGACTTGATCGACATGGCGCGCAGTGCGGCGTTCGAGATCATCGACGCCGATCCGACGCTGAAGAAGCACAAGGTGCTGCGCGACGAGATCGAGTTGTTGCTGACGCCAGAAGAAGAGGAGTTCCTCTTCAAGAGCTAGTCGATAGAGCGTGGTCGTTCCCACGGGTTCACAGGATTCTGATCGAATATGTCGACGTCGTGCTGCCAATCTGTATCTGCTGGACCGTCGAAGATGTGTGCAATTTCATCCCAGGTTTTCCAGCGAATTTGATCTGCGGGAACGAGTCTTGCGACAAGTTGACCAGATGAAATGATTTCAATTTCTTCGCCTTGTTGGACTCGACCAATGAGCTCGTCAACTCGCTTCGATATGTCGCTGATGTCAACTTCTGACATGGTCCGCAACGTAGCAAGAGTCTTGCTTTGGTTGTCAAGGATGAAGAGCTAGTCGTTGGCGAGGTCGGTGTCGATCGGGGGCAGCTCGATGTCCCAGCGGTCGCGACAGTCGCGGCAGCGATAGGCGACGATGTCGCCGACGTACCACTGGCCGTCTTCGCGGGCCGGGGTGATGAGGTGGCACGGGCCGCCACAGTCGACGCAGACGATCTCTTCGGCCGGGGTTTCGGCGAGCGCACTCAGGTCGTCGTCGTACACGCTCCCAGTCTCGCCGATGGGTTCGCCACCACACCTATACATATGTCTCCTCGGCGCGCGGGCATAGCCTGAATGCATGCGCGTGGTGGCGGGAGAACTGAAGGGTCGAAAGATCCTGGCCCCCGAGGGCAAGACCACCCGGCCGACGACCGACATGGCGCGCGAGGCGACGTTCAATGCCCTTGGCAGCCTGGACGTCGTCGTCGGGGCACGTGTCGTGGACGCATTCGCCGGGTCCGGTGCGCTCGGGATCGAGGCGATCTCGCGGGGTGCGGCGCACTGCACGTTCATCGAACGCGATCGGGTGGCCGTCGAGGTGTTGCGGGAGAACCTCGCCACCCTCGGGATCACCGATCGGGCGAGCGTCGTGCGCGGGGACGTGATGAGTTCGTTGCGCAACGTCACGGATGCAACGCTCGTGTTGGCGGACCCGCCCTATGAGTTCGTCGCGTGGCAGGAACTGTTGGATGCGACGTTGGCCAACCTGGTCGTCGCTGAGAGCGACCGTGAACTGGGTGGGGCGGATGCGCCGTTTGTGGGCTGGACCCAGACCCGCGTCAAGCGCTACGGCCGGGCATATGTGACCTTCCTCCAGCGGTAGCGTGGAGGGCACATGGGCGTCGCGTTCTACCCGGGCAGTTTCGATCCGTTCCACCTCGGTCACCTCGACATCGTCGAGCAGGCCGTGGAGATGTTCGGCGAACTCGTGATCGGGGTCATGCACAACCCGGCCAAGCCCTCGGGGATGTTCACCCCCGACGAGCGGGCGGACCTGATTCGCCAGTCCACCCAGCACCTCGGCAAGGCCGTGTGCGTGGAGAAGTTCTCGGGGCTGACCGTCGAGGCGGCCGCCCAGATCAAGGCGACGTTCCTCGTGAAGAGCGCCCGCACCACGCACGACTTCGAGACCGAACAGCAGATGGCCCAGACGAACAGGGCCGCGACGGGTATCTCGACGGTGCTGTTGTTTGCGACCCCGGAGCACCAGTTCGTGACCAGCACCTATCTTCGCCAGTTCGCCCAGGCCGGCGGCACGATCCGTACGCCGCTCGCGCCGGACTGCGTGCTGGCGGCACTCAAGGCAAAGCACTAAGGAGCAACGATGAGCTACGACGACAACGAGGTGATCGAGGACCAGATGACCGTCGAGTTGGGTGACACCGAGTCGATCTTGGAAAAGGTCGCCGACATGATCGCCACCGCACCGAACGTGCCGCTGTCGAGCACCCCGCGCATCGACCGTGAATACGTGGTCGGCTTGCTGCAGGACGCGCTCGCGTGTCTGCCGGATGAGATCCGCCAGGCACGTTGGATGTTGAAGGAACGCCAGGACTTCATGGCCAAGACCCAGCGCGAGGCCGACGAGATCGTGGAGGCCGCCCGCGTGCAGGCCGAGCGCATGGTGCAGCGCACGGAAGTGGTGCGCGCGGCAGAGGCCAAGGCCCGCCAAGTGCTCGAGTCGGCGAACGCCGACACCAAGCGGATGAAGAACGAGATGGAGGACTACCTCGACCAGCGCCTCGCCTCGTTCGAGATCATCCTCGATCGTCTGACGAACACGATCGCCCAGGGTCGTCGTCGCATGCAACTCGTCGGCACGCAGCCCGAGCCCGAGGCACCCGCCACCCAGGCGACGGATGCGACCGGTGCGACGTTCTTCGACGTCGACGAGACCGACCTCTACTAGTTCGCCCTCGATTCGGCCCTGCCATGGCCTCGCCGCTCGTCGTCAACATCCTCGAGCTGACCCGACGCCCGGGCACCGACAAGGACCTCGTCGTCTCCGTTCCCGCCACCATCCTCGAGTTCGCCGACCCTCGGTTGGATGACGCCCAGGACGTGGACGTGTCGATCCACCTGGAGAGCGTCTCGGGTGGCATCGTCGCCACCGGCACCGCGCGCGCGAACGCCGAGCTGTCGTGTCGGCGCTGCCTGCGCGAGTTCACGACCGACGTCGACGGCGAGATCGACGAGCTCTACCAGCGCATTCCCGACAATCCGGATGCGACTGCGCTCACCGGTGAGCAGTTGGACCTCACCTCGGTCGTGCGCGAGGGAGTACTGCTTGCCCTTCCCGATGCGCCGCTGTGTCGACCCGACTGTCCAGGGCTATGCCCGCAGTGCGGGGCGGATCTCGCCAGTGCGCCGTGCGGGTGCAACGCGACGAAGACCGACGACCGCTGGGCAGCGCTCGATGCACTGCGGGATCAGTTGCCACCGGGCTGAGTCCACCCAACCACATCTGGCTTGACTACAAAAGTAGTCATATGGCTACTTTTGTAGTCAAAGGGTTCGCGAGGATGGGAGGCCCACCGATGGATGTCGCGTCGCCGATCAGTTCGGTGATTCCGGGCGTGCCTGGAGTCATCCTGCAGATCCTTGCGCGTACCGAGCAACCGCTCACCGGAAACGGCATCGCCGATCTTGCAGATGGGGTGGTGTCGCGGGCGGGAGTGACGAAGGCGCTGAGCACGCTCGTAGCCCATGGACTCGTCGAGTGTCGGCCGGCCGGACGGGCGAACCTCTACACGTTGAACCGAGAGCACGTGGCAGCAGAGGCCATCGTTGCGTTGTCGTCGTTGCGTCAGGCGACGATCGACCGGCTCAGTGCCCTCGTTGGGGACATGGAGATCCAACCCGTCGGTGTCTACCTGTTCGGTTCTGTTGCACGGGGCGACGGGAGTGCCGAGAGCGACGTCGACGTCTTGGTCGTACGGCCAGCTCGGGTGGATGAGGATGTGTGGACGAACCAGATGATGGAACTCTCACGGAGCGTGCGGGCGTGGACGGGCAACGCATGCGAGATCCTCGAATTCACAAAGCGTGACCTGGAAGCCCTCGCGCGCAAGAAGGATCGGCTGATTACTTCGCTGAACAAGGATGTCGTCGTCATCAGCGGACCGAAACTGAGGTCCGTGGCACACATCTAGATGTGTCGCCACACCAGTACGTCCTTCAACATCTCGCCAAGGCAGAGGAATTCCTCGACGCGGCGCGAGCAAACCTCGCCGCAGCACACGTAAATGCTGCGACGTCGAACGCGGTCTTGGCGGGAATCAACGCCAAGGATGCGATCTGCCTGTCCCTCGTCGGGGGTTCGGTGAAGTCCAGGAACCATGATGATGCAGTCGAGGAGCTCCGACGCGTCGGTCACGTAGGGAGGGAACTGGCGCCGACGCTGCAGCGCCTCCTGCAACTCAAGAACGCTTCGCAGTACATGAACGTCTCAGTCACTGCCCGGGACGGACATGACGCGGTCCGGTGGGCAACGCGACTGGTCGAGGGGGCAAGCCGACTCGTCGCTGGTTGAACTGCGCGTCCAACGCATGATTCATGACGTCAACGTGAGCTGGTCAGTGCACACATGTGCAGTGGCAGGGCCCAACGTCCCTCACCAGAACTGGAGTATTATGTCTGTAGTTATGGAGACGCACGGCGCAGTGTCGTTATTGACGGCAGGACTACCTGCCCGAGCCGACGAGATTGGTGACTGGCCAGACCTCACCGATCGGACGGTGCGCATGGAATTCACGCCAGCGGCGATCCGTGCACTTGCGCAACTTGTGGAGAAGTGGTCACTGACCGTTCGAGAAATGTGCGACCTCTTGGGCGGAGTGTCGGAAAGTTCGTGGCATTCGTGGCAAAAGCATGAACCCGAGGCGCTGACGGTGGACCAGCTGACGCGGACCTCGTTGCTCCTTGGCATCTATGGTGCGCTGCACGTGATCCATTCGGGGGACTTAGCCAACGAGTGGGTTCGCTTGTCGAACTCGAATCCTCTGTTCGGCGGCAGGACGCCACTCGAGTCGATGCTGACGGGTGGCATTCCGGTGATGGTCGAGGTTCGCGCTTTGCTCGACGGGCGTCGAGCGGGGTGGTGAGCGGGGACACCTGGCCGACGTTTGGCTCGGTGTCGTTCGACGACACGTGCCGGTTGGTTGCAGGAGAACGGACGATCGACGTCGAACACGGATTGGATGGGCTCAGTCGGTCGAGGGACGACCTCGTGCGACTGGTTCGGCTGTCAGGCGTCACCGACAGCCGCTTGCAGGCTCAATACGAGCGGCATCCGGTCGGTCTCGATCGCACCAATCTCATCTTTGGGACCCAGATGAGCAGGCTCGTCAACGACACGTTTGCCAACCCTGGGCATGGAACGCGATTCGGGTCAAAAGGTCGCTCGGGGGTGTGGTACTGCGCCCGCGAATTCGAGACGGCTGTGGCGGAAGTCGGACATCACCGAATCAGACAGTTGCGGGAAGTGAACCGACCCGACGAGCCGTCGATCGTGCGCACGCTGTTTCTTGCGGACGTGCGCGCCGAACGATTCGCACACCTCGACGTCGCCGACCCGCGCTCGGTTGCCTGCTTGGACCCTGACTCATACGACGCGAGTCAGGCATTCGCCGACAACGTGCGCCGACTGGACGGGGAAGGCATCTCCTATCCGTCGGTTCGTCGCCCCGGTGGGTGGTGTCTCGCGGCATTTCGGGCACAGCTCGTGTCTCGGGTTCGGCGTGCCGGCACCTACCGTTTGGTCATCGAGGGTTTTCGCCTCGTCGCCGTCGAGGAGATGAGCTGACGACGCTGGCGCCCGCACGACACATTGGGGCTGCTCGGTGCCCGAATTCTGCGGTGTCGGGGACCTGATTGCCCCGATAGCCTGACAAGCCGGATGCGGCCCACGGCCGGTCCCAGGATTTCGAGCGAAAGACGAGCACGCGATGCCAGTACCCAAGAAAAAGAAGTCGAAGATGAAGGGCCGTAGCCACATGGCAGCCGCCTGGAAGCTGGGTGCTCCGTCGGCGAGCGTCTGCCCGCGTTGCAGCAACTCCAAGTTGCCCCACACCGTGTGTGGCAACTGTGGTTGGTACAAGGGTCGCGTCGCAGTCGACGTTGGCTGAGTCGTCCCCGGGCGCATCCATGTTGCCCGTCGCGGTTGACGCGTTAGGCGGAGACAAAGCTCCCGCCGAGATCGTTGCTGGTGCCAAGCAGGCACAGGCCGAAGGCATTCCCGTTCTCCTCGTGGGCCCCGCCGACCTCGCCGACAGAGGCGACCTGCCGTTGCACGTGGCGAGTGAATTCATCGACATGCACGAAGAGCCGGCGAACGCCGTGCGCACGAAGAAGGACTCGACGCTCGTGGTGTCCGCCGACCTCGTTCGCGACGGCAAGGCCTCGGCGATGATCTCTGCAGGCAACACCGGTGCGACGATGGCGTCCGCGCTGTTGCGCATAGGTCGCATCAAGGGCGTCAAGCGTCCGGCGATCGCAACGCCGATTCCCGTTCCGGGTTCGACGCCGACGGTGATGTTGGATGCGGGTGCGAACGCCGAGGTGGAGCCGGAGTGGATGACGCAGTTCGCGCTCATGGGCTCGGTCTATGCGCGCGAGCGCTTCGGGATTGCCCAGCCCAAGGTCGGGCTGTTGTCGATCGGCGAGGAGCCGGGCAAGGGCGACACGCTGCGCAAGCAGACCTATGAGTTGCTCGAGAACGCGACGAACGTGAACTTCATCGGCAACGTCGAGGGTCGCGACATCATGACCCCCGACGTCGACGTCGTGGTCACCGACGGGTTCACGGGCAACGTCGCGTTGAAGACCCTCGAGGGCACGATGCGCACGATCGTGAGAGCGCTGTTCGAGGCGATTGGTGCGCCGGAGTACAAGGAGCACGCCGATGCACTGATGCCGGCGTTGCTCGGTCTGTATGCGAAGTTCGACCCGGACTCCACGGGCGGGGCGATCCTGCTCGGCACCGACGGCGTGTGCATCATCTCGCACGGCTCCTCGAGTGCGCGGGCGATGCTGAACGGGATCAAGGTGGCCCGCGACATGGTCGACTGCGACATGGTCGGCAAGATCGCCGAAGCCATCGCCCACGCATGAACGAGGCCCTCGCCAGGCTCTGCGAGCGGGTCGGCTATCGCTTCCGCGACGAGTCGCTCGCCGTCACCGCGATGCGTCACCGCTCCTACGTCGCAGAAAACGACGGCGTGGAATCCAACGAGCGCCTCGAGTTCCTCGGGGATGCGGTCCTCGGATGGGTGGTGGCCGACCTCGTCTATCGCGCACACGACGAGATGCACGAGGGCAAGCTCACCGACCTGCGCAAGTCGATGGTCAACGCAACCGCGCTCGCGGAACTCGCCGAGGACCTCGGCGTCGGCGAGTGTCTGGAACTCGGCCGCGGCGAGGAGCAGGGCGGCGGTCGAGAGAAGACCTCGATTCTGTCCGATGCCCTCGAGGCACTCTTCGGTGCGATCTACATGGACTCCGATGCCGCCACCACGCACCGCGTGTTGACGACGCTCATGGGTTCGCGCCTGCAGGGTGCCCTCGATGGTCTCGATCGACTGGACGCCAAGACCCGACTGCAAGAGCTCGCCTCGAAGTTGCTCGGTGAACACGTGCACTACGAGATCCGCGACGAGGGTCCGGACCACGAGAAGGTGTTCTACGCCACAGTCTTCGTCGGTGAGCGCAGGCTCGGATCGGGCGAGGGTCGCTCGAAGAAGGCGGCCGAACAGCTCGCCGCCGAGATTGCGTGTGACACCCTCGCGCGCGAACACGCCTAGGGGCACCCGTGCCCGAGTTGCCCGAGGTGGAGACGGTCAGGCGGGGCATCGACTCACTCGTCGTCGGTCGGTTGATCACGCGCGTCGAGGTCGGTCGCGAGCGCACCGTGCGGCGCACGAGTCGCGAGGCACTGATCGACGGTGCCTCCGGCACGCGCATCGTCGCCACGCGACGCCACGGCAAGTATCTGTCGTGCGACTTGGATTCGGGCGAGGCGATCATGATCCATCTGCGCATGAGCGGGCGGGTGCTCGTCGTGGACGCCGGCACGCCGCGACCGCCACACACCCACGTTGTGTTCCACCTCGAGGCGACCGAAGAGTTGCCGGCGGGCGAAATGTGGTTCGTCGACCCGCGCACCTTCGGCGAGGTCGTCGTCTACGACCCGAGTCGACCGAGCGAACTCGTGCCCGAGCTTGGGCGGCTGGGGCCGGACCCGTTGGATGGAGGCTTCACGGCGGAGGTGCTCGGGTCGCGCCTGCGCGGCAAGCGGGGGAACCTGAAGGCGACGCTGCTCGACCAGGCCGTGGTGGCGGGAATCGGCAACATCTATGCCGACGAGATCTGTCATCGGGCCCGCCTCAGCCCGCACCGCGTGGCGGGGTCGCTGCGCCGCGACACGATCGAGCGCCTGCATGCATCGATCGTCGGCGTGCTCGGCGAGGCGGTCGCCGCAGGCGGCAGCACGCTCGAGGACACCCAGTACGTGGACGCCGAGGGCAACGAGGGTTGGTTCCAGCTCGAACATCGCGTCTATGGCCGGGCGGGCGAGACGTGTCGCACGTGTCGTCGAACACGCATCTCGCGCACCACGCTCGCGGGCCGCACCACCTGTTACTGCCGGGTCTGTCAGCGCTGAAACTCGGGCGAGTCGATGTCGGGGGGATCCCTGACATCAACTACTCTCGCGGGTTGACGTGTTCCTCAAATCTCTGACCCTCAAAGGCTTCAAGTCCTTCGCCGATGCCACGACGATGGAGCTCGAACCCGGCGTGACCGTGGTCGTCGGCCCCAACGGCTCGGGCAAGTCCAACGTCGTGGACGCCATCGCCTGGGTGCTCGGCGCGCAGGCCCCGAAGGCCGTGCGCAGCCAGAAGATGGACGACGTCATCTTCAACGGCACCGCCCGCCGACCGGCCCTCGGCCGCGCCGAGGTGATGCTCACGATCGACAACTCCCAGGGGCTCTTGCCCATCGAGTTCTCCGAGATCACCGTGTCGCGCACGCTGTTTCGCTCGGGCGAGAGCGAATATGCGATCAACGGCGTCGAGTGTCGACTGCTGGACGTCCAAGAGTTGCTCTCGGATGCCGGCGTCGGTCGCCAGCAGCACGTGATCATCGGCCAGGGCCGCATCGACGAAGTGTTGAGCAACTCACCCGAGGATCGTCGAGCGATCATCGAGGAAGCAGCCGGTGTGTTGAAGCATCGCAAGCGCAAGGAGAAGGCCGAGCGTCGACTCGAGGGGACCGAGGCCAACCTGTTGCGCGCACAAGATTTGTTGCGCGAGGTGCGGCGCAACTTGAAGCCACTCGAGCGACAGGCGGATGCCGCGCGTCGTCACGGCGCGTTGATCGCCGAGATGCGCGCACTGCAGACCTATCTCGCGGGTCGCGAGATCGCAAGCTTCCAGTCGCGACTGACCAACCTCGCCAGCGACAAGTTGGCCGGCGAAGAGGCCGAGCGGTCGCTGCGCGCAAAGCTCTCCAGCCTGGACTCGACCGTGATGGCGGCCGAGGCGCAGCTGTCGGCGCGCGGGGACTCGGGTGTCAACGACGAACTCGTGCGCATCGAACAGTTGCGCGGACGCGCCAAGGGTCTGATCGCGGTGCTCGCCGAGCGTCGCCGCTCCGTCGAGCGCGACCGCGGACAATTGATGGACTCCGACGTCGTGGCAACCCTCGAGGCCGAGGGATCCAAGTTGCGCGAGGACCTTGCCAAGGTCGCAGAGCAACTCGCCGCCGTCGCCGCGGTGAACCCCGACTCGGTCGTCGGCGGGGAACAGACGAACACGCTGGAAGAAGCACGTGTCGCCACGCAGAAGGTGAACGAACTCACCGCCCAGGTGCGCGGGTTGAACGAAGACATCGATCGCCTGCGCATCGTCGTCGACACCGACGTGCGCAACGAGGCTGACCTCGCTCTGCGTCTCGCCCAGGCTGACACCGCCCGCATCGGCGCCGAGGCCGCGGCCGATGCCGCCCAGGCGCTGTTTGCCACCGCCCAGTCCGATGCGACGACATCGTCGGCCAAGGCGGATGCGTTGCAGATGGCACTGGATGTGAACTCGGCGAGCGCGTCCGCGCTGCGCGAGGTCGAGGGCGCGCTCGGCACGCTGAACGACCTCATCGACATCGACGCCGATCGACGCGTCGCAGTCCAGGTCGCACTCGGCGACTCGCTCTCCGGGGTCGTCGCCCAGAACGTCGATGCCGCCCGTCGCGCGCTGCAGGAACTGCGCCAGTCGGGGAGCGTCGGTGCGGTGCTCGCGTTGAACGCCATCACCACCATCCCATTCACCCCCGTCGTGAACAAGGGGTCGTCGCTGCGCACCCACGTGCGGGCCAAGGCCGGCGCACACGAGGTGCAGGTCAACCGACTGCTCGACGTGTTGTTCTCGCGCGTGGTGTTCGTGCAGTCCTGGTCGGACGCCCTCGAGGCCGCCATGTCGCACCCCGAGATGGTGGTCGTGACCGGCGATGGCGACCGTTTCGCCTCGACCGGCATGCGCGTCGGTGCAAGCGGCGTGACCCAGAGCGCACTCGACGAGGCCCAGCGCCGTGCGCAACGTGCCGCGGACGCACTCGTGCGCGCCGAGGCCGACTTGAACGACGCGCGCACCAAGCTCGCCCAGGCCCGCGACGCCCACGCATCGGCGCTCACGCTCATCGAGCGTCACCGCACGAGCGCCGGCGACAACTCGCGTCGACTCGCGAGCGCATACGACAACCTGCGATCGGTGCAGGCCGAGCTGCAGGGCCTGCTCTCGGTGTTGCGCAACGACCTCGAGGTCAAGACCGCGGGTCTGCAGGAGCGTCGTCAGTTCTTGGAGGCCCGACTCGCCGAGATCGACACGCGCCTTGCCGCCGACGTCGAGGCCCGCAACGCCGCCGCCGAGCGTCGCCGCGGAGTCGAGCGTCAACTCGCCGCGCTCGTGCGCCTGTCGGCACTCGTCGAGGGACACGCGAGCGCACTCGACGTGCGCCAGGGTGAACTGCAAGAGGTGCGTCGCCGCCAAAGCGACGAGGTGCGCGCGATCTCCCAGCGCCTGGACGAGGCACGCAAGGAGCGCTCGACGAACGAAGGTGCGCTCGAGGAGCGTCGCGAGCGCAACCGCCGCATCGACGTCGAGGAGGCCGAGGTGCGCATGCGCCTCGAGGCCACCGTCGAAGCGTTGCGTCGCGACCACTCGTGCGAACCGCAGGCCGCGATGGATGCACCGATGCCGAACCTGCCCGACGGCGTCTCGCCGATTTCCAAGGTTCGCGAGTTGGAGCGTGAGTTGCGCCTGATGGGTCCGATCAACCCGCTCGCCCTGCAGGAATTCGACGAGTTGCAAAAGCGCCACACGTTCCTCGAAGAGCAGCTGGAGGACGTGAAGAACACCCGACGCGAATTGATAAAGGTGATCAAGGAGGTCGACCGCGAGATCCAGATGACGTTCTCCTCGGCCTATGCGGACGTCAGCGAGAACTTCTCGCGCATCTTCAACTCGCTGTTCCCGGGCGGCCAGGGCAAGTTGATCCTGACGACCCCGAACGACATCTTGAACACCGGCATCGAGATCGAGGCGCGTCCCCCGGGCAAGAACGTGAAGAAGTTGTCGCTGCTCTCGGGTGGTGAGCGCTCGCTGACCGCCCTTGCGTTCCTCTTCGCGGTGTTCAAGAGCCGCCCATCCCCGTTCTACGTGATGGACGAGGCCGAGGCAGCCCTCGACGACGTCAACCTGCATCGCTTCCTCGCGCTCGTGAACGAGTTCCGCAAGGACGCCCAGTTGCTCATCGTGAGCCACCAGAAGCGCACGATGGAGGCGGGAGACTGCCTGCTCGGCGTGACGATGCAGCCGGGCGGTTCGTCACGCGTGATCGTCGAGCGCGCAAGCGCCGCCTCCGCATAACCTGAGGGCACCATGAGCCAGTCGCAGATCATCCTGCTCGTGCTCGCCGTCGCCGGCCTTGCCTTCGGCATCGGCGTGGTCGTCGTCGGTCGCCGCCGCACACCGAGCGCTCCACCGCGAACCACGATCGCCCAGACCCGCGCGACGACCGTCGCCCCAGCGCCCGTCACCGCGCCGGTTGCCACGCCGGTGGTCGACGAACCCGTCGCACCGATCGTCGAGCCAGTCGTTGCGGAGCCCGTCGTTGCAGCACCCGTCGTTGCAGAGCCAGTCGTCGAACCGGTCGTCGAGCCCGCACCGCGGTCGGTGCGCGAGCGGTTGTCCAAGGCGCGCGGTGCGTTGTCGGGTGCAATCGGCTCGGTCGTCGGTCGCGGGGGAATCGACCAGGCCACCTGGGACGACCTCGAGGAAGCGTTGCTGCGCGCAGACGTCGGCGTGAAGGTGTCGACGGCGCTGCTCGATGAGTTGCGTGCGCGGGTCAAGGCGAAGGAACTCTCGACGCCACACGACGTCGTCGGTGCACTGCGCTCGACGATGAAGTCGCGACTCGCCGGTGCGAACCGCGAACTCGGCTTCGATGCCAACCTCGAAGGACCGAACATCTGGTTGATGGTCGGGGTGAACGGTGCGGGCAAGACGACGAGCCTCGGCAAGATCGCCTCGCAACAGGTCGCGGCAGGTCGGCGCGTGGTGATGGCGGCAGGCGACACGTTCCGTGCGGCGGCCGGCGAGCAGTTGGCGACGTGGGCCGAGCGCGCAAGTGCGGAGATCGTGCGTGGGGCAGAGGGCGGCGATCCGTCGTCGGTGATCTTCGATGCGGTGCAGAGCGCGGGTGCGCGCGGGGCCGACCTCGTGCTCGCCGACACCGCGGGTCGACTGCAGAGCAACACGAACTTGATGGAGGAGCTGCGCAAGGTGCGACGCGTGGCCGAGAAGGGCACCGGTCGGGTGACCGAGGTGCTGCTCGTGATCGACGCGACGACGGGCCAGAACGGTCTCGTCCAGGCGCGCCAGTTCGCCGATGCGACGCAGGTGACGGGAGTGGTGTTGACCAAGTTGGACGGCTCGGCCAAGGGCGGCATCGTGTTCGCCATCGAGACCGAGTTGTCGATCCCCGTCAAGTTGGTCGGCCTCGGCGAGACGATCGGCGACCTCGTCGCCTTCGACCCGGACGAGTTCGTCGACGCGCTGTTCGACGAGAGCGTCTGAGCACCCGCCGCTAGCCTTGCGCGCACGATGTTCGAGTCACTGAGCGACCGCCTCGGCGGGGTCTTCAAGCGCCTGCGCGGCAAGGGTCGACTGACCGAAGCCGACGTGGACGAGGTGATGGGCGAGATCCGCACCGCCCTCCTCGAGGCCGACGTCAACGTCTCGGTGGTGCGCAACGTCGTCGAGCGCATCCGCACGCAGGCGATCGGCGCGCAGGTCTCCGAGGCGCTCGATCCGGGTCAACAGATCGTCAAGATCGTGAACGCCGAACTCGTCGCCATGCTCGGCGGCGAGACGCTGAAGATCACCTATGCCTCCCAGCCGCCGACGGTGGTGTTGATGGCGGGTCTGCAGGGTTCGGGAAAGACGACGAGCGCGGCGAAGTTGGCCTCCTGGTTCCGTAGCCAGGGACGCAACCCGCTCCTGGTCGGCGCCGACCTGCAGCGACCGGCGGCAGTGGAGCAGTTGCGCGTGCTCGGTGCGCAGTTGAACGTGCCGGTGTTCTCGCAACCCGGCGATCCGGTCGAGTGTGCTCGCGCAGGTTTGGCCGAGGCGCGCGACAAGGGTCGCGACGTGTTGATCGTGGACACCGCGGGACGACTGGCGATCGACGCCGAGATGATGCGCCAGGTGGCGGAGATCTCCGGTGTGGTCTCCCCGCACTACACGTTCCTCGTCGTGGATGCGATGACCGGCCAGGACGCCGTCACCGTCGCCAAGGCCTTCGACGAGACGCTGTCGATCACCGGTGTAATCCTGTCCAAGTTGGACGGCGACGCGCGCGGTGGTGCGGCGTTGTCGGTGAAGGAGGTGATCGGCAAGCCGATCGCCTTTGCCGCCACCGGCGAGAAGTTGGACGCCTTCGAACAGTTCCATCCCGACCGCATGGCGAGCCGCATCCTCGGCATGGGCGACGTGCTCACGCTCATCGAGCAGGCAGAGAAGGTCTTCGAAAAGGAGCAGGCCGAGGCGGCGGCATCCAAGATGCTCGAGGGTCAGTTCACCTTGGACGACTTCCTCGAGCAGCTGCAACAGGTGAAAAAGATGGGGCCGCTCTCGGGGATCATGGGGATGATCCCGGGCATGCCCAAGGAAGTGAAGAACGCCGAGGTCTCCGACGACATGGTCAAGGTGACCGAGGCGATCATCTACTCGATGACCCCTGAGGAGCGGGCCAAGCCTGAGCTGATCAACGGTTCGCGTCGCGCGCGCATCGCCAAGGGCTCGGGCACCCAGATCTCGGACGTGAACCGGCTGGTCAAGCAGTTCATGGAGATGCAAAAGATGATGAAGCGCATGGGGGGCATGGGCGCCAAGAAGGGCGGCAAGGGGATGGATTTGGCAGCGGCGTTGGGCCAGCACCTCGGCCCCCGATAGCCTTCGAGCCATGTCAGTCAAGCTTCGCCTCACCCGAGTGGGCAAAACCAAGCAGCCGCACTATCGCATCGTCGCGGCCGATACCCGCAACGCCCGTGACGGCCGTTTCCTCGAGATCGTCGGCAACTACCACCCGCAGGCCGAGCCGTCGGCCCTCGTGGTCGACAACGCCAAGGCCATCAAGTGGCTCAAGCAGGGTGCCCTGCCGAGCGAGCGCGTGAAGAAGCTCCTCGAGATCTCCGGCGCGTGGTCCGAGTTCATGGCCACCAAGTCGTCGAAGTCCTCGAAGTAATCGCGCGTCAGTCGACCACCGTGTCTGAGACCGCAAACGCCGTTCCCGCCCCGACCGCAACCGCCGTGCTCACGCACGTCGTGCGCTCGATCGTGGACGACCCCGAGGCCGTGAAGGTCGAAGGGTTCGCCGACGGCGACAAGATCGTGTTGGAAGTACGAGTTGGCGAAGGCGACCTCGGCCGCGTCATCGGTCGTCGCGGACGTACTGCGATGAGCATCCGCACCGTGGTGCGTGCCGCAGCGACACGCGACGGAGTGGACGTCGATGTCGACTTCGTCGACGACTGAACCGAACCCTCCGCAGGGGTGTCTGCACGTCGGCCGCGTCGGCCGACCACACGGCGTGCGCGGTGAGATGTACGTCGACTTTTTCTCCGACCATCCCGAGCGCACCAAGGTCGGCGCGAAATTGTGGATCCGTGGTGCGTGGCACGAGATCGCATCCGCCAAGCGCTCGACCGATCGTCACCTCGTGTCGCTCGTCGGCATCGACGACCGCACCGTGGTGGAGACGATGACCAATGCCGAGGTGTGGGGCGAGCCGATCGCAGACCCGGGCGTCGTGTGGGTGCACGAGCTGATCGGAGCGCGCGTCGTCGGTGTGGATGGCACCGCGCACGGCACGTGCGTCGCGGTGGTCGACAACCCCGCACATCCGATCCTCGAGCTCGACTCCGGTGCGCTCGTGCCGAGCGTGTTCATCGTCGCACATGCCGAATGCGTCGTGACGATCGATCCGCCCGAGGGACTTTTCGAGTTGGGGGACGACTGATGCGCATCGACGTGTTCACGATCTTTCCGAGCCTCGTCGACGGGTTCTGCTCCGAAAGCCTGCTCGGTCGCGCCCGCACCGAGGGCCTCGTGAGCGTGAACTGCCACGACCTGCGTGAACACACGAGCGACGTGCACCATTCGGTCGACGACGCACCCTTCGGCGGTGGTGCGGGGATGGTGATGACCCCGCAGCCGATCTTCGATTCATTCGAGCGCTCCGGTGCGCCGCGGCCGTTGTTCCTGCTCTCCCCGGGAGGGCGACGCTTCGACCAGTCGTTCGCACATCGGTTGAGCGAACTCGAGGGCTTCAGTTTGTTGTGCGGCCGCTACGAAGGCGTCGACCATCGGATCCGCGAACACCTCGTGGACGAGGAGATCTCCGTCGGCGACGTCGTGCTCGCGGGCGGGGAGGTGGCGGCGTGTCTCGTGATCGAGGCCGTCACGCGCCTCGTGCCAGGGGTGATGGGCAATGCGGTCTCACCGGTCACCGAGAGCTTCGGTGCATCGGGTCTGCTCGAAGAACCCCAGTTCACCCGACCGGCGAGCTTTCGCGGCTGGGACGTCCCCGAGGTGTTGCGTTCCGGGGATCACGCCAAGATCGAGGCGTTCCGTCTCGCCCAGGCCCTGCACCGCACGATTGCGCGCCGACCCGACCTGATCGAGGCCCGCGGAGGCTTGACCGAGGCGGAAAAGGACCTGTTGGAGAAGTTCCCACCACTGCCGTATCCTTCTACCTTCACCATTTGACGGGTTTGTGCCTCGCCAAGACCCACCACACAAGGACTCCAGATGAAGACCACCGACATCGTCGATAACCAATACAAGCGCACCGACCTGCCCGACATCCGCCCCGGCGACGAGGTCAAGGTCCACGTGCGCGTCGTCGAAGGCGGCAAGGAGCGCGTCCAGGTGTTCCAGGGCAACGTCGTGGCGATCACCGGCTCGGGGATCTCCGAGTCCTACACCGTGCGCAAGCTGTCCTACGGCGTGGGTGTCGAGCGCACCTTCCCGTTCCACAGCCCGTCGGTGGCCAAGCTCGAGATGGTCAAGCGCGGCGACGTCCGTCGCGCCAAGTTGAACTACCTGCGTGCACGCAAGGGCAAGTCGGCCAAGGTGCGCGAAAAGCGCGAAGACCAGTAAGTCGACTGCGGTCAATCGGCACCACTTGAACACCGACGACCTCGACAACTTCGAAGCCGAACGCGAGTTGCAACTCGCCCAGGAGTATCAGGACGTCGTGTCGATGTTCCGTTACGCCGTCGAGACCGACCGGCGCTTCTATCTCGCCAACAACGTCGACGTGAAGGTCGTCTCCGAGGGTCCGCGCCCGATCGTGGAGGTCACGCTCACGGACGCATGGGTCTGGGACATGTATCGCAAGAGCCGCTTCGTGCCGCGCGTGCGAGTGCTCAGCTTCAAGGACGTCAACGTCGAGGAACTGCCCGGCCTCGACATCTAGTCACGCCGATGCGTTCGGCACGCGTCGATCCCAACACGCATAGTGCCAGTGACGCCGCAGGTCGGCCGCCTCGCTCGGCACGCACACGTAGTGGCCCATGCCTTCGGGGATGTCGCGATTGCATCCCGGGCACACGTAGGTCTTCACCGCCTCGTACGGCTGCACCCTGCGCACCTCGACGGGACCAAAGAGGCCATCCCAGATTCCGGTCATCCGGCGAACGCCCAGGCGACGAGAGCGGCGATGGCGACCATGGCGCTCGCCACGATCACCACGTCCGAGCGGCGCTTGACGCGCCTGCGATGCGGGTTGAATCCCATGCCTTCAGTATCGTTCCTTTCATGGAAACTCTCGAGGTTGTGCGCCGCGACGGCATCGTCACGGTGACGATGAACCGCCCCCAGCGCAAGAACGCCGCCAACGGCACCATGTGGCAGGAGCTCCTCGCCACCTTCCGCGAGGTCGCCGATTCGACCACCGACCGGGTGATGGTGCTCACGGGTGCGGGCGGGGAGTTCTGCAGCGGGGCCGACCTGACCGACGGTGGGGCACGAGCCGCCGGCAAGCACGCGCTCGCCTCGATGCGCACGATCAGCGAGATCGCCCTCACGCTCCAGCGCATGCCCCAGCCGACGATCGCCAAGGTGCGGGGCGTGGCCGTCGGTGCGGGATGCAACATGGCCCTCGTGTGCGACCTCGTCGTCGCCTCGACGACCGCGCGCTTTTCCGAGATCTTTGCACGCCGCGGGCTGTCGCTCGACTTCGGTGGCTCGTGGGTGTTGCCGCGGCGCATCGGCCTGCACAAGGCCAAGGAGCTCGCACTCTTCGGCGACATCATCGATGCAACAGAGGCCGAGCGCATCGGTCTCGTCAACCGCGTCGTTGCCGACGAAAAACTCGATGCCTTCGTCGACGACTGGGCGACGCGCCTCGCCGCCGGTCCGCCGATCGCACTCGCACAGACCAAGCGCATGTTGAACAACGCGATGAACGTGACGCTCGAGGAGGCACTCGACGACGAGGGCGCCGCACAGAGCGTGAACTTTGCGACCAAGGACACCGTCGAGGCGATGCTCGCCTTCGCCGAAAAGCGCGAACCCAAGTTCACGGGGCGATAGATCCACGCGACGCTCGATCGCACGAAACGCAACTAGCGTTGTCTCGTGCGCGTGCGTCTGATCTCGATCCTTTTCGTCGGGATGCTCGCCGCACCCGGCGTTGCACGCGCCACCGTCCCGCCACCGCCGCCCGAGGAGGTGCCGAGCGAGCAGCCCGAGACCCCGAGCGTGATCGCCCCGTCGCCGATCACGGTGCCATCGGCGGTGACCACGCTGCCCGAAGGATGCGCCGGTCCCGTCGAGCCACAGATCGTCTTCGTCGGCACCGTGCTGCGTGTCACCGACTCCGTCGCCGTCTATCGGGTTGACCAGGTGCGCGCTGGAGCGGACCTCGGCGGCGAACTCGGCGTCGAGTATGGCAACGACGCACAGTTCCTCTCGGCCGGCACGCAATATCTCGTCGGTGCGCAGGCCGACGCCCAAACGGGCGTGCTCGCCTCCAAGGTGCGCGAGGAACGACCACTCTTTGGTGGGGACGCCGTGCTCGGGGTGAACGAGTCGTCGGCCGACTGTCCCACGTTCGACGATCCGATCCGCACGCTGAACGTCGATGGCTCCGAGATTCCCGCCGGCGTCCTCGTCGGCGTGCGCGAGCACCTCTGGTTGTACGTCGCGGTGATCCTTGTCTCGGTCGTCGGGATGTTTGCGCTCCTCGTCGGCCTGATCGTCTGGCGTCGCTCGCTCGCCGGTGCGCGTCGCGCGCTTGCGCGCAAGTAACTAGCGCGCGGCGGTCGCGAGTGTGCGCAGTTCGGTGACGGCCGCGCCGAGTCCACCGGGATGCTTGAACATCGCCGAGCCGGCGATCAACACGTTCGCCCCGGCCGAGGCCGCACCCGAGACGGTCTTGGCAGAGATGCCGCCGTCGACTTCGAGGTCGACGGTGTCGGAGAGACCCGCGGCGTCGATCATCCTGCGCACCTCGGCGATCTTGGGCTCCATCGTGGCGATGTAGCTCTGGCCTCCGAAGCCCGGGTTCACCGTCATGACGAGCACGAGGTCCACGAGGTCGAGCACGTTGGCGATGGTCGAAGGGTGGGTCGCGGGGTTCAGTGCGACCGCAGCCGTCGCGCCGAGTTCGCGGATGTTGCCGAGCGTGCGGTGCAGGTGTGGGCAGGCCTCGACGTGCACGATCAGTCGCTGGCAGCCGGCCTGCACGTAGTTGCGCGCCATCGCGTCGGGCGTGAGCACCATGAGATGGGCCTCGAAGGGCACCTTCGTGAGGTGTCGGGTGGAGGCGATCACGTCGGGGCCGAAGGTGAGATTCGGCACGAACTGGCCGTCCATCACGTCCCACTGGATGAGATCCACGCCCGCGGCGTCGAGCGCAACGATCGCCTCGCCCAGCTTGGAGAAATCCGCGGGCAACACCGATGGTGCGATCTGGATGGGTCTCGGCACGCGCCACAGCATAGTTGTCGATCGACTGCGCGTCGGCCGGCTTTCGCCTACGGTTGATGCGTCGTGACCACGCAACGAGTGACCATCGAGCGCCTGGTCGCAGGCGGGGACGCACTCGCACACTTGGAGGACGGTCGCGTCGTGTTCGTCGACGGCGCGTTGCCCGGCGAGGTCGCCGACGTCGAGGTGACGCAGTCGAAGAAGGACTTCGCCCGTGCGACGCTCGCCCACGTCGTCACTCCGTCGCCGCATCGCGTCTCGCCGCCGTGTCCGAACGTGGCGCGGGGGTGTGGGGGATGTTCCTGGCAGCACCTCGACCACGACCGACACCGCGACACCAAGGTCGACCTCGTCACCGAGGCCCTGCGTCGCACCGCGCGACTCGAGGACGTCTCGGTGGCCTTCGCCGGGTCGCTCCCACCGCACCACTCGCGCACCACGTTGCGCATGGCGGTCGCACCCGATGGTCGAGTTGGCTTTCGTCGTTCCTCCAGTCACGAGGTCGTCGAGATCGACGAGTGTCTCGTCGCCCATCCGCTGCTCGCCGAATTGATCCGCGACGCGCGCGTCGAGGGAGCGAGCGAGGTGACGATGCGCTGCGGCGTGGCGAGCGGTGAGCGCGGAGTCTGGTTGCACGACGACAAGGGTCGCGACGTGAAGGGGGCGAAGATCACCGGATTGCCCGACGACGTGAAGGTCGGTCGGCGCGCGGTGATCCACGAGACGGTGCACGGGGTGAACCTGCAGGTGTCGATGCCGGCGTTCTTCCAGACGTCGGCAATTGCGGCCGAGTTGTTGGTCAATGCGGTCAACGTCGCCGCCGGCGACGCGGCGCTCTCGGGTGACTTCGGTGCGATCGTCGATGCCTACGGCGGGGGTGGGTTGTTCAGCGCGACGTTGGTCGACACCGACGTCGAGATCGTGCTCGTCGAGTCGAACAAGTCGGCGGTCAACGACGCACACGTCAACCTCGCCGACCACGACGTGGTGATCGAACAGGTCGCCGTTGAACAGTGGCGACCGATCGAGGCGGGTCTCGTGATCGCCGACCCTGCGCGCAACGGACTCGGCAAGGTGGGGGCGGAGGCGATCGTTGCCACGGAGGCCACCCGGATCGTGCTCGTCAGTTGCGACGCCGTCGCCGGTGCGCGCGACCTACGTCTGTTGATCGATGCGGGATATCGACTGGAGACGGTGAGCGTGCTGGATCTGTTCCCGCACACCCCGCACGTCGAGATGGTCAGCGCGCTGTCGCGACGCTGACAGAGTGCCCCCCCTCGGATTCGAACCGAGGACCTGCGGATTAAGAGTCCGTTGCTCTAACCAGCTGAGCTAGAGGGGCGTCCTTGTGACGCGGGAAATCTTAGGAGATAGCCCGAGTAGAGAAAAAATGGGGGGAACTTGCGTTCCCCCCATGTTCGATATGGGGTGGACGAGGGGTCTCGAACCCCCGACCTCCAGGACCACAACCTGGCGCTCTAGCCAACTGAGCTACGCCCACCACGTGGGCCTCAGTGTAGGCTGAAAGGGACGTAATTATTGGAGTTGATAACCATGTCAGCGATGGATTCCACGCTGCGTTCAACCTTGGCCGACAGGGCCAAGGACATCACGAAGAGAGAGTTGGCGCGATACGCGGAGCGAACCTCGGGTTCGCAGAAGGCCAACGCTCGAGCTCGTAAGGTGCTCCCGCTCGGGGTGCCATCCAGCTTCCAGGCCTACGACCCGTACCCGATCGTGATCGCCTCGGCCGACGGCCCGAACATGGTCGACGTCGACGGCAACACCTACGTCGACTACGACATGGGCTTCGGAGCCCTCTTCGTCGGCCACGGCCACCCGGAAGTCAAGCGCGCCGTCGCCACGCAGTTGAACGGCGGCACCCTCTTCGTCAACCCCTGCGAGGGCAACGCAGAAGTCGCCGAGATGCTGGCCGCACGCTACGGCCTGCCGATGTGGCGCTTCACCAACTCGGGCACCGAGTCCACGATGGACGCGCTGCGCGTCGCGCGCGCCGCCACCGGCCGCCACAAGATCTGCAAGGTCGAAGGTGGCTACCACGGTCACCACGACGAGGTGATGGTGAGCATGAAGCCGCCGCTCAACCTCGCCGGTCCCGCCGACCGTCCGAACTCGGTGCCGTCGTCTGCCGGCATCACGCCCGGCGTCGTGGCCGACACGATCGTCGTGCCATACAACGACCTCGAGGCGCTCGAGCGCGTGCTGTCCACGCGCGAGATCGCCGCGTTCATCGTCGAGCCGGCGATGGAAAACATCGGCATCTGTCTCCCGCAGCCCGGATACCTGCAGAAGGTACGCGAGCTCACCACCACCTACGGCACGTTGCTCGTGTTCGACGAGGTGAAGACCGGTATCACCGCAGGCTGGGGCGGCGCGAGCGGCTTCGTCGGCGTGCAGCCCGACCTCGTCGCGCTCGCCAAGTCGATCGGTGGCGGTCTGCCGCTCGGTGCCTTCGGCGGCAAGCAGGAGTACATGGACGAAATCACCGAGGGTCGCGTCGTGCACCTCGGCACCTACAACGGCAACCCGTTGTGCATGGCAGCGGCCAAAGCAGTCCTCGGCACCATCTGCACACCTGCCGAGACCCAGGCGACGATCGAACGCAACGGCGCGTTGATCGGTGAGTTGAATTCGATCATCGACGACGCCGGTCTGCCCGCACACACCGTGCAGTTCGGTGCCAAGGGATGCGTCACGTGGGCCGAGGAGCCGATTCGCAACTATCGCGACTACAAGGCGACGGACTTCGACCTCGCCTTTGCCCAGTGGATCCACGGCATCAACCGCGGCATCTTGTTGCCGCCGGGGTTGGACGAGCAGTGGTTGATCTCCGTGATGCATGCCGAAGACGACGCGATGCGGTATGCACACGTGTTCGCCGAGTTCGTCGCCGACCTGACGGCATGACGACGACGCGCGCGGGCCTGCCGCGCATGTTGCTGCGCGGGTTGTTCCGTCGCTGTGCCCATTGCGGTGGCAAGGGCGCGTTCTTCACCGGATGGTTTGCGCGCACCGATCGCTGCAAGACGTGCGGCTTCAAATGGGAGCGTGATCTCGTCGGGTTCCAGCTCGGCGCGGCCGCGATGAACATCATCATGACCGGCGGTGCCGTGCTCGCGACGATGGGCATCGGCGTCGTCGTCACCTATCCCGACGTCCCGACGTGGCCGCTCATTGCCATCGTCGGGTCGGTGGCGCTCCTCGTCGGCATCGGCGGGTTCCCGACGAGCTACACCGTGTGGCTAGCCGTCGACTTGACGATGCACCCCCTCGAGGACGAGGAACTGGCGGACGCCGCCGCCCACGCTTCGAATCACAAAGATTGACGCTCGAGATTCGCGCGCGAGCTAGCGCGAATGAGGCCGACCAAGAAGTCGAAGTACTCACTGTCCTCGACGGGCTCTGAATCGAGCATGTCGTGGAATACGAACATCGTGTTGAAGAGCAACAAACTGAAGAAGCGTCGATCGAAATGACGGTCTGATTCTGGGAGTTTTGGAATAGCACGGTCCATGGTCGATTCGATCCATGCATACGCATCGTTGGTTGTCTTGCTGACCCGAGTTTGGAGTTGCGGATTCTCTAGCGCGGTTGCAAGCACCTTCAGCCTGAACTCGCGATCCTTTTGGTTCTCACCTGCACGCGGTTTAGGGGACAAGTTGACGAACTCTTCAATTGAAATCGACGTTGCACTCTCGATCCATGTGTCGACCATCGTTCGGTATCGAAAGACGAAGCCGTCATACCAGTCGCCAAGGACTGCAGCAAGCAGACCGTCTCGGTCGACGAAGTACTTATAGATGAGCGGAACCGAGACCTGAGCGCCGCTTGCGACGTCTGAGACGCGTAGGCCGATGATTCCGTGACGTTCAATCTCTGTGCGGGCACTGTCGAGGATCTTCGCCCGTGCCAGTGGGTTACCAGTGAAGTTGTTCGGGCGACGCACGGTTCACAATCTATGGCGGTGAAGAAACTTAACTGAGTTTTACTCATCTTTCGGTGCCAGTCACGCTGAGGAGTGTTTCGCTTACATGGTCACGATTCGCGAAAAGATTTCTGGATTCGCGTGCTCGGCCCAGCAGTCGTCATCGCGATGTGCCTCGTCTATCCCGCGCGCAATTATGTGCAGCTCGAGGTGCGGGCGGGAGCGTCTGAGTCTGCGTCGTCGAACTCTCAGGCATTGATCGACGCTGGATATCGATTTACATGCGCAGTGCAGGACGGGGGAGTGCAGTGTTGGGGTCGCAACGCCTATGGAGAACTCGGTGACGGCACGAATACGAGTCGGTCACGGGCGGTCACTGTCCTCACGAGTACGAGCCCGTCGACACCTCTGACGGGAGTAACGACGATTGCAGCGGGAAGATTGCACGCCTGCGCGCTGACAAGCGCTGGTGGCGTCAAGTGTTGGGGGTACAACGCTTACGGCCAACTTGGCGATGGATCGACGACAGATCGCCAAGTCGCCGTCGATGTGTCGGGCCTGACGTCGGGCGTGACCGCAATTGCCGCAGGTCAAAACCACACATGTGCCCGACTGAGCGGTGGCACAGTCAAGTGTTGGGGCGACAACGCAGAGGGACAGCTCGGGACGGGAAACCAGGCGACTTCATTGACACCGGTTGAGGTCCTCGGGCTGACGGATGCGGTACGCGTGACTGCTGGTCAGCAGCACACATGCGTGAGCACGTCGAGCGGTGCCATGAAGTGCTGGGGGTATGGCCTCAACTATCAACTAGGTACCGGCACCACTGCCCGGCAGAGTACACCAGCAAGCGTGGTCGGCTTATCTGCTGGGGTATCGGCGATCAGTGCTGGATACCTCAACACATGTGCTCTCCTCACGACCGGCGAAGTTGAATGCTGGGGAAACAACTCGAATGGTCAGATAGGCAAAGGTGGCTCCACAGGTGGCAATACCGCTTCGCCCAGCAAGGTCGTGGTCGGAGGCTCAACACTGACGAACGTGTCGGTGATTTCCGCATCGGATTCTGGTTGGACCTGTGCTGTCACCTCGAACAATCGCGCCTTTTGCTGGGGCGGAAACTTCGGATACAACCTCGGCGCGTATTACGGCGGAATCAGTCAGACCAGCGCCCAAGAATTCACCGGCCTTGGGACGTCCGTCGCAGCGATCACGTTGGGCGAGTATCACGGGTGCGCGATGATGTCCGATGGTTCCATCAAGTGCTGGGGCGAAAACAGTCAAGGTCAGGTCGGGAATGGCACGACCACTGGAGACAATGCTCTCTTTACTTCCCAGATTTCCGTTCCTGTCGCACCACTGTTGGTCGACTCGACAGCACCGACGTTTAGTTCGGCGGCAGTGAATGCTTCGGGAACGAAAGTGACTTTGACCTATTCGGAGGCGTTGTCGGCGACGACTGCCGGAGCGTCGGATTTTGCGGTGACGGTTGGCGGTGTGTCGCGCAGCGTGTCGTCGGTCGCGGTGTCGGGTTCGACGGTCGAGTTGACCTTGGGATCCGCAGTGGCGCAGGGGGAAACTGTGACTGTCGCGTATACCGATCCGACCGCGGGAAACGATTCGAGTGCGGTCCAAGACTCCGCCGGAAATGATGCGGCATCGTTGTCGGCGACGTCGGTGACGAACAATTCAACAGTCGACGGAGTTGCACCGACGTTTTCATCTGCGGCGGTGAATGCTGCGGGGACGAAGGTGATTTTGACGTATTCGGAGGCGTTGTCGGCGACAACCGCCGGAGCGTCGGATTTTGCGGTGACGGTCGGCGGTGTGTCGCGCAGCGTGTCGTCGGTGGCGGTGTCGGGTTCGACGGTCGAGTTGACCTTGGCGTCCACCGTCACCACGGGGCAGGCGGTGACGGTTGCTTACACCCAGCCGGCGGGATCGAATGCGGTGAAGGACTCCGCCGGAAACAAGGCGGCGTCGCTTGCATCGACGTCGGTGACAAATGGTGCGGACTCGATTGCACCGTCATTCTCCTCGGCGTCGACGAATTCTGCTGGAACGCAGGTCACGTTGTCGTTCTCCGAGTCGCTGTCGGCGACGACGGCGACCGCGGCGCGGTTCTCGATCGTCGTCGATGGTGTGGCGCGCACACCGACGTCGGTCACCGTGTCCGGATCTGACGTCATCTTGGTGACCACACCGGCCATCGAAAGTGGACAGAGCGTGACCTTCACGTATTCGGATCCCACGGCTGGCGACGACACGGATGCGGTGCAGGATTCGATTGGCAACGATGTCGGATCGATCGGTTCCACGTCGGTGACGAACGCATCGACGGTCGACACCTCGTCACCGACCTTCGTCTCAGCGGCGACGAATGCGGCCGGCACGACCATCACCTTGACGTACTCGGAGGCGTTGTCGGCGACGACGGCCGGCACCGCGGCATACACGGTGCTCGTCGACGGGGTGTCACGATCGGTGTCGTCGGCATCGGTGTCTGGTTCGACGGTCGTGCTGACGTTGGTGTCGGCGGTCGGATCCGGCCAGTCCGTCACAGTGGCCTATGCCGACCCGACGGGAGGCAACGATGCGAACGCCCTTCAGGACTCGGCCGGCAACGACGCCGCGTCGTTGTCAGGGCAGTCGGTCACCAACAACGTCGCCTCGGGCGCAAACTCCGGTGCCTCGGGCGCTACGACGACCACCACGACGACCACCACGACATCGTCGTCCACTTCGACGTCAACGACCACGATTCCCTCTGGCACGACGACATCCACTGGCGTCGTGGCCCCGACGTCGACGGTTCGGCGCACGACGACCACCACTTCGCCACGACGAACGACGACAACTGTGGTCCGCCGTTCTTCGACGACTTCGTCAACGCTTTTGGTGACCACGACGTCGCGGGTCGCGACGTCGAGTTCAATCGTGGTGACTACGTCGTCGTCGACCACGTCGACTTCGCTCGTGGTGGCTTCGACGCGTCCGGTGTCAACCACCGCACGCTCGGCGCCGACGATTGTGTCGACTTCGTCGATCCCGCCATCGGTGGTGTCGACGGTCGCGCCGTCTACGGTCACGTCGGTTGCCACGCAGTCGATCGTCGATTTGCAGAAGGCTGAAGACGAGCTCAAGGCCGTGGAGACGCAGTCGAGTGCGGTGTCGACGGAGTTGCGCCTGGCCCAGATCGCGGTGGGTGAGTCGCGCGTTGCGGTGCTCGACCCGAAGTCGGCGTTGGTCGTCGCAGTCAGAGAGGTAAGGAGCACGGTCGAGCGACTGCGGGCGGCGAACGCTCCCGAATCGGAGGTCGCTGCGGCGACGGGGCGCCTCGAGGACTTGCTGGTGGCGATCGCCGAAAACGTGAACGTGTCGGTCGATCGCATCGCTCAGGCCCAGGCGAGACTTGCGTCGATGTTGTCCGATCCCGCGGCGACCGCGCAAGCAATCGCCGATGCCAAGGCTGAGCTCGTTGCGGCGCGCGTGCCGGGAGTGGACGTCGTGGCGGCGATCCTCGCGACGGTGAATGAGCCGAGCCAGCTCGCACCAGTCATCATCCTTGGCGTGGTCGACAGTCCGGGAATGGGTCAGATCGAGTTCCGTGACGGTTCGACTGCCAAGCAATTGGAAATCGCCAAGATCAATGGTTATGCGATCCGCATGACGTCGAGCGACGGCTTCACGCTCACGATCTCGACGCGCGACAAGAATGGGGTGCCGATCGAGTTCAACTCGCGCGGCGGCATCGTCGTCAAGCACGGTAACTTCGTCTCGATCGCCGGAGAGGGCTTCGCGCCGGGCACGGACGCTTCGGCATGGTTGTTTTCCTCCCCACGCGAACTTGGTCGTCTCGGGGTCAATCCCGACGGATCGTTCTCCGCGGATTTCGCGATCACCGATGACGTTGCCGTCGGCGACCACGTCGCCCAAGTCAATGGATTGAGCCCTGACGGCCAGGTGAGGTCGCTGTCGCTCGACGTGGAGATCCTCCCGAACGAAGGTCCGGCTCCCTACGACCCGATCGCCAACCGCATGGCCGTGGCTGCGCTCATTGCCGAGGCCCTCGCCCTGCTTGCTCTCTCGCGCACCCGCGACGAAGACGAAGAGGATCGCGAGCAGGCCGACGTCGCCGAGGTTGGCGTGGATCGACTAGGAGGAAATGCCGAGTCGCGTCGCGACCGATTCTCGCCGCCCTCGAGTGGTGTCCTCGATCGCTTTTTTGCGACTGCGCCACAGCGACTCGCCGCCACGCAGCAGCTGCTCGCGCGCATCGTGCTCGACGGTGCATACTTGCGCGCGATGGCGGGCATCGGAGGAGTGCTCGTCGCGCTCGCGGGCATCCCTGTCGGATTCTTGGCTGCACGCAGTGCGGACTTCGACGCCGTATCCCCGAGCTTTGGCTGGTTGGTCGTACTCGTCGTACTCGGCACACTCGATGCGCTCTCTGGTGGGCTCGCCGCGCTTACGCTGATTGCCGCAACCGTCGTCGCGGGTGGAGTGACTTCCACGGACGCGGTGCGTGGTCTGCTCGGTGTCGCGGTGCTCGCGTTCGCCGTTCCATTGGTCGCGTCCACGACCAGGCCGTTCCGCCGATCGGCTCGTGTGCGCGACGACCGTTGGTGGGTTCGACTCACTGACGTAACCCTGCTCGTGTTGTTCGGAGCCTGGGCGGCGGGCGCCATGTACTCCGCGCTACCAGGTCTCTACGGGGTGACTTCGGAAGCGGCTGGCAAGACGACGACGGTCCAACTCGTAGTGCTCATTGCATTGCTTGCTCGTTGCGCGCTCGAGGTGCTCGCCGATGTCGTCACGCCGGTGCGTCTCTCTCGGCTCGTCGGCGCACCGCTTGTCGAGCCATCGACGGCACGGACCGTGAGTGCGCTCGTCGTGCGTGCCGCCCTGATGGCCTTCGTCGCCGTGGCCTTCATCGGCAACAACGTGTTCCTCTGGCTCGGCGCGCTCGTGTATCTCGTGCCGCGCCTCGTCGCACTCGTCGCCGATCGTTTCCCGAAGAGTGCGACGCTCAAGCGATGGGTTCCGGCGGGACTGTTGCGCGTCGTCGTGATGCTCTTCGTCGCCCGTTGGTGGGGAACCCAGATCGCTCGACTCAGCGACGATCCCGCGATGCAGTTGCAGATCGGGTTCGTCGTACTCGCTGTGCCGTCACTCGTGCTCAGCATCCTCGGCTGGTTCGCCGGGGGCGACTCAAAGTGGCGATCGACCCCGCTGTCGAAGGTTCTTGGGGTGGTCGTGCTCGCCATAGGGTTACTGACCGTCACCGGGGTCCTGTTCGCTTAGGCCAAACCCAAGCCCACTAAGGGCCGTGCAATGCTTGACCGAACAGGTGTTCGGGGTTAGGGTCACTGGGGTCCGATCCACCCAACCCACGCACACATCTCGGTGAACCGCCACACACCCCACATTTAGGGTGCGCAGTCCACCAAGAACCCGAGCAGACAGGAACCAGCCATGGCAAGCAAGGACAACAAGCAGTCAGAGGTCAAGAACAACTCGAACGAGTCGATGAGCGATCGCATGAAGGCTCTCGACGCCGCCCTCGGCCAGATCGACAAGCAGTTCGGCAAGGGCTCGATCATGCGGATGGGCGAGAAGGACTCGATGAAGGTCGCCGCCATCCCGACCGGTGCACTGCCGCTCGACATCGCCCTCGGCGTCGGCGGTCTGCCGCGCGGGCGCGTCGTGGAGATCTTCGGTCCCGAGTCGTCCGGCAAGTCGACGCTCGCCATGCACGTCGTGGCCGAAGCCCAACGCAACGGCGGCATCTGTGCCTACGTGGACGCCGAGCACGCACTCGACCCCGTGTATGCCAAGGCCATCGGTGTCGACACCGACAACCTGCTCATCTCCCAGCCGGACACCGGTGAACAGGCCCTCGAGATCACCGACATGTTGGTGCGCTCGGGCTCGCTCGACGTCATCGTCATCGACTCCGTCGCCGCGCTCACCCCGCGCGCCGAAATCGAAGGCGAGATGGGCGACAGCCACATGGGTCTGCAGGCCCGACTGATGAGCCAGGCGCTGCGCAAGCTGACGGCGAACCTGAACAAGTCGAACACCATCCTCATCTTCATCAACCAGCTGCGCGAGAAGATCGGCGTGATGTTCGGAACCCCGGAGACCACGACCGGTGGTCGTGCGCTCAAGTTCTACTCCTCGGTGCGCATCGACATCCGACGCATCGAGTCGATCAAGGATGGAGCAGAGGTCGTCGGTTCCCGCACCCGCGTGAAGGTCGTGAAGAACAAGGTTGCTCCACCGTTCCGCCAGGCCGAGTTCGACATCATGTACGGCAAGGGCATCAGCCGCGAAGGCGCCGTGCTCGACATGGCCGTCGAGATGAACATCGCCAAGAAGTCGGGCGCTTGGTTCACCTACGAAGGTGAACAGCTCGGCCAGGGTCGCGAGAACGCAAAGACGTTCCTCATCGAGAACCCCGAGGTGATGGTGCAGATCGCCGAGCGCGTACGCCAGCAAGCCGGCGTGCTCGAGGTCGACGACGCCGCGGGCTTCAGCGAAGACGACGACGAGCCCATCGACCTCGACTAGGGGTCGGCCAAGTTTCCCGTCGGCGAGTGTCCCTACCACTCGCCGACGGGGCTGCCATCTCCGGATGGCCTCGCGCACGCAACGGTAAACTTGGGTCATCGTGACTCGTAAATACGTCGTGCGCACCTTCGGGTGTCAGATGAACGCGCATGACTCCGAGCGCATCGCCGGATTACTGGAGACCGACGGCCTCGAGCGCGCCGAGTCCGAGGACGACGCCGACGTCGTCGTGTTGAACACCTGCTGCATCCGGGAGAACGCCGACGACAAGTTGTATGGCTCGCTCGGCTGGTTGAAGCCGTGGAAGGAAGCCGGTGTTCGCGACGGTCGCGAGCGGCAGATCGTCGTCGCCGGCTGTCTCGCGCAGAAGGACAAAGAACGCGTCCGTGAACGCGCCCCGTACGTGGACGTCGTGATGGGCACGCACAACGTGCACCGAGCCGTCGATCTGCTCGCCCACTCGCGCACCCATGGCGGGGTCACCGAGATCTTGGACGAGGCCGTGATCGACGACCACGCACTGTTTCCGAGCGCGCTGCCGGTGCGACGAGAGAAGTCCTACAACGCCTGGGTCACCATCCAGATCGGCTGTGACAACACCTGCACCTACTGCATCGTGCCGAGCGTGCGCGGCGAGGAGATCTCGCGGCCCTTCGACGACATCGTGGCGGAGGTGCGCGAGCTCGCCGACCAGGGAGTCACGGAGATCTCACTGTTGGGTCAAAACGTCAACAGCTACGGTCGCGACCTCGCCCTTGCGCGTCGTCGCGGTGGGGAAGTCGACGTGCGACTGCGTCCGCAGTTCGCCGAGTTGTTGCGCGCGGTCGGAGAGGTGCCCGGAATCTCGCGCGTGCGCTTCACGAGCCCCCATCCAAAGGACATGACGACCGAGTGTCTGCAGGCGATGGCAGAGACGAAAGCGGTGTGCGAGCACCTGCACTATCCGTTGCAGTCGGGTTCCGATCGAGTGCTCCAGTTGATGCATCGTGGATACAGCGCGCAGAAGTATCTCGAGCGCCTGCGCGAGGCGCGAGCGACGATCGACGACCTCGCCGTGACGACGGATCTGATCGTGGCGTTCCCCGGCGAGACGGAAGCTGACTTCCAGCACTCCCTCGAGGTCGCAGCGGAAGCCCAGTTCGACTCTGCGTATCTGTTCATCTTCTCCCCGCGCGAGGGGACGAAGGCAGCCGAGATGGTCGGCGACTTCGTCGACCCGTCGGTCGCCGGCGACCGTTTCGACCGAATGAAGGTGGTGCTCGATCGCACGGCGGTGATGAAGCATCGCGAGCGCATCGGGCGCATCGAAGAGGTGATCGTGGAGGGTGTGAACAAGCGCGACGATCGGATGCTCACGGGTCGCACGCGCCAGAACAAGCTCGTGCACTTTTCCTCGCCCGAGCTGTTGCGCGTGGGGACCTATGCGAACGTGCAGGTGACGGACGCGGCACGCTTCCACCTCTCCGGGCACCTGCTCGAGGTGACCGCGGAGCCCACGCACAAGGTGCGCCTCGCAGTGCACGCGGTCTCGTGACGTCGACTCGTCCCGTCGTCATCTGCGGTCCGACGGCAAGCGGCAAGAGCGACGTGGCGATGGCGGCGGCACGTGCGACGGACACCGAGATCGTCGTGTGCGACGCCATGCAGGTGTATCGCGGGATGGACATCGGCACCGCCAAGCCAACCCTCGACGATCAGTGTGCCGTCGCGCATCACTGTTTCGATCTCGTCGAGGCCTCGGCTCGCTTCACGGTGAGCGACTACCAATCGGCGGCACGCGCGGCGGTCGCCGACGTGGTGTCACGGGGGAAGCGTCCGCTCGTCGTCGCCGGTACGGGTCTGTATCTCACCGCGCTCATCGACGACCTGTCGTTTCCCGGTGAGTATCCCGATGCGCGCAGGGAGGTGGAGTCGGAGCGCGACGTCGCCGTCCTGTTCCGTCGACTCGAGCAACTCGATCCGCTCGCTGCCTCGCGGATCGAGCCGACCAACCGTCGGCGCATCGAGCGCGCACTCGAGGTCACGCTCGGCAGCGGCCAACCGTTCAGTTCCTTCGGTCCCGGCACCGCCGCCTATCCCGACAACGGTGTCACCCAGATCGGCATCCTGTGGCAACGCGAGGCGCTCGCGCGACGGGTCGAGGAACGCGTGCACGCGATGATGGCGCGCGGATTCCTGGACGAAGTGAAGCGACTCGTGGAGTCGACGTCGATGTCGCACACGGCGCGCCAGGCCCTCGGATATGCCGAGTTGATCGACCACCTGCACGGGGAGTGTTCGCTGGACGAGGCCGTCGCCGACATCGTGCTGCACACCCGACAGTTCGCGGTGCGCCAGGAGCGGTGGTTCCGTCGCGATCCGCGCATCCGCTGGGTCCACGTCGAGGCAGATCCCGTGGCCGAAATCGCACCGCTCGTCATCGAGGCGCTCCACTAGACCATGGGTATGGGATTTTCGGCGCGCATCGTCAAGCACTCGGGGCTTGGCAACGACTTCCTCGTGCTCGAGAACCCGCCGACGGCCGCCGATTGGCCGAGCGTGGCGCGACGACTGTGTGATCGCGATACGGGGATCGGTGCAGATGGTCTCTTGCTCCTTGGCTCCGACGGCTCGACGTCGCTCACGATGGCGCTGTACAACTCCGACGGATCGGTAGCCGAGATGAGCGGCAACGGCATTCGCTGCCTCGCTCAGGCAGCGTTCATGTCGGCCAAGCGCACCGAACCCATCGCCTATGAGGTATCGACCGGGGCCGGCATCCGCCGCGTGGAGGTCACCCCGCGCGCCGAGGGCATCGTCGATGCGGCAGTCGACATGGGGGAGATCACGACGATCGATCCGCCCGCGACGTGGGCGAGCCTGCAGGCCGATCCGAATCGACCGGTCATGCATCTCTCCGTCGGCAACCCTCACGCCGTCGTCGGCGTCGAGGACGTCGCCGTCGTTCCACTCAAGGAGCTCGGCGAGCGTGTCCCGATGGTCAATCTCGAGATCATCGAGCCGGGACCGGAGTCGAATGCGATCACGATGCGCGTGCACGAACGTGGCGCGGGCATCACGAAGGCCTGCGGCACCGGTGCGTGTGCGAGTGCGTGGGCTGCGGTGCGCTGGGGGCTCGTGAGCAGCAAGGCCGACGACGTCATCGTGCACATGGACGGCGGCGACGTGCGCGTGCGGGTGAACCAGCCGACGACGGGTCGCGTGACGCTGATCGGTGAGTCGACCTTCGTGTCGGCACACGACGTGGTGATCGATTCGTGAGCAACCCGTACGAGGAGGCGCTCGGTCGCACCCTCATCGAGCGTGCGTTCCGCGAGCGCATCGTGCTCGTCGGCGTGACGCTGTCCGGTCACGACGACCACGAGACCGAGGAGTCACTTGACGAGTTGTCGCTGCTCATCGACACCGCCGGGGCCGACGAGGTCGCCCGCATCACCCAGCGCCGCGATGCGCCGGATCCGACGTATTACATCGGCAAGGGCAAGGCGGAGGAGTTGCGCGAGTTGTGCCTGCAGGTCGACAGCGACACGGTCGTGTTCGACAACGAGCTGTCACCCGCGCAGCAGTTCAACTTGGAGAAGTTGCTCGGTCGCACGGCGATCGACCGCACCGCGGTGATCCTCGACATCTTCGCGCAGAACGCCCACACCCTGGAGGGCAAGGCACAAGTCGAGCTTGCGCTCCTCAAGTATCGACTGCCGCGTCTGCGCAGGGGAGTCGCCGGTGCGCTGTCCCAGCAGGGTGGCGGCATCGGCACGAGGGGACCCGGTGAGACCAAGCTCGAGGTCGATCGTCGACGCATCCAGGACAAGATCGCCAAGTTGACCAAGGACCTCGCGCATCTGGCGAGCACCCGACGCGAGCAGTCCAAGGGCCGCAATCGGTCCGGTCTCGGCAGCGTGACGATCGTCGGGTACACCAACGCCGGCAAGTCGACGCTGCTCAACACGCTCACCGATGCGGGAGTGCTCGCAGAGAACCGTCTGTTCGCCACGCTCGATCCGACTACCCGGCGACTCGCACTTCCCGGTGGCGAACCGGTGCTGCTGTCTGACACCGTCGGTTTCGTGCGCCGACTGCCGCACGGTCTGGTGGAGTCGTTCAAGAGCACCCTCGAGGTCGCCACGCGAAGCGACCTGTTGGTGCACGTCGTGGATTCCACCGCCGTCGATCCGATGGGCCAGATCGACGCGGTGCACGAGGTGTTGGACGAGATCGGTGCGGGGCACGTGCCCGAATTGCTCGTGTTCAACAAGTCCGACGCCGCGGCTGAGGCCGCCGAGCGACTCGTGCGCGAACACATCGGCTCGGTGGCGATCTCGGCGCGCACCGGCGACGGAATCGACGTGCTGTTGCGTACGATCGGAGACCGGATGCGGGCGATCACCGCGGTGGTGGAACTGGTCGTTCCCTACGACCGCGGGGACGTGGTGGCCGCCATCCATCGAGAGGGAGAAGTCGTGTCGACAGCCAACGAAGAGACCGGGATGCGCATCCGCGCGCGACTCTCGGGCGCCTCGGCCGGTCGCCTCGCCAACTTCGTCGTCGAGGGGGCGTCGTGACGCACGGTTTCGTCCCACCGCCGTACCCGTACGACCGACTCGATGCGTTCAAGGCGTTGTGCGCCGTGCACGAGGGCGGGATCGTGGATTTGTCCATCGGTGATCCGTGCGACCCGCCCGCGCCAGCCGTCGTCGCCGCGTTGTCCACCTCGAACGCCGAGCGCAGCTATCCGCCGAGCATCGGCATCGAGCCGTTGCGTGCGGCCGCCCGCGAGTGGATGTCGCGACGCTTCGACGTCGACGTGCCGCTCGGCCAGGTTGCGGCATGTGTCGGAAGCAAGGAGTTCGTCGCCACGACCGCACACTGGTTGCGCTTGAAGGACCCCTCGCGCGACACCGTGCTCTATCCCGCCGTCGCCTATCCGACCTACGAGATGGGGGCGATCTTTGCGAACTGTCGACCCGTGGCCGTGCCGATGCGTGCAGATGGAACGTTGGATGTCGATGCGATCAGCGCCGATGATGCGAAGCGCGCGGTGATGATCTGGTCGAACTCACCGTCCAATCCGACCGGCGCCCTGGATGACCTCAGTGGAGTCGTCGCGTGGGGTCGTCGTCACGGCGTGCCGGTGTTTTCCGACGAGTGTTACGCCGAGTTCACGTGGGACTCGCCGGCCCGCAGCGCCCTGCAGCACGGTCTCGACGGCGTCGTCGTGTTGCATTCACTCTCCAAGCGCTCCAACCTCGCGGGTTTGCGCGTCGGGTTCTATGCGGGAGACGCCGAACTCGTGCACTACTTGAAGGAGGTGCGCAAGCACGCCGGGATGATGGTGCCCGGCCCTGCGCAGCGCGCCGCGGTCGTCGCGTTGAACGACGACGCGAGCGTCGCAATCCAGCGTGACGTCTATCGACGCCGACTGGAGACGATGTCGCGCGTGTTGACGAAGTGGTCGGGCATCGACGTCACGCCCCCGGCCGGCGGTTTCTATCTGTGGTTCGACGCGACGGACGGCTGGGCGTTCGCCGAGCGACTCGCGCGCGAGGGTGGAGCACTGGTGAGCCCGGGTGACTTCTACGGAGCGGGTGGGGCGAACAACGTGCGTGTCGCGGTCGTGCAGCCAGACGAGAAGTTGCAGCTGGTCGCGAAGCGACTCGGCGTCAGCTGAGTCGGCGCAACACCGTCACGAGCTTGCCGAACACCGTCACGTCGGACGGGTCGAACACCATCGGCTTCATCGACGCATTCGACGGGGTCAACGTGACCTTGCCGTTCGACTTCGTGAAGGTCTTGATGGTCGCCTCGTCGCCGGGGATGCCGGCCACGACGATGTCGCCGTTGTTCGCCGTCGACTGCTGACGGCAGACGACGAAGTCGCCGTCCAGGATGCCGGCGTCGATCATCGACTCGCCGCGCACGCGCAGCATGAACAACTCTCCGTCGCCGGTGAAGTCCATCGGCAGGGGAACGAGTTCTTCGACGTTTTCCTGGGCAAGGACGTTGACACCAGCGGCCACGTCACCAACGAGCGGGACGTGCTTGGTTGGGCGGCGCTCCATGGCGACACCGCTCGAGGCCTCGTAGCGGACCTCGATGGCGCGGGGCTTGGTCGGGTCGCGGTGGAGGTAGCCGAGCTTCTGGAGGGCGGCCAGGTGGTTGTGGACGGTGGCCGAGGAGCTGAGACCGACGGCCTCGCCGATCTCGCGGACCGAGGGGGGATAGCCCCGCTCGCGCATGTTCTTTTCGATGAAATCGAGGATCCCGCGCTGGCGGTCCGTGAGCGAGGGGGTCTGGGCTGGCTGGCGACTGGTCATGGGTCCATCGTACGGGTGTTCGCCCCCCAGGTCAAACACCTGTTCGGAGAACAAATGTTCGCAAGATCCGCCAACTGCGAACACCTGTTCGCTATGGTGGGAAGTGCCAGGAAGTCCCGCCCGAAAACCCCGTACGACCCCCGAACTAGACCAGAACCTCCCCCGAAAAGCCCCAACCCGAAAGGACCACCACCATGGCCATCGCACTCGACTACCGCCCCGTGCAGATTCCGAGCACCGCCCGTCCGGCCCCGCGCCTGCGGGTGATCGATGGGGGTTCGGCCACCCCGGTTCGCCGGGTCCGCTCGGCCAGCCACCCCTCGATGCGTCCCGTTCGCCCGGCCCCGGCGGTCTACGCCCGGCGTCGCATCGCAGCCTTCGGTCTGCTGGTGGCGATCCTTGCCCTCGCGGTGATGGGCGTCGTTGGAGTCTCGAGTTCTCCGGCCGAGGCCGACCCGACCGTCGCCGGTGCGGTGATGGAGCCCCAGTACGTGATCGCCCAGCCAGGAGACACACTGTGGGCGATCGCCCAGCGCATCGCACCACTCGCCAACACGTCCGAGCTCGTCGACGAACTCGTTCGCCTCAATGGCTCGTCGATCGCCGCTGGTCAGCAGGTTCGCATTCCGTGACGAGATGGTCGAGCGATCTGGTATCGCTCACCTGATATATCTCCCGGGGGTACTGTTGAGCACAGTGCATTGCCCAAGTTGTACGTGCGTTGACACCAAGGTCATCGACTCGCGAGAGTCGGACGAAGGCGCCGCGATCCGTCGTCGGCGCAGTTGCACCGACTGCGGCTTTCGCTTCACCACCTACGAGCGTCTCGAGAATGCGCCGTTGTTCGTCATCAAGCGCAACGGGAACCGCCAGCCCTTCGATCGGGCCAAGGTCGCCGCTGGGATCCAGGCCGCCGTCAAGGGTCGCCCCGTCGAGGACATCGACATCATGGCGATGGTCGAGCGGATCGAGGACAAACTTCGACTCGTCGGCGGTGACGTGACGACGTCCGACGTCGGCCACAGCGTGCTCGACGAGCTGCGCGCCACCGACGAAGTCGCCTACATGCGATTCGCGAGCGTGTACAAGAACTTCGATGACGCGGCCGACTTCCGTCGCGAGCTCGCGTTGTTGCAGAAGCGCGCGACGCGCGACTAACGAGCGCGCAGGTAGCGCAGGAACACGAAGCCGTCGTCGGTGACGACGTGTGCGAGTCGAAATCGGTGCATGAGACCGATGGTCGAGGCCGCCAGTGATGGGCCCTTGCCACCGACGAGCCGTGCACTCACCGTCACGTTGATCTCATCCACCAGATCGGCTGAAAACATCGCCGAGTTCAGACCGGGTCCACCCTCGAGTTGGGCGAAGTCTCCGTCGATCTGCTCGAGTGCGCGTTCGAGGTCGACGGTTCCTCGACCCGCGCGCACGACGCGAAAGCCATCGGGCACGACCGTGTCCTCGGGGGTGATGAGGAATCCGGGACCGGTCGAAAACAGGGGCGAGGCAGGGTTCAGTCGGGCGGTCGTCGTGACGACCCCGATCGCAAGGTCGGGCCGCACGGTCTGGTCGTAGGTGTCGATGATCGCGGTCTGAGCCCCGACGATGACGACGTCGGCGGCGCGGCGCAGGGCCACGAGCATGGCGAGATCGGCGGGGCCGGACAGGTGGCGGGAGTGCTGGTCGACCACGGTGCGTCCGTCCAGGCTCATCACCATGCACATCCCGACGTGGGGTCGGGAGCCGCGGGCGGTCGCAACGCGGGTTCGCTCGGCGCGTGCGACGTCGTGCGCGGTCACCTCACGCACGGGTCGGGGATGCTCGTGGCGCACGATCGTCGAGCCTATGGCACGATGGGTCGATGGCATCCACCGAAAAAGTCGTCTATCGCACGTGTCCGTTGTGTGAGGCGACGTGTGGGCTGGAGATCACGGTCAAAGATGGTGTGGTCTCGCGGATCCGAGGTGATCGCGACGACGTGTTCTCGAAGGGATTCATCTGTCCGAAGGGCAGCACGCTCAAGCAGCTGCACGAGGATCCGAACCGGCTGCGTCGTCCGCTCGTCAAGCGTGACGGCCGCTTCGTCGAAGTCTCCTGGGCAGACGCGTGGCGCGAGGTCGAGCGCGGGTTGTCGGGCGTCATCGATCGCCACGGTCGCGGATCGGTCGGCGCCTACGTCGGCAACCCGAACGCACACAACCTCTCACCGCTCATCTACAACCGCGTGTGGTTGCAAGCGCTCGGTTCCAAGCAACGCTTCTCGGCGTCGAGCGTCGACCAATTACCCAAGCAGATCTCCTCGGGCTACATGTTCGGCACGCCTGCGAGCGTCGCCGTGCCCGACGTCGACCGCACGCACTACATGGTGTTGCTCGGGGCGAACCCGTACGAGTCGAACGGCAGCCTGTGCACCGCACCGGACTTTCCCGGTCGACTCGAGGCGGTGCAGGCACGCGGCGGCAAGGTCGTCGTCGTCGACCCGCGTCGATCGAAGACCGCCGAGCATGCAGACGAATGGATCGCGATCCGGCCGAACGGGGACGCGTTGTTCCTCGCCGCGCTCGCCAACGCGATCCTCGCATCTGGTCGCGCGGACGTCGGCGAGCACCTGCGCGGCCACGTCGAGGGTCTCGCCGAGGTGACGGCGGCACTCGCACCGTTCACACCCGAGGCCGTCGCCGCACAGACGGGCATCGATGCGGCGACGACGACGCGCATCGCGCACGAATTGTTGGACGCCGAATCCGCGTGCGTCTACGGCCGCATCGGCACGTGCACGGTGAGCTTCGGCACGACGGCGTCCTGGCTCGTTGACGTCGTCAACGCCCTCTCCGGGAACCTCGATCGTGCGGGCGGCGTGATGTTCCCGTTGCCGGCTGCGGGCAATCCGACGACGCGCGGGGAAAAGGGACGCGGCAAGGGTTTTCGTATCGGTCGCGGACACTCCCGCGTGCGCGGATTCCCCGAGGCGCTGGGGGAATATCCCTCGGCGGTGATGGCCGAGGAGATCACGACCCCGGGCGACGGACAGATCCGCGCGATGGTCACGGTGGCGGGCAACCCGGTGCTGTCGACGCCGAACTCCGAGGCCCTCGACGCCGCGCTCGCCACGCTCGAGTTCATGGTCGCAGTCGACATCTACGTGAACGAGACCACTCGTCACGCCGACGTCATCTTGCCTCCGCCGTCGCACCTCGAGCGCAGCCACTTCGACTTGGTGTTCACCGCGTTCTCGGTGCGCAACGTGGCGAACTTCAGTGAGGCAGTGTTCGAACGCAACGCCGACCAGCCCGACGAATGGGAGATCCTCGCCACGCTCGCCGGCATCGCCCAAGGTCTCGGCGCGGACGTGTCGCCGAGCGTCGTCGACGACTTCACGTGCGGCGCACTGCTCGACGGGTTGCTCAAGGACTCGTCGTCGTCGATTCACGGTCGCGACCGCGACGAGATCCTCGCCGCGTTGAACTCGACCGGCAACGTCGGCCCGGAGCGGATGCTCGATCTGATGTTGCGCACCGGTCCCTACGGGGATGGTTTCGGTGCGAACCCGAAGGGGATCTCGCTTGCCACGCTGCGTGCCGCACCGCACGGCATCGACTTCGGTCCGCTCGAGCCGCGCATCCCCGAGGTGTTGCGCACGCCGAGCGGCAAGGTCGAGCTGGCGCCCGAGCCGATGCTCGCCGACCTCGATCGACTCGAGTCGTTCATGGGTGATGCGCCGAACGACTCGATGATGTTGGTGGGGCGTCGCCACGTGCGTTCGAACAACTCCTGGATGCACAACGTCGAGGTGTTGGTGAAGGGAAAGCCACGCTGCACGCTGCAGATTCATCCGAGCGATGCGAGCCGCATCGGCGTCGTCGATGGGGGATCGGCAAAGGTCTCGAGTCGCGTCGGCAGCGTGGTCGCCACGGTCGAAGTCACGAGCGACATTCGGCCGAACGTCGTGTCGTTGCCGCACGGGTGGGGCCACGACGTCGACGGCGTCGTGCTCGACGTGGCGCGTCGCTATGCGGGTGTGAACTCGAACGTGTTGACCGACCACGACCAGATGGATCCGCTGTCGGGCAACGCCGTGTTGAACGCGATTCCCGTGACCGTCGAAGTTGCCCACAGCTAGGGGCATCTCGTCCCCAGCTCGTCCACAGCCGACCCACAGGCTGATCCCCAGAACTTTCCTGTAATTCACACGGTTGTCCACTTCCTCCACACAGGGGGACACCCCTATATTTCGGGGCGCAACCGGCGACGGCGCAACAACGTTTCACGGCAGCTTGGGGTTTCGATCCTGGACCTGTGGCGGGGGGTCTGCGACGAAGCCGGTTGCATTTCATGACACTGCGATGACATTTTGGGAACCCGGTCGGAACCCAAGAAACATCGGGACGAAACGAGGTGGTGACAGGACTGGGAATGCTTGACCGGAGGGAATTACAATGCTGTAATCAATCCCTACCAGTTGTGGGCGAACCTGCAATGGGGCGAGTTTCGACACAACATGTTGTGGTCTCTCCGGAGGCCTCAATAGTGGTCCGGCTGACCCCTTGGACGTTCGTTCACAGCCAGTGGAAACAAGCAAGGCAAGTGCAGTACCACAGCAAGGAACGCAAGCAAGAGCCAAGGGAAACAACGAAGTACACCGAACGCCACATTTGTCGACCGAACCAACGAACACCGCCAGATCTTTCACACACATCACACACGAACTCAACAACGAACTCAACGAAAAAGGAAAACGATCACTATGTCTCTCGCGCCAGAGCGTCTCACCATCGGCATCACCCGCAAGTTCACGACGCCGGGGACCCACCCGTACGACCTCGTCGCGTGGGAAAAGCGCGATGCGCGCATCAACAACTGGAAGGACGGCACCGTCGCCTTCGAACAGCTCGGCGTCGAGTTCCCCGTCTCGTGGTCGCTGAACGCCACCAACATCGTCGCGCAGAAGTACTTCCGCGGCACGCCGGGAACCGCCGAGCGTGAGACGTCGCTCAAGCAGGTCATCGACCGCGTCGCCGACACGATCGCCAATTGGGGCATCGAGGGTGGCTACTTCGCCGACGCCGACGAGGCCGAGGCATTCCGTGACGAGTTGAAGTACATCCTCGTCACGCAGCGCGCCGCGTTCAACTCGCCGGTGTGGTTCAACATCGGCGTGAAGGGCGTGCCGCAGCAGGCGAGCGCGTGCTTCATCCTCGCCGTCGACGACACGATGGACGGCATCTTGAACTGGTACCGCGAAGAGGGAATCATCTTCAAGGGTGGATCGGGCGCAGGCATCAACCTGTCCAACATCCGCTCGAGCGCAGAGCACCTGAAGGGTGGCGGCACCGCCTCCGGCCCGGTCAGCTTCATGCGCGGCGCCGACGCATCGGCTGGCACGATCAAGTCGGGTGGCAAGACCCGTCGCGCGGCGAAGATGGTCATCTTGAACGTCGAGCACCCCGACGTCGAGGAGTTCATCTGGTGCAAGACGCGCGAGGAGCAGAAGGCCCGCGCGCTGCGCGACGCCGGCTTCGACATGGACCTCGACGGCAAGGACTCGTTCTCGGTGCAGTACCAGAACGCGAACAACTCGGTGCGCGTCACCGACGAGTTCATGCACGCCGTGAAGGAAGACCGTGACTGGACGCTGCGTGCGGTCAAGGACGGCGCTCCGGTGCGCACCGTGCGTGCCCGTGACCTGTGGCGCCAGATCGCCACTGCCTCGTGGGAGTGCGCGGACCCGGGTCTGCAGTTCGACACCACGATCAACAAGTGGCACACCGCGCACGCCGCGGGCCGCATCAACGGCTCCAACCCGTGCAGCGAGTACATGCACATCGACAACTCGGCGTGCAACCTCGCCTCGATCAACCTGCTCAAGTTCCTCGACGACACCGACACCTTCGACGTGGAGGCCTACCGCCACACGATCGAGGTCGTCTTCACCGCCCAGGAGATCCTCGTCGGCAACGCCGACTACCCGACGGAAAAGATCGGCGAGAACAGCCGCCTGTTCCGTCAGCTCGGTCTCGGTTACGCCAACATCGGCGCGTTGCTGATGGCACTCGGCATGCCGTACGACTCCGACGGCGGTCGCGCATGGGCTGCGGCGCTGACCTCGATGATGACGGGTCACGCATACGCCACGAGCGCACGCATCGCGAGCCGCATGGGACCGTTCGCCGGCTTTGCCGCCAACGAGCGATACATGCTGAACGTGTTGCGCATGCACCGCGAAGAGAACGGCAAGATCCGCAACGTCGGCGTCGTGCAGAACGACCTCGTCGAGGCCGCAACCGCGGCGTGGGATGCAGCCGTTCGCGACGGTGAGGAGTACGGCGTGCGCAACAGCCAGGCCTCGGTGTTGGCACCGACCGGCACCATCGGTTTGATGATGGACTGCGACACGACCGGCATCGAGCCCGACCTTGGACTCGTCAAGTTCAAGAAGCTCGTCGGCGGAGGCAACATGGCGATCGTCAACCAGACGGTCCCGCGTGCCCTCGTGCGCCTCGGCTACACCCCGGAGCAGGTCGACCGCATCGTTGCCTACATCGACACCAACAAGTCGATCGTCGGCTCGCCCGACCTGAAGGTCGAGCACCTGCCGGTGTTCGCCTGCTCGATGGGTGACAACACGATCCACTACGAGGGCCACGTGCGCATGATGGGTGCCACCCAGCCGTTCCTCTCGGGTGCCATCTCCAAGACGGTGAACATGCCGGAGGAGGCCACGATCGAAGACATCGAGGCCCTGCACATGCTCGCGTGGGAGCTCGGCGTGAAGGCCGTGGCGATCTACCGCGACAACTGCAAGGTCGGCCAGCCACTGTCGACGGCCAAGAAGGACGGCGAGAAGGCTGATGCGGCGACCACCGCAGTCGAAAAGGTCATCGAGCGCGTCGTGCACCAGCCGGTCCGCCAGAAGTTGCCGCGTTCGCGTCGCGGTCGCACCTTCGAGTTCCGCGTCGCGGACTGCAAGGGATTTGCGACCATCGGCGAGTACGAGGACGGTCGCCCGGGCGAGGTGTTCCTCACGGTGTCCAAGCAGGGTTCCACCCTGGCGGGCATCATGGACGCCTTCGCCAAGAGCATCTCGTACGGCCTCCAGTACGGCGTGCCGCTGCGTGCCTTCGTCGAGGCGTTCATCAACACGCGCTTCGAGCCGGCCGGCATGACGGACGACTCCGACATCCGGATGGCCTCGTCGATCGTCGACTACCTCTTCCGTCGCCTGGCGGTGGAGTACCTGTCGGCCGCAGAGCGCGCCGAGCTCGGCATCTACACGCGTGAAGAGCGCATGCAGCCGACGCTGCCCGGTGTCGAGGAGTCGGTCGTCGAGACCACCCAGGGCACCGACGTGATGAGCGACCCGAAGACGATTCCGTCGGCTTCGGACCTGATCGCCCAGATCGATGCGGGCTCGTACGCCGCACCGACGCCGGCAAAGACGGGCGCCATCTGCTCGTCGTGCGGCTCGGCCAACATGCAGCGCGCAGGCGCCTGCTACGTCTGTGGTGATTGCGGGTCGTCCAGCGGCTGTTCCTGAGCCTCGTTGAACTCATCGCGCCGCGAACCCGTCGAACTGGCGTGGTTCGCGGCGCTGTGTGACGACGACTATCGGTTCCTCGGCGTTCCCGAGCCTGAACTGGCGAGCTCCTGGTTGCATTGCAGCGACATCGTCATGCGTGCCGAGGCCAACGGCTTCGACAATGTGCTGCTGCCGTCGGGATACGAACTCGGCATCGATGCGACGACGTTCGCGGCGGCCGTCTCGACCGTCACGGAACGCATCAAGTTGTTGCTCGCGATCCGTGCGGGTGAACTCGTCGTCGCCCAACTCGCGCGCCAGATCGCCACGCTCCAGGACGTGAGTGCGGGTCGACTCACGATCAATGCGATCTCAAGCGACGTTCCCGGCGAATCGATGCCCTCGGCCGAGCGTTACGCGCGCACGACCGAATACTTCGGGGCGCTGAAGTCGCTCCTCGCCGGCGAGCGAGTCGCACTCGATGGTCGCCACGTCGCACTCGACGTCGCAGCCCCGCGCATCGCCCGCCAACAGGCCGAGCGAGGAGTTCCCGTGCCGCCGATCTACTTCGGGGGATTGAGCGACGAGGCCAAGGACTGCGCCGCACGAATCGCCGACGTCTATTTGATGTGGCCGGACGTGACGAGTGCGGTGTCGGGAGTGATCGCCGAGATGACTTCGAGGGCGAGCACGGTCGGCCGATCGATGCGCTTCGGCTGGCGTTCCCACGTCATCGTGCGCGAGACGGAGTCCGAGGCGCGCGAGGCGGCACGAACGTTGCTCAGTCGTCTCGACGAGGAGACCGGGCGTGTGATTCGAGAAAAGTCCTTGGACTCGAAGTCCGCGGGTGTGGCGCGACAGGCCGAGCTACGCGACTCGGCCGATGCCGACGGCTATCTCGAGCGTCACCTGTGGACCGGTGTTGGTCGCGCGCGCAGTGGTGCCGGCGTCGCCATCGTCGGTGATCCCGACCAGGTCGCGGGCAAGATCCGCGAACTCGCCGACGCGGGGATCTCCTCGTTCATCCTCTCGGGATACCCGCACCTCGAGGAGTGCGACCACTTTGCGCGCTACGTGATGCCGCTCGTTCGTTAGCGTTGCGAGGCGCCCTCGAAGGGCACCGCACACACCGTCGCCGTTCGGGAGGCGTCCGGTGCATCGAGCGTGAGTGTCGTATCGATGTCGGTGTGTTGCGTCGTGACCATGCCGAGCCCGACGTTGCAACCCAGTCGCGGCGACCACGTGATGGAGGTGATGGAGCCGACGACGTCCGAACCGCTGCGAATCGGCCACGGATCCCGCTGACCGGGAACGCGCTCGCCGTCGACCATCACGCCGACGATCTTGCGGGTCACGCCCGAGGCGCGCTGCGCACGGAGTGCATCGATGCCGATGGCGTCGATGTCGGCATCGAGTGAGCAGTACTTCTCCATGCCGCCCTCGAGCGGGGTGTGCTCGCGCGTGATGTCGGTGCCGTAGGTCATGAGGCCGGCCTCGATCCGCTCGATCAAGTTCGGGCATCCCGGTCCAATCTCGTATGGTTCGCCGGCCTCACAGATCGCGTCATACAGCTCGCCGCCGAGTTCCCAGTCGTCGACGAAGATCTCGAAGCCGCCTTGGGCGCTCCAGCCACTGCGCGCGATGCGCAGGGGGTGGCCGCGGAACTCGTGCGTGGAGAAGCGGAAGAACTTGGTGTCACGGATCTCATCCGAGAAGACCTTCGCAAGCACGTCGTCGGCGTGCCTGCCCTGGATTGCGAGGGGATTCACGTCGATCTCACTCACCTCGACGTCGAGTCCCATGCCGAGTGCGAGCCCGCCGGCCCAGAACGCGACGTCGGAGTCGGAGATCGAGAACCAATAGCAGTCCTCCGCGACGCGGAACACGACGGGGTCGTTCAGCAACTTGCCCTCGTGGTCGCACACCGGCACCAGTCCGCCGCGACCGACCTCGAAGTTACGGATGTCGCGCACGGTGAGCAACTGGGCCAGACGCGACGCGTCGGGGCCCTTGAGTTGTACCTGTCGCTCGCAGGCCACGTCCCAGATCTGCACGTGGTTGCGCAGGTGCCAGTAGTCCTCCTCGAGTCCTCGGAACCGCGAGGGCAGGAGCATGTGGTTGTAGACGGTGTAGGCCTGCACGCCGAACGCCTCGATGCGCGAGGTGAAGGGCGTGTTGCGCAGACGGCGCGACAGCGCGATCAGGGGTGCGTTCACGGACCGACCCAGGTGATGTCGCAGATCTCCGCGCTGCGTCCCTCGAAGTTCCAGACTCGACCGAAGGCGCGCACGCGCCCGAGCGATGCCTCGGCGATCGTCACTTCCGGCCCCATCCAGTAATGGGTGTTGACGATCATCACGGGTTCGCCGTTGCGTTGGCCCTTGATCGGCGTGACGGCACCATTGATGATCTTGCCCGCAGAGAACGTGCGGGTGTCTCCCTCGCGGGCGAACGTGATCGGGGCACGCTCGGCGCCGAGGTACTTGCCGACCAGGAGTTTGAACAGCCCCGTCGTGCCCTTTCTTGAACCGGAGAAGATCGATTCGATGACGGCGAACTGTTCGTCGGTGGCTCGCTCGTCGATCCACAGCGCAAGCGTCCAGTTGCCCCGCTCCATCTTGCCGGGGATGTCGAGGAGCATCGCGACGTTGAGCCCCGAGATGTCGACGCCTCCACAGGTGCCCTTGTCGATGCGCACGCCCGACCACGCCTGGCAGTAGCCCTCGGTCGGTGGGTGCTTGCCGAGCGAGGCGACGCACGGGCAGAACACCGTGCAGTTGCAGTTGAGGATCAGCTCCCCGGTGATCGACCAGGTCTCGGTGAGAGCAGGTGCGGTGGTGGTCATTGCGGTGTCCCTTCGATGGTGAGTGGTGACGTTTCGTGATGTGAACTGGAGACGGGTTGGGTGACGAGGATGACGGCGCCGAGTGCGAGGAGCACGACGCCGAGTGGTGCGGTGACGCGCCGACCGACCGACGGGAGCTTTTCGACGACCATGATCGCCGTGGCAAGTGCCATGAAGCCCCAGTTGCCCATCCCGCCGACGAAGGCGAGTGCCATGAGCGCGACGCAGCAGCCGAGGCAGGCGAGACCATGGCGGGCACCCATCTGCAGCGCACCGGCGTTTCCGGAGCGCCAGTGGACCATGAAGAACTTCATCGGTCGCATGCAGGCCTCACGGCACCGGTTCTTGAGGGACGTGAACTGGTATACGCCGGCGCCGAGCAGGGTCACGCCGATCACATTGTTCGAACTGAACGTGCCATGGTCGTCGACGAGCCCGCGCGTGGCGAGTGCGAGTTGCACCTGGGCGACGACGATCGCAAACGTTGCCCACACGACGAGATAGCCGACGAGGAACAGCCAGAAGGTGCGGGGCTCGCGTCGCGCCACGACGTCGACGAGCGCTCCCAGCATCGGCACGGTGGTCGGCGTCATCATCGCAAGCGTCATGACGAGCCACGAGACGGTGACGGCGAGTCCACCCCGGTGTGCCGAAACCTGGGCGTGCCAGGCGAGATCGAGGACCCAGGTCGCAACGACGAGCCCCGCGAAATAGGGCCACGGAGACGCGGCGAGGCGTGGCGCATCCAGCTGCCCGTTCGCGGCGTCGACCCCCATCGCTGAACACTATAGTTATCGCCGAGATGGCCTCCAAGACCCCGCACCAGCGTCCGCTCGAATTCGACGCGCGTCGTTTCGCCGAGTGGCTGTGGCGATCACGCACCGCCAACGAGTGGTCAACCCGCGAACTGTCGCAGCGCGCCGGCATCTCCCAGCCCTACGTCGTCGCCCTCGAGCGCGCCCGACTGTCGAGCGATCAGGTGGCGCCGACGCCGACGGTGAACGTCGTTGCGTCGATCGCCGCGGCTTTCGGGGTGGACCCGATCGCACTCATTCGACGAACGCTTCGACCCGCCTCGCGCCACGTGCTCCTCGTCGTCGACGGTTCACACCAGCCACCGATCGACGTCATTCGGGAAGAGGCGGGAAGGACTGCGGACGCATGGATCTGCGGACGTGGTCAGGACACGTCGAAGAACGCCAAGCCCTGCACGCACGACATCCGCCTGCACCGAGAGTCGATGAAGGAATACGACCCGGACAAGATCTCGGCCCTTCTCGATCGCGAACTCAATCGCATCGTCGCCGACATCGAGGGCAAGAACGTCGGTCTCGTCTTCGGTGAGACGTCGACCGTCATGTCGTATGTCTCGAACCCGGACTCGCTCATCGACTTTGAGACGCGATGGAAGGAGCTCGTGAGTGAGTCGGTCGCCAGCGTCGGGGCTCACGCGGCGTGGAACATCTGCGTCTATGAGGCCCACATCCTGCGCAACCGCAGCGACGTCGCTGCGACCATGGACTTCCTCTTCGAACACCACGACGAGCACTGGTTCGCCAAGGGCTCCCGAGTGCACGTCGGGGACAAGGCCAAGGAAAAGATCCTCCAGGCTGTCGCCTGAGGATGACGAACGACCGAAGGGAACGACGATGACGACGGTGCGCGCGATGTTGGTGGGCAAGGTGGACGACGTCTGGACGCGTCGCATCGAGGATGTGTCGATCGACGGCCTCGGAGATGGAGACGTCCTCGTCAAGGTTGAGTGGTCCTGCATCAATTACAAGGACGGCCTCGCCTCGAGCGAAAAGGGCCGCGTCGCGCGCATCGATCCGCTGATTCCCGGCGTCGACTACGCCGGAACGGTCGTCGAGTCTGCAGATCCCTCGCTCGCACCGGGCACGCCCGTCATCGTTCACGGCTACGACGTCGGCGTCGCCCACCACGGCGGGTATGCGACGCACGCACGTGCCGCACGCGGTTGGGTGGTGCCGGTACCGGCCGGGCTCACGACGAGAACCGCGATGATGGTCGGCACTGCGGGCTTCACGGCCGCCTTGTCGGTCGATGCGCTCGAGCGCGCAGGACTGCGACCAGGAACGGGCCCGGTGCTCGTCACCGGTGCGACGGGCGGCGTCGGCTCGTATGCCGTCGGGATGCTCGCCGTGCGCGGATATGAGGTCGTCGCGAGCACGGGCAAGGCCACTGCTGGCGACTGGTTGCGTTCGATCGGGGCGAGCGACGTCATCGATCGCGCCGAGACGTCGGCCGAACAGGTCAAGCCGCTGGAGAAGGAACGCTGGACGGGCGTCGTCGACTGCGTCGGTGGTTCCACGCTGTCCTATGTGCTGCGCACCACCCGCTATGGGGGATCGGTGGCGGCGAGCGGCCTCACCGGTGGCAGTGATCTGCACACGACCGTGATGCCCTTCATCCTGCGTGGCGTGAACCTCCTCGGAATCGACAGCGTGCAGGTCGACCTTGCCTTGCGAATCGCGATGTGGGGCCGCATCGCCACCGACTTGAAGCCGACGTGGTTGGACACCCAAGAGTCCATCGTGCTCGGGCTCGGCGACCTTGCACCGAAACTCGATGCGATTCTGAAGGGCGACGTGCAGGGGCGACTTCTCGTCGACCCGAACTGCTGACGTCCTAGAAGCGTGCCGGCATCCGCTTGATGCCGTTGATGAAGTTGCTCTGGAGGTAGGCAGGCTCGCCGGTGATTTCGAGGTTGGGAAGGCGTCGACGAATCTCGTCGAACATCACCGCGATCTCGCGTCGGGCGAGGTTCGCACCGAGGCAAAAGTGTGGGCCACCGGCACCGAAGCCGATCTGTGCGGGTTGCGCCACGCGCGACAGGTCGAAGCGGTACGGGTCTGCATACACGTCCTCGTCGCGGTTGCCCGAGTTGTACCACATCACCACTTTTTCGCCTTCGGCGATCTTCTGGCCGCGGATCTCGGTGTCGCGCGTCGCGGTACGGCGGAAGTGGATGACGGGGGAGGCGTAGCGCACGATCTCTTCGACCGCGTTCCTCGTGCCCGCCTCGAAGTCGGAGAACCACGCACGCTGTTGGTCGGGGTTCTTCGTCAGCTGCATCATTCCGTGGCTGATCGCATTGCGCGTGGTCTCGTTGCCGGCGACGACGAGGAGGATGAAGAAGCTGCCGAACTCTTGCGAGCTCATCCGGTCGCCGTCGACGATCGCGTTCATCATCACCGAGGTCAGGTCATCCGTCGGGTTCTTCAGCCGGTCCTCGCCGAGGGCTTGGGCGTATGCATAGATCTCGAGGGCGACCTTGATCAGGTTCTCGAGCGTGCCGCCGAAGTCGGGATCGCCGGCACCAAGGATGACGTTCGTCCACTCGAGGATCTGGCGCTCGTCGGATTCGGGGATGCCCATCATCTCGCAGATGATCTGCAGCGGAAACGGTGCGGCGATCGCGTCCACGAAGTCGAACTCGTGGCCGGCGTGTTCCTCGATCACCCGATCGACGATGGTGCGCGCCTTGTTGCGCACGTACTCCTCGACGCGACCGATCTCCTTGGGCGTGAAGCCCTTGGAGACGATGGTGCGCAGGCGCACGTGCTTCGGGTCGTCCATCGAGATCATCGAGCCGAAGAACTCGTTCAATTCGACGGTCAGGTCCGGGATGTTGGTCCCGCGACCGGAACAAAACAGGTCGGGATTGCGGCTCACGTGCCAGATGTCGTCGTGCTTGGTGAGCGCCCAGTAGCCGGGGCCGACGGGGAAGTTCTGCAGGGGAATCTCGGGGAAGAACTTGATCGGTGCCTCGCGGCGCAGGGTGGCGAAAGTGGACTCGCGGACCTCGCGCGAGGCCTTCCAGAACTCGGGATCGGAGATGTTGATCGAGTCCACGTCCACTGGGGAGAGCTGCATGGCCAAATGGTACCGTTCTCCGTGTACACGCCCGAGTTCGAACGGAGACTCCCATGACCGAAGCAGTGATCGTCGCAACCGCCCGCAGCCCGATCGGGCGCGCCAACAAGGGCTCGCTCGTCGAGATGCGCCCGGACGACATGACCGCACAGATCGTCAAGGCGTTGATGGCCAAGGTTCCCCAGGTCAAGGGCAGCGACGTCGAGGATCTCATGCTCGGCATCGGCCAGCCCGCGGGTGAGGGTGGTTTCAACATCGCCCGAGTGGTCGCGATTCTCGCCGGTCTCGACGACGTCCCCGGCGTCACCGTCAACCGTTACTGCTCTTCGAGCCTGCAGACCATCCGCATGGCCGCGCATGCGATCAAGGCGGGCGAGGGCGATTGCTTCATCGCCGCGGGCGTGGAGACCGTGAGCCGCTACATGAGCGGCGCGAGCGACACCGCACCGAACCCCGTGTTCAAGACCCCGGGCGAGCGCACGAAGTTGCGCGCAGGCGGCGGCCAACCGAACTGGACCGCACCGCAGGGCCTGCCCGACTACTACATCGCGATGGGCCAAACCGCCGAGAACGTGCGCGAGATCGAAGGCGTGACGCGCCAGGAGATGGACGAATGGGGCGCACGCTCGCAGCAGCGCGCGGTGGCGAACCAGCAGAACGGTTTCTTCGAGCGCGAGATCACCCCGCTCACCTTGCCGAATGGCACCGTGGTGTCCAAGGACGACGGCCCGCGTGACGGCACGACGGTCGAGGGTCTCGCCGGTCTCAAGCCCGCGTTCCGCCCCGACGGCCAGATCACCGCGGGCAATGCGTGTCCGTTGAACGACGGTGCGGCCGCCGTGATGGTGATGAGCGACACCAAGGCAAAGCAGCTCGGCATCACGCCACTCGCACGCATCGTGTCGTCTGGTGTGTCGGGTCTGAACCCGGAGATCATGGGCCTTGGTCCGATCGAAGCGTGTCGCCAGGCGATGAAGCGTGCGGGCATGACGATCGACGACATCGACTTGGTCGAGATCAACGAGGCCTTTGCCGCCCAGGTGATTCCGTCGGCCAAGCACCTCGGCATCGACTACGAGAAGTTGAACGTGCACGGCGGAGCGATCGCCCTCGGACATCCCTTCGGCATGACCGGTGCGCGCATCATGACGACGCTGCTCAACGGACTCCAGCACACCAACAAGACCGTCGGCATGGAGTCGATGTGCGTCGGTGGTGGCCAGGGCATGGCGATGATCGTGGAGCGCCTGAGCTAGCGAGAGCGTCGACCATGCGGCGGGGGAACGCACAGGGCAGGGTCCGACTCGTCGGGCTCGTGAAGAACTTCGGCGAGCGCGTCGTCGTCGACGACGTCAACCTCGAGATCGCCTCCGGAGAGTTCTTCTCCTTGCTCGGCCCGTCGGGCTGCGGCAAGACCACCACGCTGCGCATGATTGGCGGCTTCGAGTCCCCTGACTCGGGGCGCATCCTGATTGACGATCGCGACGTCACCGACGACGAGCCGGAGTCGCGTCCGTTGAACACGGTGTTCCAGAACTATGCGCTGTTCCCACACCTCAACGTGTTCGACAACGTCGCGTTCGGTCTGCGTTTCGAGGATCCGAAACCCTCGAGTGACGCGGTGCGCGAACGGGTGATGCGGGCGCTCGACCTCGTGGCGCTCGGGTCCTTTGCCGAGCGCAAGGTGCCGGCGCTGTCGGGTGGCGAGCAACAGCGTGTTGCCCTGGCCCGAGCGCTCGTGCTGGAACCGAGCGTGTTGCTCCTGGACGAACCCCTCGGGGCACTCGATGCACAGTTGCGCGCACGACTCCAAGTGGAGCTTGCGAACCTCCAGCGCCAGATCGGCATCACCTTCATCTACGTCACCCACGACCAGCACGAGGCGTTCACGATGAGCGACAGGATCGGGGTGATGCGCGAGGGCAAACTCGTGCAGGTCGGCACCCCGCGAGAGATCTACGAGACCCCGGCCACCGTCGACGTCGCACGCTTCGTCGGCGCCGCCAACGTGCTCGAGGCGCGCGTCGTCGCACCGGGTTCGATCGACGTCGGTGGGGTTCGGTTCGCGGCGCACGATGCGCGCCATGCTGGAAACGCCACCGTGATGATCCGACCCGAGCGCATTCACGTCGGCACGGGGGAGACCCCGGCGACGATCGAGCGAATCACCTTCGCCGGTTCGATCCTGCGCATTGCACTTCGTGTCGGCACGGCGTCGCTCGTGGCGGAGGTGCCCAACGACGAACGCTCACGTGGACAGGTGGACGGCCAGGACACCACGATCGAGGTGTTGGCGGACGCGGTTCGGGTGCTCGGCGCGAACTGACTATTCACCCATTCGGGTGATGTCGGCGAGTGCGTTGCGCATGCCACCCGGCTCGCCGTGGCGCTTGCGCCACATCGACATCGTGAACAGCCCCAACGTGAGTGCTCCCAGCGTGGTCAAGATGAGCAGCGTGGCGAGGGCGTTCAGTGCCGGCGTCGCACCGCCTCGGACCGACGAGTAGATGCGCAGGGGAACCGTCTGCGACTCGACACCGGCAGACAAAAAGCTCGTGATCACGAAGTCGTCGATCACCGTGGCGAACACGACGACGAGGCTCGCCATGATCGACGGCCACAGCAGGGGCAGGAGCACGTGGCGAATCGCCTGCAGTCGCGTCGCGCCGAGGTCACGGGCGGCGTCTTCGAAGCTCGAGCCGATCGTGACCAGTCGCGCGCGAACGATCACGACGACGCTCGCCACAGAGAAGGTGACGTTGCCGAGCACCTGGGCCGGGTAGCCGAGCGGAATTCCGCTCAGGAGTCGGGTGAAGGTGATGAGGAGTGCTGCACCGACGACGATCTCGGGTGTCACGAGGGGCACCGAGGTGAGGCCCTGCACGGCCGTTGCGCTCCTGCCGCGCAGGCGTTGCGCGCCGATGGCGAGCGTGATGCCGAGTGGCACGACGATGACCATGGTGGAGACGCTCAAGACGAGCGAGTTGACGATCGTCTGGCGCATCGCCGGGTCGCGGAACACCGAACCGTAGGGGTCGGCGAACCACCAGCGGAAGGAAAATCCCTGCCACACCGATCGACTGCGACCGTCGTTGAAGGAAAACGCCACGGCAATGACGACCGGGAGCAGGCTCCAGGCGACGTATCCCCACACGAGCGTGGGCAGCACGAGCATCCTGCGCTTCATCGCACGCGCTCCCGACCGATGCGCGCGGTCGAGCGCAGGTACCAGGACAGCCCGAGCAACAGCACCGCTGACATGAACATCACGAGCACCGCACCGTTCTGGGGTTCACTCGAGTTGTTGATGTAGAAGTCGATCTGGTTGCCGAGCATCTCCGTGCTCGGTGAGCGGGAGAGGAGGTCGTTCGTGTAATAGTCGCCGAACATCGGCAGCGCGATCAGGATGCCGGCTGCGACGACGCCGGCTTTGGACATCGGGATCGTGACCAGTCGGAACGCCTGACGCGACGTGGCGCCGAGGTCGCGAGCGGCGTCCACCAGCCTCCAGTCGATGCGCTCGAGCGCCGCATAGAGCGGGAGGATGAGGAACGGCACGTAGCCGTAGACGAGTCCGAGAACGACCGTCGTCGCAGAGCCGTCCAACCAGTTGTGGTCGATGCCGAAGTTTGCGAACACTCGCTGGACCAAGCCACTCGGGCTGAGCAGGTTGACCCATGCGAGCATGCGCATCAAGTAGTTGACCCAAAACGGCAGCACGATGAGCGTGAGCAACATCAGTCGGCGTCGACCGGCGTGCCGTGCGAGGTAGTAGGCGATCGGAAAACCGATGCAAAAGGCGACCACCATGGCGACCACGACGTAGGCGACCGTGCGCACGACGACTCCACGCAGGGGACCCGAGACGACGCTGTCGAGCACGCTCGAAGCCTGGGAAAAGTCCCACGCAAGTGGGTTCCACTGGGGAACCGCGTCGCGAAAGATCGGATCGATGGTGCCGAAGGCGACGCAGGCAACCGCATAGAACGGCACCGCGAAGAACGCGATCAACCAGGCGACGCCCGGCGTCGTGAGTGCAACCCAGAGCCGGTTGCGTCGGTTCATCGGATCAGCCGGCGGTGAACGTGGTCCACACGTCGTTCCACAGCGCGTCGACTTCAGGCTCCAGGCTCACGAGTCGGGCCCCCGACTCATAGCGCGCCTCGGTGACGACGGCGTCCGCGACGCTCTCCACGATGCCCCCAGAGGACAGCATCGCCTCGACGGTGACGTCGGTGAGCGCAGGCTGGTAGCCGACGTACGTCTGGTTCTTGATCGCGACCTCGACGTCGAGGAGATAGTTGATGAACTGGTGCGCCGCGACGGGCGTGGCGGAGGCCTTCGGAATGCAGAAGAAGTCGTTCGCCGTGATCGTGTCCTTGGGGTACCAAAAGCCGAGCACGTCGCTCGAGGTTCCCTCGGGGAGGAAGAACGGCATGGCAAGCGCGTCGCCGCCCCACATGTAGGCGATGTCGCGGTTGCCCGCGGGGATCTCGGTGTAGCTCGTGATGTCGACCTTCGGACTCGTCGCCTCACGCAGACGCACGAGGTTTTCCTGCGCCGCCGCCAGCACGTCCGCATCGGCGGTGTTCACGTCGGTCACGCCGGCTTGGAAGAGCGCGAGCGCGATCGTGTCGCGGTAGGAGTCGATCACCGCGAGCTTGCCGGCATAGGTCGAGTTCCACATCGAGTCGTACCCCTCGGCGGCCACCTGGGCTGCGTCCACTCGGTCGGAGCGAAAACCGATGCCGTTGCCGTAGATGAACTGGGCCATCGTGTATTGCGAGCCCTGGTCGTAGTACGGGCTCTGGAGTCCGGACAAGATGTTGCTGCGGTTCGGAACGTAGGTCTGGTTGAGCGGCTGGATGAGATCGCCGGCGACGAGACGGGCGAGTGCGGTGTCGGTCATGCCGATGATCAGGTCGGGCTTCAGGGTTCCGTTGCGCAACTTGGCGATCGCGGCGTCTTCGTTGTCGTAGATGGTCTGCTTGACGGTCACGCCGAAGGCCCTCTCGAAGTCAGCGATCACCTCGGGGTTCGTGTAGTCGGCCCAATTGAGGATCTCCATCGTTCCGCCTTCGTTGGCGAGGCCGTCGGCGATCGCCTCACCCGTGACGGGAAGCGTGACGGGATTCTGCGGGGTGCCGATGACGAGTGCGCCAGAGGAACTCGAGGATCCTGAACACGCGGCCAGCACGCTCGGTGCGATGACGAGCCCTCCGGTCGTGGCGAACAAGGTGCGAAGGAAGTCACGTCGTTGCATGGGTGTACCTTATTCCTGGTGAACGACCTGGACAAACGAATCGCCGCCGAAGAGGCCGACCTCCTCGCACGGATTCCCGGCTCGGTTCAGCACCACGCTCGAGCGACGACGTACATCCCAGGCGGTGTCGCCTCCAGTTGGGCGAGTTCGCGACCCGTTCCCATCTGGGTCGAGCGCGGCGAAGGGGCCTACGTCTGGGACGTGGACGGCAACCGTTACATCGACTTCCACGCCGGTTACGGGGCCAACATCGTCGGACACGCGAACCCAGCCATCGTGCGTGCCGTGCAGGAGCGCGTCACGAAGGGCACGCACTTTGCCCAGCCGTCTCCCGACATCGTGACGGTCGCGGAACTTCTCGCGCAGCGTTTCGGGTTGCCCAAGTGGCGGTTCAACAACTCCGGGTCCGAAGCGACGATGGATGCGATCCATCTGATGCGCGCCGCCACCGGTCGTGACCTCATCGTCAAACTCGAAGGCGGCTACAACGGCCATCACGACTCGGTGCTTGTGTCGATCTTCCGCTCCGTCGACCAGCTCGGCCCCGCGTCGAATCCGACGCGCACGCCGGGCGAGGGCGTCCCACAGGCGGTCGCCGACCTCGTGCGCATCGTGGCGTTCAACGATCTCGCCGCACTCGAGCGGGTTTTTGCCGAACACCCCGGCCAGATCGCGGGGATGATCATGGAGCCGATGATGATGAATGCGGGCATCATCGTGCCGGAACCGGGATATCTCGAGGGCGTGCGTGACATCGTGCACCGCAACGGGGCGCTGCTCGCCTTCGACGAGGTCAAGACCGGCCTCGTCGTCCATCGCGGCGGGGCAACGAGGCTCTTTGGCGTGACGCCCGACATCGTGTGTCTGGCCAAGGCGCTCGGCGGCGGCGTGCCGTGCGGGGCGATCGGTGGCACGAACGAGGTGATGGGTCTCATCGAGGACGGTCGTTACAACCAGATCGGCACGTTCAACGGCAATCCGATGACGATGGCCGCCGCGGTCGCCACGCTCACCGAGGTGCTCACCGAGGACGCCTACGCGCGCGCCGACGACGTCGGTCAATACGTGTTGCGCGAATCACTCGAAGTGCTGCGTGCACACGGCCATGCCGCCTACGGCCACCACTACGGGTTCAAGGTGTGCGTCGTGTTCAGCGGCGAAGTCGCCCGCAACTATCGCCAGTTCCTCGGGTTCAACACCGCGGTGTCGCACCTGCACTTCCTCACCCAGTTCAACGGCGGGGTCTTTTTGCCACCGTGGGGCAAGAGCGAGTCGATCACGATGTCAGTCGCCCACGATCGCCGTCACGCCGACCAATGGATCGCCAACATGGAGCGCTTCGCCAAGACGCTCGCCGAAGTCTCCGACCGCACGTCGGCCGACTTCGCCGTCGGCAGCTACAACTAGCGCGCGTCGGCGCGGTAGCGCTTCACGAACTGCTGCGCGTACTTTTCCATGCTCGTGTGATACGAGCGCACGAAGCTCTTCGACGCCACGCCGCGCTGGACGCGCTCGGACACCGCGATGTCCTGGGCGTTGACAAGGTCGTTGAACGACAGCGTCGGGGAGAGGTCGGCGTTCGGATCCGCGACGACCGAAGCGGGGAAGAGGTAGTCGGTGTGCACGGTCGTCGTCGTTGCCGACCGCGGGACGTAACGGGTGAGTGCGATGCAGGTCGGCATCACGTCGATCAACATGTTCGGATAGACGAAGGCACCGAACACGAGCGGTTCGTCCATGCCTGGAATCATCGGCAGTGCCGACGTGCGGTCGAAGGACACGGCGGTGGCGCCAGGGGCAAGCGTTGCCGCCCAGTCGTCGCGGTCGGGGTCGATCGTGCGGCCGGTCTTGTAGACGGGAACGACGTCGCAGAACTCGGGATGCACGACGGAGCAGTGCAGGCACTCGGAATAGTTCTCCACAAGCACCTTCCAGTTGCACGCGGCCTCGTCCACGGTGTGATGCGCGCGCACCAGCGAGCCGATGTCGAAACGCTCGAGTTCCCGTGGCTGGCTGTAGAGCCCGCCGAGATGGTCGAGCAGCGACGGGCCGTCTGCGTCGAGGGAGACGAAGATGCAGCCTTGCCACTCGTCCACGCGTACGGGGGCGAGCGAGATGCACTCCCGGTCGAAGTCGTCCTTGTCGTGGTGGATGGCCGAGACGAGCGCGCCGTCCAGTGAGTAGCTCCACGAGTGATAGGGGCACGTGATCGCCGCCCCATATCCCGAACCGCTCTCGTCACACAGCTGTGAGCCGCGGTGTTGGCAGACGTTGTAATAGGCGCGCAGTTCGCCGTGTCGGTTGCGCACGACGAGCACGCTCTCGGTTCCGACCTCGACGACGAGGCGGTCACCGACGTGTCCGAGGTCCTCGGCGAGACCGGCGAAGCACCAGTTGGATCCATACACGCGCTCCATGTCGAGGTCGAACACCTCGGACGAGACGTATTCGTCACGCGTGAAACTCGTGCGCAGTCCGCGGATCTCGCTCGTCGTCACGACGAACCCCTTTCGTTCCAGTCGAGGGCGACCGGAATGTCCTCGTAGTCGATCGTCCACAGTCTCGCAGCCGCGGTGTCGCCGTCGTAGCAGCGCCACCCCAAGAGTTGCTGTTGGAGCGGGGTGAGCGTGCGGGCGACGTCGTCGGCGATGCCGATGCAGCCGGCCTCCTCGGGAGTCAACCAGCCGACGAGATACGACAGGTGCATGCCTTCGCGCCACACGTCGCTCGTCGTGTTCTCGCCACCTCCGTGCAGCACCGCGCCCGAGTAGAGCAGCCCGCTTCCCGCGGGCATCACGGCCTGGATCACCTCGTCGTCGGTGGCCGTGCGCTCAAAGTCGCTCCAGCGGTGGCTGCCGGGCACGACCCGCGTCGCCCCGGACTGCGCGGTGAACTCCGTGAGTGCGAACATGCACGAGATCGTCACCGGGCGCTCGTTCGGCCCGAGCACGAGCGGCCAGTTGTCGGCGTCGCGATGCAACCACTGCGCGCTCTGGCCGGGACCGATGATCATCATCTGGCCGGTGTTCATCCAATATGCGGCACAATGCGGGCCGATCTCGCGATCAGCGGCCTGGCGCAGGATCGGATGCACGAGGACCTCGTCACGAAACGTCGCCGAACGCGATGCGAGGCGCGTGAATCGCTTGGTCTTGGACCCCCAGAACTTCTGGACCATCGCGTCGGTCGACTTGGTTCCTGCCGCCGTCGTGCGCGTCGTGGAGGCGAGTTCTTCGCGCAACCTGGCGAGGGTGTCGGGCGCGAGCATGTGATGCACGATCGCGGCCCCGTCGCGGACGAAGGCCTCCCAGATCGAGTCGAAGGAATCGGTGCGTGCGTCGAACTCGGCCAACACGGGACGCTGTGCGACACCCATGCGTGTCAGTCTACGAATCGACCGTCTTGTCACGGCCGGCAACTCGATCAGTAGCGTTATTGTTTTCTATAACACCAGTGGATATGCTCTCTTCATGAACCTGCACCAGGTCGTCACCGTGGCGCGAGAGGCAGCAGGTTTGTCCAAGCGGGAATTGGCCCGCAGGGCCGAAACCTTCCCAGCCGCGATCGTCGAGATCGAATCCGGTCGCCGCTCGCCGACCGTGGACACTGTGTCTTACCTCGTCGAGGCCTGCGGCTTTTCACTCGAAGTGGCCTTGACGGCGTCGCCATCGGTCTCGGACCAGGAAGTCTCACGAAAGCTCGTTCAGGTCATCGAACTGGCAGAAAGTCTTCCTCGCCGCAAGCCTGCCCTGGTCTGTGGCTACCCGAGGTTTCCTCGGTGACATCGCTCGTTCGCAAGATCGTCCGACTGGACGAACTGTTGACTCAGGCACGCATCCCACATGCATTCGGCGGGGCATTTGCGCTTGCCTATCACACGCGAGAACCGCGAGGAACTATCGACATCGACGTCAACATCTTTGTTCAGGCATCGGAGATTTCGCGTGTTGTCGGTGCCTTGAAGGGTGTCGTTCACGTGCGCGAGGACCACGTCGCTGCGGCTCAACGAGACGATCAGGTTCGCATCATGTGGGGCGAAACTCCAATCGATTTGTTCTTCAACGTGACCACGTTCCACGACGATGCGGCCCGACACGTCACTCACGTCGAGTTTCGTGGTCGCGCGGTCCCGATTCTGTCGGCGGTTCACCTCGCCGTGTTCAAGGCACTCTTCAATCGAACGAAGGATTGGGCAGACATCGAGGGAATGGTGGCTGAAGGTTCGCTCGACGTGGCGCGTGCGGTCGGATTGCTCGTCGGGTTGTGCGGATTGGACGATTCCCGGGTGAGGCGCCTTACGTCATTGGGCGGGTAGTTCGCCTCGCACGATCGCTCGATGCTGGACGGCGGCGAGACCAGTGCAAGTCAGCATCAACAGCGCGACGATCGTGAAGGTGGTGCCCGCTCCGAATGCGCCATAGACCGGAGGCATCGCCACCGACATCGTGAGTGCGACGAGCAATCCCGACGCACCCGCGAGTCCCTGCACGGCTGCGGCTCGACCATGTGGTGCGGAGTTGGCGATCGTGGCGTTGACCGCCGGATACGTCATCGCCTGCACGATGCCTTCGGCGAAGTTCAACCACACGACGAACCACAGCACCTCGATGAGTCCGTAGAGCGCAAGGAACGGCGAGACGACGACGAGTGCCGCCATCGCCAACTTCACCGAGTCGCGTTTGTCGGCGAAGCGCCCCGCGCGAGAGGCGAGCGCGATGTAGGGCAGACCGAAGAGGGCGAACGACAATCCGACGGTCACGTTCGTGCCACCGAGGTCCGTCAGGTAGCGATCCCACAGCGCGTCGAACACCCCGATCGGGGCTTGCGTGGCCATGAACAACAACACCGCCACCCGCACCCTTGGTTCCCGCAACAACGACAGGCTCAGTCGTTGGCTCTCCTCGGAGGTGGGCAGGCGCGGGAAGCTGCGCGTCACGATCACCGCGAGCGTGACGAGGTTGAGGGCGCCGAAGAGTCCGAAGGTCTCGCCGAGTCCGATCGGATCGATGAGGAAGCCGCCGACGAGTGGTCCGGCGACGAAGCCGAGCAGTTCCACTGCGCCGAGGCGGCCGAGTCGCTCGCCCCGTCGTTCGGGATCGACGTGGGCGATCAGCGAGCGCACGGCGGGGAACACGAACCCGAACGCCGAGCCGATGATGCCGCGGGCGATGACGAAGACCGGGAGGCTCGAGCCGAGGGCGAACATCGTGGAACCGATCGCCCCGAGCAGCAGCCCGGTCATGATCAGTCGCTTGGAGTGTCCGCGGTCGCCGAGCGGGGCGACGAACATCTGCACGATGAGCCCGGAAAGGAAGCCCATTCCCGCGATGGCACCGAGTCCCGACGAGGAGAATCCGTAGGTGTCCTGGAGGTCGCCGATGGCGGCAAAGATGAGGCTGTTCGACGTCGCCGTTCCGAAGGAACAGAACATGAGCAGCGTCGCGTCCGCCCGATGATTGCGATCGATGGTCATCTAGCGGTGTCCAAGCTCGTCCAGTATCGCATCGGAGAACCTCGGCCAGTGCTCCATCGCCCATTCGTCGAACTCGCGGTTGGTGAGCGCAAAGGCCGCAACGTGGGCGAGCGGGTCGACCCACACGAAGGTTCCCGACCCGCCGAAGTGACCGAAGGTGGACGAAGAGTTGCGTGAGCCCGTCCAGTGCGGCCACTTGTGCCCGCGGATCTCCGGGCCGAGTCCCCAATTGCACGGCGTGAACCTGCCGATCCCCGGCACCACGCCTTCGAGTTCTCCGAACTGGTTCGTCGTCGCCTCGCGCGCGGTCTCCGGTGCCAGCAGTGTCGGCTCGCGCAACTCGCTGGCGAACGCGGCGAGGTCGGAAATCGAACAGTGCACGTCCTTGGCTGCAGATCCGATCAGGTCCGCCGTCGCCATGCCGAGTGGCTGGAAGAGCGCCTCGGCGATGTAGTCGGCAAAGTCCATATCCACGCGTTCGGCGACGTGCTCGGCGGCGAGTTCGTAGCCGGTGTTCGAATAGATGCGCTTGCGACCGGGACTCACGATCGCGTCCCGCGTGTCGAAACCATATCCACCGGCATGGGCGAGCAGGTGGCGCAGGGTGCAGTCGGGTGCGCCGACCTCGTCGTCGAGCGACACCGATCCGTCCTCGACCGCAACGAGGGTCGCCCAGGCCGTCATCGGTTTGCTCACGGAGGCGACGCGGAACGTGCCGCGGTCACCGTGGAGGTAGGCGTTGCCGGCGCGATCGATCGCCCCGACGGCGACTCGTTCGACCGGCCACGCGGCGATGAGTTCGAATGCCGCGAGTTCCGTGGATGCCACGGATCAATTCTTGCTGCGAATCAGTTCTGCGACGCGGAATGCGAGGTCGAGTGACTGGCGAGCATTCAGGCGCGGGTCGCACACGGTCTCATACCGCGTGTCGAGGTCTTCGTTGGACAGTCCCTCGCCACCGCCGAGACACTCGGTGACGTTCTCGCCCGTCAACTCCACGTGGATGCCGCCAGGCCAGGTGCCTTCAGCTCGGTGTGCCGCGACGAATCCCGTGATCTCCGAGATGATGTCCTCGAAGTGACGCGTCTTTCGTCCGTTCGGGGCGGTGAAGGTGTTGGCGTGCATCGGGTCGCAGGCCCACACGACTGGATGACCGGCGTCGCGCACCGCGCGCAGCAACGGGCGCAGCGTCGCTTCGACCTCCGAGGCGCCCATCCGCGAGATCAAGGTGAGGCGACCGGGAATGCGCGCGGGATTCAACGTCTCGCACAGCTCGAGCACGTAGTCGACTCCAGTCGACTTGCCGATCTTGCAGCCGATCGGGTTGCCCACGCCGCGCAGGAATTCGACGTGTGCGCCGTCGAGTTGGCGCGTGCGCTCGCCGATCCACAGCATGTGTGCGCTGCAGTCGTACCAGTCGCCGGTGAGGGAGTCCTGGCGGGTGAGCGCCTCTTCGTATCCCAAGATGAGCGCTTCGTGGCTCGTGTAGACGTCGACTTGGTGCAGCGCGGTGTTGGTCTCGGTGTCGATGCCACACGCGCGCATGAACGCAAGTGCGCGCTCGACCTCGGACGCCACTTGTTCGTAGCGCTGACCTTCGGCGCTCGAGGCGACGAACTCTTGGTTCCACGCGTGCACGCGGTTCAAGTCGGCGAATCCACCCTTGGTGAAGGCGCGCACCAGGTTCAACGTGCTGGCGGCCTGGTGGTAGGCCTGCACGAGTCGCTCGGGGTTCGGCACGCGCAGGTCGAGGCGTGGTGCGGGATCGTTCACCATGTGTCCGCGGAACACCGGCAGCTCCTCGCCGCCGACCGTCTCGGTCGGGTTCGAACGAGGCTTGGCGAACTGTCCTGCGATGCGCCCGACCTTGACGACCGGCACGCCCATCGAATAGGTGAGCATGACCGCCATCTGCAAGATGACGCGCAACTTCTCGCGGATGTTGACCGCGGTGAACTCCTCGAAGCTCTCGGCGCAGTCCCCGGCCTGGAGGAGGAACGCATTGCCGCTCGCCACCTGGCCGAGGGACGACAACAGCGAGCGAGCCTCTCCGGCGAACACGAGTGGCGGCAACGCCGAGATCTGCTTCAGGGCGCGGTCGAGTTCGCCCGAGTCGGGCCAGTCAGGCTGCTGCACGGCAGGAAAGTTCTGCCATGTCGAGGGTGTCCACGCGCGGCTCATAGGAATCGCCTCTCAGTGTACGAACGGGATTTCGGCGAAACCCGCCGAATTATGGGTGGCTCAGACGGTCAGGAAATCGCCTGCGTCGTCGCGCAGGGAGTCGACCGCACGGCTCACGAGGCGGCGGGCGGCTTCGGCGGTGACGCCAAGTTCCTCGCCGACCTGACGGAAGCTCTTGCGCTCACCGTCGTGCATGCCGAAGCGTGCCTCGACCGCGTAACGGGCGCGTTCGTCCAAGGTGGAGAGCAGGTTGTCGAGCAGGTCGGTGTCGACGAGCGACATCACGGCCTCTTCCGGGCTGATGTCGTCGTTCGGCACGAGGTCGCCGAGCGTCGCGTCGCCGTCGTCACCGATGGTCTTGTCGAGCGAGACCGGGGTGGTGAGGCGGTGCAACTCGGCGTTCATCGCGTCCAGACCCTCGGCGTCGCCGGAACCCTGGCGCAGTGCGGCACGCAGCGTCGCGGAGCGATCGCCAGGAATGCGGATGAGGGAGGCCTTCTGGTCGAGTGCACGACCAATGGCCTGACGGATCCAGAACGTCGCATAGGTGGAGAACTTGAATCCACGGCGCCAGTCGAACTTGTCGACGGCGTGCTCGAGACCCAAGTTGCCCTCCTGAATGAGGTCCAACAGGTCCATGCCCTGGGGCAGCGGATAGCGGCGGGCGATCGACACGACGAGTCGGAGGTTCGAGCGGATGAAGTGGTCCTTGGCCTTGGCCGCGGCACGCAGGTCGGCGCGCAGCTGTGCGCCGCGCTCGCCGGCCTCGAGCTTCTTCTGGGCGTCGCGGCCCTTCTCGATGGCCTTGGACAGGTTGCGCTCGTCCTCGGCGTTGAGGAGGGGGACCTTGCCGATTTCGTTCAGATAGAGGCCGATTGCGTCAGACATGTAGTGCGTTCCGTTTCGTGGTGTCAGGGTGGTCAGTGACGAACGACACGGGTGCCAAGGTCACTGACCGGATGTGGGGGGTTGATGGGGGGTCTTACTGGGGGTAGTACAAGTGGGTTACCGACATTAGTTCATCGGTCGGAAAATTGGAAGACCTAAATTCTTTTTTTGGATTTTTCTCAATTCCTTGTCGTTGTTGGGTTTGCGGGGAATCGGGGGGGTACGGCCGGGAGCAGGACAGGTGTGAAGGCGTCCGCGAAGGGGTAGAAGGACCGCGTTCCTAGACTGCTGGGGTGATTCCCGCCGCCGCGTCGTGCGCCTCGTCGTGACCCTGACCCGCATCGGCCTGTTCGGAGGCACCTTCGACCCACCCCACGTCGGCCATCTGGTCACCGCCGTCAACGTCCGCCACGCCCTCGAGCTCGACCTCGTCATCATGATGGTGGCCAACGACCCCTGGCAGAAGTCCCATGCTCGCCAGGTGACGACCGCAGAGGATCGCTTCGCAATGGTCCACGCAGCCGTCGCCGAGGTCGACGGCATCGTCGCCGGTCGCCACGAAATCGACCGCGGTGGCCCAAGTTTCACCGCCGACACCCTCGCCCAACTCGCCGTCGAGCATCCCGACGCCCAGTTGTTCACGATCGTCGGTGACGACGCGGCAAGTTCGTTGCCGACGTGGGAACGCGCAGACGACGTCGCTGCACGCTCGACCCTCGTCGTCGTCGATCGACCCGGAGTACAGGTCAATCTGCCGAAGGACTTCGCGTGGGTGCGCGTCGAGTCTCCACGACTCGAGGTGTCGTCCACGGACCTGCGGGCTCGGTTCTCCGACGGTCGACCACTCGACTATCTCGTCACCCCGGCGGTGTTGCACGTGATCACCTCGCGCGGTCTCTACGGTGTCGCCGACATGGCTGGTCGCAGATGACTGCGATTCCGTCACGCCAGAAGGCGCTGCTCAGGCGCGCGCTCGTTGCGAGCGTGGCCGCATCGGTGTTGTTGCCGATTGGTGTCGTCTCCGGCGCGCGATCGATCCTCGGGTCGTCGTCGGGTCGCAACGTGAACTCTTCCGTCGAACCGATGCCACGAACGCCGACGGCGTTGCTCGCCACGGTGAATGCGACCAATGAAGTGACGACCCTCACGATGTTCGTGCTCGACCGCAGCGGCGCCGGCGGAACGATCGTGTCGATGCCCGTCGGGGCCAAGGTCGAGACGCTCGCCAACGAGACTCCTCGTCGCCTCGGGGACTCCTTCGGCATCGCCGGCATCGAAGGGGTGCGACTCGAAGCAGAGGGCATACTCGATGCGACGATCTCGGTCGTCGGCGTCGCCGGCCCGAGCGACCTTGCCAACTTGCTGTCCGTCGTGCCATCGATCCCGGTGAACTTCGACCAACCCGTCGTCGACTCCACGCTCACTGCACCAGATCCGGCGACGACCACCACCGTCAAGTCGCGCGCGACGACCACCACGCTCGCACCTGCGCCGGTGCAAGTCGACACCGAGGTGCTGGCCGCCGGCGACCAGTCGTTGACTGCCGAGCAGATGTCCGTCGCATTGAATGCCCGGCGCATCGGAGATCCAGAATCGGCGAGGCTCGCGCGAGTGAAGTCCGTCTGGGAGGGCATCGCGTCGACGGTCGGCTCCGGACTCGGCTTCGACGTGGCTGGGGTCTCCGAGCCGGACGGCGAAACGCCGCCTGACATCGGCGTGTTCGTTCGTCGGATCCTCACTGGACCGATCCAGGTCCGCCAGTTGACGGCAAGTCCGTACGTCGCCGACGACGTGCCGCTCGGACTCGACGTTTATGCACTCGATCCGACCGAGATTCGCGTCATCTTGGCTTCGGTCGCGCCGAGCAGCATCACGATCGATGCAGACCAGATGCCCGTCGAGCTCGTGTTGCCCGTCGACGACGCGACGCTTGCCTACGAGACCGTTCGTCGACTCAACCACATCGGCATCGCGGTCGCCCTCATCCGACTGACCGAGGAGCGGGAGGACACGAGCATCATCCGCCACGTGGACAAGGCGGTGATCGATGATGGCAGGGTGCTGATCGAAGGGGTGTTCGGGCCGTTCAAGCCGCGGACCTTGAAGCGACCCGTCGACGGCACGGTCGCCCAGGTCGTCGTCGGTCAGAGCTACCTCGACTTCATCGCGCCGAATCCGCCGCTGCCCGAGACGTCGGTGCCCGCGGATGAATAGCGATTCCACGAGCGCCAAGGAGCTCGCCCTCGTCGCCGCTCGGGCGGCCGACGACAAGCAGGGGATCGACATCACGATCCTGGACGTGACGAGCGTGCTTGCGATCACCGAGATGTTTGTCATCACGAGTGCGACGAACTCGCGACAGGTCAAGACGATCGCAAGCGAGGTGACCGACAAGGTCCGTGAGACGCTCGGTCGCTCGCCGCTGCACAGTGAGGGTGCGGGAGAGCAGCAGTGGATCCTGCTCGACTACGGCGACGTCGTCGTGCACATCTTCGCCGACGAGGCACGGCGGTTCTACGAGATCGAACGGTTGTACTTGGACGTGCCGAGGATTGCCTTCGACCCCAGTACCTCTTAACTCGCCGCCTCTGCTTTCACAAGCGCGACCACGAGGTCGGTGCAGATTTGGCGCTCTTTCTTGGTCATTGGCGAATAGTCCGGACGTGCGCATCCAATCGCAAGAAATGCGCTGTTGGTCACTGCTTGCGACTCAACGAAGTCTTCGAAGGAATTCTTTGTTTTTGCAAGCCAGCCGCCGATCAGCCCAGGCGATGTCGGAAGTTGAGATTTGACGCAGCCATTAGACGCTTCGCCCGATGAATCGTCACAAATTTCCGACGACAATTGAAGCGGCGCTTCAGTGGGGCCGATAGGCCATTTCAGCATCTGGACGTTGAGCCGTGGGGCATCGTCGACGAGAAAGAATCCGTCAGTGCCGGTCCAGGCATAGGGTCCATCACTTGCTAGGGCTTGCAAGGCGGCAAATGAAGCTGCCAATACGCCCGTCGAATCGAACGCCCTTGCCGATCGAGCACCTTCTATGTGGATCACCGAGACGAGCCGGAGTCCTTTGACTGGCGCTGCTGTCGGCGGTCGAGTGCTAACTGGTTGCACGACGACGTCGGATTGCAGGTAGTCCGAAACCACCGCAACAGCAGACTCGAGTGCTTGACGAGAACACACGGCGGGGCGACGTGCCTTTCCGTACTTGATGCAGGAAGCATGTGCGACCATGGTTCTATTGCCGCGAGGTACGACGACGGCTGCAGACGAATCGAAACTTTGGTACTTCGGGTTGAAGCCCTCGACGTATGCCGAAAAATAGCCTGGTTTTGTCATTGTTTTGAGTTTGCCGAGCGAGTCAAGAGAAAATTCATTGACCACGGCCCGTCGCGCTCTTGCGAACGTGTCGAAGTCTGTTATCGCAATGGTAAAGAAGACCTCCCTACCGGGTTTTGCATCACCATTGAAGACGGTCATTCGAATCTTGCTGCGGACTCCGGCCACGCCACCCTCGGAGGTAAAGAACCCGCTGTATCCATCGCCTGGGACTGTCACTTGCCACTCAGGTGGGCTCGTGGGCGTTCCACCGACTATCGCGCGCAGATCAAGAACTGTCGAGGTGATGAAGTGGAGGTGGGAGGCATACGAGTTGACTGTTGAATCAAGAAATGTATTCGACGTCGCGTCGACAGCACGAAGTTGACTTGCCGGCAGTGCGATGAGGACAGAGCAAGCAGCAACTAGTACTGCCGTAGTCTTACGCATTGTTCGCCTTCGAGCGAGCGACGCGCCAGCGCTGAGTGAACTGATTGCTGAAGTCCCCTAGTACTTTTGCAATGAGAACCGCATTTCCGACATCGCCAACAACGGTTTCGGGTCGGTCCCCGAAGTCCGAGGCATCAAGAAACAGCTTGACCTTGCGTGGGCCCTTCACTGTGATCCCACCGAGACGACTAAATGACACTTCTGCGATGTCGGTCAACCGGTCTCGAACGATTTCTTCGCCGGTATCAGAAACGAAGGCGAACTCGTCATCGGTGACGGTTGCGACTCCTCGATAACGGCCGCGCCCAAACGCCGCGGCGAGTGAGGAGCCGGTCATCAACTGGCACCGTTGCTCAATTGCCGAGTTGGACATAGGGACTCCTTCCCACAGTGGAGAGACATCTTGCACTTTCTTGATTATGCGCTATGTTATCTATAAATAGTAGGGGCAATTATCAAGGGGGAGCCCATGTTCGTTGGTCGATTGGCAGGGCAAGTCGCACTCGTGGGTCTCTGCGGTGCGTCTCTAGCGGGGTGTGGATCGAGTTCGGCCGGCGGGTCGGCCATCTCTGACGTCTCGGACGCGAAGAAGGCGGTTATCCAGATCATTGCCCAGGGTTCATTCGTCGATCCAGAATCGGGTCAACAACAGACCAAGGTTGGTGCGGGGAGCGGATTCATCATCGACCAAAGCGGTCTTGCCGTGACCAATCAGCACGTCGTTGACGGCGCAGGAAGCCTCGACGTTTTCGTCGGTGGTTCATCCAAGGCGATCAACGCGAAGATCCTCGGGGTGTCCGAATGCAATGACCTCGCCGTCATCGACCTCGAAGGAGACGGATATGACTATTTCGAGTGGTTTGACGGAGATCTCCAGCCCGGTCTCGAAGTGTTTGCTGCGGGATTCCCACTTGGTGACCCCGAGTACACCCTGACTGATGGAATCATCGCCAAGGCCGAAGCTGATGGCGACACGTTCTGGGCGTCGCTCAGTTATGCCGTCGAACACAGTGCAAACACTCAACCCGGCAATTCGGGCGGACCGCTCTTGACCGCAGATGGCAAAGTCGCCGCGGTGAATTATGCAGGTGGTTCTCCAACCAACACGGAGCAATTCTTCGCCATTCCGAACGAGATTGCACAACCTGTCGTCGATGTGCTGAGAACTGGAGTCGACCAGGATTCGATCGGAATCAATGGTGGGGTGTTGTGGAACGAAGAGCAGGAACGCGGTGGACTGTGGGTGAGTGGAGTTCGCGCAGGTAGTCCGGCGGCCAACGCTGGAGTCCTCGCCGGGGATTTCGTCCTGCAAATGCAGGGCCGTGAAGTAGTCGGTGAATACGACAAGGCTTCAAAGAAGGGATACTGCGACGTCTTGCGAACTGTCGGTAGCGACAAGCCGATGTCGATTACCGTCTATCGCCAGTCAACGGGAGAGACACTTGTCGGTGAGGTGAACAACCCGCAACGCCCACTCGAAGTCACCAACAAGATCTCGAGTGCTGGTGGCGATGAGGACCCAACGACCAGTCCGGTGACCGAGACCACCTCGATTGACGATGCGCTTGACATCGTTACGGTCGAGTTCCCCAAGGGGTGGGTCGCCAAGACCGATAAGGGCTCATCTACCAATTTCCCTTCATATTCGTTGATCGTGGCAAGCCCAAGTGGGGAGACCCCGGACACGGCAACCGGTGTAGGTGGACTCTATGTGTTGGTGTTTCCAAACAGATCAAGCAAGGCCGACGTGGCAACCATCCAGTCAGTTGTCGTCGACATCGCCCAAGTCGATGGCGGCTGCAAGTCTCCTGAAACTGCGGACTCGGCGCCAGTCGAGTGGGATTCTGGCAGCTACATGGCAGCTCAATGGTTCGAGTGCGGTCCTGGTGCGCTCAGTGCCTATGCCCAGGTATTTTCGGATGTCGAAAAGGACATCGTGATTGCATTCCTCGGCATCTACGGCGGTGACTCGGGAATCGGCAATGATGTCATTAATGCGCTGCTCGACAACCTTTCGTACGGCTGACAAAGAAGTAGTCCTTGGCAAGTCATCGTCCGCGCTCGGCCCAGCGTCTAGACGGTGACATGGCCACGCGTAGGCGCTCGGCGCGGGCCGTCCACAACGACGAATTGATTCGTCGTTGTGTCTGCAAGGTTGTCTCCCAGGTCGGAATCGACAACTCAACGATGGTCCTCGTAGCCCAATCTGGCAAGCTAACGACCGGAGCCCTCTACGGTCGTTTCGAGTCGATCGACGACGTCATCCTCGACGCCTGGCAGGCTGGCGCAGGCGAGAGCTTCTTTGCCCAGGTGAGCGACATTCTCGAGACCATGAACCCGAAAGTTCGCTCCAGGAATGCGGACTATTCACTGTCGCCCCAGGCTGCACTTGCCTTCCAAACTGTGATTGCTTCGCGACGAAATACCACCCTCGCGGAAGGTATCGAGAGCGATCTCGCCATCTGGAGTGAGAAGTGGGGCCTTACGAGCCGGGCGGATTCGACGACTCGGATGCGGTCGGCGGTTGCATTGAGTCTCGTATTCGGTCGCCTGATGACGAGCTTCTCGACATTCGACGACGCGCAGTGGTCAGCGATGGCGGCAGTCTTTGCGTCGGCGCTCAACTCTGCAACGTCCGGTCCCCGGCACTATCCAGACTCTGGAGCAAGCGTCATCGCTGACGGTGGGGACGGCTTGTCTAACGACCTCATCAACGCGACCATGGAGGTGGTCTCGCGCTCAGGGGTTGAGGCTTCGACAGTGTCCCGTATTGCGCGTCGATCCCACGTAACTACTGGCGCGATCTATTCGCGATACGACTCAAAGTCCGACCTCATCGTCGACGCCATCGAAATCCTCGTTGCAACCGCGGCGAGGACGAGTTCGCAGCTCGTCATAGAAGGTGCAAATACGAATGCAATGTCGACGTCGGTCGCACGAATGTTCCACGCCGCACTGTCTCCCGAGCGGAGTCGGTGGAATGCCTTTCGGCTCGAGACGTACCTTGCTGGTCATTGGGATCCAGCCATCAAACGGTGTTTGCGTCGAATTCGCGCGACGAGCGAGCAGCGTTACGCCGCTCTTCTTCAACCGACTGGTTGGTTCACCGATGACCACATTTTGCAGATTTCACTTGCGGGACAAGCAATCCCGCTTGGGATGTCGGTGCTGGACATATTTTCGACAGGCCATCGTGACATTGACTATCTGGGCGTGAGCAAGCGTCTCATGCTGCTTGTTGGAGCCAGTTGATGGTGTCCTTAGTTGCTCCACGCCTGGCGCGGGTCTCATTTTGGTTGATCGTCGCCACCCACGGGCTCTTTGCGCTTGCCGGGGTGGGCATCGCAGCGAATTCTGCGTTTGGCTCTCGTAGCGGCGTGGGAGAGGATTGGTCGGTCGTTGTTGGTGGGACAATGGTCCTGCTGACGATCATTGGGCTAGTGGCTTGCGCACCTGCCTTGATCAATCTCCGACGATTGTGCCGTGATCGCTCTCGACCAGCTACTGCGGCAACCCTGTTCACACTGAGCTTGCCAGTGTTTCCGCTCGCGATTCCGGGCGTTCGCCCGTATGCGGTTTTGCTCGTCGTGGCAGCGAGCGCAACAACCGTGCCATTGCTCATTTACCTCATCCAGTTTGCCGTTCATTTAGTCGTTCACAGGAGGAAGTCATGAAACGAATCATCATCGGAGTTGTAGTCGCACTTCTCGTTCCCGCGTCTAGCGCGCGAGCCAGTACCGTGTGCTTCACAACGTTGACAGGACAAAAGTGCGTGACGTTTCGCACGCCGCCGCCGTCAGCACCGACGACGACAAAAGGAATGTCGATCGTTCTTGACCGCGACGTACTGATCTCTGGGGATTCGGTGACTGCAGTCGCCAAGAAGTTCAAGCCAACCGAATACGTTCGCGCTTTCGTGTTCAACGTCTATGGACGTGCAGCCGCGACTGAATTGTCAGGTGGAGCCGTGGCGACAAAGGCGGGCATTGCGACACTGTCTTATGGCACGGCGAGCCTGCCTGTGTCGGTGAGCGAGGTGCGAACTCTGTGTCTGCGCGGTGAACAGAGCAAAAAGATGGCTTGTGCCAGTTTCCAATTTGAGGGGTAGTTCGCTGCGCTGTGCCCGAGCCGTGGATTAGGTTTCAAGTGTGGGTAGGAGCGGGTACGCCAAGACGCGGATCAGTCCGTCGGATCTGACCTTCGGGTGGAACTCGTGCAAGCGATGCTTCTGGATGCGTTACGCCCACGACGTGCAACACAAGGGAACGTTTCCCGGCGTCGTGTTGTCACTATCGAACCGACAGGAGAAGTGGTACAAGGACAAGCACTCGCACGACTTCTCACCGACGCTGCCGTCCGGTGTCGTCGACTCCACCGGCAAGATGTTGGAGAGCTCGCCCATCATCGTCAACGGTGAGGAGACCCCGTTCACCCTCGGCGGCAAGTACGACTTCTTGCTGCGCTACGACTCGGGAACCTGGGGCATCATCGACACGAAGGTCTCGAGCTCTGCGGACAAGGCCGACTTCTATTGGCCGCAGCTCGCCGCGTACGACCACATCCTCGCCAACCCGAAGTCGGGGGATCCGCGACGCTGCGAGACCCTTGGCGTCTTGGTCTGGGCCATCGGTTCCGCCTCGCACCACGACGCGGATGAGTATCGCGTCGGCTTCAATGCGACCTACGAACCCGTCACGGTCGACCCGAAACGTTTCGATGCCTTCATCGCCGACGTCGTCACCGTGCTCATGGGCGAGATGCCCGGGCGCGGTGAGAAGTGCGAGAACTGCAATTACTTCGAGAACCGCTCGCGACTCACCCCGTAACCATTGCAGCGGGGCGCAGCCGTTGGCCCAGGAGTGGTTGTGGCAACATGGGGCCATGGGCGTGGACGTCTCAAAGTACGTCGATCTTGATCGATACCCGATCCATCTCGACGGTGACGCGCGAAAGGCACTCGTTGCCGAGGTGCAACGCGGCGTGCGCTCGGTCGGGTGTGCCGTCATCAAGCAGTTCGTGCGCGCTGAGGCGCTTGCGGACCTCGTCGTCGAAGGTGATCGCGTCGCACATCTCGGTCATCGCAACTTCAACCGCACGAACCCGTATTTCTCCACGATGCCCGACGACGTACCCGAGGACCATCCGATGCGCCGGTTCTACGATCGCTCGAATGCCTTCGTGCCCGCGGACAACTTTGGAGACGACAGCATCATCCGGGCGATCTACGAGTGGCCCGCGTTTGCGCCGTTCGTCCAGGAGGTGCTGGAGGAACCGTCATTCCATCGTTATGCCGACCCGTTGGCGGACGTGATCATCAACCTGGCGGAGGAGGGCAACGGCTTTCCGTGGCATTTCGACACCAACAACTACACCGTCACGTTGGCGATTCAGAACGCCGATGAGGGTGGTGAATTCGAATACAGCCCGAACCTGCGCACGCCGACGAACGAGAACTACGACGGAGTGGGACGCGTGCTCGACGGAGACCAGTCACTCATCCACACGTTGCACCTCGAGCCGGGTGACCTCCAGATCTTCAAGGGGCGGTATTCGTTGCATCGTGTGACGCCGCTCAAGGGGACGACGATGCGCTACGTCGCGATCTTCAGTTTCACCGAACTCGAGGGAATGGTCGGAAGCCCGGAGCGCACGCGACAGCTCTACGGGCGAGTGCTTCCCATCCACCTCGAGCGTGCCGGTATGCGCGGCGACGCTCTGGTGGACTAGTCAAATCAGAAGTCTTTAAATTCCCCGGACTTGATTGAGGGAATTCTGCGTTGGTCGGTTGAACAAACGACCTCATTCGCGTCCGTATACGCCTATCCTTGAACCAGATATGGGGCGTCACTTTCAAAGAGTTGTTGCTATTTTAATTCTCCTTTTCGTTGGTATTGCTGCTGAATCATCAGTTGGGTTCGCGTCGCGTGCGGAATCGCCGTGCTCGCGTCTGGGCTCAACGAAGAAGATCGGTAACGCAACATACCAATGCGCTCGCAGTGGAAATGCAAAAATTTGGGTTCGAACCGCTAAGCAGATTCCGCCCTCCCGCACCGTCGAAGCGTTTTTGCCGCCGACGAATCCACCAGGGAACATCGACGACTGTAAATTGATTGAGAATAGTTACCAGCGAAATCGCTGGGGACAAATTTTCGCGGCCTTCCCTCCGATTGCAGGCAATTTTGAACCGGCCGGAACGTTTAAAGTCGCCCTAGTACCAATCGATTGGTCGGATTTGCCAGGTGAAGCTAATCCCCTTGCTCGGGCAAACGACCAGATCCAGTTATTCAACGATTGGTACGACATGGTGTCAGAAGGCAAGGTCAAGTTTGTCTGGACGACGTATAACAAATATGTTCGTGTACCTGGGTCGGCGCTTGATTACTCCCAAGCTCGATCAGGAGCCGGCGATTCTCTTGCGAATGCCGCAATCAAAGCCGCGGATCCATACATCGATTTCTCGGATGTTAGGGCTGTGTATTTTTTGCCACCGAAGGGTCAGACCGTATTCAGGGAGAGCGTGCAGGCCTTTAAAGGCTCAAACCTTTCTGCGCCAATCCCAACAAATGAAGGTCCGATACTGAACTACGCGCTTGCCGGTGCATATTTTGATGAATCTCCACTCAACTACTGGAGTTACTGGGCTCATGAAACAGGACATATGTTCAAGTTGCCCGATCTCAAGTACAACTGGAATAACTGGGGTGAAGTTGAATTACCAGTACCCATAGGACCGTTTAGCGGGTTTGACATGTTGTCGAATCAGGATGGCCCATCGCGAACACTAAGCGCATGGATGCGCTTCATAATTGGTTGGATCCCGGACTCGAGTATCTACTGCAAAGACATTTCTCAGCTGAAGACAACCTCAATCATGCTGAATCCGATAGATACCAGGACGGTTCAGTATCGAGCGGCAATGATTCGGCTGTCGCCGACAAAGCTTTTGGCCGTAGAGTCGCGCAGACCTTCAAGATTCGATTGTTCGGCTCCAATGAACAGGGCTGGGGTTCTCGTGTACATCGTTGACGCAACAGTTGGTCACGGTGATGGAACTCAAACTTTGATCCCGCCACCTGGGCGGCAGGTCACAAATCCATACACGTGTCATACGCCAGCAATTCTTGATGCAATCTTGAATCAAGGTGACTCTGTGACAACAAACGGAATAACCGTGAAGGTTGTGAAAGTTGGGACGTACGACACAGTCGAATTAGCAGTGTCGGGCTAGACCGTTTCGTTAATCTTCATCGGAAAGTCAAAATGCCGCAGTCTGTGGCTGCGCGCTGGAAGTCCACTGGACGTTGGACGAAGTCACTCTGGCTCATTGTTGCCGGTCGGGGGTATACTTCAGGTCGCAAAATCTTGAGACTGGCTCAAAATTACCTGGCTCAAGTAGTTTGCAGAAGCAATTTGACGCACTGGGGCTATAGCTCAATTGGTAGAGCGCTTGCATGGCATGCAAGAGGTCAGGGGTTCAATTCCCCTTAGCTCCACGACTGATTCGTGGACAATGTGTCCACTCGGGCCCCCGCCACTAACTTCGTCCTCATGAGTTCGAGTCCGAACGCCGGAGACTTCTCGCTGTCCGGTCTGCGTGCGCTGGTCACCGGCGGTGGTTCAGGGATTGGCGAAGCGATCGCCACGGGGATGCGGAACGCGGGTGCGACGGTCGTCGTGTGCGACGTGAACGACTCGACCGAGCCGAACTACGTCTGCGACGTGTCTCGAACCGCCGACGTCGAGGCGATGTTCCAAGGAATTCGCCGCGACCTCGGTGGCCTCGACATCCTCGTGAACAACGTCGGGGTGCCCGGTCCGACTGCGCGGGTGGACGAGATGGACCCGGACGCCTACGACGAGTGCGTGCGGGTGAACCTCGGCGGGACGTTCCGTTGCGCACATGCGGCAGTGCCGATGCTGATCGACTCGAAGGGTTCGATGATCAACATCTCGACGAGTGCAGGAATCTACGGCTATCCGCTCCGCTCGCCATACGTCGCTGCGAAGTGGGGGATCATCGGTCTCACCAAGTCGTGGGCGATGGAACTTGGCGAGTTCGGCGTGCGGGTGAACGCAATCTGCCCAGGCTCGGTGAGTGGGCCGCGCATGGACGGTGTGATCGCCCGTGAATCGATCGCCACGGGAATTCCAGAAGCCGAACTGCGTCGCGGATATGCGAACCAGGTCTCGATGCGCACGTTCGTCGAGGCGAGCGACATCGCAGCGTCTGCGGTCTTTCTCTCGTCGCCGGCGGCCAGGTTCATCACCGGTCAGGTGTTGCCCGTCGATGGCAACATCGAGACGATGCGCGCCGACTAGCTGGCCACCGTGATCTACGACGTGCAGTTCAACCAGGGTCACTACACGTGGCCGGAGTTGCGTGACGCCGCGCGCGCGGCAGAGGCCGCGGGATATGACACGTTGTGGGTAGCCGATCACCTTGCAGGTTCGGTGATGACTGCGCCGACGATGCCCGAGTGCTTCACGCTGCTCGGCGCCCTCGCCGAAGCGACGTCGACGATCCGCCTCGGCGTGCTCGTCGCCAACGTGGGGACTCGTCATCCCGGCGTCCTCGCCAATGCCGCCGCCACCGTGCAGAACCTCTCTGGTGGTCGATTCACCCTCGGACTCGGCGCGGGGGCGTCGCCGAAGAGTCCGTTTGCATCCGAGCTCCGTGCCCTCGACATGGCGATTCCTGCGTCGATGGTCGCACGGCATCGACGGGTCGATGAGACTCTCGACGTGCTCGAGGCGATGTGGTCACCGAATCGGGACCAGCGATTCGAGTCGTTTCCAACACCGGCCGTTCGAATTCCGATCGTTCTTGGAGTCAATTCAGTCGCTCTTGCCGAGATTGCGTCGCGACGCGCAGACGGTGTCAACGTCAGGATGGGTCACGACCGTCGATCGGAGATCTTGGGAGCGGCCCAGCCGTCGGACGGACGAGCGTTCACGACCTCCGTGTGGGATTTCTACGACTCCAACTGGCGTTCGGATCGGCCAGCGATCGACCGTCGGTTGGTGGACGAAGGAGTCGACCGGGTGGTGTTGCTCGTTCGAGGCAACATCCATCCGCGCAACATCACCTGATGCACGGTCGCGTGGTTCGTCAGCCGAAGAGCACGGCTGCGGTGAAGCTGAGTATTGCGCCGTTCAGGGTCACCATGAGCCCGAGCACCATGTAATACGAACGGGTCATGCGGTCGAACGTTTCGGCCTTGAACACGGCGAACTGTTCCTGGTTGCGGGCTGACTCTCGGATGATCAGCGCCTCAAGTTGGTCGAATCTGCGGTCGACTTCGTCGAATCTGCGGTATATGTTGTCAAAGCGACGATTGATTCTGTCGTATCCATGATCGATCAGCTGACCAACGGTGAGCAGGTCGCGTTGGCGTGCCGGTCCGTCGGGATCAGGTGGGAGGTGACGTTTCAGCTCGTCGCTGATCGGTGGAATGGGCTCGTCCATGACGGACCTTTCGTGTAGTGATGTCATGGCCGGATGTGTGCGGCGAAAAGTGCGATCTGGCCGTCAGTGTTGCACAACTGGTGCTGTGGCTGTCAAGGACCCCGCCCCGGGGTCAGGCGACGACGTTGACGAGGCGCTTGGGCACGACGACTACGTTGCGCGGGGCATTGCCCGCAAGGATCGCCTGCACCTTGTCGTCGGCGAGCGCGAGGGCCTTCAACTCGTCGTCGGAGACGGACGCGGACACGGTGAGCTTGGAGCGCACCTTGCCGTTGACCTGGACCGGAATCTCGATCATGTCGGCGACGAGCAGCGCGGGATCTGCGACGGGGAAGGAGATGTACGTGAGTGAGTCGGTGCGGCCGAGTCGTTGCCACAGTTCCTCGGCCACGTGGGGGCACAGCGGGGAGAGCATCTGCACGAGTAGCTCGGCGACTTCGCGCGGAGTCGAGGAATGTTCGTTGACGTGCTGGGTCAGGGCGTTGTTCAGTTCGATCAGCTTGGAGATCGCGGTGTTGAAGCGCAGGTTCGCCATGTCGGCACCGACGCCGGCGATCGCCTTGTGCAACTCGCGACGCAGGTCGACTGGTGCTGCGTCGTTCGTGACGCGCAGGGAACCGGAGTCTTCGTCCACGAGGTTGCGCCAGATGCGCTGCAGGAACCGTTGCATGCCGATGACGTCGCGGGTGTTCCATGGTCGAGAGGCTTCGAGTGGGCCCGTCGACATCTCGTAGAGCCGGAAGGTGTCGGCGCCGTACTCGTCATACATTTCGTCGGGCGTGACGATGTTTTTCAGGCTCTTGCCCATCTTGCCGTACTCGCGAGCGACCTCTTCGCCGTTCCAGACGTAGGTGCCGTTTCGTTCCTCGACTTCGTTCGCCGGGACCGCTTGGCCGCGTGCGTCACGGTAGGCGTACGCCTGGATGTAGCCCTGGTTGAAGAGGCGATGGAACGGCTCTTCGCTCGACACATGACCGAGGTCGTAGAGCACCTTGTGCCAGAAACGCGCATAGAGCAGGTGCAGCACCGCGTGCTCGACGCCGCCGACGTAGAGGTCGACGCCTCCGGTGTGGCCGTCGTGGCGCGGGCCCATCCAGTAGCGCTCGACGTCCTTGTCGACGAATGCGCTCGCGTTCGTCGGGTCGAGATAGCGCAATTCGTACCAGCACGAGCCGGCCCACTGGGGCATCACGTTGACTTCACGGCGATAACGCTTCGGTCCGTCGCCCAGGTCCATCGTCACGCTGACCCAGTCGCCGACGCGCGCGAGCGGCGGGATCGGCTGGGTGACGTCGTCGTTCGGATCCAATGCTTGCGGCTTGAAGTCGGCGAGTTCCGGGAGCGTCACCGGGAGCGAGGATTCGGGGACGGCGATCGGCTGGTCGTTGTCGTCATAGACGATTGGGAAGGGCTCGCCCCAGTAGCGCTGGCGCGAAAACAGCCAGTCGCGCAGCTTGTAGGTCACCGCAGATCGTCCGTGCCCGGCGCGCTCGAGCCATTCGTTCATCGTCGAGATCGCCTCGCCCATCGACGAGATCCCATTCAGGCTGATCGAGTCGTTCGAGGAATCGACGTACACGCCTTCGCCGACGAAGGCCTCGGGCCACGTCGCACAGTTCGTGGATGGTTCGATGCTGCGAGCCTCGAACCACTCGCGAGGGGGCATCTGGGTGGCCACGATCGGCAGGTCATAGGTGCGGGCGAAGTCAAAGTCGCGTTGGTCGCCGCTCGGCACGGCCATGATCGCGCCCGTGCCATAACCCATCAACACGTAGTCGGCGATCCAGATCGGTATCTGTTTCCCGTTCACCGGGTTCGTGGCGAACGAACCCGTGAATGCACCGGTCTTTGGTCGTGAGTCGTCGGTGCGGTCGGCGTCCTGTAGCGCGGCGGCGCGTGCACGGTATGCAGTGACGTCGTCGCGACGATCGGCGGTGGTGAGCGACTCGACGAAAGGATGCTCAGGGGACAACACCATGAAGGTTGCACCAAAGAGCGTGTCGGGTCGGGTCGTGAAGACCTCGATGTCGCCGGCCGTCGAGGCGAAACGCACGCGAGCACCCGTCGAGCGTCCGATCCAGTTGCGTTGCATCAACTTGATCGGCTCCGGCCAGTCGAGTCGGTCGAGGTCGTCGATCAGGCGGTCGGCATAGGTGGTGATGCGCATCGTCCACTGACGCATGTTGCGCTTGAACACGGGGTAGTTGCCGATGTCGCTGCGGCCTTCGGCGGTCACCTCTTCGTTGGCGAGGATCGTGCCGAGACCGGGGCACCAGTTGACCGGTGCATCCGCGAGATAGACGAGGCGATGGTCATTGATCGCCTCGTTGCGCTCGACGGCACTCATCGATGACCACGATCCACGTCCGGTGTCGCGCGCGCCAGACTCGAACTCGGCAACCAGCTCGGCGATCGGTCGGGCCCTTCGTGCATCGGCGTCGTACCAGGAGTTGAAGATCTGCAGGAAGATCCACTGCGTCCACTTGTAGAACTCTTCGTCGGTCGTGCTCACGCTGCGGCGCGCGTCGTGGCCGAGGCCGAGTCGGCGCAACTGGCGGCGCATGTTGGCGATGTTCGACTCGGTGTTGATGCGGGGATGGATGCCGGTCACGATCGCGTGCTGCTCGGCGGGCAGGCCGAAGCTGTCGTAGCCCAAGGCGTGCAGGACGTTGAAGCCCGACATGCGCTTGTAGCGAGCAAAGACGTCGGTGGCGATGTAGCCGAGAGGGTGGCCGACGTGGAGGCCCGCCCCGGAGGGATACGGGAACATGTCGAGCACGAAGAGTTTCTCGCGGCCAGCGACCTTGTCGGGTTCGCCGAGGGGGCCGGCGGGGTTTGGCGCCTCGAAGGTTCCGAGGGCCTCCCAGGTGTCCTGCCACTTGGACTCGATCTGGTTCGCCAGCGTCGCGGTGTAGCGGAACGTGGGGACCTTGGAATCGGGGCCGTTGCCCTCGATCGGGGCCGTTGCGCGCTTCGCCGACATAGCCTCCGTATCGTAGATGGGCCAGACCGTGATTCAACGGTGAAGCCACGAACGATTCGGACACGACATGGTGAAGCGCAACTCTCGGTCATCCGGGCGCTCCTCGAACAGCCGAAAGCACAGCTATCCGCGTGCGGCCCGCATCAGCGAGACCGTGCGTCACGTCGTCGCCGAGGAGCTCGTGCGCATCGACGACGAGCGACTCGAGTTCGTCACCATCACCTCGATCGACGTCGACTCGGAGATGAACCGCGGCATCGTCTACTTCGACTCGCTCCAGGGCGCCGAGGGTGATGCGGGGATCGTCGAGGTGCTCCAGGAGCACCGCAAGCGCCTGCAGTCGGCGATCGCCACGCAGATCAAGGCGCGACGCACGCCCATCCTCGAGTTCCGACCCGACGATGCGATCCGCGCAGCCGAGCGCATCGACGAGGTGTTGCGCAACGACCCGATGCACACTCGCCGTCACGACGACGAGCAGTAGATCGCCTCGGCATGGCCAAGCGTCGTCCGCCGAGCGTCAACGGCTTTATGGTCGTCGACAAGCCCGCGGGAATGACGAGCCACGACGTCGTGGCGACGCTGCGCAAACGACTTGGCGAGAAGCGAGTCGGTCACGCAGGAACCCTCGACCCGGACGCAACCGGGGTGTTGCTCGTCGGCGTCGGCTACGTGACGCGTGTGTTGTCCTATCTCCTCGGTGCATCCAAGTCCTATGTCGGTGAAGTCGTTCTTGGGTCGACGACGACGACGCTCGATGACTCCGGCGAGGTGACGCAGACCTTCGACATGTCGGGTGTGTCGCTCGCAGACGTCGAGGCTGCCGCGCGCACGCTGACTGGTGACATTTTGCAGGTGCCGCCGATGGTGTCGGCGCTCAAGGTCGGCGGTCGCCGGTTGCATGAGCTCGCCCGTGAGGGGATCGAGGTCGAGCGCGAGGCCCGGCCCGTCACCATCCATTCACTGCGCGTGACACCGACGGGCGAACGGCATGTGTTTGCCATCGACGTCTCGTGTTCGTCGGGAACCTACGTGCGCACGCTCGCGGCCGACCTTGGAACCGCGCTCGGCGGCGGGGCGCACCTGCGCAACTTGCGCCGCACCAGCGTCGGCCCGTACGACATCTCCGACGCACAGCCACTCGAGAACGCCACGCTTCGACCACCGATCGAGGCATTGCGCATGATGGCCCGTGTCGTCGTCGACGATGATGCGATCGCCGCGATCCGACACGGCAGGAGCCTGCCGCTCTTCGAGGGTTCCGGTCCATGGGCGGTGACCAGTGCGGACGGCTCGCTCGTCGCGGTGTACGAACACGGTGGCGACGTCGCCAAGCCGGGCGTGGTGTTTGCCGAACCGATAGCGTGAGGCGCCGTGCAGATCATCGGTGATGCGCCACTCGGCACTCCCGACCAGGACACGCGCCGCAGCGTCGTGACGATCGGCGCCTACGACGGCGTGCACAGCGGACATCGCGCGGTGATCGCACAGGTGCGAGAGCGGGCTCGGGCCCTCGGGTGTCGCAGCGTCGTCGTCACCTTCGACCGGCATCCGGCTTCGGTCGTGCGTCCCGAGTCCGCGCCGAAGTTGTTGACCAGCATGGAGCAAAAGCTCGAACTGCTCGCCGAGACCGGGATCGACGCCGTCTATGTGGTGCGCTTCGACGAGGAACGTTCGCAGGAGACGCCGACCGCCTTCGTCCAGCGCGCACTCGTTGGTGACCTGCGCGCCAAGGAAGTGGTCGTCGGGGAGGACTTCCACTTCGGCCACAAGCGATCCGGCAACGTCGCGCTCCTGCGCGAGGTCGGCGCCGCACACGACTTCACCGTCGCCCCGCTCGAGTTGATCGCACGACCCGACGGCGTGGCCGAACCGGTGAGCTCGACGGCGATCCGCCGCGCACTTGCCGGTGGGCAGGTGGAGGTGGCGTGTCGTCTCTTGGGTCGCGAGTTCGAGATTCGTGGCGTCGTGGTCCACGGCGACGAACGCGGTCGCACGATCGGTTTCCCGACGGCCAACGTCGAGGTGTCGGCGATCTACTGCATGCCCGCCGACGGCGTCTATGCGGGTCGAGTGATGCTCGACGACGGGAGCGTGCACTCCTGTGCGATCAACATCGGTCGACGACCGACCTTCGTCGACCATGCGGACCATTCACTCCTCGAGGTGCACCTGCTGGACTTCAGCGGAGACCTCTATGGCCGCCGCGTGCGCGTGTCGTTCGTGAAGTTCCTGCGCAGTGAGCGCAAGTTCGAGGGACTCGATGCGTTGAAGGCCCAGCTGGCCGTCGACATTGCCGCCGCGCGCGACGCGGTGTGCTAGTTGCCCGCCACCGCGGCGTGACGATCGGGGCGACCATACGTCGTCGTTCGTTGCTGCAGGCTGAGACCGAGCGGCTCGACGATTGCCGAGAAGGACTCCTCGGTCATCTTTTGACCGTGGTTCGCACCGGCTGCCCGTGAGATGTTTTCGTCCATCAGCGTCCCGCCGAGATCGTTGCAACCCGCGCGCAGCAACTGACGGGCGCCCTCGGCACCGATCTTGGTCCACGACACCTGCACGTTGTCGATCAGTCCGCGATAGGCGATGCGGGCGATGGCGTGCATGAGCACCGTCTCGCGGAACGTCGGCCCGCGGCGTGACTTGCGCTGCAGATAGATGGGCGAGGCCATGTGCACGAACGGCAAGCCGACGAACTCGGTGAATCCGCCCGTGACTTCCTGGAGTGCGCGGGTCCGCACGATGTGGCGCGCCCAGCTGCGGGGACGTTCGATCGAGCCGAACATGATCGTGACGTTCGAGCGCAGTCCCGCTTCGTGTGCGACCTGGTGGCAGTCGAGCCATTCCTCGGTCGTGATCTTGTCGGGGCAGAGCACCGCGCGCACCTCGTCGTCGAGGATTTCGGCTGCCGTGCCGGGAAGCGAGGAGAGGCCCGCGTCCTTGAGTCGTGAGATGTAGGTGAAGAGCGGCTCGCCGAGGCGCTTTGCACCCTCGGTCACCTCGAGTGCGGTGAAGCCGTGGACGTGCATGTCGGGCACCGCCTCCTTCACCGCGCGCGTCACGTCGATGTAGTAGTCGCCGTCGAAGTCGGGATGGATGCCACCCTGCAGCGTCACCTCGGTGGCGCCCATGTCCCACGCCTCGCGTGCGCGTTGGGCGATGTCGTCGAGGGTCAGCAGGTAGGGCGTGCCGCGCAGGTTCAGACTCAGCGGTCCCTTGGAGAACCCGCAGAACTTGCACTTGAACGTGCACACGTTGGTGTAGTTGATGTTGCGGTTGTGGACCCAGGTGATCGTGTCGCCGACCGCATCCTGGCGCAGTCGATCCGCAAGGTTCGCAATCGCCGTGACCTCCGGGCCACGCGCGGAGAACAAGGTGACGATCTCGTCTTCGTCCACTCGCTGGCCCAACTCGACGCCGCGCAACACCTCGGCAACGGGACCCGACAGGCGACGCTGCGCGAGGTGCTTCTTCGTGCCGGTTGCGATCAGTGCCGGCGGAGGATTGTTCGCGCCCGAATACCACTGGGTGCTGCGATGGCCGACGAGGACGACCTCTGCTCCGTCGTGCACCACGTCTGCTGCCGTCACCTTCTCCGGCCACACTTGGCCCTCGTCGTCGCGGGCGAGACCTTCTGCGTCGCTGCGGTCCAACACCGCAAAGCGCAGCGATTCATCCAGCCACCGTTCCGGGCGCGTGGCGAACTCGGGGTAGATCGTCAGTCGCGGCGCGATCGCATGTCCGCGCGACTCGGTGACCTCGCGCAGTCGGTCGAGTGCCGGCCACGGTCGCTCCGGGTTGACGTGGTCGGCGGTGACCGGCGAGACGCCGCCCCAGTCGTCGATGCCCGCATCGAGCAGCACGCCGAAGTCGTCGCTCAGGTTCGGTGGCGCCTGCAGGTGGATCTCCGGTGGCAGGATGACGCGCGCCGCGGCGATCGTCCACAGGTACTCGTCCTGCGGGCACGGCCGCTCGTGCTGCATGCCAGTGAGTGGCTTCGGCAAGAAGTTCTGCACGATCACTTCCTGCACGTGGCCAAATCGTCGATGGGATTCTGCGATCGCCTCGAGTGCGGCGAGTCGATCGGTTCGATCCTCGCCGATGCCGACGAGGATCCCGGTCGTGAAGGGGATCGACAACTCTCCGGCCCAGTTCAGCGTGTCGAGTCTGCGCTGTGGCACCTTGTCGGGTGCGCCGCGGTGGCAGTCGAGGTCGTCGCGCAGCGTCTCGATCATCATTCCCTGTGACGGAGAGACCGGCCGCAGCGATGCGAGCTCGTCGCGATAGAGCGCGCCGGCGTTCGCGTGCGGCAACAGTCCCGTTTCAGCGAGCACGAGTGCGGCCATGTCGTGCAGGTAGTGCACGGTCGAGTCGTATCCGTTGTCGCTCAACCACTTCTTGGCGACGTCGTAGCGCAACTCGGGTCGCTCGCCGAGGGTGAAGAGTGCCTCGTGGCATCCCATGCGCGCACCCTGCTTGGCGATGGCGAGCACCTGGTCGGGGGAGAGATAGGGGTGGTCGAGCCGCGCGGGCGGCTGGGCGAACGTGCAATAGCCACACTTGTCGCGACACAGCATCGTGAGCGGGATGAACACCTTCGGCGAGTAGGTGACGCGGGTGCCGAAGTGACGGTCACGAATCGAGCGAGCGTCGGCCAAGAGTTGGTCGAGCGACGAGTCGAGTACGCGCTGGCGAGCAGACAACGAGATCCTCCGTGGGAATCGATGAAATTGTGGTGCCAGCGCCCGACGAGGCGGGACCACCGTGTTAGAGAGGTGGCCACGTCTTGAGATGTCGTGCGATGCTCAGGCTAGGCGGTGCCTGGCATCGACACAAGTCTCGGTGCCGCTTATTCGCCGAGTGCGCTGAACAGCGCCCGCACGTTGTGCCCGCTGATCGGCACGCGATGCCCGGTGCGGCTGATGAAGCCGAACTGCACCCCAGTGGCGGGATCGACGACGGTGAAGAGCTGTTCGTGGCCAGCCGAGTCGACGACGACGTCGGTGAGCATCGGTATCCCCGCCGAGGAGAGCGCGTCTTTCACGAAGTTCGCGTTCAACACCTCGATCGCCACGTGTTGGACGCCCGAGCCGTGTTCGGCGAGGTGGCGTTTCACGGCCGGGTCGTTGCCTGGTCCGACGAGCACGACGGTCACGCCGCCGGCATCGGCGGTCACGATGTCGGCGTCTTCGGTCGCGCGTACTGCAAAGCCGAGCGTCGTGGCGAACGAACTCGCGGCGGCGAGGTCGGCGACGGTGACGACGACGTGATCGATGCGCACGGCGACGGTGTCGAGCGCGCTCGCGAGCGTGTCGGCGACCTTCGTCGGTGGCGTCGTCGGATGGTCGTGGGCGACTTCGATGCGATGGGTCTCGGCGAGGATGGTGCGAAATATCTGCTCGGCAAAGTCGGCATCGACTCCGGCGTTGATGGCGAGTTGGCGGCGGCTCGTGAGCACCTCGCGCACGCGCGCCGGTTGGATCACACTGGTGGCGGTGCCGGCCTTCACCTCGGCGACCTGGCGACAGACGTCCATGCGTTGGGCGAGCAGTGCGACGATCGCTGCGTCGATCTGGTCGATCTGGTCGCGCAACTCGCCGAGTTCCTTGGCCATCCCTATCGTCTCCACCATGAGCGTCGCGTGTGTGGTTGCATCAGTCGCTCGACGTGCTTGGCGAGCACGTCCATCTCGATGTTCACCTGCTCGCCCGGTCGTCGCACGCCGAGCGTGGTGACTGCCTGGGTGTGTGGGATGACGGCGACGCGGAACGTGTCGCCCGTGAGGTCGTATGCGGTGAGTGAAATGCCGTCCACGGTGACGGAGCCCTTCTCGACGATGAGGTGCATGAGCTCGCGCGGAATGCGCACGACGAGGTTTGGCGCGGAGTCGACGACGGTGCCGACGGCGTCCACGTGACCGAGCACGATGTGTCCGCCGAGTCGTTCGCCGAGCGCCATCGGTCGCTCCAGGTTGACCGGGTCACCGGGGGAGAGTCGGCCGAGGTTGGTGCGCGAGTAGGTCTCCTCGCTCACGTCGGCTTCCCACCAGCTCGCCGAATCGGTGGCCACGACCGTGAGGCAGCAGCCGTTCACGGCGATCGAGGCGCCGAGGCCCGAGCCCTCGAGTACGGTGCGGGCCTCGATGCGCAGGCGGCTTCCCTCGCGGGAGGACACCCTGCCCAGCTCCTCGACGATTCCCGTGAACACGAGAACTCACACTACTTATATGGTCCTGCCGACCAGGAGGGGTTTGGCGGTCGAAAGACCTGCACACACCGATAGGGTGAGGGGGTCCATTGGGGCCACACCTCCGATGCGATGCCAAGCGTCATCCGACGCAGGCGACCCAAGGTCCCGCAATCCCGCGGGCACACGAAAGGCAGATCTATGGCAACTGCTCCCAAGAGCGAGACCATCGCCAAGCACCGCACCCATGCGACCGACACCGGTTCGCCTGAAGTGCAGATCGCATTGCTCACCGAGCGCATCAACAGCCTCACCGAGCACTTGAAGAGCCACGACAAGGATCACCACAGCCGTCGAGGACTGCTGATGATGGTCGGACGTCGTCGTCGCATGCTTGACTACGTCAAGGCCCGAGACATCGAGAAGTATCGAAAGCTGATCGACGATCTCGGTCTGCGCCGCTAAGGGCAGATCCCCGCAAGGGGCCCCTTCGGGGTCATAGAGCACGTCAAGGAATACACATAGACGAACAACCAGACACCGGTTGTCAGTCGCTGATAGCGCGGCCCGAGATGTGGGCGAAGTGGTCGCGTGATTGCCGACTGGGAATCGGGGGGTTGTTCCCCACACCGGGCCGAGAAACGTCGACACGACGCGGCACGGACGAAAGGACATAGACATGGCTGACGCCATCTCCGTATCGGCACCAGTTTCTGGCACCGACAAAACACTCACCTTCGAGACCGGAAAGTTCGCTCTGCAGTCGCAGGGCGCAGTGGTCGCCCGCATCGGCAAGACGCAGGTGCTCGCCACCGCGAATGCCGCCAAGGGCGTTCGCGACGGAATCGACTTCTTCCCCCTCACCGTGGACGTCGAAGAGCGCGCATACGCCGCAGGAAAGATCCCCGGATCGTTCTTCCGTCGCGAAGGCCGCCCGAGCCAGCAGGCGATCCTCACGTGTCGCCTCACCGACCGCCCGCTTCGCCCGGCGTTCCCCGACGGCTACCGCAACGAGACCCAGGTCGTGATCACCGTCATCGGTGCAGACCAGGTCAACCCGCACGACGTGCTCTCGATCAACGCCGCATCCGCGTCGTTCATGATCTCGGGCATCCCGTTCGACGGCCCGATCGGTGCGGTTCGCCTCGCCTACGGCCAGGACGGAACGTGGATCGCGCACCCGACGTTCGAAGAGGGCGAGAACGCCACCTTCGAGATCGTGGTCGCAGGTCGTGAACTCGACAACGGCGACGTCGCCATCATGATGGTCGAGGCCGGTGGCACCGAGAAGTCCTTCGAGTTCTACGAAGGCGGCGCCCCGAAGGTCGACGAGGCCGTCATCGCCTCCGGTCTGGACGCCTCCAAGGTGTGGATCAAGGAGTCGATCAAGCTGCAGCGCCAACTCGTCGCCAGCGTGATCGCCACCCGCGGTCCGATCGAGCCGCTCAAGTACACGCCGGTCCTCGACTACTCAGACGAGCTGTTCGCAGCCGTCGAGCGCGTCGCCACCGACAAGCTCCAGCCGGCGATTCGCATCGCCCTGAAGGCGGACCGCAACGCCGCGACCGACGCAGCGACCACCGAGACGCTCGCCGCCCTTGCCGAGGAGTTCCCCGGCCAGGAAAAGGCGATCAAGGAGGCCGTGCGTTCGCTCACGAAGAAGCTCGTGCGCCAGCGCGTCATCGGTGAGGGAGTGCGCATCGACGGACGTGGTCCGGCGGACCTGCGCCCGATCTCGGCCGAGGTCGGCCTGATCCCGACCGCACACGGCACGGGACTCTTCCAGCGCGGTGAGACCCAGGTGCTCAACGTGTTGACGATGGCGATGCCGAAGATGAACCAGATGATCGACTCGATCACTCCGGAGACCTCCAAGCGTTACATGCACGACTACAACATGGCCCCGTGGGCCAACGGTGAGACCGGTCGCGTGGGCAGCCCGAAGCGTCGCGAGATCGGTCACGGAGCGCTCGCCGAGCGCGCGCTCTTCCCGGTCGTTCCCGACCAGGAGACCTTCGCCTACACGCTGCGTCTCGTGAGCGAGGTGCTGTCGTCCAACGGCTCCACCTCGATGGCCTCGGTGTGCGCATCGAGCCTCTCGTTGATGGACGCCGGCGTGCCGATCAAGGCACCCGTCGCCGGTATCGCGATGGGTCTCATCTACGAGGGCGGCAAGTACACCGCACTCACCGACATCCTCGGAGCCGAGGACGCCTTCGGTGACATGGACTTCAAGGTCGCCGGCACCGCAGACGCCGTCACCGCCTTGCAGCTCGACACCAAGATCGACGGCATCCCGAGCGACGTGCTCGCCTCTGCGCTGCAGCAGGCCAAGGACGCACGTCTCAAGATCCTCGGCGTGATGAACGCGACGATCGCCGCACCGCGTGCGACGGTCGCCGAGAGCGCACCGAAGATCACGACCTTCACGATCCCGCTCGACAAGGTCGGCGAGGTCATCGGACCGAAGGGCAAGGTCATCAACACGATCCAGCAGGAGACCGGTGCGGAGATCAACGTCTCCGACGACGGTGCAACCGGCATCATCACGATCGGTTCGCCCGACAACGCCAAGGTCGAGGACGCCAAGGCGCGAATCCTGGCGATCGTCGATCCGCCGACGCCGGAACTCGGCGCCACCTACACGGGTCGCGTCGTCAATGTCGCCCAGTTCGGCGCGTTCGTCAACATCCTCCCGGGTCGCGACGGCCTCGTGCACATCTCCAAGCTCGGCAACGGCCAGCGCGTCTCGAAGGTCGAAGACGTGTTGAACCTCGGCGACGAGGTGACCGTGCGCGTGGACGACATCGACGACCGCGGCAAGGTGAGCCTCTCGCTCATCGGCCCGGACGGCGAAGTGATCAAGGGTTCGGGTGGCGGCGAAGGCGGGGACCGCGGTCCTCGCGAGCGCGGCCCACGTGACGACCGCGGTGGACGCGGCCGTGACGACCGTGGCGGACGTGGTGGTCGTGACCGTGGTGGTCGCGACGATCGCGGTGGCCGTGGCGGACGTGACCGTGACGATCGCGGTGGTCGCGATCGCGACGACCGTGGTGGTCGCCGCGAGCCGAACCGTGGTCAGCGCCGTGACGATTCCTCGGGCAACGCTGCGCCGAGCGACGCAGTCGCCGTCAGCTTCGAAGACGAATTCGACAACGAGTTCAACGGCAACTAATCCCGCCGACCATTCACCTTCGTACGGCTAGCCTCGCCTCATGACACGCGTCGGAGTGATCGGGGCAGCTGGACGAATGGGTGCCACGGTGTGCAACGCCGTGCATGCCGATCCCGCACTCGAGTTCGTGGCCGCGGTCGACCCCGTGTCGCCCGGTGCCACGATCCACGGGATCACGATCTCCTCCGAGTTGCGCGCGCTCGCCGAGGCAAAGGTCGACGTCGCCGTCGACTTCACCGTCGCCGATGCCGCACGAGTCACCTTGCCGTGGCTCGCGATGCATTCGATCCACGCCGTCGTCGGCACGACCGGATTCACCGACGCCGACCTGGAGAACTTCCGCAAGGCCTTCACCAACTCGAACTGCCTCGTCGCGGCCAACTTCGCCGTCGGTGCGGTGTTGATGATGCGCTTCGCGGAGATCGCATCTCCGTTCTTCGACACGGCCGAGATCATCGAGATCCACCACGACGCCAAGGCCGACTCACCCTCGGGTACCGCGCTCGCGACCGCGCGACGCATGGCCGCGGCGAGCGACGCGTGGGCCAAGGATCCGACGACGCACGAGGCCGTCCCCGGTGCACGCGGCGCCAAGGGGCCCGGTGACATCCCGATCCATGCGGTGCGGATGAGGGGAGTGGTGGCCAATCAGGAGGTCATCCTGGGCACGCAAGGTCAGACGCTGACCATCCGCCACGACACCGTCGAGCGGTCGAGCTTCATGCCCGGCGTCGTGCTTGCATGCAAGAAGATCTCCGAGCACAAGGGTTTCACCCTCGGGCTCGAGACCTTCCTCGGGATCTGACTAGCGCAACGGCAAATCCGCCAACGATTAAGAACTCAACGTGATTTGAGTTCGGCAGGAAGGGGTGATGTTTGGTAGCAAAATCACCCACCGGTAGGCACAATGGGTAGTGGTGGCTGGCCGAGGGCGTCCCAGGTCGGCAGCGGTCACCACGAGGACGACGGCGTCTGGCCGGCTGGCCAGTTCGTCATCCAGCCACACGTCGCGACGGTTGCGGGGTTTGATGCGCTGTGTGTCGTCGGTGACGAGGTGGCCGCGCTGGCGAACAGCACGACGCCCGCTCCGAGCACGAAGGCGATCGTGATGGCGGCAGCCACACCGGCGATCGTTCGTCCTCGATGCTCCTGGCGTGGGGTTGGCGTGGTGGTCGGTTGCTGCGACATGGACCCTCCAATGGAGGTCGTTCTCCCATTCAGGATGCTCGCCCTGAGGCACCGGTCGTAGAGGCCAAAGCCTCCCCCTTGCCCGGTGGAGGTTGCGAGTGGCCCGGCAGGCCAACCGTCGCCCCCTCGGTGGTCCGCTCCTGGATTCGACATCATCTGTCCATGTGTGCAGATATAGTGGATCTCATGACGCGTCCCCTCGCGAACACCAGATCCGGCGGCCGGTCGGATGTCGTTGGTTTGGACGCGTGCGCGCCGGGGTGCGGGCCCCAGCATGCGCCGGCGTCGTTGTCGGCGTTGCGTGAACGGCTCCCTGATGCTGAGGCGTTCGCACGGACTGCGGAGCTGTTCCGGCTGTTGGGTGACCCGACACGGGTGGCGTTGCTGCATGCGTTGGCCGATGGTGGGGAGTTGTGCGTGTGCGACCTGGCAGAAGTGGTTGGTGTGTCCGAGAACGTGGTGAGCCAGGCGATGCGGCTGTTACGTGCCGCCGACGTGGTCCGCACACGGCGCGATGGACGCCGGATCCACTACCGGCTCGCTGATTCGCATGTACGGATGCTGCTGGACGTGACGGTCGATCACGTCGGCCACTCTCAGACGACGCGTCTGCGGCCTGCCGCAGGCCAGACGGGCGTGCCCAATGAGCGCTGAGCGCGACAAGGTCGAGGCGTTGGCGGGCGGCGACGATTGTTGCGCGGCTCCGGTCACCCGGCCGGCGGCTGCGGTGGTCGGTGGGCGAGGCGTGTCGACGTTCCGGGTCGAAGAGCTCGACTGTGCGACCGAAGAGGCCGAACTGCGCGAGGCGCTCGGCGGTCTGGTCGGGGTGCGTTCGTTGTCGTTCGATCTGGTCGCCCGTCGGGTGACGGTGACCCACGATCTCGTGTCGGTCGAACCGATCGTGCAGGCGATCCGCGACTCGGGAATGCGCCCGTCGCTGGTGATCCCGGTCGCCGACGGGAACCAGGACCGACGTCTGCCGGTACGGTCTCTCGTGCTCACCGGGATCGCCGGCGTGTTGGCGCTCGGGTCGGAGATCGTGGCCGTCGCGATCGGCGATGAGCGTTCGCTGATCGTTGCCGTCATGGCAGTCGTCGCGGTCGTGGTGGGTGGGCGAGACACGTTGCGCAAGGGCTGGCAGGCGTTGCGGTCGCGGCGCTTGACGATGAACTTGTTGATGTCGGTCGCTGTGATCGGCGCCTTCTCCATCGGGCAGTGGCCGGAGGCGGCCGTGGTGATCTGGTTGTTCGGTGTCGCCGAGCTGATCGAGGCGTTGAGCCTGGAACGGGCGCGGCACGCGATCCGCAGCCTGGTCGAGCTCGCACCCGAGGTCGCGCACGTCCGCTCCGGTGACGGCTGGGTCGACGTGGCGACCGGCGACGTGCTCCTCGGCGGCGTCATGTTGGTCCGACCTGGTGAGCGGGTGCCGCTCGACGGCACCGTGACCGCGGGATCATCAACCATCGACCAGGCACCGATCACTGGTGAATCGGTCCCGGTGACCAAACAGGCGGGCGACACCGTGTTCGCCGGGACGATCAACCAGCGCGGTTCGCTCGAAGTGTCCGTGACCGCGGCAAAGGGGTTCGGCACGCTCGACCGGATCGCCACCTCGATCCAAGCAGCCCAAGCCGAACGTGCCCCGGCGCAACGGTTCGTCGACCGGTTCGCCGGCGTGTACACGCCGATCGTGTTCCTGATGGCGGTTGTCATCGCAGCCATCCCACCGATCCTGGGCGGCGGGTCGTTCTATTCCTGGTTCTACCGGGCGCTGGTGCTCCTCGTGTTGGCCTGCCCGTGCGCGCTGGTGATCTCCACCCCGGTCACCGTCGTGTCCGGTCTCGGCGGCGCAGCCCGCCGGGGGATTCTGATCAAAGGTGGCGTCTACTTGGAGAACGCACGCCGGATCCGCACCGTCGCGCTCGACAAGACCGGCACTCTCACCCACGGGCGTCCCACCCTGATCGACATCGTCAACCTCTCCGACCGCCCCGATGCCGAGCTGGTCGAGATCGCGGCGTCGATCGAAGCGCACTCCGAACATCCCGTCGCCCGCGCCATCGTGCAAGCCCACACAGGCCGTCTACGCGACGCCAGCGGCATCGACGCGATCCCCGGGCACGGCATCATCGGCACCATCGACGGCGTCACCTATCGGCTCGGGAACCACACCTTCGTCGAACGCAGCGGCCTCTGCGGCCCCGACCTGGAAGCGATGCTGACCCGCTTCGAGGCCGAAGCGAAGACAGCGATCGTGCTGATGAACGACCGACGTCCGCTCGGCGTGTTCACCGTCGCCGACGACGTGAAAGCCACCAGCCGCCAAGCGATCGCCGACCTCGAACGACTCGGGATCACCCCGATCATGCTCACCGGCGACAACCAAGCCACCGCCACCGCGATCGCCACCCAGGTCGGCATCAGCGACGCCCGCGGTGGGCTACTCCCCGACGACAAACTCGCCGCGATCACCGACCTCGTCGCCCACCACGGACCCGTCGCAATGATCGGCGACGGCGTCAACGACGCCCCCGCCCTCGCCCGCGCCGACATCGGCATCGCGATGGGCGCCGCCGGCACCGCCACCGCGATCGAAACCGCCGACATCGCCCTCATGGATGACGACCCCCGCAAGATCGCCGAAGTCATCCGCATCTCCGCCCACACCAGCCACGTCATGTGGCAGAACATCATCCTCGCCCTCGCGATGAAGGCATGCTTTCTCGCCCTCACCCTCGCCGGGACGGCGTCACTGTGGATCGCGGTCCTCGCCGACATGGGCACCAGCCTGATCGTCATCGCCAACGGCCTGCGGTTGCTGCGACACCCCGCCCACGGCACCCACGCCCACTGAACACGACACGTTCCCGAGCGGAGCTGCGTGACCCTCATGCGTCGACGCCGGACTGCCACACCGACCGAGGTATGACGACCGTCGGACCGGAACAGAGGACCACCCGCGGTTGGGCAGCGCAGGTGCGGAAGCAGAGAGCGTTGCTGCCGACACGAACCGAGGTGAGAACCTCGCGGGCTCGGCCAGACCCCGCCAGCCGTGCCCCATCAGATCATCAGCTTGCCGAAGGGGCGCCGAGCCGCTCACGTAGGCGCCTCTGCCCGAACCTCTGTTCGGTATCCGCGACTGACAGGCGGCGTGGCTGAAGGATTGTTGTCAGCCGACGCGTCAGCAACCGATTGACCGCCGGCGTTCGAGTCGAGCAGGCATGTCGAGAACGGCCGCTGCCCCAGGTTCCCCCGGGGCAACCGCCACAAGATGTGGGGTCGATTTTCCTACCATTCATCACCCCTTCCTGCCGAACTCAACGTGATTTGAGTGGAGCAACTTCAAGAATTCGCTGAAGTCGCTCGGATACTCGATCTGGTCCATAATTCAACCGCCGCAATTCAAACATGTGCCTGATGCGCGCATCACGGGTCTGGGTATGCCAATACGCGATGTCGTCGCTCTCGGCCTCGGCGTGTGACGAGACGATAACGATGGATTTTTCCATCACGGCCTCATTCTACGACTGAGTGTTGTGGAGTGGGGGCGTCCACCCCGAGGTCTGAACTAGCGCAACGCCTTGAGGGCGGCTTCGTAGTTCGGCTCGTTGGCGATCTCGGGAACGAGCTCGGTGTGGGTGACCACGCCGTCTTCGTCCAACACGACGACCGCGCGGGCGAGGATGCCCTTTAGCACGCCACTCGTGAGGGTGACGCCGAAGGCCTGACCGAAGTTCGTGCGGAACGACGACGCGGTCTTCACGTTGGCGAGGCCTTCGGAGCCGCAGAAGCGACCCTGGGCGAACGGCAGGTCGGCCGACACGCACCACACCTCGGTGTTGGCGAGTGAGCTCGCGAACTCGTTGAACTTGCGCGTGCTCGTCGCACACGTCGGGGTGTCGATCGACGGAAAGATGTTCAAAATGACGCGCTTGCCCTTCAGTTCCTTCGGTCCGATCTCCGAGAGCGTGCCGGTGGTGAGGGCGAACGCCGGTGCCTTCGCGCCGACCTTCGGCAACACACCACTCGTGCGCACCGGGTTGCCGCCGAGGGTCACGGTCGCGGACTTCTTGGTGGCCTTTTTCTTCGCGGACTTCTTCGCCGGCTTGCGGGCCGACTTCTTCTTGGCGACCTTCTTGGTCGAGCGCTTCGTGGTCTTGCGGGCCTTCTTGGCGGCCATGGGTGTCCTCCTGGAGACGGGTGGTTGGGGGACAAACTAGTCGGACTTTGGTCGACCTTTCCTCGCCGACTGGAAGAAAGACAGCGCAAAGAGCGCCCCGACCACCCACCACTGGTAGCGCTCGATGGCGTTGAGGAACGACTCAATCTGGGTCTCGAATCTCTTGCCGAAGGCCCACAGCACGACGAGCTTGATGACGATGCCGAGGCTGATGAGGGGGAGGAACACGGTCGGCTTCATGCGGCGGTGACCAAGGAGGGCACAGACGACGTTGCTCGCGGGCATCACGATGAGGGCGAGCCAGCCGGCGCGGTCGACTGCGCGTTCGGTCCAGCGATAGATGGCGGGGAGCTCTCCCATGTTGCTCTCGACCCAGCCGATGGCCCGGTGGCCGTACCACCGACCGACGAGGTAGAGCGCGACGCCGGCGGCCAAGATCCGCGGGAAGCCGATCACCCAGTAGGAGACCTGGTCGATGTAGGGCACCGAGGCGAACAGGTTGCGGTTGCGCGAGGACAGTGCGAGGACGAGGCGGGGGCGCTCGTCGACGAGGGCGGGGCCGATGTTGCTGCCGATCGTGCCGATCACGAAGAGCAACGTCGTGAAGCTGACGACGGCCTTGCGCATTCGGAGCAACCTAGCCCAGTTGGTACCGTTTGGGCAGTCAGACGATGGGGGTGGCCATGAAGGGCTTGATGCAAGAGACGCCGATGACCTTGGTGCACATGTTCGAACGCGCCGAGAAGTATCACCGCGACAAGACGATCGTGACCGCGACCGGCACCGGTCGCGAACGAACCACGTATGCGAAGTGGGCGGAGCGCACCCGCAAGCTGGGTGGCGTGCTCGACACCCTCGGCATCTCGAGCGACGGTCGTGTGGCGACGTTTGCCTGGAACTCGGCTCGTCACCTCGAGTTGTATTTCGCGCCGCCGTGCACCGGTCGCGTGGCGCACACGCTGAACATCCGCCTGTTTCCCGAGCAGCTCACCTACATCGTGAACCATGCCGAGGACGAGGTCATCTTCATCGACCGGTCGCTGTTCGCGCTGATCGCGCCGTTGTTGCCCACGTTCAACACCGTGCGTCACCTCGTCGTGATGGACGACGGCAAGGGCGAGGCGCCGTCCTCCGTGCCGGGATTCGAGGTGCACGACTACGAGACGTTGTTGGCCGCAGCCAGTCCCGTCGAGTTCGACATCACCGACGAGAACCTGGCCGCGAGCATGTGTTACACGAGCGGCACGACGGGCAATCCGAAGGGCGTCGTCTACAGCCATCGCTCGACGTTCCTCCACACGTTCGGGGCGATGACGGTGGACTCACTCGGTGCGCGCGAGAGCGACACGATCCTGCCGGTCGTGCCGATGTTCCATGCCAATGCGTGGGGTCTCGCGCACGCCGCGGTCGCCAGTGGCGCGAACCTCGTGATGCCGGGACCCGACTTGTCGGGCAAGGCGATCGCGGATCTGATCGTCGAGGAAAAAGTGACGGTCGCCGCCGGCGTGCCGACGATCTGGATGGCGGTGTTGCCGGAGCTGAAGGGCCGCGACACGTCCGCGCTGCGGGCGATTCCGTGCGGCGGGTCCGCGGTGCCCAAGGCACTCTCCGAGGGCTATCGCGAGCAGACCGGGCTGCCGATCTTGCAGGCCTGGGGAATGACCGAGACGTCACCGATCGCCGCGGTGTGCAACTTGTCGGCCGCAGATCGACTGCTTCCGGTCGCCGAGCAGGCCGAACTGCGCACGACGGTCGGCCAGATCGCCTTCGGTGTCGACGCGCGAGTCGTCGAGCCGGGCACGACGACACCGGTGGCGTGGGACGGCGAGACGAGCGGGGAACTGCAGTGTCGCGGCAACTGGATCGCGGCCACCTACTACAACGACGAGCGTGCACACGAAAGCTTCACTGCCGACGGCTGGTTGCGCACCGGCGACGTCGCCACGGTCGACCCCGTGGGCCGAATCCGTCTCGTCGATCGCACGAAGGACCTGATCAAGTCGGGAGGCGAGTGGATCTCGTCGGTCGAGATCGAAAACGAGTTGATGGCACATCCAAAGATCAAGGAGGCCGCCGTGATCGGCGTGACGCACCCGAAGTGGTCGGAGCGACCGCTCGCCTGCGTCGTGTTGAACCCTGGTGAGTCGATGTCCAAGGACGAGGTCCTCGACCACGTCCGAGGTTCGCTCGCCAAGTGGCAGGTGCCCGACGACGTCGTGTTCATCGACGAGGTCCCCAAGACCAGCGTCGGCAAGTTCTCGAAGAAGACCTTGCGCGAGCGCTTCGCCGACTACGTGTTGCCGGAGAACTAGCCGAGTCGACCAGAGGTGATCACGCGCGCGAGGAACTGTTGCGTGCGCGGGTCCGTCGGTGCGCCAAAGACCTGATCGGGTCGACCGGTCTCTGCGACCGTGCCGTCGGCGAGGAAGCACACGCGGTCGCTGATCTCTCGCGCGAACCCCATCTCGTGGGTGGCGATGAGCAGCGTGATGCCCGAACCCTTCAGCTCGCGCACCACGTCGAGCACCTCGCCGACCAGTTCCGGGTCGAGCGCCGAGGTGATCTCGTCCAACAGCAACACTTCGGGGTTGAGCGCGAGTGCGCGGGCGATCGCCACGCGCTGTTGCTGGCCCCCGGAGAGTCGGTCGGGATACGAGCCCACCTTGTCGGCGAGGCCGAAGCGGGACAACAGCGCATGTGCCGTCGTCTCGGCTTCCTCGCGCGCGTGGCCGAGGACTTCGGTGAGCGCGAGCGTCGTATTGCGCAACACGCTCATGTGCGGGAACAAATTGAAGCTCTGGAACACGATGCCGACGCGCCGGCGGATCGGGTTCGGATCCGTGCCGACGCGGGTGATCTCGAGGTCGTCCAGGTGGATGGAGCCGTCGTCGATCGCCTCGAGCAGGTTGATGCAGCGAAGCAGCGTCGTCTTGCCCGATCCGCTCGCGCCGATGAACGTGACGACCTCGCCCGGGGCGACGTCGATCGACAGCTCGGACAGCACTCGATTGTCACCGAAGTACTTGGTGACGCCGCGCACGGCGAGCTTTGCCGTCATCTCACCCTCGAGGTTCCGGTGCGGTCGCGCTCGCGCGTGAGCAGCCAGTCGGTGAGCCGGGTGAGCGGAATGGTGACGGCGAGGAACACGATCGCGGCCCCGACGTACGGGGTGAAGTTGGCGAACTTGGACTTGACGATGCCGGCCTGACGCAGGATCTCGATCGGACCGATGAGGCTGACGAGGGCGACGTCTTTTTGCAGGCTGACCATGTCGTTCATGAGCGGCGGCACGACCCGGCGGATCGCCTGGGGGAGCACCACGTGGCGCATCGTCTGGGCACTCGAGAGCCCGAGCGAGCGGGCGGCCGCGCGTTGGGACTCATGCACGCTGTCGATGCCGGCGCGGAAGACCTCTGCGACGTATGCGCTGTAGGTCATGCCGAGGGCGACGGACCCCCACAGAAGCGGCGAGTTCCACGGACGCTCGAGTCCGATGCCCGGCACGCCGAAGCCGACGAGATAGATCCACAAGATCACCGGCACGCCGCGCATCACGTCGGTGTAGGCGACGACGAAGACGCGCAGTGGAAACAGCGCCGGGTTGCGCGTGTTGCGGGCGACGGCGAGACCGAGTGCGACGACCAGGATCGCGGGCGTCGTCCAGGCGAAGATCTTGACGTCCAACACGAACGCCTCGAGCAGTCGGGGGAACGAGTCGACGAGCCGTTCCCCGTCGAAGAAACTTGCCTTCACCCGATCCCAGCGCGGCATGCGCGGGACGAAGATGACCAGCAAAGCAACGACGCCGGCAGTGCTCAGCGCAGCAATTGCGGTGCTGCGTCGGCGCTGCCGGCGTTCGAACGCGAGGCGTTCAGCGTTGCGTTGCGTAGGTTTCCTTATTCAGTGATGACTGGTGCGGAGATGTTGTCCGACAGCCACTGCTGCTCGATTGCATCGAGCGTGCCGACTTGACGAATCTGGGCGAGCGCGGTGTTCACGCAGTCGACGAGCGGGTTCTCGAGGTCAAAGACCATGCCGAACTCATCCGTCGTTCCGCCGGCCTCCGCCGGGAACTGGCCGACGACCTTGGTGCCCTCGATCTCGACTGCGCTGATGTAGAGCGCGGTTGGCAGGTCGACGACGATCGCGTCGATCTGCTTGGCCTCGAGTGCGGCCTTGGCGGCGGCGTTGTCGTCATAGACGTATGGCTCGGTGGTCGGTGCAATCACGTTGGTCACGAAGTCCAAGCTGGTCGTTCCCGACTGCACGCCGAACTTGACGCCGGCGAGCTCTGCGAGCGTCGTCATCGAGGCGACGGCCGAGTCCGCATAGGCCACCATTGCCTGGTTCGTCGTGTAGTACGAGTCGCTGAAGCTCACGGTCTCCTTGCGCTCGTCGGTGATCGAGTACTGCTGGAGGTTGAAGTCGAAGTTCTTGGCACCCGGCTGGATCGCCTCGTCGAAGGTGGTACGCACCCAGACGACGTTTTCCTTGGCAAAGCCCATCGTCTCGGCAACGGCATAGGCGACGGCGGCCTCGAAGCCCTCACCGGACTCGGGGGCGTCGTTTTCGACCCACGGCGAGTAGGCCGGTGCGCCGGTACCGATCGTCAGCTTGCCTGCCTCGAGGGTCGCGCCCGCGGTGCATTCGTTGCCGCCGCCCGCGGCGACCTCGGCCGCCGAGTCGGACCCGGAGCTGCCGCCACCACAGGCCGCAAGGCCGAGGCTGGCTGCCGCAAGAAGACCAATGAGGGACTTACGCATGTTGGTTGCCTTTCGGTGAAGGGGCCGCGGGGTGGGTCCCCGACGACGAGTCCAACTCTAACTTGGCCCGCGGGCGTGCCGTAGGCTTCAGCCATGACGATTACTGGGGAAGAAAATCGCAGCATCATCGGCCGAGACGACATCAACGATGTCGAGGCCATCTTGTCCACGCCAATGGTGGACCCGAACGAGGTCCTGCATGCGGTGAAGAACGACGCGGACACCATCTTCACGTGGGACTACTCGCTCGCTCGTCCGCAGTTGCGCAAGTTGTACGAAAAGGCCAAGGTCGGCCAGTGGAACGCCACGACCGACATTCCGTGGGACACCGACGTGGACATCGAGAAGTCGATCGCAGCCGACCAGGAGATCCTCGGCAACGGCATCGACCCGGCCTGGTACGCGGGAACGAAGCTCGAGAAGTGGGGCGACAAGGAGTGGCTCGAGTTCGGCATCCAAGGTCGCAAGTGGATGTTGTCGCAGTTCCTCCACGGCGAGCAGGGTGCGCTCATCTGCACCGCCAAGATCACCGAGACTGTGCCGTGGTACGACGCGAAGTTGTACGCGAGCACGCAGGTCGTCGACGAGGCACGTCACGTCGAAGTGTTCGCTCGCTACCTCGACGAAAAGCTCGGCGGTGGCTACCAGGTCAACACGCACCTCGGCATGCTGCTCGACGACATCGTCAACGACTCGCGATGGGACCTCACCTATCTCGGCATGCAGATCATGGTCGAGGGTCTCGCGCTCGCCGCGTTCGGCTTCCTCCACCAGCTCACCACCGAGCCGCTCCTCAAGCACCTGCTGCGCTACGTGATGAGCGACGAGGCCCGCCACGTCGCCTTCGGCGTGTTGAGCCTGAAGGAGGTCTACGACGGGATGAGCGATGCAGAGATGAGGGAGCGCCAGGAGTTCGCCTACGAGGCGAGCATCCGCATGCGTGACCGATTCCTGCAGCAGGAGGTCTGGCACCACATGGGCGTCGACCCGAAGACCGTCGTGCCGCTCATGATCAACGACCCGGGCCGCAAGATGTTCCAGCAGATGCTGTTTTCCAAGATCGTCCCGAACTGCAAGAAGCTCGGCCTGCTCGAGCGCAACGACAAGTGGTTGCGTCACCGCTTCGAGGAGATGGGCGTCATCCAGTTCGAGGACTGGGAGAACACCGGCGAGGAATACCTGAAGTTCGAGCTCGGCAACGAGGCTCCGGCCACCCACTGACGATTCCACTTCGGCGCCACTTGGGCGCCTGAGTAGTCTGTCGTCCATGGCACGATTCGGGAAGGTGGTCACCGCGATGGTGACGCCGTTCCATGCCGACGGTTCCCTGAACCTCGATGGTGCGCGGCGCCTCGCCAAGTGGCTCCAGGACAACGGCAACGACGGTCTCGTCATCGCCGGCACGACGGGCGAGTCGCCCGTGCTCACCGACGACGAACGCCTGAGTTTGTTCGCGGCAGTGATCGAGGCGGTCACCATCCCGGTCATCGCGGGCACCGGCACCAACGACACGGCCCACTCGGTCCACCTGACCAAGGAAGCGAGCGCCCTCGGGGCGGCCGGCATCTTGGCCGTCACCCCGTATTACAACCGTCCGTCGCAGGTCGGCATCGAGGCGCACATGCGCGCGATGGCCGCATCCACCAGCCTGCCCGTCGTCGTCTATGACATCCCCGTGCGCACCGGTCGCAAGATCGCAACGCCCGTGTTGCTGCGTCTCGCTCGCGAGGTGTCCAACGTCGTCGCCCTGAAGGACGCGGCCGGCAACCCGGCGGAGTCCGCCGTGCTCATGTCCCAGGCTCCGGCTGGCTTCGAGCTCTACAGCGGGGACGACAACTTGACGCTTCCGTTCCTGTCGATCGGTGGGTGTGGCGTCATCGGCGTGGCGACCCACTGGAGCGCGACCGACCACCAGGAGATGTTCGCGTGTTGGGAGCGTGGCGACGTCGTCGGTGCACGCAAGGTGAACGCGCGACTGCTCGAGAGCTTCGCATATGAGACGGGTGACGACAACCCGAACCCGCTGCCGAGCAAGGTGATGATGAACGTGCTCGGCCTCGACGTCGGCGAGGCGCGACTGCCGATGGGTCCGCCACCGGCAGGTCTCGAGGATCGCGCGCGCACCGTGCTCGCGAACCTGCGCGCGGCACGCTCGGCGAACAACTGATGCCCTCACCCGTTCGCATCGTCTTCCTCGGCGGTCTCGGCGAAATCGGTCGCAACTGCATGGTCGTCGAACAGGACGACCGGCTCTTGCTCATCGACTGCGGTCTCATGTTCCCGGACGCCGACATGCACGGGATCGACCTCGTCTTGCCCGACTTCACGTGGTTGCGCGAGAACGCGCATCGCATCGAGGGCTGCGTCGCGACACACGGCCACGAGGACCACGTCGGGGGACTGCAGTTCCTGTTGCGCGAACTCGAATTTCCGATCTACGGCTCGCAGGTCACCCTCGGACTCGCGCGACACCGCATCGAGGAGGCGGGACTACTCGGAAAGACGACGCTCGTTCCCGTCGTCGACAACGAGCGTCGCTACATCGGTCCGTTCGACGTGGAGTTCATCCCCGTCACGCACTCCGTTCCACACGCGCATGCCATCGCGCTGCACACCCCGCAGGGCGTCATCGTGCATTCGGGGGACTTCAAGATCGACCTGACCCCGGTCGACGACCGACGCACCGACCTCGCTCGACTCGGCGCGCTCGCCGCCGGCGACGGGATCAGGTTGTTGATGTTGGACTCGACGAACGCCGAGGAGCGGGGCTCGGCCCCATCGGAGCGCAGCGTCGGGGTCGTGTTGCGCCAGTTGTTCACCGAGCATCGCCACCAGCGCATCATCACGGCGAGCTTTGCCAGCCACATCCATCGCGTGCAGCAGATCGCCGAGGCGGCAGTCGATGCGGGCAGGGTGGTGGCAACGCTCGGCCGCTCGATGATCAACAACGTGCGCATGGCGCGCGACCTCGGACTGATCAGGCTGCCCGACAAGTGCTTCGTCGACATCGAAGACATCGACGACTATCCACCGGAGAAGGTCTGCGTCATCTCGACGGGATCGCAAGGCGAGCCGATGGCGGCACTGTCGCTCTTGGCCCGCGGCGACTCCAAGTTCGTCAAGGTCGGCCCGCACGACACGGTGATCTTTTCCAGCCACGCCATTCCCGGAAACGAATCCAACGTCAATCGGGTGATCGACGGACTGTTGCGCGCCGGTGCGGACGTCGTGCATTCGGGTATCGCCGACGTGCATGCCACGGGTCACGCCCAGGCCGAGGACTTGAAGATGTACCTGTCGATCACCGAACCGGAGTGGTTCGTGCCGATCCACGGCGAATACCACCACATGGTGGCCAACGCCCGACACGCACGTTCGATGGGTGTACCCGAGTCGCGCGTCGTGTTGTGCGAGGACGGTGACGTGATCACGATCACCGACGACGGCATCGAGCGCACGGGTCGCGTGCCCGCCGGCATGTTGTACGTCGACGGAATCGTCGGCGACGTCGGCCAGGGCGTGTTGCGCGATCGCCGCGTGCTCGCCGAAGAGGGCGTGGTCGTGGTCGTCGTCACCGTCGACGTGGCCGCCGCCAAGGTGCTCGTCGGACCCGAGATCATCACCCGCGGCTGGGTCTATGCACCCGAGGCCGAGGACTTGATCGAAGAGGGGTGCGAGGCGGTCGCCACCGCCGTCGAGCGCGCGCTCGCCAACGGCACCCGCGACGTGGACGCACTCGAGAAAGAAGTTCGTCGCGCGGCGGGCAAGTTCGTCTCCGAGCGCACCAAGCGCCGGCCGATGATCGTGCCCGTCGTGATGGAGACCTGAGCGAGTCGTCAGTTCTTGGCGGAAAGGTCGACGACCTCGATCACGGACGACAAGTCGCTGAAGTCTTTCAGATTCTTCGTGTAGAGCGGAACGCGGAGCGCGACTGCGGTTGCTGCAATCAGCAGGTCATTCGAGCGCGGTCGGGTGCGTCGTTTGCCGCTCGACAGTGCAGCAGCAACGACGTGGCTGTAGGCGCGCACGCACGAGATGTCGAACGGCACGGGGTCGACCAGTGATTCAATTCGCTGCAGGACGTCCTGACGCCGTGCCCGCTCACGAGGATCCGACGTTGCGAGCGGTCCGGTCACGAGTTCGGTCATCGTGATGACGCTGATCGACAGTTCTCGCGGAAGGAGGCGAGGGTCGATGGAGTGCAGGTCGATGACGACCGATGTGTCAAGGAGGCCGACGTCTGCGATCATGCGTCGCCGAGTTCGATGTACGGGTCGGCGATCAAGTCGAGATCTCGGCGCAGGGCGTCGAGGTCGACGTAAGGTGCTCCTGCAAATGCGGCGAGCGCGACGTCACGGGAAACACTTCGACCCCGGTGGAGCGGTCGAAGTTCCGCGATCGTGCGTCCATTCGACGTAATGACGAAGGACTCGCCAGCTTCGACGCGTTTCATGATCGCTCCGCTGTCGTTGCGGAACTCGCGTTGGCTAATGACCTCGGCCATCCTGTTAGCGTAGCACACAGTGCTACAGCGCGGTCACTTACGGCTGAGCCCACCATCGTGTGGGTGTGTGCGCAGTTCGGGGCGTAATGCCGTGAGATTTTCTGTCGTTGCCAGTCGCGTCATGCGCGACGCGATCCCCGAACTAGGACAGCTTGAGGAACAGTTTTTCGACCTCGTCGACCGAGTAGCCGGCCTTTGCCGACTTGCGTGGGTTCTCCATGCACGACGACAGACCGGCGGCGAGCAACTTGAACCCGACTTGATCGAGCGCCTTGGATGCCGCAGCCAATTGCGTGACTATGTCGCGGCAATCGCGATCCTCGTTCAGCATCGCCTGGAGCCCGCGCACCTGACCCTCGATACGACGGAGCCGAGTGTGGAGCTCGGCCTTGACGTCGGCGGAGAACTCCATGGTCATTTGCGGAGCCGGGAAAAGAACGACTTCTTCTCGCCGGCCGGGGATGAATGTCCCTGGCAACGCTGTGCGGGAGGGACGTGGCCGAGAACTTGCTCCACGTGGGCACCGCATCCGGCCCAGGTTGGTTTCTTGCACTGGCTGCATTCGACTTGTCTGCACATACCCCCTAGGGTATCCTGAAGACATGGCCGAGTCAAATCTGAACTTCAAGCAGTACTACCTCGGGTGCCTCTCGCAGGCGAGTTACCTCGTCGCCGATGCCACGTCCAAGCGTGCCGTCGTCGTAGATCCATTGCGCGACATCGAGCAGTACATCACCGACGCCCGCGAGATGGGCCTCACCATCGTCGCCGTTATCGAGACCCACTTCCATGCCGACTTCCTCTCCGGGCACCTCGAGCTCGCTCGCGCCACGGGTGCCGAGATCGTCTACGGCGAAGTGGCCAAGGATCGAGTCGGATTTCCGATTCGCGCGATGGCCGACGGCGAGCACCTGTCGCTCGGCTCGGTCGATCTCGAGGTGGTGTCGACCCCGGGTCACACGCCCGAGTCGATTTGCGTCGTCGTGCGCCCCGACGGTCCTGCGTCGCCTCCGTACGGCGTGTTGACCGGGGACACGCTCTTCATCGGCGACGTCGGACGACCGGACCTGCTCTCCAGTGTCGGTGTCACCGCCGACGACCTTGCGCGCCAGTTGTATTCCTCGCTCCATGACAAGTTGCTGACGCTTCCCGACGTGACGAAGGTGTATCCGGCGCACGGTGCCGGTTCGGCCTGTGGCAAGAACCTCTCCTCGGAGACTGTGTCCACGATCGGCGAGCAGCGCCGCACGAACTATGCACTTGCCCCGATGAGCGTGGAGCAGTTCGTCGAAGCGGTCACACAGGGCCAAAGCGCCGCGCCGATGTATTTCATGTTCGCCGCCAACCGCAATCGCGAGGCACACGACTTGCTCGCCGACGACGTCAGCGTCGCCACGCTGACGATGGAGGACGTGCTTGCACGTCAGGCGGACGGAGCCGTGGTCGTCGATGCACGTGAGGCGTCGGAGTTCGCCCAAGGGCACGTGCGCGGATCGGTGAACGTCGGCTTGAGTGGTCGCTTCGCCGAGTACGTCGGTCAGGTCGTCACACCGGAGACGCCAATCGTGCTCGTCACCGAACCGGGGCACGAGCGTGAGGCCAAGGTGCGACTTGCGCGCATCGGATTCGACAACGTCGTCGGCGCACTCGAGTCGCCGCTGTCGAGTTTCTTGCGTCGCCAGGACGTGATCGAGCAGAGTTCTCGACTGACCTTCGACTCCTTCGCCGAACGAATCGCCTCGGTGCGTGACCTCGTCACCATCGACGTGCGCAACGCCGGGGAGGTCGAGCTCGGATCGGTTCCCGGTTCACGCAACGTGCCGGTCGCCCAGCTGTATTCGCGCATGGGGGAGCTCGATCGCAGCGCGCCGACCGTCGTGTTCTGTGCCGGTGGTTATCGCTCGATGATCGCCTCCAGTCTCCTGCGGGCCAATGGGTTCACCGACGTGTCCGACGTGATCGGAGGATACGGGGCATGGGCGGATGCCAACCTGCCCGCGACACTCCCGGCGATGTCGGTCGACGACCTTCGCGCAACGATGGGCGACTACGTCGTGCTCGACGTTCGCGAAGACGACGAGTGGGACCTCGGCCACGTCGAGGGTGCGGTACACGTGTCGATGGCGCAGCTTCCTGATCGCATCGGCGACATCGATCGGTCTGCGCGAGTCGCGTGCATCTGCCGGTCGGGGAATCGCTCGGCCAAGGTGACCGCATGGATGTTGTCGAAGGGCTTCGACGTGCGCAACGTGACGGGAGGAATGATCGCGTGGGAGTCGCGTGGATTCCCCGTCGCTCTCGGCGCGCAGGCCTAGCACCACAGGGGGTATTCCCGATTCTGGGGTGACCCCGGGAGTACCGTTGGTTCATGGCCACCAAGCCCCGTAAGGGCCCAGTTTCGTCGCGCCCGTCGTCGGGCTCGGCCCGCCCGCGCGTGGTCCGCTCGCATTTCGCCGAGGATGACGACGACATCCAGTCCTATCGACCCCCCAAGCGCCCCTCGCTCATCAAGACCGTGATCGCCGGTCGGGAGCACGAATTCGGTGGCATCGCCCTCGTGTGCCTGGGCGTGGTGCTGTCACTGTCCATCTATCTGCACGTCGCCGGCCCACTCGGTCGCGGCCTGGACGCGCTGTTTGCGTTCCTCTTCGGCCTCGGTCGGTACGTCGCCCCGATCGGTGTCGTCGCTGCCGGCGTGGCACTCATGAAGCGCGCGACCCTCGAGCACCGCATCCGCGTCACCTTCGGCATCGTCACCCTCGTCGTCGCCGAGCTGTCGATTGCCCACGTGTTGATCGCCACGAGTGACGTCTCTTCGCTGCGCAACGCCGGCGGTGGCGTCGGCTGGATGCTCGGAGCACCACTGGATCGTGTCACGACGGATTGGGTCTCGGTCATCGTGCTCCTCACCCTGATGTTTTGTGCGGTGCTGCTCATCACCGGCAACACGCCGATCGAGTTGTATCGACGACTCTCGGCGTGGGCCAATGGGGTGTCCAACTATGCGCGTCGCGATGCGTCGGAGATCGACGAAGGATTCGACGACGACGTCGACGAGCGTCGAGCGCCCGAGTTCTACGACATCTCACTCGACGAAGAGTTCGGTGGTCGCCGTGGGGACGACGTCGAGGAGCGCCCGAAGCGTGAGCGCAAGAAGCGCAAGGAACGCCGCGAGGAGCGCCAGGCGCCCGCCGCACCGTCGCTGAATCCGACCGCCAAGGCGGTCGTGAAGGCCGAGCCGCAACAGATGCCGCTTGGCCCGGGTGCACAGCCGAGTGTGTGGAGCCTGCCGAACCTCGACCTGCTCACCGTCACGCGCCACGAAAAGGCCGACGAACGCCTCGTCCGAGAGCGCGGAGAATTGCTCGTCAACGCGCTGAAGGAACACAACGTCGAGACCGAGATGGTCGGCTACACCCGCGGTCCGACCGTCACGCGCTACGAACTGTCCCTCGGTGGTGGCGTGAAGGTCGCCAAGGTGACCTCGTTGTCCAAGGACATCGCCTACACGATGGCGGCGACCGACGTTCGCATCCTCGCTCCGATTCCCGGCAAGTCCGCCATCGGCATCGAAGTCCCCAACGCCCAGCGCGAGCTCGTCTCCCTCGGGGACTTGATGGTCTCGTCCGAGGCACGCACCGCGATGCATCCGCTCGACGTCGGTGTCGGCAAGGACATCGCCGGTCGTTCGGTGTTCCTCAACATCTCGACCACCCCGCACATGTTGATCGCGGGAACGACAGGCGCAGGCAAGTCGAGTGCGATCAACTGCATCATCACGTCGATCCTGATGCGCTCGACACCCGACCAGGTGCGCCTCATCCTGATCGACCCGAAGCAGGTGGAGATGGCCCAGTACGCGCGACTGCCGCACCTGTTGACGCCGCCGGTGACGAACCCGAAGAAGGCCGCCAATGCCCTCGGCTGGGCGGTCAAGGAGATGGAGCGTCGCTACGACCTGCTCGTCGAGGCGGGCTTCCGCGACATCGTCGGTTACAACGCCGCCTACGACCGCGGCGACCTGAACGAAGAATCGGTCGAAGGCAGCCAGTTCGCCCGCATGCCGTACATCCTCGTCGTGGTGGACGAGTTGAACGACTTGATGATGGTCGCGGCGCGCGACGTGGAGGAGTGCATCACGCGCATCGCCCAGAAGGCGCGCGCCGTCGGCATCCACCTCATCGTCGCCACGCAGCGCCCGAGCGTGAACGTGATCACCGGCGTGATCAAGGCCAACATTCCGGCGCGCATGGCGTTCGCGGTCTCGTCACTCACCGACAGCCGCGTGATCCTCGACCAGCCCGGCGCGGAGAAGTTGATCGGCAAGGGTGACATGTTGATGTTGCCCGGCAACACCTCCGTCGCCCAGCGCGTGCAGTCGGCATGGGTGGACGAAAGCGAAGTGCGCAAGGTCGTCGGCCACTGGCGCCGCCAGGCCCCCGAGGTCGTCTACGTCTCCGGTGTCGACGGTGAGCAGTCGACGGGTTCGGCGGAGGGTCTGATCGGCGGCACGACCGGTGACGCCGACGACGACGACTTGTTGCGCCAGGCGATGGACCTCGTCGTGCGCACGCGCCAGGGATCGACGTCGATGCTGCAGCGCAAGTTGAAGGTCGGCTTTGCTCGCGCGGGTCGCCTCATGGACCTCCTCGAGTCCCGTGGCGTCGTCGGACCGAGCGAGGGTTCCAAGCCCCGCGAGGTGCTGATGTCGGTCGAGGAGCTCGAAGCGCTCCAGCAGGCCAGTTAATCGGTCCTCGCCAGAGCGACTACGGTTCGCTCATGGCTGACTTCACCGAACTGACCAGTGGTCTCAACTTTCCCGAGGGTCCGATCGCGACTGCGAACGGGAACGTCATCGTCGTCGAGATGTTCGGCAAGCGCATCACGAGCATCGCACCGGATGGGTCCACGACCACGCTCGCCGAGGTTCCTGGTGGTCCGAACGGGATCGCCTTCGGACCCGATGGCGCGCTCTACATCTGCAACAACGGTGGCTCGTTCACCGAGGTCGACTTCCTTGGTCTCACGTTTCCCGGTCCGTTCGAACCGACGAACTACTCGGGCGGCAGGATCCAGCGCCTCGACCTCGCCACCGGCGAGTTGCGCGACCTGTACACGCAGTGCAACGGCAATCCCTTGCGCGGACCGAACGACCTCGTCTTCGACGCCTCAGGCGGCATGTGGTTCACCGACCACGGCATCCGACACGGGCGAAGCGCGGACCTGACCGGCATCTACTACGCGACCTGCGATGGCTCGTCGATCACCGAGGTGGTGTTTCCATGCGAGGCACCAAACGGGATCGGGCTGTCGCCCGACGGCAACACGTTGTACTGGGCGGAGACCTTCACCGGTCGCGTGCACCAGGCCCAGATTGCCTCGCCTGGCGTGCTCGCGGGGTATTCATCGCTCGATCCGGCGAACTGTCTGTGCGGACTTCCTGGACTTCAACTCCTCGACTCGCTCGCCGTCGACGGCGCGGGCAACGTGTGCGTCGCCACGCTCGGGTTGCAGGCGGCCGGCGTCACGGTGATTGCTCCGAGCGGCGAAATCATCGAGCAGATCCTCACCGGTGACCCGCTGACGACGAACATCTGCTTCGGCGGTGACACCGCATATCTCACGCTGTCGGGCACGGGTCGCGTCGTGTCGATGCCGTGGCGTCACGGGGGACTGCGCCTCAACTTCAACTGAACGATCGCGGTGCACGCGCACCGTTAGGATTTGTGCGTGACCCAACGCTTCTACGTCGAGACGTTGGGCTGTCCGAAGAACGACGTCGACTCCGACAAGATCGTCGGGACGCTCGTGCGTGACGGTCTCGTGGCCACCGACGACCCGTCGCTTGCCGACATCGTGGTCGTCAACACGTGTGCCTTCATCGAGGAGGCCCGCAAGGAGTCGATCGACACCGTGCTCGCGTTGGACGAGACCCGCAAGTCGGGATCTCGGCTCGTCGTCACCGGGTGCATGGCAGAGCGCTACGGTGACGAATTGCGCGAAGCCCTTCCCGAGGTCGACCAGGTCGCGGGGTTCGGCGTGCCGGTCGAGCTGGGGCGAAAGCCGTTGTCGGTGACGGCGGGCGAGGTGCCGAGTTTCGACTTGTTGAACCTCCCACGACCCAAGTCGGCACATCCATGGGCCTACGTGAAGATCGCCGAAGGATGCGACCGCACCTGTGGGTTCTGTGCGATCCCGTCGTTTCGTGGTCCCCAGCGCAGCCGCGACGTGGCGTCGATCTTGCGCGAAGTCGACGAACTCGAGGTGTCCGAGGTCGTGCTCGTGGCCCAGGATCTCGCGAGCTACGGAAAGGACCGCCCCGACGAACTTGGTGCGGGATCCATCGTGTCGCTCGTGGACGCCGTCGCTGCGCGCGTTCCTCGCACCCGGCTGTTGTATCTCTACCCAAGCGACCTGAGCGACGGCCTGATCGACTCGATCATCGCCACCGGTGTGTCGTACTTCGACCTGTCGCTGCAACACGTGTCCAAGGAACATCTGCGCCGGATGCGTCGATGGGGCGACGGACCACGCTTCTTGGAGCGCATCGCGGACATTCGCCGCCGAGACCCGAACGCGGCGTTTCGAAGCAACTTCATCGTCGGCTATCCAGGCGAGACCGAAGACGACCACGACCGGCTGCGCACCTTCATCGAGGAGGCCCAGCTCGACTGGTGCGGATTCTTCACCTACTCCAAGGAGGACGGCACGTATGCGGCCGAGCTTCCCGGCGAGGTGCCGGCATCGTTGATGGAGGAGCGCATCGCCGAGTTGCGCGAGATGCAGGACGCGATCACGGCTGCCAAGCGAGACGAGCTGATCGGGGAGACGCTGTCGGTGCTCGTCGACGAGCCGGGCGTCGCGCGCAGCCATCGCGAGGCTCCGTCGATTGACGGCGTCATCGCCGTACCTCGTAGTCTGCAGGTCGGCATGATCACCGACGTCGAGATCGCAGACGCCTTCGGGCCGGATCTGGTGGCAGTAGGGGCGAACCTGGAGGCCGACGATGGCGACTGACCCGAGCGCGATTCGCACGTGGGCGAATGCGGTGACGGTGAGCAGGCTGCTCGTCTCGCCGCTGTTCTTTGCGATCATTCCCGACGGACCCGGAGGCTCGTGGGCCGCGACGGGCCTGTGGTTCGTGTTGTGCCTGAGTGACGTGATCGACGGCCAGCTCGCGCGCAAGCACGGCACCACACGTAGTGGCGCGTTCCTCGATCCGCTCGCCGACAAGGTGGCCGTGCTCGGCTCGATGTTCGTGCTCGTCAGTCGCGGGGTGTTCTCCGGGTTGTTCGCGTGGTTCGTCGCGATCATCGCTGCGCGCGAGATCGCCATCAGCCTCTATCGCGTGTTCGCCGGGGCCAAGGGCGTGAGCATGCCGGCGAGCCGAACGGCCAAGCTGAAGACGCTCAGCCAGCAGGTCGCCGTTGGCTTTGCGGTGTTGCCGTGGACCGCAAGCGATGCGCCGATCACGTGGAAGGTGTCGCTGTGGATCGCGGTCTCGCTCACCATCCTGAGCGGTGCGCAGTATGCGATGCGCGCAGTGACCAACAAAGGACACTGAGCGTGCGCTGCGACGTCGTCGCCGTCGGCACCGAGTTGTTGCTCGGTCAGATCGTCGACACGAATTCGTCCTGGCTCGGCGAGCAACTGGCGATGGCAGGCATCGACTCCTGCGTGCAGGTCAAGGTCGGCGACAACTTGAATCGGATGGTCAAGGCGATCCGCAGTTCACTGGCGGACGCCGATGCGCTGGTGGTGTGTGGCGGGTTGGGGCCGACCCACGACGACATCACCCGCGAGGCCCTTGCCGAGGTGATGGGCGCGACGCTTGAGTTCGATGACGAGGTCGGCATGGTGATCGCCGAGATGTTTGCATCCCGCAATCGGAGAATGCCGGAGATCAACATGCGCCAGGCCATGGTGCCGGTCGGGGCGAGCATCATCCCGCAGCGGCGAGGAACCGCACCGGGCCTCATCTGTCCGGTCGGCGACAAGGTGATCTACGCGGTGCCCGGCGTGCCGTTCGAGCTCTACGAAATGTTCGAGCGGGCGATCTTGCCCGACCTCCTCGCCCGCAGCGGATCCCAGTCGGTCATTGCGAGCCGCACCCTGCGCACGTGGGGTGAGTCCGAGAGCGGACTGAACGAACGCCTGCACGATCTGATCGGCGAGCTCGATGCGCTCGGCAATCCGACGCTTGCGTTCCTCGCCAGTGGCTGGGAGGGGATCAAGGTGCGCCTGACGGCCAAGGCCGATTCGACCGAGGCCGTGACGGCCTTGCTGGACGACTGGGACGCCCGAGTGCGTCGCGTCGTCGGCGACGTCGTGTTCGGAAGCGACGACGACACGATGGAGTCGGTCGTGTTGGGGTTGATGCGCGAACGAGGGCTCACGCTTGGTCTCGCCGAATCCGTGACGGGTGGTCTCGTTGCCGGACGACTGACCAACGTCGCCGGCTCGAGTGAGGTCGTGCGCGGTTCGATCGTGTCGTATGCGAGCGAGGTGAAGTTCGACGTGCTCGGCGTGACCCTTGGCGAGGTCGTCAACGAACGGGCAGCGATCGAAATGGCAGTCGGCGCCAAGCGCGTGCTCGGATCCGACGTCGGGCTCGCACTCACCGGTGTGGCCGGGCCGACCGAGCAGGACGGGATGAAGCCCGGGACCCTGTGCATCGGGATCGTGCTCGCCGACGACACGAGATATTCCTTGACGCTCGCACTGCCCGGCGTGCGCGACCAGATGCGTCAGCTGTCGGTGATCAGCGCCCTCGACGCGCTACGCAAGAAACTTCTGGGGAATTGAAAAGGCCCCGGGTTTCCCCGGGGCCTTTTCTTCGACGAATTCGTCGACGTACTTAGGCGGCGCGATAGCCCTCGGACTCGCTGCGAGCGAGTGCGATCGACATGATCACGAGGCCGTAACCGGCCTTGGCCAAGACGTCCGAGGCCGAGTAACCGACCTGGATGACGGTGGCTGCCTCTTCGACGGACAGACCGATCTGCTCCGACAACCAGCTGGTGGAGTCACCGAGGATGTAGAAGATCGGGTAGATGCCCCAGGTGAACAAGAGCAGGTAACGCACGTTGTTCAGCTTCTTGCCGACTTCGCCAGCCTGGCTCTTGAGAGCCTTGCCGACTTCGCCTGCGAAGAGCTCGTACAGCACGTACAGCATGAATGCACCGGAGATTGCGCCCCAGACGGTGCGCTCGGTGGAGCCGAACTCGGCGACTTCACCCGGGTATCCGGTGGCGATCATGAGGAGCGCGCCGACGATGAGTCGTGGCGTGACCTTCTTGGCTACGGCCTTCGAGACGCCGGACACGACCACGAGCTCGGCAACGAGGAGCGGCACGGTGAGGAGCCAGTCCGCATAGCGGTAGCCCTCGTTCCAGGAGCCCTCGGCGAAGTTCGTGAACATGCGCCAGTAGTGATAGGCCGCGATACCGCAGATCATCGCCGACATCGTGACCGCACTGCGGTACGCGGGGGAGACGCGGTTGCGGGAGACCAAGAAGTACACGAACGCAATTCCCAGTGTCGCCGTGGCGAACGAGAGTGCGTTGTATACGAGGTCTGGGTTGCTGGTGACCAGCCCTGTCATTTCTTCCATTGATTAGACATTCCTCCATGTGGACCCCGAAGCCGGGAGGTTTCGGTAAAAGGTCCTCAGTAAGCGTGGCGCAGATTTGGTGCCGGGGTGTGGCCGAAGTCATTACAAGGTGATGACGATTCGGTGACCGGTTCTTGCGGTCCCTTACATCACAAGGGTCAGACCACCGTCCACGACGAGGACCTGGCCCGTCGCATAGGTGTTGCGCAACAGGGCAATGGTCGCCTCGGCGCAGTCCTCTGGTGTCGCGGAGCGATGCAGCGGGGCGATCATCTTCACGCCGTCGTGTTGGTTCTGCCAGTCCTTGGTCCACGGCGTCTCCACGAGGCCCGGGGCGATGGCATTCACGCGCACCGGAGAGTGGGACTTGGCGAGCAGCACGGTCATGTGGTTCAGAGCGGCCTTGGACATTGCATAGGCGATTGAGGATCCGACCGGACGCACACCGGCGATCGACGTGACGTTCACGACGTTTCCCGCGTCGCTGTTCTTCAGGTGTGGGAGCGCATACTTGGTCAGCATCCACGTTCCCTTCACGTTCACTTCAAAGGTGCGGTCGAATATGTCGTCGGTCAGCGACTCGAGGTCGCGGTGGTCGACGAGCGTCGTCCAGCCTGCATTGTTGACGAGGAAATCCAGTCGACCAAAGCGCGCGATCGTGTCGTCGATCAGACGCTCACCAGCGGCCTTGTCGGCGATGTCGGCTTGGAGGTAGATCGCAGTGTCGCCGATCGATTCGGCGACACTGCGTCCCGCCTCCACGGACGTTGCCGAGTTGACGACCACGTGCGCGCCGAGGTGGCCGAGGCGCCGTGCGATCGCCTCGCCGATCCCGCTCGAGGAACCCGTGACGATCGCAACGCGACCGGTGAACTCGCCCATGGTGTGTCCTTTCAGTTGGGTATGCGCAGCAGTGGAGCGGTGAGACAGGTCGGTCCGCCGTCGCCTTTGACCGCGACGTTTGCTCCGTCGAACACGTGCACCTCGACGCCGCCTTCGCGCAACTTCCCCTCGATCTCCGGGTTGCCTGCCGCAAGGACGACGACGTTCGGTCGCACCGTGAGGATGTTGGCGCCTTGGGTCAGCATCTCGCGTTCGCTGACGGTGAACCAGGAGATGCCGCGGGACGCAAGGAACTGCAGCAACCTCACCGGGGCGAGAGGTTCGTAGACGACGGCCGAGTCGTGGGAGATCGGTGAGAGCACCGACATGAGGTGCAACACCGCGGATGGTCCCTCGTAGTGCGGAAGGTCGAAGGACACGACCTCTACTCCGTGGGGTGCGAGGAGCGCACGGATGTGGTCGATGCCCGCCTGGTTCGTTCGGTAGCCGTGACCGATGAGGAGCGTGCGCTCGTCCAACCAGACCTTGTCACCGCCGTCGGCGAAGGCGGGTGCGGTGAGTTTGCCGAGGATCGGCACACCGAGTCGCTCGAGATCCGCTCGCAGGTGTGCGGGCTCAGGGGAGCGGATGGGCTTTGCCATGTTCAGCAGGATTGCCCCGTGTGGCGTCATGATCATCGGATCGTGCATGTACACCGCGTCGACGAGGCCCTCGACGGGGGATGCGACGTCGACCTGGCAGCCGAGTGACTCGAGCAACTGGGTGAAGCGTGCGTGCTCGTCGATCAGTGCAGACGTGTCCGGCATCCGCCAGTGGCCGTCCTCGACGAACTTGCCCGTCGTCGTCGGCGTGCGCACGAGCACGCGTGCAAGTGGCGACACCATGTCGGGCGTGCCCCACGTCGTCGAAGTATGGCTCGTGGACATTGCGTGCAAGCCTAGGCTTGTCTCATGACCTCCCGTCGTGTGATTGCTTCAGGCGTGCTCGCGATCCTCTTGAGTTCCTGCACGATGGACTCGACCCCGTCCGGAAGCCCAGACTCGGTCCCGCCCGTCGAGGTGACCACGACGATCGTCGACGACACCGTCGTGGAGACCACGGTCGAGACGACCACCACGACCACGACGACGGTTCCGGAAGTCGACTTCACGTGCGTGACGCTGCTCAAGTGCCAGTTCGCCAACCTCGCGGGCGTCGATTTTTCACTCCTCAAGCTCGAATTCACCGACTTCTCCGTGGCGGATTTGACCGGTGCGTCCTTGATGCGCGCGAATCTCAAGCAGACGACCCTCATCCGCACCAACTTGACGAACGCCGACCTGACGGGTGCGAACTTGACGGGTGCGAACCTCACCGGTGCGGTGATCGCTGGTGCAAACTTTACGAATGCCACGTTGACGAACGCGGTGATCTGCGGCATCGATCCGACGACGGCAGTCGGCATCACCGACAAACAACTTGCCGACGCCCAGATGTTCCGCGACAAGGGCAACCGCTACTGCCCGTGATCGTCCAGTCGGCCTCCTCGCGCACTCCGGTGCCGTGGCGCAACGGACTCGGTGTGCAGTACGAGATCACCGCGGATGGTCCGCTGCCCGATGGATGGGGCTGGCGACTGTCGACCGCGGACATCACGACCGACGTGGCGTTTTCGAGCTTCCCCGGTGTCCAGCGCTACTTCTGCATCGGCACGGGCAACGGAGTCGTGCTGACGATTGACGGAGTCAAACACCACTGTGGCCCAGGTTCGATCACCGCGTTCCGTGGAGATGCGACGGTCGATGCGGCGCTCATCGACGGGCCAACGTGCCCCGTCAATTTGATGGTTCGCGACGGCGCATCCCATCGTGGCTATCACGTCTCGACAGCAGGAATGGTCTCGACGGGCTTGGTCGCCGTCGCCCTCGATGGTGGCGCGACGGTGTCGGCTGGTGCGGACCCGATCGAGCTTGCACCACTCGACGCAGTGATGTGCGACGTCGAAACGTCGTTCACCGTACTGAGCGGTTCAGTCGTCATCGTGTCCTGATCGCCAGCACTGTTGGGCGCTCCTATCGAATGTCAGGAGTACTTAACCGATCGTTTAGCGCATAATCGACCTGCACGATGGTGTACGTCACATCGTCTGCAACTCGCGAACACATGCGGAAATGAGTACTTCTGTCACGAATCTCCTCGCGCATCGTCACGGACGACGTTCGTACGGTGGATGACGTCATCGAAAGGACGCCCATGACCACGACAGACAAAGAAACCTTCTTCACCAAGGCGATGATCGCCGTGATGTTGGCCGCGATCACGGTGTCGTCGCTCGTACTCGGGGTTGTCGCCGTCGTGGCGATGAACGACGGCACGCAGGCGGCGACGGGTGAGTCCGATGGTGCGACGGTCGTCCAAGTTCACCTCACCGAGTTCGCCATCAGCATGGTCCCCGACACGGCACCCCCGGGCGACGTCGTGTTCCAGGTGATGAACCATGGGTCGGTCGAGCACAACTTCGCACTCCCAGGGCTGAATGCGGCGACGGCGATGCTCAAGCCGGGTGAGGGGAGGATCTCGCCGTCGCGGGCCTCGAACCTGGTGACGTAGACGTGCTGTGCGCGGTTGCCGGACACGACGCGGCGGGGATGAAGGGTGTTTTTCACGTCGTGGAGGGGGCCACGGTAGCGGCTTCTAGTGAGTCGGGCGGCTCGGCGATGACGATGTCCTGGCAGCTCATGGACAAGATGATGGAAGACGTCGCGATGAAGTTTCCCGCCAAGACGCAGGGCGTTGGTAACGAGGAACTCGAGTACACGACCGACGCCGACGGTTACAAGGAGTTCAACCTCGTCGCCAAGGTGATCCCGTGGGAGGTCGAGCCGGGCAAGTTCGTCGACGGCTGGTCGTACAACGGTCTGATTCCGGGACCAGTAATTCGTGTCAATGTGGGTGACAAGGTGCGCATCGTGTTGAAGAACGAGTTGCCTGAATCGACCGCGTTGCACCTCCACGGAATCCGAGTCCCGAACTCGATGGACGGCGTCGATCCCTACACCCAGAAGGCGATCATTCCCGGCGGAGAATACGTCTATGAATTCACCGCACTCGAACCCAGCGTTGGCATGTATCACTCACACCACAATGCTCAGGTCCAGGTCCCCAACGGTCTTGCGGGTGCGCTCCTCATCGGCGACTGGAAGTCGCTCGCGATGACGGCTTCGGGTGGCCGTACGGCCGACACCGACGGCGACGCAGAGCAGGAGGTCGTGATGGTGCTGAACGACTCGGGCACGATCGGCTTGTCGCTCAACGGCAAGTCGTTCCCCGCAACCTCGCCGTATTCGCTCAAGGTCGGCGAGTCGATGATCGTGCACTACTTCAACGAAGGAAACATGACCCACCCGATGCACCTTCACCAACCCGCGGGTCTCGTGGTCGCCCATGACGGCAAGATGCTCGAGAGCCCGTTCTGGGCCGACACGTTGAACGTCGCTCCAGGCGAGCGTTGGACGGTCGTCTATACCGCTCTCGACGCCGGCGTGTGGGCCTGGCACTGCCACATCCTGACCCACGCCGAGACTCCCGAGGGGATGCGGTACATGGTGACCGCGCTCATCGTTTCCTAGTCGCATTCCTGCTCGCTACGGTGAGTGTCGCATCGTCGCCTGGAGGAATGTATGTCGTTGTGGAAGACGCACCCCCACGTTCGTAGTGGTCAGAGGCTCACCCGTGGGGAGCGCGCCGCAGATCGGATGCGCAACGGCATGGGCTCATGGCCGTTCGTGTTCGTCGCGCTCGTGTTCCTTGCGGTGTGGATGGCGATCAACGGCGACACCGGCTTCGACCCCTATCCGTTCATCCTGCTCAACCTCGTGCTGTCCTGCATCGCGGCGTTGCAGGGGGCGATATTGCTGATCGCCGCCAAGCGCGCCGATCAGATCTCGGCCGAGTTGGCCGTGCACACCTTCGAAATCGACAAGGAAAACCTCGAGTTGACGAGGATGATCCACGAGCTGACGCTGAAGGTGGAGCAATTGACGCGCGAGATCCACACGCACGTCGGGGCGCGCCGCGACTGAGTTTTGCCCAGTTCTGTGACCGTCGCACTCTCTGCGACAATGGGGCATGGCCCTCCACAAGCAGACCGCCGACTTGTTGTCCTTTCTCGCCTCGCTCGGGGCCCCACCGCTGTCGCAGCAGACCGTCGAACAGGCGCGCGCGGGGTATGCGGCGATGCGCACCATCTCGACGGTCGAGCTCGCCGAGGTCCGCGACGTCGACGCGGGTGGCATTCCCTGTCGGTTGTATCGCCCGACATTGGAGACGACCGGGGTCTGCGTGTACTTCCACGGCGGAGGTTTCGTGATCGGCGACCTCGATTCACACGACGACGTGTGTCGCAAGCTTGCGGTTGCGTCAGGTCATGCCGTCGTGGCCGTCGACTACCGGCTCGCCCCAGAACATCGATTTCCCGCAGCCGTGGAGGACGCAATCGCCGCGACGCGCTGGGTTCGCGACAATGCGCGAATCCTCGGAGTGGATGCCGCGCGGATCGCCGTCGCAGGGGATTCGGCAGGCGGCAACCTCGCCGCGGTGGTCGCGCTGTACGGGAAAGTGGACCTTTCGTTCCAGTTGCTCATCTATCCGGTGACCGACGCTCACTCGACGACCCAGAGCTATTTCGACAACGCCAACGGCTACTTCCTGACCGCCGATTCGATGCGTTGGTTCTTTTCCCATTACACCGGCGGTGACGCATCGATGGTCAATGATCCGCGCATGTCGCCGTTGTGTGCAACCGATGCCGAACTTGCCGCCACGGCGCCAGCCGCCGTGATCACGGCCGAGTACGACCCACTTCGCGACGAGGGCGAGCAATATGCGACGCGTCTCGCCGCACTCGGCGTCCCGACGTCGCTCACGCGGTTCCATGGCCAGATTCATGCGTTCTTTTCGATGTCGGAGATGTTGGACGACGGCGCGGCGGCGATCGCGCTCGCCGGCGCACACCTCGCCAAGCACCTGAAGGCGAACTGACGTGGTCGGAAAACCAGCGACGCACCACACGAGAAGCTCGAACCAGCCCGACGATCGGATCTTCGATCCGGCCGATCTCGAGCGCGTGAGGCGTGGCTTCGTCGGTGCGCTGTCTGGCGGGATTCTCGACGACGCGGGGCGTCACGTCATCGATCCACGCCGATATGAATTCCTGCGCGACGGCCGTGACGTACCTGACACGGTCAATCCGCACCTGTGGCGACACGCGACGCTGAACGCTCATCACGGGTTGTTCGAGGTCTGCGACGGCATCTGGCAGGTCCGCGGTTACGACATCTCCAACGTCACCTTCATTCGTGGGGCGACGGGTTGGATCGTCGTCGATCCGCTCACCACGATGGCGACCGCCAAGGCGTCGTATGAGCTGATCACCGAGCACGTCGGGCACCGCCCCGTCGTCGCCGTCATCTACACCCACTCCCATGCCGACCACTTCGGGGGCGTCTTTGGAGTCACGTCGCAAGCGGACGTCGATGCGGGACGATGCGCGATCATCGCTCCCGAGGGATTCCTGCATGAGGCGATCGGCGAGAACATCATCGCGGGTCCTGCAATGGCGCGCCGCGCCACCTATCAGTTCGGCCCGTTGCTCGAGGCGGATCCGACCGGGCACGTGGACTGCGGTCTCGGCAACTCCGTGCCGATGGGTCCGCCTGGACTGATCGCGCCGACGATTGAGGTCACCAAGACGGGTGAAGAGATGACCGTCGACGGGGTGCGCATCGTGTTCCAACTCACCCCCGAGACCGAAGCCCCGGCGGAGATGAACTTCTCCTTTCCGGACTTCGCCGCGCTGTGCATGGCCGAGAACTGTTCGCACACGATGCACAACCTCGTGCCCATCCGTGGCGCACTCGTGCGCAACGCGCTGCAGTGGTCCAAGTACATCAACGAGGCGATCGAGTTGTTCGCCGCCGACACGCAGGTGATGTTCGCCTCACACAATTGGCCGCGATGGGGTGTGGCGGACGTCGCCGAGTATCTCACGCTGCAGCGCGATCTCTATCGCTGGATGCACGACCAGACGATGCGTCGTGCCAACAGGGGACTCGTTGCGACCGAGATCGCCGAGGAGCTGCAGTTGCCGCCAGAGTTCCTCGCCCACGAACACACGCGTGGGTTCTATGGCGACCTCGTGCACAACGCGAAGGCCGTCTACCAGCGTTACTTGAGTTGGTATGACGCGAACCCCGCAAACCTGCACAAGCTGCCACCAGTCGAGGCCGGCACGCGCTACGTGGAGCTCGCCGGCGGCATGGATCGGCTACTTGCCCATGCCCGAGAGCGCTTCGATTCGGGTGACTATCGCTGGGTGGTCGAGGTGGTGAACCACGCAGTGTTCGCCGACCCGACCAACCAGGCCGCGAGGAACCTGCAGGCCGATGCGCTCGAGCAACTCGGATACCAGGCCGAGTCGTCGACCTTCCGTAACGCCTATCTAATGGGGGCGAAGGAATTGCGCGAGGGCCCTCCCAAGCTCACGCAGGGGGCACGACGGGCACGCGACATGATCCGGGCGATGACGATCGAACAGGTCTTCGACACGATCGGTGTGCGGATCAAGTCCGAGTCGGTCGGGGGTGTGCGCGTGGCGGTCAATTGGACGTTCACCGACATGGCGGGAACGCGGGACGAGCGCTGGATCCTCGGGCTGTCGAATCGGGCGTTGTTTGCGACACAGGGGCGCCACGATCCGCACGCTCAGGTCTCCGTGACGATGACGCGGGACATGCTCCTCAACATCGTCGCCCAAGAAACGACGTTCCTGGATGAAATCGGGAAGGGGACCGTCGTGCTCGACGGCGATGCGGGTGCGATGCTCGCAATCTTTGGCAACGTCGATGAGATCGCTGCCGGGTTTGCCATAGTGGAGCCATGACCCCCGTCGTTCGCAAGGTACTCATCGCTGTCGTCGCCCTCGTCGTTGCCGTCGTCGGCGTTCCGTGGGTCTACATCAACGTCGTCAAGGATGATGCCCCCGACGCCCTCACCCTCGAGCCGGTCGCAACCACGCTCGACGTGACCACCACAGTCGTCCAGTCGAGTGCTCCCGCACTCGACGGGGTGTGGAACGTCCAGTCCGACTCGGTCGTCGGCTATCGCGTCAAGGAGATCCTCTTCGGTCAATCGACCGAGGGTGTCGGTCGCACGAATGCGGTCACCGGGTCACTCACCATCGCATCAGATGAGGTGACGGAGGCGCGATTCGACGTCGACATGACCACGCTCGTGAGCGACAGTGACCGACGCGATCGGCAGGTGAACGGACGGATCCTCGACACCTCGTCGTATCCGACGGCGACCTTCGTGCTCGGCGCACCAATTTCGTTGACACCCGAGGCCCTTGGCGGCGGCGACCTGGTCGTCGATGCACCTGGTTCGCTCACCTTGCGTGGCGTGACCAAGGACGTGACCGTCGCTCTCGTCGCGCGCATCACCGACGGCATCATCGAAGTCAGCGGCTCGGTCGAGATCGTCTTTGCCGACTGGTCGATTCCCGACCCCAGCATCTCGGCGATCTCCGTCGAGGATCGCGGGCTTCTCGAGTTCCTGCTGCGCTTCAGTCGCTAGTCGTCGGCACTGTCGGTCCTCGAGCAGGCCCAAGTACTGTTCCCTCCATGGGGGAACGGGTGCTCACACCCAAGGAGTTGACGCGCATGCTTGGCGGCCGTCTCGGTGGCGCGAGCGTCGTCGCGCTGTCGCAGGCGCCGATCGGCACGGGCCAGATGAGCGAGAGTCGCCGGCTCACGCTCGAATACTCGCGGCCGTGCGGATTGCCGGACTCGATGATTGCCAAGTTCGAGTCGGCCAGCGAAGCGAGTCGAGCAGCGAGCAAAGCCACCCGCACCTACGAAGTCGAGACGTCGTTCTACAAGGACGTGCGCGCCAATGTCGACGTGAATGCCCCACAGTGTTTCTACGTCGACTTCGACGCGGAGCGCGACGAATTTGCCTTGCTCCTCAGCGACTTCGCCCCGTGCACGCAGGGGGACCAGCTTGCCGGCTGTGGTCTCGACGACGCCAGGGATGCTGTGGGGGAAATCGCGCGACTCCATGGCCCGCTGTGGCAGGACCCGACGATCAAGTCCTTGCCCTGGTTGCACCGCAACCCGCCGGAGCACAAGCGCAACGTCCAGTTGTTGTACTCCCAGTTGCACTCGTCGTTTTCCGAACGTTACGCGGGTCGACTGAGCGACGAAGCGCGTGAGGTTGGCGCACGACTCGCCACCGAGCCACGCGACTACTTCTCCTACGACCCGGTCCGGTTCTCGGTCATCCACGGCGACTATCGGCTCGACAACGTGCTCTTTGCCGCTGACAAGCGCGAGCGTCGGGTCGGAGTGGTTGACTTCCAGACTGTCGCCGTCGGCTGTCCGCTGCTCGACGTCGTCTACTTCATCGGCGCCGGGGTGACGTCCGTGGTCGGTGCGCAGGTGGAAGAACCCCTTGTCGCGCACTACGTCGAGCGACTTGGTGAGTATGGCGTGAAACTGTCGGTCGACGAGGCCTGGTGGCTGTATCGCCGATATGCCTTCGCCGGTTTCGTGATGGCAGTCGTGGCATCGATGATCGTCAAGCAGACCGACCGCGGGGACGAGATGTTCATGGCGATGGCCAATCGGCACGCGCGCCAGGTGGTCGACCTCGGGTCCTTCGACGTACTGGCAGACTGATTGCGATGAGCTTCTTCGACGCAGCAGACGAACGATTCGGTCACCAGATTCCCGAGCCGTTCCGCTCGACCGCGGTCCATCACCACTTCTGGCGGGAGAGTCTCTTTTTCATCGCGCACGACCCGACGGGTCCGAACGACGTGCCAATCCTCACCCTTGCGCACTTCCCGGCCCGAGAAGAGATGGACTCGCTGCAACTTGGACGCGTGGGTGGTGAGTCGGTGATGGCACGACATGCGCGACACGTCGACGGTGACTACGACGACTTTCGCGTCGGACCAGTGACGATCGAGGTCGTCGAGCCGAAGAAGGTGGTCAGACTGCGCGTCGAGGAATCCGAGGCATCACCCGTGTCGGTCGATCTCACCTTCACCGCACGCACCGCTGCATATCCACTGCGGCGTGGCACGATGCACGCCGGTCACGAGATCGTCTGGGACCAGCGGCACATGTTCCAGTCCGGCTGGTACTCGGGGACTGTGGCGAGGGGTGGGGTGACGACAACGCTCGATCGATGGTGGGGTCAGCGCGACCACTCGTGGGGCATCCGCAACCATGCGCGTTGTCCGTTGTGGATGTGGACGCCAATCCAACTTGAGGAGGGGATGCTCAGCATCTGGCATTGGGAATTGCCCAACGGTGCACGCGTCTACACCGACGGCTGTTTCGCGCCGAGCGACATGTCGACGCCGATTCCGGTGGTCGCCTTCGAACACGACCTCACGTGGTTGGACGCCAACGGCAACTCGACGTCCTATGAGCGCTTCGGTGACGACGTCCACGGACTCGCAGGTCGGCTCACGTTCGGCTTGCAGGGAGGCCGACGAATCGTCGTCGACGCGACCGGCCGGTGGGCCCAGCGATACAGCTTCGGCAACTCGCGCACCCCGCAGACCCTCGGTGGCGGGCTGAGCGAGATGCAGGTGACGACGAGCGACGGTGCGATGGGCACGGCGATCTACGAGGTGACGGGGCAGTGGCACCATCGATACTTCCCGTTGCCGCGCGGTGAGAAGTTCCCGCCGAATGCCTACTCGCCCGGAGACGACGAACGGGCGAGCTAGTGCGCATGCGGGCCGTGCGCGACGTGCTCGCGCGTCACGTCACGACGATCTTCGGACTCGTCTCTGGCACCGTGGCCTTCGTGTGGGTGACCGGCGGGGCAATCGTCGTCCCCACGCGTCGCGACTGGTTGATGCTCGGGGACTCCGCCCAGCACTATCTCGGTTGGGCGTTCTTTCGCGACACGCCACTCGTGCAGTGGCCGCTTGGGGCCAACCCCAAGCTCGGCCTCGAGTTCGCCAGTTCGATCGTGTTCACCGACTCGATTCCGCTCGTCGCGTTCGCGATGAAGCCATTCGATGCGATCCTGCCCGAGACGTTCCAATATCTCGGACTGTGGATCTGGGCGTGCTTCGTGATGCAAGCCATCGTCTCGTTGCGACTGCTGGCCCACGTGGTAGTCGACAGAACGCATCAGATGCTCGCATCTGTGCTCTTCGTGGTCGCGCCCGTGCTGTCGTATCGACTCGTGCACCAGGGCTACGGTCACATCGCCCTCGCCAGTCACTTCCTCATCCTCGGTGCACTGTGCGCCTACTTCTCACCACGCGCCCGGACGTGGTGGTGGGCCGCACTTACGTGTTGTGCGCTCCTCATCCAGGCCTACTTCGTGCCGATGGTGGTCGGCGTGTGGATCGCATCACTGGTGCATCGGCGAATCGGTCTTCGAAAGAGCATGAGAGAAGTTGCACTCGTCGGATCCGCTCTTGGGGCCGTCGCAGTGTTGTCCGGGTTTGCCTCGCTCGGCGGTCGTCTCTTCGTCGGGGATTCGAGTGTGACGCCAGATGACTTTCCGTATCGCTTCCGTTGGCAGCCGATGGCCTTCGTCGATCCGGCGACGGACTTCTCGCGTGGCTGGTCGCGGGTGCTGTCGGACCAGCTCGAGCTCTTCGGGGATGTCGAAGGGTTCACCTATCTCGGATCCGGGATGCTCTTCGTCGTTGCTCCGGTTGTCGCGGCCGTCCTCCTCTCGCGTCGCCAGGCTGCGTCGGGGCGGTTCGTGTCGGTCGTGATCTGCGTCGTCTGTGTCCTTGCCGCCGTCGTGCCCGCACGGGAGTTCTCGACGCTGTTGGCCGTCGTCGTGGGCGTTGCGATCTTTTCGATCATCGTCGACTGCGTCGTTGCACGTCACCATCGTGCGCTCATCGCTGCGGCCGCGCTGCTCGCCGCATACGCCATGACCATGCGGCCCGGAATCGGCAGGCGAACCTTCTTCGAGTACGGACTCGTGCCGATCCTCGAGCAGTTCACCCAGACGTTTCGCACCCACGCACGGGCCGTCTGGGTCGCCTACTACCTCGTCATCGTCGGACTCGTCGTCATCGTCACGCGCCGGACTCCACGGCGAGTGGCCACTGCGGTGCTGGCGCTTGCCGTCGTCGTGTCCGTCGTCGATTCCTCGGGTGCAATCGACGGAGTGCGCTCACGGTTCCGCGACCAGCCCGTGTGGGTGAATCTGCTGGACGACCCACTGTGGGGTGACGTCGTGGCTGACCGAGACAAAGTGATCACCTATCCACCGTTGAACAACGATCCCGAAGGGCGCTGGATCCACATCGAGGACTTCGTCCAGCGACGGGGGATGGCGACGAACGCCGGGTATTTCTCTCGCTATCGCATCGACACCTACGTGCGCGAGAACCAGGCGCTCCACGATCGTCTGAGGGCGGGAGAGTTCGACGAGGCTGCCCTCTATTTCATCTTCGAGCCCTCGATGTGGGAGGCGTTGAACGCCGATCCATCGCGGTTCGAGTTCATCGGCGACATCGACGGCTACCTCGTCGTCGCTCCGTGACGATGTGGGATATCGTGGCGTCGTGATCGTCGAACAGATCTCTGCCGCGATCGGCGCCAAGGTGTCGGGCGTCGATCTCTGCTCGGGGATCGACACGGTCCAGCGCGACGAGATCCTGGACGCCTTGCATCGTCATCACGTTCTGTTTTTCGAGAACCAGCCGCTCACGCCGACGCAACACCGCGACCTTGCCGCGCAGTTCGGTGAGTTGCACGTGCATCCGTTCTATCCGCACGACTCCGAGGTCGAAGAGATCATCGTGCTCGACACGAACGACGACAACCCTCCCGACTCCGACACGTGGCACACCGACGTGACGTTCATCGAGAATCCTCCGATGGGTGCGTTGCTCTCGGCGAGGGTCCTCCCGCCGCACGGCGGAGACACGCTGTGGCTGTCGTGCATCGCCGCCTACGAGGCGTTGTCCGCACCGATGCGTGCGTTCCTCGGAGGACTCACGGCAGAGCACGACATGGCTGCGTCGTTCACCGTCGAGCGCTACGGCAACTCGGCCGAGGCCCGCGAACGACTGGCGGAGGCACGACGCAAGAACCCGCCGGTCGTCCATCCCGTCGTGCGAACGCATCCCGTGAGCGGAAAGAAGGGTCTGTTCGTGAATGCGAGCTTCACGACGAGGATCATGGAGTTGTCGGCCGCGGAGTCGGCGAGCGTCCTTTCATATCTGCATGCCCACGTCGCAAAGCCCGAGTTCACCGTGCGCTGGAAGTGGAAGCAGTACGACCTTGCCTTTTGGGACAATCGTCTGACCCAGCACTATGCGACGGCCGACTACATGCCCCATCGACGCGTGATGCACCGGGCGACGATCCTTGGCGACAAGCCCCGCTGAGGAAGCGACCCTGGCTCGCGTTGTCAAGCCCTCCTCGGGCGTGGTCTAATGTACGCAGTGCGGCAGGGTGTCCGAATGGCGGACAGCCGGGCGCACCAGACCGTTCGTCGTTGGGAGGACACACCATGAGCACCACCACACCACTCAGACTGCACCACACCGCGTATTTGTCGAAGGACCTCGAGGCGACTCGCGCGTTCTACGAGGACCTCGTCGGCCTGCCACTCGTGGCCACGTGGTCCGAGTCCGACGAGTTGTTCGGCGCGGTTCGCGTCTATTGCCACTGCTTCTTCGGAATGCCCGACGGCAGCGCGCTCGCGTTCTTCCAGTTCGCCAACAAGGCCGACCAGGATCAGTTCGATCCAGACCTCACGCCGTCGCCGTTCCGTCACATCGCACTGAACGTGACCAAGGAGACCCAGGATTCGATCTTCGAGCGTCTGCAGAAGGCCAATTGGAAGCCCGAGGGAACCTACGTCCTCGAGCACGGCTACTGTCGCTCGCTGTACACCGAGGACCCGAACGGCATGCTGCTCGAGTTCACCTGTGACGCACCAGGCGCGGACAAGATCAATGCCGACCGCCGCAAGGACGCCCACGCCACGCTCAAGCGTTGGCTCGCGGGTGACCACACCAGCAACAACACCTACCGCTAGTCGACGGCCACACCCCCTGATGGCCAACTCGTCGATCCTGTTCGTCCACGGGTCGTTCTTCTCCGCCTGGACGTGGCTGCCCGTCATCGAACGGCTGTCGAGCGAGGGCTTCACCTGTGAGGCCGTGGAGTTGCCGTTCACGTCGTTGGCCGACGACGTCGCCGTCGTGCGCGAGCGTCTCGAGTCGATGGCGCGTCGTGGTCCGGTGACCGCGGTGTGCCACAGCTACACGGGGATCACGTTGTCGATCGCGGGGCATGCGGCCTCGCACCTCGTCTACGTGGCTGCGCGCATGCCCGCGCTCGGTGAGTCGCAGGTCGAGTTGAACAAAGACTGGGGAAACCCGGCGTTTCGCTCGTGTTTCTCGATCGACGCAGACGGAACGATGTCGCTCGGCGACGCAGCTGTCGACTTCCTCTTCAACCGGACGCCGGCCAACCTCGCCCGTTTGGCGATGGCGGGTCGTCGGTCGATGAAGAGTGAGATTCCCGTCGAACCGATCGACTCCCCGGCGTGGTTGAACGTTCCGAGCAGTTACCTCGTCTGTCTCGACGACAAGGCGGTGAACCTCGACCAGCAGCGCATGCGCGCCGGGTGGGCAAAGCACGCAATCGAAATCGACTGCGACCATTCGCCGTTCTTTTCGGCACCAGATGCAACCGCACGGTTCATCGCCGACACTCACCTCGCCGAGGTCGGTTCGTGACTCAGCGCACGAGGGGTGGCGAGACGGGGAGCGTGCCCATGCGCTCGAAGTCTGCAGAGATGCCAGCAGCCGTTGCGAGCAACTTCGGCAAGTGCTCACCTTTGAGCACCGCAATCGAGGTCTCGGAGGCGTTCACGGTGACGTTGACGGCGGCGACGATGGTTCCGCGAGCGTCGCGCACCGGGGCGGCAATCGAGCGGATGCCGAGCGACAGTTGCTCGTCCGACATCGCCCAGCCGCGTTTGCGGATCTCTGCCAGGCTCGCGTCCAGTTCCTTGCGCACGAACTTCGCCCTTGGCACGACTCCCGACGCTGACGGCTTCTTGACCACGGCGTCAAGTTCCTTCGGCGTGAGCTCCGACAGCAACACGCGTCCCATCGACGTCGCGTATGCAGGAAAGCGTGTCCCGATGTGCACCGAGAGACCGATGATCTTGGGAACCGCCACGCGGGCCGTGTACACGATGTCGGAACCATCGAGTTGCGACATCGACGACGACTCCTTCGTCTTGGCGACGAGCGACTCGAGGTGCGGGCGGGCGATGTCCCACATGCCGCGTGCATTGATGTACGCGGTGCCGAGTTCGAGCACCTTCGGGGTGAGTTCGTACATGCCGTCGAGCGACCGTACGTATCCGAGGCTTTCCAAGGTGAGAAGGAGCCGCCGTGTCGTGGGTCGTGCAAGTTTCGTCGCCGCGGCGACGTCGCTCACCGAGAGCGCGAGGTACGACAGCGAGAATGCGCGGATGACCGTGAGGCCACGGGCGAAGGCCTCGACGAAGTCCGGTTCGCGCGATGAGGTGGCCATGGTTAAGTTCCGACCACAACTGTCGCACATCAACCCCAATACGAGCCAATGGAGTTTCTGCCATGCCTGACAATGCACGTCCGCTCGAAGGTCTCCTCGTCGCCGACCTCTCCCGCGTGCTCGCGGGACCCTATTGCACGATGCTGCTCGCCGACATGGGCGCGACCGTAATCAAGGTCGAGAGCCCCGGCGGCGACGACACCCGCACGTGGGTGCCACCCGTCAAGGACGGCGTTGCCACCTATTACATGTCGATCAACCGCAATAAGAAGTCAGTCGTGCTCGATTTCGGCAAGGAAGAAGATCTGGTCCTGGCGCGTGAGCTCGTCTCGCGTGCAGACATCTGCGTGGAGAATTTCAAGGTCGGTGGGTTGCGCAAGTTCGGCCTCGACTATGCGAGCGTCTCGGCGACGAATCCCGGTCTCGTGTACTTGTCGATCTCCGGCTTCGGGACCAAGGAAGGTGCCAAGCTGCCCGGCTACGACTTGATCGTGCAGGCCGTGTCGGGTCTCATGAGCCTGACTGGTGAACCCGACGGGCCGCCCTTTCGCGCAGGCATCTCGGTGTTCGACGTGATGGCCGGTCTGCACGGCACGATCGGTGTGTTGGCGGCACTCAACGAACGCTCGCGAACGGGCAAGGGTCAGCACGTCGAGGTCAACTTGTTGTCCTCTGCGATGTCGGGCCTGGTCAACCAGACAGCCGCATACACGCTCGCCGGAGTCGTGCCATTCCGGATGGGCAATGCGCATCCGAGCCTGTTCCCGTACGAGGCGATGCCGACGAAGGATCGCGACCTGATCATCGCTGCGGGCAATGACAAGCAGTTCCGGGCATTGTGCAAGGTGCTTGGCATCGAGCACTTGGCCGACGATCCTCGCTTCTCGATCAACGCAGACCGCACCAAGAACCGCGAGGAGTTGCGCCCGCACCTGCTCGAGGCGCTCGCCAAGTGGAACTCCGACGACCTGTTCTATGCATTGAACGACGTCGGCGTGCCGTGTGGACCGATCAACTCGATCGGTGACGGCGTCGAGCTCGCCGAGAAGCTCGGTCTTTCCCCGCGGGTGTCGGTCGGAGAGGGTGACCGCAAGGTCGACCTCGTGCGCAACCCGATCACGTTTTCGACGGGAGAGTTGAACTACACGATGCCGCCGCCTGGACTCGGTGAACACACCGACGAGATCCGCGCATGGCTGACGAAAGGGAAGTGAGCACCATGGCCGACCAACCCACCTACCGCACCGGACTCGGCACCTCGGATGCCGATTCGATCACCCTGCTCGGTCACGACCTGGCAAGCGAGCTACTCGGCAAGATCAGCTTCGGCGAACTCGCGTTCTACCTGATCGCCAAGAAGCGTCCGACGAAGGGCCAGCTCGTGATGTTCGAAGCGGTGCTCACGGCACTCGCCGACCATGGGTTCACGCCGACGGCGATTGCCGCGCGATTGACGTATGCGAGTGCTCCAGACTCCTTGCAGGGGGCACTCGCCGCCGGGTTGTTGGGTGGAGGGTCGCGCTTTTTGGGAGTGACCGAAGACTGCGCCCACTTCCTTTCTGCCGAACTCACACGAATCGGGGAGGCACCGACGACGACCGAGGGATGGGATGCGGTTGCCCTCGAGAGCGTGCGACTGCAGCGGGAGAAGGGCAAGTTCGTCCCCGGGCTCGGACACCCCGTGCACAAGCAGGGCGATCCGCGCACACCGGTGTTGATGCAGCTCGCCCGTGACAACGGCACGTTCGGAGCGCACCTGTCGCTGTTCGACGCGATCGGTCGCGTGCACCCCCAGGTCCTCGGCAAGACGCTCCCATTGAATGGTGCGGGAGTCTGTGGAGCCGTGCTCGCCGACGTTGGCCTGCCGATGGGTGTGATGCGTGGGGTTGCACTCCTCGCACGATGCGCCGGGCTCCTCGGTCACATCGTCGAGGAGCAGACCCACCCCGTCGGCATCGACATCTACATGAACGTCGACCGCAACATCGACTACCAGCCACCCCGCTGATCCGCGATTTTTCGCCCTTTCTGGGCCATCGGCGATCCACCAACGGGCAGTCCGCCTAGTGGTAATTTGTCCGTTAGTCGGACACTCCGGCTGAACCATCACATGGGGGTAACAAAAAAATGGGCAACCTAGCACCCAGCGCGTCACAGCGCTGGCACAAATGGGTGGAGGACCATCCGGTCGGCGGCCTTGCCGTCATCGGTGTCATCGCCACCCAACTCGGCACGTACTTCGGGTACGTGTTCCCAGCCGTCGGTCTTCCGACGCTTCCTTGGCCGATGTATAACGGCGCCTTGGCGCTCGGCATCAACGGCCCAAGCTGGGGCAGCTACTTCAACGCGGACTTCACCATCGCCGGAACGAACGCCGGTTGGTTGTTCTTCTCGGGACAGGCGCTGCACTTCGTCAACGGCATCGTGTTCGCGATGCTCTTCGGCATCTTTGCTCACAAGCAGATTCCGGCGAAGGGACACGTGGCCAAGGGCCTCATCTACGGCATCATCATGACGATCATCAGCGCGGGACTCCTCGTTCCGTACGCCTACGTGGCGGAGCAGGGCTATGGCCTGTTCCTCTTCGACGGCCCTGATGGTTGGAAGTTGCCGGCGGGCATCTTGATCTGGCACCTCATCTACGGTGCGATGATCGGTCTGCTCTACCAGCCGAAGAACAGCGACTAAGCACGCTCGTTCGAAAACGAAACAAAGGCGCCCGAACCCAGCGATGGGGTCGGGCGCCTTTTTCGTTGCGCGTTCAGGTTCAGGAAAACAACCGCGACGCGGCGAGTTCGCAACCCTTGGCCAATGAGGCCAGCTTGGCGAAGGCGACGTCGGGGTCGATCGTCGTCGTGCCGACGTGCACGGAGAATCCGCAATCCACCCCTGCGAGCAGGCGATCGGGCGGCACCACTTCGGCCCAGCGTGCGAGGCGTTGGGCGATCACCTCGGGATGTTCGATGTAGTTGGACTGTGGCTCGATCACGCCCGGACAGATGAACTTGTCCTTCGGCACGCCGAGTTCCTTCAGCACCGCCCACTCGTGGCTGTGGCGCGGGTTCGCGCCCTCGAAGAGCACCGTCTGTGGCTTGGCGGTCCAGACGATGTCGATGATGTCTTCGATCGGCACGTCGTGGTGGTGCGGACCGGGGTAGTTCCCCCAGCACAGGTGCATGCGGAGTTGTTCGGCGGGAATGTTGCGCACCGCGTGGTTGAGCGCCTCGATGTTGGTGCGGATCGTGGCGCGAAACTCCTCTCGCGACAGCGTCGCATACGCCGAGTGTCGACCCATCGCGAGGTCCGGGCAGTCCACCTGCACGACGGCCCCGGCTGCGGCGATGGCCTCGTATTCGAACCGCATCGCCTCAGCGATCGCAAACACGTATTCCTCACGCGTGGGGTAGTGCTCATTGCCGAAGAACACCGACACGACGCCAGGGGACGCCGCGCTCGTGAAGATGTCGGCATGGCCGTGTTTCTTTGCGGCTGCCGAGAGCTCGACCATGTCCTTGACTGCGGCGTCGCGGTCGACGACCTCGATGGGCCCGGTGCAGGCGGGAGCGGAGCGTTTGCGCCGACCAGGGTTCCCGGCGACGGCCTCGGCACTGCGTGGGAAGTCGACGAGGTCCTCGAAGAAGTACGACTGGACGGACTCTCCGGCAAAACCAGACAGGCGATCCTTCACGTAGGTCGCATACGAGGGCTTCGACATCTCACCGTCGTTGATGATCGTGACACCCGCATCCACCTGGCGCGCGACGACCTCGTTCACTGCAGCGACGACCCGCTCGTCGAGTGCTGTGCGGTCCACGGGAATCCCGTCGCCGACGGCCCACATCAGCTTGATCAGGTCGTCTGGTCTCGGCAAGCTACCGGTGTGGGTGCTGGGAATGGTCTTTGGTGTGCGGGGCACGGAATCCTCCTCGAAGCGTCCTTCGTACTGTAGGTGAATTCGTACGGTCGTCCGCCTAGCGGGCGACCGTACAGACGGCGCCGGTGCCGCGTATGCCGCAGTAGCCGTCGGGATTCTTCGACAGATACTGCTGGTGATACTCCTCGGCGAAGGTGAAGTCGCCAAGGGGGGCGATCTCGGTGGTGATCTGCCCATAGCCACGTGCACTCAACTCGACCTGGAATGCGTCTCGTGTTGCGCACGCGCGCGTGGTCTGCTCCTCGGTCGCACAGTAAATCGCGCTGCGATACTGGGTTCCGACATCGTTTCCCTGTCGATTGCCTTGGGTGGGATCGTGGTTTTCCCAGAACACCTTGAGGATGGCGTCATAGGTGACGACGGAGGGATCGAACACGACAAGGACCACTTCGGCATGATTCGTCGTCCCGCTGCACACCTGGCGATACGTCGGCTGATCCGTGTTGCCGCCCGAATACCCGACGGCTGTCGTGTGGACCCCAGGCAATGACCAGAACAGTCGTTCTGCACCCCAGAAGCAGCCCATTCCAACGACGGCTATGGAATGTGATTCGGAAAACGGCGGGACGTAACTGGTGCCGAGCACGTGGTGGAGCGGTGACTGCGACATCACATCGAAGTGTACGTGGGCTTTCGCGGTGATGTCTGATCGATGTCGCACCTAGTGCGGGAGGGTCAGCGAGTACGTCACGGTTCGGTGGAGAGGAACGAACCCGAGACCGCTGTACAGCCTGCTTGCGCCCGTCGGGTTGTCGGTGTCGACCCCGAGCGCGGCATGCGTGAGACCCTCCTCGCGGTAGGCGTCGAGTGCGTGGGCGATGAGCGAGCTTGCAATGCCCCTGCCACGGAACTCGCGCAACGTCGCCAACTTGTCGATCCAGCCGTATCGACCACCGACCACGTCGTCGTTGGCGGGGAATCGATGGGTGAGGAGCAGTCCAACGGGGGTGTCGTCGATCGTGGCGACGAAGGAGAGGTCGCGACGCGCTCCGTACCCCTCTGTCAATTGCGTCCAATTCTCCGTCGACGTGGGCGTCGAGCCCCAGTGGTCGGCGAATGCCGAGTTCTTCACGTCGCGCAGCACTTCGGTGTCGAAGTCGTCCCACGGTGCGATGATCACGTCGCTCGAAGTGGCGATGCCTAGAGGAACGTCGAGCGGGCGCACCAAGTCGCTGAACCATCGCACCGGAGTCAGTCCTGCTCGTTCGTAGAGGGTACGCGCGGCCGTGTTTTCGACTGCACAGTCGGTGCGGACGAATCGTTCGCCTCTGCCGTGCGACGAGGACAGGATCTCTCGCGCCTGTTCGATCGTCGTTGTGAGTATCGATGCTCCGATACCGCGTCCGCGGGCCGATGGATCGACGAATCCGAATGCGTAGCACCGTTCGTCACCGTCGGGATTGTGCAGCATGTAGGTGTATCCGTATCCGACGATCGTGTCGCCGTCGACCGCGACGACGACATCGAGCGACGGCTCCACGTTGGGCGGGGTTAACTCCTCGAGGATTTCGGTCGACGTCACGACCACTGGTCGCCCATCGGCGATGTTGGATGCAGTCGCGATCTCGGCGAGTCGCGTGGCGTCGGAATCGGTGAACGCTCGGAGGGAGACGGTCACGACGGTCGGACGGTGACGAAGATCGAGCCGTCCGACTCCGTCGCCTCGTAACGCAACAGCGGTCGCGTTGCAGGGCCGGTGACCACCAAACCCGTCACAGGGTCGAACTGTGAGCCGTGCAGTTCACACTCGAGGACGTCTTTCACGCGGGCAATTTTTAGCCCGGCTACTGAGCGCTTGAAGTTAGCCAACGTGACCCCGCATACACTTCGCCACACCTGTGCTTCCCTGCTAATTAGCCTAGGAGCACCGATTACCACCGTTAGCTACATCCTCGGGCACGCGTCAGTCAAAATGACTCTAGATATTTACGGCCATTACTATGAGGATGACACCAGGGAGTGGATGAGGCGTTTAGGTTCCGAACTCAATAAGTAACGGTGCAGTTCGAATCCCCCATTCTCCGCTGTGAAAAAGCCCCAGATTTCTCTGGGGCTTTTCTCTTCTAGCAACAGTCTTTAGAGCCGCTTGTTTTAGCCTGCTGGATTGAAGGGCAGGGAACCGTTCCGTAGGAACAAAAAACACAACAATCACCTTCAAGAGGCGTCTGACGGTTCTCGCAACTTGGGCAAGTCCATGCCCACATACAAGAGTCGGTCGGCATGGTCAATGTCTCACCTATACCGCAGGTTGGGCATGTGAGTGTGCTTTCGGCGATGACACCTTTGCCTTCAGTCATAGGAAAACTTTATCCCTAAACATTTAGGAACGGCCATCACACCCGGGGCCTCAGATCTGCTCGAACTTGAGCATGGCGTAGAAAGATGGCGTAGAAACGGATTTCCCAAATCTACTTTGAAGTCAGCGTTGAGAAGTAGGCGTGTAGTGCGTTCCTCTTATTCTCCGCCAGCAACTCCCTTTATTTAGAGGCTCGAAAGGCTCTTTTGAGAGGGAGTTTTTGTTTGATTGTGCAAGTGGGCGTGCGAGTACCAAAACTCAAACGGAATCTAAACGGAATAATCCAGAAGTAGAAAAGACGGGGCCGTGAAAACCCCGCCTTTTCAGCGCGCTCGGAGGGACTCGAACCCCCAACCTTCTGATCCGAAGTCAGATGCTCTATCCATTGAGCTACGAACGCTGGTGAGACGATTCTACTCGTCGCTGTTCACGGCCTGATTTCGTAGAACGCGTTCACGGCGTGGTCGACGTCCAGGCGCCGGAAGCGTGTGAACCCTGCGGCTCGGGCCATCTCCTCGGCGGTTCCAGCGGAAAGGCCGAGGGTTCCGAGGCCGGCTCCATCTGGCGCGGACATCGCTGACGACATACAGGACAGCACGCTGATGCCATACATCAGTGGGGCCATGGGATTCTTCGTGGCGTTCAGCGTGAAGGTGTCGTGTGCCTTGATGTCGACAAGCAACCACGTACCATCGTCGCTGATCGCCTCTCGAATCGCGCCAATCATCTGTGCCGGATGGGTCATGTCGTGGATGCAGTCGAACGTGGTGATGAAATCGATGGAGTGGTCCGTCGGCAGGGGCGTGTCCCGCGGGTCGGCAAAGCAGGCGTTGGTGAGACCGGATCCATGGAGTCGTTCAGTCGCCCGAGCGAGCGCATAAGTGCTGATGTCGTATCCGACGAATGAACTCGACGGGAAGTGCTTGGCCATGAGGAGCACTGCGCCACCTGCGCCGCAGCCAATGTCGGCGACGCGGGCGGTGCCATTCAACATGTCGATGATGCCGTCAAGGTGCGGAAGGACGTTGGAGATGAGGTTGTGGTTCGTCCATGGTTCGAAACTGCGCTCGATTCCGACGGCGCCTTCGGGTCCATGGCTGTCGTAGTTGCGACCGATCCCGGTGCGGAAGGACTCAGGCATATGGGTGAGCGACGCCATCGTCTGCGGCAGGCGGTGGAACATACCCATGCCGAAGGCGGGATGCTGTTCGTCGGCGAGGACGGCTGCCTGCTCCGGTGAGAGATAGAAGGTGTCGTCGTCGATCGAGGGCGGATTCGATGGGCGCGACGAGGTGTTGATGAGTTTTGCTGAGGCCTGGTTGTAGCACCACTCGCGAATCCAGCGTTCGTGACACCCGGTTGCCGCAGCAAGTTCGGCGGTGGTCAGTGGGCGTGGTGCGTCCTTGAGTGCGCGATAGATGCCGAGGTGGTCACCGAGGTGGACCATGCCCGAGGTGACGGCTCCTTCGAGCTTCGTGAACAAGAGGAAGGAGAAGAACTTGATGGCGTCTGGATCGATCGTCGACATAGGGTGCATTTCAACCTAGTCAGAACGATGACGGGCGCCAGACGGGTGGATCGGGCAGACTTGGGTCATGAGCAAGCGATCTTGGTTCGTGCGAGTCGGTGGCGTCGTGGCGTGCGGCGCGGTCCTTGCGGGATGCAGCATTGGCGGTGGCGACACCTACAACGGTGTGCCGGCGACCGGTGATGGAATCACGGTGCAGGGGACCGGCAGCGTCAAGGTCGTGCCCGACGGTGTGGCATTCAATTTTTCTGTCTCGGTGATCGCGGAGTCGACGGAGTTGGCGGTGTCGCAGACGGCGTCAGCGGCCGATGATGCGCGGTCTGCATTGCGGGATGCAGGGGTGGACGACGCCGACATCGCGACCCAGAGCGTGAGTGTCTATCCCGAGTACTCGTACTCGAGTGACGGTGCACAGACCCTGAAGGGGTATCGCGGCACGCAGAGTTTCGCGGTCACGATCCGTGACACGGAATCGGCCGGGGAGATCGTCGATGCGGTCGTCGCCGCCGCAGGCGATGACATGCAGATCAACTCGGTGACACCGGTGCTTATCGACACTGGGGACGCTGCGAAGGACGCCCGTGAGAAGGCGATCGACGCGGCCACGGACAAAGCGAAGGACTATGCGGACCTGCTGGATGTCGACCTTGGCGACGTGCTCGTGATCTCCGAGGTGTCGGCGCCGTCGGGTGTGACGCCGGTGATGGCGCGGGATTCGATGGCGGTCGAGACTGGCGCAAAGACGCAGATCGACCTCGGTGTCCAGGAAGTGTCGGTCACGGTCGAGGTTCGCTGGGCGATCTCGAACTAGAGCGTCCTCGACATCACGACGTGCGGCAGTCCGTTGAGGGTGGTGTCGCGCACGATCGTCCATCCCTTGGACCGATACCAGTCGACTGAATGCTCGGTATAGAGGTACAGCGTTTCGTGTCCAAGAGTCGCGGCCCGACTCGTGACGTGGTCGACTAGCCGAGAACCGATGCCGCAGCGTCTGGCATCGGGATGAACGAACACGGCGGCGAGCCAAGGTCCTGGTTCCGTCGCGTTCGGAAGGTCATCGTCGTCGACGAGGGTGGCAAGACCGCGCAATGAGCCGTCTCTGTCAACCGCCGCATAGACCTCGATGAGGCGACCCTGTGAGTCCTGTGTCATTGCGTACTGGTCGAGATAGGTCTGGACGGTGTCGTCGGGGAACTCGTGGCGCCATGCCTCAACACTCCAGCGCGCGGCTTCGTCCCAGAGATCCCGACGGTTGGAGATGGGCACGATCGTCACGTCGTCGGGTGCAAGCGTCTCGACGAGGATTGCGACCGAGACGATCGCGATGCCGACCCAGGCAAACGACGTCGGCCGTTCGCCCAGGACCACTGCGCCGAGCAGGGTGGCAACCGCTGGTTCGAAGAGAGTCAGCATGGTCGCTTCGCGCGGCTTGAGGTGCTGCAAACCATGTGCATAGGCCAAGTACGCGAGCGCAACGGTGACGACTCCGAGCCACGCCGCGAGTGCGATGCCCGAACCCGTCTGCACCCATGACAGGTCGACGACGAAGAGCGCCGGTGACAGGAACAGTGCGGCGAGTGAAAACACGCGCGTCATGACACCAATGGCTGGCATGCCCGTCGACATGAGTGACTTGCTTGCAAGGGCAAAGATCGCATATCCGAATCCCGCAACGAGCGCAAAGGCGACACCCGTCGCCGACACGTCGCTCGTGGTGTCACCCGAGACGATGAGGGCGATGCCCACGATGGCGAGGGTGGTGGCGAACAGCCAGCGAGCCGAGGGCCGGGATCGTGACATGACGAACGAAATCGCCCCCGTGATGAGGGGAGCGCTTCCGAGTGCGACGACCGTGCCGATGGCGACTCCCGCCGAACGCACGGCAGCAAAGAACGTCGCGCCGTAGAGGGCCTGTCCTGCGCCGGCAACCAGCCACATCACAAGCGGCGCACGTCGCACTGGAGTCGAGGCTCGGGCGAAAAAGGTCGTCAGCCCCCAGAGTGCGAGCGCACCGACGACGAATCGAGTCGTTGCAACGCCAAGTGACGTCGCAGAGTCAGGTCCGAGTTCGCGTGACGTGCCGGTCGTGGCAAAGCACAGTGCCGCAAAGAGCACGAAGAGCCGCGAACGCACGCCCCAACGCTAGTTCTCGCACTCCTTCGACGACTGGCTACTGGGAGGCGAGCAGGGTGAACAGCGCGATGAACGAGGCGCCCATGAACGTGCCCATCGTCCATAGTGCCGCGGTGATGCCCTTCAGTCGACGGTCAATGTCGTCGAATCGATCTTCATGTCGGGCGAAGCGCTCGTCGATTCGCGCGAATCGCTCCTCGAGTTGTGCGGACAAGAGCGCGAACTGTGAGGTGACGCCAGCCTGGAAATGGTCGAATCGCTGGTCCATTCGCGTCTGGAAGTCGGTGAACTTCTCGTTCGTCCGGGCGTCGAAGTGTTCGAACTGCTGGTTCATTCGACCTTCGAAGTGCTCGAGTTTCTGGTTCATTCGGGCCTCGAAGTGGGTGAACTTTTCATCCATGCGCCGCTCAAAGTGCGTCAGCTTTTCGTTCGTCCGAGCATCGGCCTGATCGAAGCGGGAAATCATCTCGGCGCGCAACTGGTCGATGTCGCTCGTGCGGGCAAAGTCGGACCATCCATCGGGTGGAAGCATCGTCATCAGTGAGTCAGCCACATGGTCTCCCAGTCGGTTCTTCAGTTCTTGGTGCAGTTCGAAGCGCTCGGATTCTGTTGACAAGATGGTACTCCTTCCGTCGTTGTCGCTCGACGGAGGGATGTGTGCGCGAGGAGATCCACATGGCCGCCGGATACGTGGTCGAAACCGAATGGGCAGGTCGGGAACTAGCCTGAAGGTGCGGTTTTCGCGTCGTAGGCCCTTGTAGCTCAGTTGGATAGAGCGGCGGACTTCTAATCCGTAGGTCGTAGGTTCGATTCCTACCGAGGGCGCCAGATCGGTCGTTCCGACGGGTCGTTCCCGCGCACTCAGGGTCTATCCTTTCGGGGGCAATTGGAAAGAGGTTCCCAAGCGTGAAATTCAAAAAGGGTGACACCGTCATCTACCCCCAGCACGGCGCGTGCATCGTCCATGGCATCAAGCGGATGAGGGCCTTCGGCTCCGTGCAGGAATACCTGATCCTGAAGACGGTGATCAACGAGATGACGCTGTCGGTTCCGACCGCCAACGTGAGCACGGTCGGTGTCCGACCGCCGGTGTCCAAGAGCGAACTCGAGGACCTGCGCTCGGTGCTCTCTAAGGCCGATCCGCGCGTGCCGGCGAACTGGTCGCGGCGCTTCAAGAACCACCAGGAGAAGTTGAAGAGCGGTGACGTCTACCAAGTTGCCGAAGTCGTGCGCAACCTCGCCGCTCGCGATCGTGACTCTGCGCTGTCGGCGGCCGAAAAGACGATGTATGACCGCGCACGCATCAACCTGATCTCCGAGATTTCACCGGCACTCAAGGTGTCGCCGGAAGCCGCCGAGGTGTGGCTCGACAATGCGCTCGAGCAGGGCGTGTTGAAGCCGGCGAAGGCCGCGAAGAAGGCTGCGGTGAAGAAACCGACTGCCGATGCACCGGCGAAGAAGGTTGCCGCGAAGAAGCCGGCGAAGGCCGCAGCAAAGAAGAAGTAGCAACGATGGCCAAGGTCGGCTTCGTCGGTCTCGGCGTGATGGGTGCGCCGATGGCGCGTCACCTCGCCGCAGCTGGTCACGACGTCGTCGTCTACAACCGCACGACAGCCAAGGCCGACGCATGGGTCGCGGCCCACGGTGGGTCGCGCGCGTTGACCCCACGTGGTGTGGCCGAATCGAGCGACGTCGTGTTCATGTGCGTCGGCAACGACGACGACGTGCGCTCGGTGGTCCTCGGTGATGACGGCATCGTCGCTGGATTGAAATCTGGTGGTGTCCTCGTCGACCACACGACGGCATCAGCCGTCGTGGCGCGCGAAGTCGGTGCAGTGTGTATGTCGAAGGGAATCGGCTTCGTCGACGCGCCGGTGTCGGGAGGGCAAGCCGGTGCAGAGAACGGTCAGCTGACGGTGATGTGTGGGTGCAACGACGATGCGGTCTTCGCTCGCGTCGAGCCGATCATCGATGCATATGCCAAGCGCGTGAAACTGCTCGGACCGGTCGGTTCGGGTCAGCTCGCCAAGATGGTCAACCAGATCTGCATCGCCGGCATCGCCCAGGGCCTGTCCGAGGCGCTCAACTTCGCCATGCGCGCGGGACTTGATCCTGATGAGGTGGTGGATGTGATTTCCAAGGGTGCTGCGCAGAGTTGGCAGATGGAAAACAGGGCCAAGACGATGGTGCGCGGGGAGTTCGAGTTCGGATTCGCGGTCGAATGGATGCGCAAGGATCTTGCGATCTGCTTCGAGGAGGCCGCACGCAATGGTTCGAAGCTGCCGATGACTGAAATGGTCGACGGCTTCTACGCCGAGGTGATGGAAATGGGTGGCCGTCGCTGGGACACGAGCAGCTTGATCGCCCGGTTCCTCGAGCGTCGCTGAGCCCGAACTAGACGAAGGGCAACTTCGGCACGTATTGCTGGATCGGTTCTCCGTGGGAGACCGTCCATTGCGAGCCGGGGATGCGCTCAGCGAGCGCACGCATGGCGAGGTCGCCGGCGACCGAGACGTCGAGCACGTCGGAGCTGAACGCCTTGATGAAGTCACGGGTCACGTCGGTGACGAGGGGGGTGTCGACGAATCCGGGGCACAGCGCGCTGATGCACACGCCGTGGGGCTCGAGTGCTGGCCCGAGGGACTTCACGAGTCCGACCATCGCATGCTTGGTCAGGCCGTAGATCGGATCCGGTGGGATCGCAATGATGCCGGCGAGCGAGGCGGTGACGAGAATGTGGCCACTCTTGCGCGCGACCATGCCCGGTATCACGGCGCGTGCCCCGTGGACGACACCGTCGACGTTGATCGACATGATGCGCTCGTACTTGTCGTCGTCGAGGTGCTCGAAGGGATATGCAGACACGTTGCCGGCGACGTGCTGGTAAGTGGACACGCCTGCATTCAGGCACACGACGTCGAACGGCTCGTGGGCGGCGATGACCGCGTCCCATGCCTTGCGGTCGGTGACGTCCAGGTGTTCGAAGTCGCCGCCGACCTCTGACGCAACGAGCTTTCCGCCGTCGTCGTTCACGTCGGCGACCGTCACGTGTGCACCCTCGCGCGTGAAGCGTCGGGCCATCTCGGCGCCGATGCCGCTTGCACCACCGGTGATGAACGCGCGCTGACCAGAGAGGATTGCCATGGCCCCTACTTTCCCGCCGCGACGGCGGCGAAGACGTCGATGATGGTGTCGATCTGTGCGTCCGTGGTCACGAGTGGGGGACAGAATGCATTCGTGTCGGTGTTGATCGCGCGGCACACGACGCCGCGGGGAATCATCGCGTCGCGAATCGCCATCGCGTTCTGGTCGGGCTTCAGTCCTGCCGCCCACACCGCTCCGTCCCCTCGTGCGTGGTCGATGACGCCGTCGGCGGCGAGCGCCTTCAGTCCCGCGCCGAGGCGGGCTCCGATGTGCGTGGCGCGCTCCAGCAGGCCTTCGCGTTCAATGATCTCCAGGTTGGCAAGTGCGGCTGCGCACACCGCGGCGTGACCCGAGTAGGTGTAACCGTGGCGGAGGAAGAAGTTCGGGTCGGCTTCGAGTGAGTTGCGCACGGCCGAACCGACGTAGACGCCTCCGAGTGGTTGGTAGCCGGAGGTGACACCCTTGGCGAAACACAACAGGTCCGGGGTCACGCCGAAGTGTTGGGCTGCGAACCAAGTGCCCATGCGACCGAAGCCGGAGATGACCTCGTCGAAGATGAGGAGCGCACCGTGCTGGTCGCACAACTTGCGCACGCTCTCCAGGTATCCCGGTGCGGGTGGCCACACGCCCCCGGCACCCTGCAACGGTTCGATGAGCACGGCAGCCATGCGTGCCGAGTTGTCCTTCATGAACGAGGCGAGCTCTTCGACGTTGTCCGCGTCGACCTGTACGACGTCGTCGAGCAGCTTGCCGTAACCGACCTTGTTCAGCGGGAGTCCCTGGGCGCTCGTGCCGCCGTAGTTCGTGCCGTGATATCCACGGTTGCGCGACACGATGATCGTGCGCTCGGGGTGGCCGGCCTGCACGTGGGTCACGCGGGCGAGCTTCATCGCGGTGTCGACCGCCTCGCTGCCCGAACCACAGAGGAATACGCGAGAATCGGGGATCGCCGAAATCGAGACGAGTTTTTCTGCCAGACGCTCGGCGACGTCGTTGGAGAACGGGTCGAAGGTGGAGTAGGTCTCGAGGGTGGAGATCTGGGTGGCGACGGCGTCGGCGATCTCCTGTCGCCCGTGGCCAACCTGGCAGTACCAGAGGCTGCCGATGGCGTCGATCATCTCGGTGCCCTTGTCGTCCCACAGGAGCGCCCCTTTGCCCTTCACGATGCGCACGAAGTCGGTCTTGGTCGGCTTGGCGAACGCGTGCAGGAGGGGTTGGGTCATGGCCCAAACGCTAGTTGGCGCCCTCGGGCGCAGGCAGGCCCGTCGCCTAACCTAGGGGACGCTATGAAGGGTCTCATCTTGTCGGGCGGTGCCGGGACCCGCCTGCGACCCATCACCCACACGAGCGCCAAACAGTTGGTTCCGATTGCCAACAAGCCGATCCTCTTCTACGGCATCGAGGCAATGGCCGCCGCGGGCATCCGCGAGATCGGCATCATCGTCGGGGAGACCCGCAAGGAGATCATGGCCGCCGTCGGGGATGGCTCCCAGTTCGGCGTCGCCGTCACCTACATCCCCCAGGATGCGCCTCTTGGTTTGGCTCATTGCGTGCTCATTGCGCACGACTTCCTCGGAGACGACGACTTCGTCATGTATCTCGGCGACAACATGCTCGAGCAGGGTCTCACCGAGTTCGTCAATGAGTTCGAGGGTGCGCGCGCCAAGGGTGGACCGAAGGCGCCGACCGCACAAATCCTGTTGTGCCACGTCGAGGATCCGCGTCAATTCGGCGTCGCGGAGGTGACCAAGGACGGCCACGTCGTTCGACTCGTCGAAAAGCCACAGAACCCACCGAGCGACCTCGCACTGGTCGGCGTGTACCTGTTCGACAAGACGGTGCACGACGCGGTGCGCGCGATCAAGCCGTCGGCACGAGGCGAACTCGAGATCACAGATGCGATCCAGTGGATCGTCGAGCAGGGGATGGTCGTCAACCACAAGGTGCTCGAGGGATGGTGGATCGACACCGGCAAGAAGGACCCACTGCTCGAGTGCAACCGACTGGTGCTCGAGGTTCTCGAGCCGCGCAACGACGGCGACGTCGATGCGGCCTCCCAGATCGAGGGGCGTGTGGTGATTGAAAAGGGTGCGGTCATCCGCAACTCGCGCATCCGCGGTCCGGTCGTGATCGGCTCCGGTGCGGTCGTCGAGCACAGCTACATCGGTCCGTACACCTCGCTCGGTCGCAATTGCACGGTCAAGCACTCCGAGATGGAACACTCCGTCGTCCTCGACCGATCGTCGATCGTCGACATCGAACGCCTCACCGACTCGCTCATCGGCCGCGACGTCGAAGTGACGAAGTCGAACCAACGGCCCAAGGCGCTTCGCCTGATGCTCGGCGACGACTCGAAAGTCGAGCTCGAATAGTGCCGACGATCACCGAGTCGAACGTGATCGCCGGCGTGCAGATCGTGGAGCCGACGGTGTTTTCCGACGACCGCGGCTACTTCGTCGAGACCTATCGGCGTCAGTGGTTCCCACTTGGTCGCGAGATGATCCAGGGCAACCGCGGCGATCGCCAGGCTGGTTGCATCGTCGGGCTGCACTACCACCTGCACCAAAGCGACTATTGGTACGTGCCCTACGGAACGTGTCGAGTGGTGCTCCACGACTTGCGAACTGGGTCGCCGACCGACGGCGCCACGCAGGTGATCGACCTCGGTCGCCGGGCCGACGGGACGCACGACCACCGCGGCGTGTTCATCCCGCCTGGCGTGGCCCACGGGTTCGCTTCGCTCACCGACATGACGATCACGTACCTCGTGGATGGCTACTACAACCCGAAGGACGAACTCGGTCTTGCCTACGACGACCCCGCCGTGACGGCCGACTGGGGGATCGCCTCGCCGATTCTGTCCAAGCGCGACCAGACTAACCCGCGACGCGGGGAGATCGACCCACAATTCCAGCCTCACTTCGGGCTGCGCACCTAGGGTCGGGCGATGAAGATTTTCGTTACCGGCGGCGCCGGGTTCATCGGGTCGAACTATGTGCGATGGGTGCTGTCGCATACGGACCACGAAGTTGTCAACTACGACGCGTTGACCTATGCGGGGAACCTCTCCACGTTGCGCGACGTGGACGACAGTCCGCGGTACTCCTTCGTCAAGGGCAACATCTGCAACCCGGGGGACGTCGAGTCCGCGATGCGCGGTTGTGACGCGGTCGTGCACTTTGCCGCCGAGAGCCACGTGGATCGTTCGATCGAGGGGAGCGAGGACTTCATCCTCACCAACTGCTTCGGCACGAACGTGATCATGGACACCGCACGCAAGCTGGAGATCGGCCGCGTCGTGCACATCGGTACCGACGAGGTCTACGGCAGCGTCGAGGTCGGCTCGTCGAAGGAGACCGACCCGCTCGAGCCCCGCTCGCCGTACTCGGCGTCCAAGGCGGGAAGCGACTTGATCGCTCTCGCGTACCACGCGACGCACGGGTTGCCGGTGTCGGTCACGCGCTGCACGAACAACTTCGGCCCGTATCAGTACCCGGAGAAGGCGATTCCGCTCTTTACGACCAACCTGTTGGATGGAAAGCAGATCCCGCTGTATGGCGACGGGATGAACGAGCGTGACTGGTTGTTCGTCGACGACCACTGCTCGGGCGTGCACCTCGTGCTGGAAAAGGGCACGGTCGGTGAGATCTACAACATCGGGGCGGGGAACGAGACGCCGAACCGGGTGCTCGTCGACAAGCTGCTTGCGCTGCTGGGCAAGGACGAGTCCAGCGTGCGCTACGTCGCCGATCGTCTCGGCCACGATCGCCGATACTCAGTCGACATCTCCAAGATCACCGCACTCGGCTGGAAGCGTGAGCGTTCCTTGGACGAGGCCCTTGAGGCGACCGTCGCCTGGTATCGCGACAACCGCTGGTGGTGGGAGCCACTCAAGTCCGCCAAGTAATGCGCATCGTCGTCACCGGTTCAGGTGGTCAGCTCGGTCAGGAAGTCGTCCTCGCTGCGAACGCTCGTGGCCACGACGTCATCGCGACGACGCGCGCCACGCTCGACGTCACGAACCGGTCGGCCACCGTCACCACGCTCGGCGAGATCAGGCCGGACGTCATCGTGCACGCTGCCGCATGGACGGCGGTGGATGCGTGCGAAGGCGACCCCGATCGTGCGATGCGTGACAACGCAGAGGCGACGCGCAACGTGGTGGAAGCTGCGGAGTCGTGCGGTGCACGCGTGATGTACGTGTCGACCGACTACGTCTTCGACGGAACCAAGTCGACCCCATACGTCGAGGGCGACGTTGCGAATCCGCAGAGCGTCTACGGGCGATCCAAGTTGGTGGGAGAGCTCGCGATGCGACCGAGCGATTCGATCGTGCGCATCTCGTGGGTCTGCGGATATCACGGGGCGAACATGGTCAAGACGATCATGCGCCTGATGGAGACGGCTCCGACGCTTGCATTCGTCGACGACCAGATCGGCCATCCGAGCCTCGCCGACGACGTCGCGGGCAAGATGGTCGAGCTCATCGAGCGAGAGGTCACCGGCACCTGGCACGTGACCAATCAAGGTGTCGTGAGTTGGTATGACTTCGCGCGCGAAGTCGTGAGATTGTGCGGGGGCGATCCGCAGATGGTGCAGCCGATCGCAACGGCCGATTTGACGCCGGCGCGACCCGCCAGTCGGCCCGCGAACTCGGTGTTGGACAACGCGGCGATGCGGAACGCGGGAATCGCATTGCTGGATGACTACCGCATTCCACTTGAGCGACTGGTACGACGGCTTCGCGGATGATTCGCGGGGTAGGGTGACTCTATGGACGTCGCCCAGATCTTGAAGGAAATCGAGCCCGTTGCGGGTCGGCTCCTCGATCGGCACATGGGCGTGGCCAAGGAGTGGTTTCCCCATGAGATGGTGCCGTACGACCGGGGGAAGAACTTTTCACCCGGTGAGCAGTGGGTGCCGACGGACGCCGACTTCGGGGACGCCGGCATCGAGATCGACGAACCCGTGCGCGACGCGTTGTTCTTGAACCTGCTGACCGAGGACAACCTGCCGTACTACTTCCGCGACATCGACCGACTCTTTGGCAGCGAGTCTGCCTACGGCGTCTGGGCACGCAACTGGACGGCAGAAGAGGGTCGCCACAGCATCGTGATGCGCGACTACATGACGGTGAGCCGCGCGGTGGATCCCGTTGCGCTCGAGCGCGCGCGCATGATCCAGGTGCGCGGAGGTGAGGTCCCCGATCCGGGCGATGCGATCGAGGCGCTGGCGTACGTGAGCATGCAGGAGTTGGCGACCCGCATCTCGCACCGCAACACCGGCAAGTTGATGAAAGACGAGATCGGCACGGCGATCATGTCGCGCGTCGGCAACGACGAGAACTTGCACTACCTGTTCTATCGCGACCTCACGTCGGCTGCCCTCGACGTCGACCCGTCGACCACGGTGATCGCCATCGAACGCGCGGTGCGCAACTTCGCGATGCCCGGAACGGGGATTCCCGACTACGAGCGCATGGCCCGCGCGATCGCCAAGGCCGGAATCTACGACCTGTTGATCCACCACGACCAGATCCTCGAGCCCGTCGTGATGCGCCACTGGAAGGTGACCGAGTTGACCGGACTCACCCCCGAGGCCGAGCAGGCGCGTGAGTCGCTCGTGAAGCGCATCGAGCGCACCGCCAAGGTCGGCAAGCGCCTCGCCGCAGAGCGCGTCGACGCCTAGCGCGTCACTCGTCGGCGAACACGAGCAGGCTGCCCGAGTAGTTGGCGACCCACACCCGCGACGTCGCCGCGTCATAGGTGACGCCGATCGGTCGATCGCCGGTCGGGAGCTGTTGGATGACCGTCATGTCGCTCGTGCGCACCTTGCTCAACGTGTCGTCCTGATAGTTGACGACATACAGCGCGGTGCCATCCGGTGACATCACCATCGTGCGTGGCTCGGTGCCGGTGGCGACGACGCCGAGCACCTCTCCGGTGGAAGTGGCGATCTTGCGCACTGTTCCTGCCTTGTTGTTCGTGACGTAGAGCGTCGCATCGTCTGGCGACAGCAGCACGTGACGTGGGGTGAATCCCGCCGTCGTCACGTCGATAGTTGCGAACGTGGCGAGGTCGACTGCGACGAGCTTGCCACCACCCATCACCGTGACGTAGGCGGTGAGTGAGTCACGAGTGATGGCGATCCCGCGGGGGTGCAACCCGACGAGGAGGCGCTGTGTCTCGCGAGCGGTCGCGAGGTCGACGATCGAGACGTCCTGAGAGCAGAAGTTGGACACGACGAGCGTGCGATCGTCAGGGGAGACCTGGAGGTACTTGGGCACCGCGCCGACTTCGATCACCTGGTCGATCGAAAACGTCGTTGTGTCGATGCGATAGACGTACCCGGGGTCCCAGTCGCGCGACTGGCACGAGTCGTCGGCGACCGGATTCCAGCCCTTGCCATACATCTTGTAGTTCGACACGTAAGCAAACCGCCCGTCGCTCGTGAACGCCACCTCCACGGGTGAGCCCTTCACGTGGGGCGAGCGTCCTTTGGTGTCGAGACCGAAGTCGGCGAGGTTCACCGCGTCGTCGATCACCACGACTTCGTTCCCCTCGCGATCGAAGACGGCGACGTTGTGTCGATACATCATGTTCTGGGCAAAAAAGAGCCCCGCACCCGAGTGCACGATGCTCTTCGGCTGCAGATCGTCGTTGGCGATGCGCTGGACGAGGCTGAGCGTGAGGGTGTCGCTCGCTGGAGCGGGAGGCGTCGTCGGGGGTGGGGTGGTGGTTGGCGGGGCAGTCGTTGGCGGCGCAAGCGTTGCCGGTGTGGTCGCCGGGGACGTCGTCCCGGCCGAACAGGCGGCGAGGAGTGCGAGGCACAGTCCCGTTGGGATCGCGCTGCGCCACCTCATGGGCACAAGGCTAAAAGGTGGCGTCTTGACGGGCGCGCTCATCGCTGGTGGACTGGGGCGATGAATCGCGCGACGTTCACCAGCATGGATGTGTCGACCAAGGACGAATGGATGGTGATCGGGGCCGAGACGGCCAAGAACCAGCCGCGCGTCGCCGAGGGGATCTTGGACATGTTGCGGTCGCTCGCCGAGATCGAGGACGGCTTCGTCACCGACCAACTCACGCATGCGTTGCAGACCGCGACGCTCGCGGAACGCGCGGGCGCAGACGACGAGGTGGTGGTCGCGGCGCTGTGCCACGACATCGGCAAGGCGATCAGCGTGCCGAACCACCCGGCGATCGCGGCCGCCATCTTGAAGCCCTACGTGCGTCCCGAGGTGCACTTCATGATCGAGGCGCACCAGGACTTCCAGGGCCGTCATTACTACGGACACTTCGGGATGAATCCCGACGCCCGGAACAAATACGACGGTCATCCCGCCTACGAACTCGCCGCACGCTTCGCCGACGAGTGGGATCAGAAGGCCTTCGACCCGAGCTACGACACGCTGCCGCTCGAGCACTTCGAGGACCGGGTGCGAGCGGTGTTCGCCAAGCCCAAGTTCGTCGCGGCCGACTAGATGTCGACGGCCCGCAGCGTCTCGCTGCCGATGTACGACTTTCCCGAGTTCGCGGAGTCGACGAACGCCCTCGTCGCCCGCGTCGTCGCCGAGGTCTCGGCGCTCGGGGAGGACGTCGTCGCGTCCTCGCCGGAGAACGCAATGCACCACGGACTGATCGAGCACTGGGAGTCGCCACAGACGTTTCTCAGCCAATCGTGCGGTTTGCCGTTCGTCGAACAACTGCATCGTCACGTGGACGTCATCGGAACGATTCGCTGGAGTGGAATCAGCGATGCCCGTGGTTGGTATCGCACAGTCATCGTGGTGCGCGCGGACCACCCGGCGCGCACGATCGAACAGCTTCGCGGTGCGCGACCGGTGATCAGCAACCCGCAGTCACTGAGCGGTTGGTGCAGCCTCGGCTGGGCGCTCGCGCAGGTGACGAGCGACCCAGGATTCGTCCAGCCCTATCGCATCGCCGAGCGCCACACCGGCAGCCTGCAGATGCTCCAGGACGACGACGCGGACTTCGCGTCGATCGATCCGGCGACCTTCTCGATCCTCTCGCGTCATCGTCCAGCACTGACCAAGGATCTGCGCGTGATCGGTCACGGACCTCACGTGCCGGCGACGCCCCTGCACGTGTCCAAGGTGCGCACCGCGTCTCTCGAACACCTTCGCGTCGCAGTCGAACGAGCATTTGCCGATGAATCGCTCGCCGAGGCGCGTCGGGTGATCGGCATCGACTCCTTCGTCGGTCTCGACAATTCGACCTATGACGTCCTTCACGACCTCGTGGCCACGGCCGAGGTGGTGTTGCCCCGCGCACGGTGATTCTCGGCGCTTGGTAATCGCGCTATTGGTCGTGAAGAATGGGAGCCATGTCCGGACCACGCCCCGTCATTGCACCCCGAGGAAATCAGTTGTCCTGTGCGAACTGGCAGATCGAAGCCCCGTATCGCATGTTGCAGAACAACCTCGACCCCGACGTCGCCGAGCGACCCGACGACCTCGTCGTCTACGGGGGAACGGGTCGAGCGGCACGCAGCTGGGACGCCTACGACGCGATGTTGCGCACGATGCGCACGATGAAGCCCGACGAGACGATGCTCGTGCAGTCCGGCAAGCCAGTCGGAGTGTTTCGTACGCACGAGTGGGCGCCGCGCGTGTTGCTCGCCAACTCGAACCTCGTCGGTGACTGGGCGAACTGGGACGAGTTCCGCCGCCTGGAGGCCGCGGGACTCACGATGTACGGCCAGATGACGGCAGGGTCGTGGATCTACATCGGCACGCAAGGCATCTTGCAGGGAACCTACGAGTGCTTCGCCGAGATCGCCCGTCGCAAGTTCAACGGCACGCTCGCCGGCACGATCACGCTGACGGCTGGCCTCGGCGGCATGGGCGGCGCGCAGCCGCTCGCCGTGACGATGAACGACGGCGTGGCACTGTGCATCGACGTCGATGCGTGGCGCGTCAACCGTCGCGTCGAGACGCGATACCTGGACGAAGTTGCCGACTCGCTCGAGGACGCGGTGAAGCGGTGTGAGCGAGCGCGCGATGAACGCCGCGGGCTGTCGGTCGGCCTCGTCGGCAACGCCGCAGACCTGTTTCCGAAGTTGCTCGCGATGGGCTTTCCCGCCGACATCGTCACCGACCAGACGAGCGCACACGATCCGCTGTCGTACCTGCCGAACGACATCTCCGAGGCCGCGGCCAAGGAGTTGCTCGAGCGAGACCCGCAGGAATTCATTCGTCGTTCACGCGCGGCGATGGCGGCGCACTGCCAGGCCATGGTCGGCTACATGGACCAGGGCGCAGAGGTCTTCGACTACGGCAACTCGTTGCGTCGCGAGGCACAGCTCGGTGGATACGACCGAGCCTTCGACTATCCCGGATTCCTTCCTGCCTACATCCGTCCGCAGTTCTGCGAGGGCAGGGGACCGTTCCGCTGGGTCGCACTCTCCGGTGACCCTGCCGACATCGCTGCCACCGACCGCGCGGTGTTGGAGGAGTTCCCCGAGGACGAGTCGCTCGCGCGTTGGATCCGTCTCGCCGGTGAACGCGTCGCGTTCCAAGGTCTTCCCGCGCGCATCTGCTGGGTCGGCTACGGCGAACGCCATCGCCTCGGCCTGCGCTTCAACGAGATGGTCAAGCGCGGGGAACTGAAGGCACCAATCGTGATCGGCCGCGACCACCTCGACTCGGGTTCGGTCGCCTCGCCCTACCGCGAGACCGAAGCGATGATCGACGGCTCCGACGCCATCGCCGACTGGCCGCTGCTGAACGCGCTCGTCAACACCGCAAGCGGCGCCACGTGGGTGAGCATCCACCACGGCGGCGGCGTCGGCATCGGGCGCAGCATCCACGCAGGCATGGTGTGTCTGGCCGACGGCACGGACCTTGCCGCCGAGAAACTCTCTCGCGTGTTGTTGTCCGACCCCGGGATGGGCGTGATTCGCCACGCCGATGCGGGGTATGACCACGCGATTGCCACCGCGGCAGAACGTGGCGTGCGCATCCCGATGCGCGAGAATTAGGCCATGGTCGCTTACCACGCGCAGTACGTCTGGCGTGGTGGGGACGCGGCCGACGAGCGCGTGCGCTTCGAGGTCGCAGGCGGGGTGGTCAGCTCCGTCGAAGTCGGGGTGGACGCGCGCCCCGGTGACGTCGTCATCCGTGGTCTCGTCCTGCCCGGTCTCGTGAATGCCCACAGTCACGCGTTCCATCGCGCACTTCGCGGCATCACGCACGCGGGCAGCGGCGACTTCTGGTCCTGGCGCGAGCCGATGTATGCGATCGCCAATCGACTCGACCCCGACAACTATCGGGCGCTCGCCACTGCGGTCTTTGCGGAGATGGCACTTTCCGGCATCACCGGGGTGGGCGAGTTCCACTACGTGCACCATCCGGTCGGCGGCGGTCGCTACGACGACCCGAACGCGATGGGTCATGCGATGGTGGACGCTGCACGATCCGCAGGTGTACGTCTCGCCCTGCTCGACGTCGCCTACCTGCATGCCGGGCTCGACAAGTCCGATCCACTTCCCGAACAGGTGCGCTTCTCGGACGGCTCGATGGATGCATGGCTGGACCGCGTGGATGCACTCGGAGAGGGCGGCGAGGGCTGGACCGTGGGACTTGCGCCGCACAGCGTGCGCGCGGTGCATCCGCGCGACCTCGACGACGTCGTCGCCAATCGCCACGGTCGCGTCGTGCACCTGCACGTCTCGGAGCAGCCGGCCGAGAATGCAGCGTGCGTGCAAGCGACGGGGCTGACGCCGACGGGCGTGCTCGCCGAAGCGGGACTCCTCGGCCCGCACCTGTGCGCCGTGCACGCCACGCATCTCACCGAGTCCGACGTTGCGCTCCTCGGTTCCAGCGGTTCGCACGTGTGCTTCTGTCCGACGACCGAGCGTGACCTCGCCGACGGCATCGGCCCGGCGCGTCGCCTCGTGGAGGCCGGCGCGACGTTGTGTCTCGGCAGCGACTCGCACGCGATGATCGACCTGTTCGAAGAGGCGCGCGCTGTCGAACACGACGAGCGACTGATTACCGGGGTGCGCGGGAATCACAGCCCCGCGAGCCTGCTCGAGGCCGCCACGCGCAATGGTGCGACGTCGCTCGGCTGGGCTGCGCACGGACTGAGCGTCGGGTCACCGGCTGACTTCATCGCCCTCGAACTCGACACCGTGCGCCTCGCGTCGTTCGACGCGCGACACGCAGCCGCCCATGTCGTCCATGCGGCCGCGCCGAGCGACGTGCGCGACGTGTGGGTGGCTGGCAGGCAGGTGGTCGCCAACTGGGCGCACGTCGACATCGACGACGTGCCGGGAGCGCTCCGAAGCGCAATTGGGCAAGTCGTTACACTGTAGGAACCATGGCAGTTCTCCCCATCGCAACCGTCGGTCACCCTGAGCTTCGCATCGTCGCCAAGGAGGTGTCCCGCGAGGAACTCGCCTCGGCCGAGGTGCAGCAGTTCATCGACGACTTGGTCGAGACCATGCGCCACGCCAACGGCGCGGGCCTTGCGGCCACCCAGGTGTTGCGCCATCAGCGGATCTGTGCGATCGAGGTCGACAACAACCCGCGCTATCCCTACAAGCCACGCGTGCCGCTCACGATCCTCGTGAACCCGGTGCTCACGCCACTCGACGACGACTTCTTCGACAACATGGAGGGCTGCCTGTCCGTTCCGGGCATTCGCGGCCAGGTCGCCCGCCACACGCGCATCCACGTGAAGGCGTGGGACCGTCACGGCAACGACATCGAACACGAGATTCGCGGCTTGACCGCATGCACTTACCAGCACGAAGTCGACCATCTCGACGGACTGCTCTTTTTGGACAAGGTCGTCGACCCCTCCACGCTCACCACGTGGGACTCGTTCAACCAGTTCCACCACGATGCCTTCGTCGAGCGGGCCAAGGCTCTCGTCGCCAAACACGGTTCATAGATGTTCGCGCTGACGGGCATCGGCTCGCTCGTCACCAACGACCCCGAGCATGAGTCGGGTCTCCTCGGTTGCATCCGCGACGCAGCGCTCGTCGCCGACGACGCTGGAATCGTCACCTGGGTCGGGCCGGCCCGCGACGTTTCCGCGCACACCGACGTCACACCGCACGACGTGGGTGGCAGGGCGGTGATCCCGGGTTTCGTCGACAGCCACACCCACCTCGTCTTTTCGGGAGATCGGGCGGCCGAATTCGAGGCCCGCATGGCCGGTCGTCCCTATTCGGCCGGTGGGATTCGCACGACCATGGCCGCCACGCGCGACGCGACCGACGAGGCCTTGGTTGCCAACGTCGAGCGCCTTGCACGCGAGGCCCTCGCCAGTGGCACGACCACGATCGAGGTGAAGAGCGGCTACGGGCTCTCGGTGCGCGACGAGGAACGCTCGCTTCGCGCCGCGTCGAGTGCGACGAGCGAGACCACCTTCCTCGGCGCCCACGTCGTTCCCCCGGACGTCGACCCCGACGCCTACGTCGCCGAGGTCACGGGGGCAATGCTTGATGCGTGCGCACCGCACGCCAAGTGGATCGACGTGTTCTGCGATCGGGGCGCGTTCTCCGTCGACCAGGCGCGCGAGATCCTGACGGCCGGGTTGGCCCGCGGACTTGGCATGCGTCTGCACGCCAACCAACTGCAACACGGGGGAGCCATCCAGCTCGGCGTCGAGCTCGGCGTCGCGTCGTGCGATCACTGCACGCACGTCTCGGATGCCGACGTCGAGGCGCTCGCCGGGTCGACGACCGTGGCGACGCTCTTGCCGACCGCCGAGTTGTGCACGCGATCGGCGTTCCCCGACGCGCGCCGGCTGATCGACGCAGGGGTGACCGTCGCGCTCGCCTCGGACTGCAATCCCGGTTCGTCTTACACCACGTCGATGCCGCTCGCGGTCTCCCTCGGCGTCATCGCGATGAAGATGACGTGCGACGAGGCGCTCTGGGCCGCGACTGCCGGTGGTGCTGCCGCGTTGCGCCGCAGCGACGTCGGAGTATTGCGTGCGGGTTCGCGCGCCGACCTCGTCGTGTTGGACGCTGCAAGTCACATCCACCTCGCGTATCGGCCAGGCGTCGACCAAATCCGTGCCGTCGTGCGCGGCGGAAGCGTCGTGTCGGGTTCGCTCTAGTTCACGAGGTGCACGCCGAGGAGTGACAGTGTGGCGATCGCGCCCCAGCTGATGCCGGCGAGGGCGAGTGGTCTGCCCCCGACGCGGAGCAACTTCGTCAGGCGAACCTCGGCACCAAGTCCGACGAGTGCCGAGGCGAGACACCACTGTTCGACGGTCTTCACCGTCGAGAGCACGTCGCTCGACAATACGCCCGTCGTGCGCACGAGGATCATGGCGATGAAGCCGACGACGAAGATCGGTACGACGGTGACCTTCGAGGTTCGCGACTTCGACGTGAGCCCTGCGCGCGGAGTACGCAGCCAGACGCTGACCATCGCCACGAGCGGGGCGAGGAGGACGACGCGCGACAACTTGACGACCGTCGCGGAGTGCACTGCGGCGTCGCCGCCGGTCGAGGACGTGGCGATCACCTGGGCGACGTCGTGCACGCTCGCCCCGACCCATGCACCGAACATCTCGGCCGACTCGAGTCCGACGACGTTGCGCAGCGCGGGGAGGAGGACGATGGCGAGGCTTCCGCAGAGGGTGACGAGGGCGATCGCATAGGTCACCTCTTCCTCGTCGGCCTCGGCGACCCCTTCCATGGCTGCGACTGCGGACGCACCACAGATCGAAAAGCCAGTGGCGACGAGGAGCGACAATGGCCGCGACACGCCGAGGCGTGGACCGAGCCACATCGTGCCGAGGAACGTCGTGGCAACGACGACGACGACGACCGCGAGCTCCGCTCCGCCCAGTTCGACCACCTGGGAGACCGCAAGCTGTGAACCGAGGAGCACGATGCCGAGGCGCAGCACCTTCTTGGCGGAGAACTTGACGCCAGGTGCGCACACGGCGGGGACCGCGCCGAGGTTTCCCAGGGCCACGCCGATGGCGAGCGACGCGACGAGCGGGGAGACGGCGTCGAAGCGCTCGTGGACCGCAAAGCCGACGAAGGTGATGAACAAGGTGAGTGCGATCCCAGGCACGAATGTCAGGGCGCGACTGGGCGACTTCACCGACAAATCGTAGAATGTGGGCATGTCGGACGCACGAATTGCCAAGCGGGGCCTCTTGGCGGCGCCTGGCGAGTGGCGCACGGTGCTGGTGATCATTGCCGTCTACGGCGGCACGATCGCCACGGCGCTCGCACACGAATGGCTGGGTGCGGTCCCGACGGTGCTCCTTCTCGCCTGGTTCGGTGCGTGGCACCTGAGCATGCAGCACGAAATCATCCACGGACACCCGTTCCGTAGTTCGCGACTGAATGCGATCCTCGGCTCGATTCCGGTGACGCTGTGGATCCCGTTCCTGTGTTTCCGTCGTGACCACCTCGAACACCACGAGGCGGACCTGACCAATCCCGAGCTCGACAACGAGAGCTACTACGTGTCCCAGGAAACGTGGGATCGATCCGGTCGCATTCGGCGAGCCGCGTACTGGGCGAATCGGACGTTGCTGTTTCGCATGTTCGTGTGGGTCGTCGTGAGCACCGTGACGTACCTGTCGATGGTCATCCGCCAGGCGATAGCGGGCACCCACGGTCGCCGCCAGGCCCTCGCGCTACACCTCGTCGGTCTCGTCCCCGTCATCTGGTTCGTCACCGAAGTTGCAGGCATGCCGCTGTGGCAGTTCGCTCTCGGCACGATGTACGGCGGTCGCGTATTGAACGCCCTGCGTCCGTTCCCTGAGCACAAGTACTTGGAGGGCTCCGAGGAGCGCACCGCGATGATCATGTCCGGACCGGTGTTGAGTCTGCTCATGTTGAACAACAACCTGCACGTCGCCCACCACGAAGAGCCGTGGGTGCCGTGGTACGACTATGGCTCGCTCGTCACCCGAGTCGACGCAGTCGAGCGCGCGCGACGAAGCGGGCTGTTGTACGAAGGCGGATACCTCGAGGTGTTCCGTAAGTACGCGGTGCGACCGATTTCGTCTCCGCTGCGCGACGGCCGCTAGGCCCGCGCGACGACCGGAAAGCGGGGATCCTCGAGTGGATCCCCAGGTCGCAGTCCGTTGCCCTCGAGCGGAGGTGAGGTGCGCCAGGGTCTCGTCGCGAATCGTGCGTCGTCGCCGACGTAGCGGAAACTGACGGCCCGCCTGCGCGTCACCTGGGTACCCGCGGTGCCGGGGGCCGCGTGCAACGTGCGGTAGTGGAACGCCACGGCGTCGCCGACCTGGACCGGCGTCGAGACGGTGGCGGCCCGATCGAGTTCGTCCGGTGACGGGAGGTGTTCGAAGTCGTGCGCGGCTTCCACGTACGCGCTCTGGTCGGCGAATCGGCGAGGGATGAAGCGACGATTCCAGCGGTGGCTCCCGGGGATGAAGCGCAGGGCGACCGAGTCGGGGATCGGATCGAGCGGGATCCAGATGCTCACGTTGTCCATCCCGTCGATCCCGTAGTACGGGTCGTCGTGGTGCCACGGGGTCACCTCGCGCGTCTCGGCTTCCTTCACGAGGACGTGTTCGTGGAAGAGCCTCGCCACAGACGAGCCCATCAACTCGCGGGCGGCCTGCGGGATCGGGCCGGTCGTGGCATGGCGGGCGAAGTCCTCGATGCGCTGCCAGTTCACATAGTCGTCGAAGAACCGGCCGGTCGCACCCTGCGGGGTGTACTCGTTCGCCCACGGCCCAGGAGAGGCCATGTTGGTCTCGACCCCGCGGGCCAGCTCGGCGATGGCCTCTGGCGAGACGAGGCCCCGGAGCACGACGACGCCGTCGCGTCGGTAGGTCTCGACGGTCGTGGCGTTCAGTGGCACGCTCGCCACGCTACTGCCGGGAGTCGAGGGGTTCGAGGGGGAAAAGAAAAGACCGCCGGCTCTCGCCGGCGGTCTTTTCGACTTCTGGTGTCGGTGGTTAGGCGCGAAGACCGCGGTTGACCATCGAGATGACGGCGTCCTTCAGCGGGATCATTCCGAGAATGATCGCACCGTTGGCGCAGTAGGTCATCCAGTCGTCCGAGAAGGTGAGTCCCCAGCCCGAGATCGGGTTCATCTCCAGGACCCAGACCATGGCGATCGCCACGATCAGGTTCCAGTTGGACCCGATGATCGGAATCTTGCGGATGATGCCCGACAGCTGGACGGTGCCGAGCACCGAATCAACCACGGTCGTGACTGCGCCCAGCAGGGCCGCTGCCAGGAGGAGGTATCCGAGTGTGTACATGATGTGTTCCCCAGTTCTGTGGGCGTCGTTGCCCACGAATTCGACCGTAAGCAGGTCGGGTGAGCGAGTGGTGGATTTCACACGATTGCAACGGTTCCCCCTACGGGCATTGGATTGTTGCGCATTCGTAACGTCCGAATCGGGTGCGAAAAGCCGTGGGAATTAGGGTTGGGCATGCAGTCAGGGGGACCGATGCAAACGATCGACGTGGACGTGCTCATCGTGGGGGCGGGCATCTCGGGCATCGGCGCGGCCTATCACGTGAAGACGATGTGCCCGGAGCGATCCTTTGCCGTCATCGAGGGCCGCGAGCGCCTCGGGGGCACCTGGGACCTGTTCCGCTATCCAGGGGTGCGCTCGGACTCCGACATGCACACCCTCGGGTATCGCTTCAAGCCCTGGACCGCCGACAAGGCGATCGCCGACGGCCCCTCGATCCTGGCCTACCTCGAAGAGACCGTCGCCGAGTTCGACCTCGCCCGCCACATCTCCTACGGGTTGCACGTCACGCGAGCGGACTGGTCGAGCGCCGATGCTCGCTGGACGGTGACGACGCGCCGAGCGTCCGGCGAGACGCAGCGCTACACCTGCAACTACCTGTTCATGTGCACGGGTTACTACCGCTATTCGAAGGCCCACGAGGCCGAGATTCCCGGGTTGTCGAACTTTGGCGGCACGGTCGTGCACCCACAGTTCTGGCCCGAAGGACTGGACTATGCCGGCAAGCGCGTCGTCGTCATCGGCTCGGGCGCGACGGCGATGACGCTCGTGCCGGCGATGGCACGCACGGCATCGCACGTCACCATGTTGCAGCGCTCGCCGACGTATGTGGTTGCCCGCCCCGACGTCGATGCGTTCGCGGTCAGGTTGCGCAAACTGCTTCCGGACAAGCTCGCCTATCGCATCGTGCGCGCCAAGAACACGACGTTGCAGCAGTTCTTCTACAAGCGCATGCGCGCCTACCCGCAGCAGGCCAAGGAACGCCTGATGGGCTTCGTGCGCGAGGCGGTCGGCGGGCACGTCGACGTCGATCGGCACTTCAACCCCTCGTATTTCCCGTGGGACCAGCGACTGTGCCTCCTACCGAACGGCGACCTCTTCGAAGCCTTGAAGGACGGCTCGGCCTCCATCGTCACCGACACGATCCGCACGATCGATGAGGGCGGCATCCAACTCGACTCCGGTGGGCGCCTGGATGCAGACGTCATCGTCACGGCGACCGGACTGCACCTCGTCACCCTCGGGGAGGTCGACTTTTTCCGCGACGGAGAGCCGATCGACTTTTCCCAGACCTGGACCTACAAGGGAATGTCGTATTCGGGCGTTCCCAACCTCGCGACCTCGTTCGGCTACATCAACGCCTCCTGGACGCTGCGCGCAGACTTGACGTGTGAATACGTGTGTCGCCTGCTCAACCACATGGACTCGATTGGGGCCACGGTGTGCACGCCGACGTTGCGAGACGGCGAAGAGAACATGCCGAAGCGCCCGTGGGTGGACGGGTTCACGCCGGGATACATGAACCGCGTGATGCATCTCATGCCCAAGCAAGGTGATCGGGAACCATGGCTGAACCCCCAGGACTACAAGCGCGACATCACCCTGTTCCGCAAGTCGCCCGTCGACGACGGGGCAATGGTGTTTTCCTCGGTGGTCGAACACCGCCGATGACCATGGTGTCGTCTACCGGCCCCTGGTCGCCGCTGCGCATCTCGGTGTATCGCGCGGTGTGGATCGCCGCCCTCGTGTCCAACGTGGGTAGCTTCATGCACATTGCAGCGGCCAGTTGGCAGATGACGCTCCTCACCGATTCGCCCACCCTCGTCGGTCTCGTGCAGACCGCGTGGGCCGTTCCGGGGTTCCTGCTCGCGTTGCATGCCGGGGCGATCGCCGACATGGTCGACCGCGTGAAACTGCTCTACGTCACGGAAGTCGTCGCACTCGCCATCGCGGCGATCCTCGGAGTGATGGTGGTGAGCGGCGACATGACGATCGAACTGCTGCTTGCCGGCACCTTCCTCGAGTCCGTCGTGATGACGCTGTCGGCACCGGTGTTCATGGCCGCGACGCCGCACTTCGTCGGCCGTGAGCTCACGCCCCAGGCGCTCGGACTCGACTCGGCGTCGCGCAACATCGCCCAGACGATCGGTCCGGCGCTCGCGGGACTCGTCATTGCGACGTCGAATGCCGGCGTCGTGTTCATCGTCAATGCCGTGTCCTTCGTCGGGATCCTCTTCGTCGCCCATCACTTTCGCATCTCGATCGACGATCACCTGAAGCCAACACGGATCAACGCTGCGATCAGGGAAGGCCTCGCCTTCGTGTGGCGAAACGTCGAGACGCGCAGGGTGATGGCACGGATCGGGGGAGTCGGCGTCACGTCGGTCGCGGTCGTCTCCCTCGTGCCGGTCATCGCCTCCCAATCCCTCGATGCCGGATCGGTCGGCTATGGATTCTTGGCCGGCGCGCTGGGCTTCGGCTCCGTCGCCGGCATCGTGATCATGCCGCGGGTGCGCGCACGAGCGGGCACCGAGACCGTGGCGATCGGCTCGAGCGTGCTGTGGGCCCTCGGCGTCGTCGCCCTCGCCGCGACGTCGAGCGTGTGGATCGCGGCAACCTGCCTCCTCGTCGTCGGTGCGGCGCTCATGGCGACGATGAACACCTACTGGTCGCGATATCTCGCCGCGCTCCCGGATTCCCTGCGGGGTCGGGGGACGTCGCTGTCGATGCTCGTCGTGTGGTTCGGGATGTCACTCGGATCAACTGGCTGGTCGCACGTTGCCACGACGAGCAGCGTCGGCACCGCACTTGTGGCGGTTGCGATCTGTCACGTCGCGTTCGCCCTCGCCGGGCGAGCGTGGTGGGGGCTCGGGGACGAGTCGAACTAGGCGTGCACGGTGAGGCGGCGGACCGCCTCGACCACGAGGTCGTCGACCGTGACGCTGCCCGTGTCGACTGCACGGGCGAGGTCCACGCGCATCTCGTGTTCCCAGAAACTCTGCAAGTGGGTGACGGTGGAGGCGACGGGATCGGCGCTCGGATCTGCAGCCCACTGGCGGGCGATCTGGTTGGCCATGCGCACGAGTGCACCGAGCCGGTGTTCGGGGTGATCGAGCTCCACCGTGGCAGCACTGCGCCCCGGTGACACCTGCACCGCGGTCACCTTGTATTCGGGGCAGTTGGTCGCCCAGTCGCTGTTTTCGGTGGTGATCACGTTCGCCCCGCTCACGGGGTGGTGGAAGGTGGTGTAGACGACGCCGGGAGCGACGCGTTCGGTGACCTTGGCACGCAGCACCGTGGCACCGACGCGACTCGCGACGGTCACCTCCTCGCCGTTGCGCACGCCACGCTCTTCGGCATCCGACGGGTGGATCTCGAGGACGTCCTCCGGGTGCCAGGCGACGTTCTTCGTGCGTCGCGTCTGGGCGCCCACGTTGTATTGGCTCAAGATGCGTCCGGTGGTGAGGAGGAGCGGAAACTTGCGTGTCGAGCGCTCCTCGGTCGGCACGTATGGCGTCGGGGTGAACTTGCCGAGGCCTCGCACGAATCGTTCACGGTGCATGATCGGCGTCCCCGTCGGGTTCGCCTCGTTGCACGGCCACTGCACGCTACCGACGCGGTCGAGGTGCGCAAAGGAGACTCCGGCGAACGTCGGGGTGAGCCTCGCGATCTCGTCCATGATCTCACTCGAGGAACTCCAGCGCATCGCAAAGCCCATCGCCTCGGCGAGGTCGCAGACGGCTTGCCACTCGTGCTTGCCGGTCTGCGGGCGCATCGCCGGGCGCACGCGATTGATGCGACGCTCGGCATTCGTGAACGTGCCGTCCTTTTCCAGGAACGAGGTTCCCGGGAGGAACACGTGGGCCAACTTTGCCGTCTCGTTGATGAAGAGGTCCTGGACGATCACGAGGTCCATCGCGCGCAATGCCGACTGGACGTGCACGGTGTTCGGATCGGACTGGGCGATGTCTTCACCCTGCACGAAGATCGCGCGGAACGTGCCGTCAATGGCGGCATCGAGCATGTTGGGGATGCGCAGGCCCGGTGCGTCCTGGATCGGTGCGCCCCACAGCTGCTGGAACATCTCGCGCGTCGAGTCGTCGCTCACGTGGCGGTAGCCGGAGAGCTCGTGCGGGAACGAACCCATGTCGCAGGCGCCCTGCACGTTGTTCTGGCCGCGCAACGGGTTCACGCCGACGCCGTCGCGGCCGAGGTTCCCGGTGGCCATCGCAAGGTTCGCCATGCCCATGACCATCGTCGAGCCCTGGCTGTGTTCGGTGACGCCAAGGCCGTAGTAGATCGCGCCGTTGCCGCCCGTTGCATAGAGGCGAGCCGCCGCGCGGACGGTCGCCGCCGGCACGCCGGTGTGGGCCTCCATCTGCTCGGGTGAGTTCTCCGGGCGAGAGATGAACTCGCGCCAGACGGCGAACTCGACGGGCTCGCACCGCTGCGAGACGAACGCCTCGTCGACGAGACCCTCGGTGACGATGACGTGGGCGAGTGAGTTGATGACCGCCACGTTGGTGCCCGGTCGAAGCTGCAGGAACTGCTGGGCCTCGACGTGTGGCGTGCGCACCAGGTCGATCTGGCGCGGGTCGACGATGATCAGCTTGGCGCCGGCGCGCAGACGCTTCTTCATCCGCGAGGCGAACACCGGGTGTGCATCCGTCGGGTTCGCGCCGATCAGCAAGATGACGTCGGCATACTCGACGCTCTTGAAGTCCTGGGTTCCGGCCGAGGTGCCGAAGGCGTTCTTCAGGCCGAACCCGGTGGGCGAGTGGCACACGCGGGCACAGGTGTCGACGTTGTTGTTGCCGAAGGCCCCACGGATCATCTTTTGCACCGCAAAGACCTCTTCGTTCGTGCAGCGCGACGAGGTGATGCCGCCGATCGAGTTCTGGCCATAGGTGGCCTGGATCTCCTTCAGCTTCGTCGCCGCATAGGCGATCGCCTCTTCCCAGGAGACCTTCTTCCACTCGTCGTCGATCGACTCGCGGATCATCGGGGAGAGTTGACGGTCGGGGTGGCTTGCATAGCCCCAAGCGAAGCGGCCCTTCACGCAGCTGTGGCCCTCGTTCGCGCCACCGGTCTTGGACGGCGTCATGCGTACGACCTGCTCGCCCTGCATCTCGGCGGTGAACGAACATCCCACACCGCAGTAGGCGCAGGTGGTCTCGACGCTGCGGCGCGGTTGGCCGAGTTCGATCACGGTGTTTTCGGTCAACGTCGCGGTCGGGCACACCTGCACGCATGCTCCACACGAGACGCACGGGGAGTCGAAGAAATTGCCGTTCGCACCGGCCGCGACGCGCGAGCCGAACCCGCGACCCTCGATCGTGAGAGCAAAGGTTCCCTGCACCTCTTCGCAGGCCCGCACGCATCGCGAGCACACGATGCACTTGGAGGAATCGAACGTGAAGTATGGATTCGAGGTGTCCTTTTCGAGCGTCAGGTGGTTCTCACCGTCGTAGCCATAGCGCACCTCGCGCAGGCCGACCGAGCCCGCCATGTCCTGCAGTTCGCAGTCACCGTTGGCCGCACACGTGAGGCAGTCGAGCGGGTGGTCGCTGATGTAGAGCTCCATGACGCCACGGCGCAGACGCTCGAGTTTCGGCGACTGGGTGGTGACGGACATGCCGGCTGCGACGGGCGTCGTGCACGAGGCGGGAGTTCCCCTGCGACCGTCGATTTCCACGAGGCACAGTCGGCACGAGCCGAACGGATCCAGTTTCTCGGTCGCGCACAACTTCGGTACGTCGACCCCGGCGAGAGCCGCGGCGCGCATCACGGAGGTTCCTTCGGGAACCGTCACGCTCATCCCGTCGATCGTCAGGGCGACGTCGGGGAGCTGTGCGTCACGGCTCGATCCACGTGGGGCGGGGGTGCCGAGGTCGTGGTCAATCAGGGTCATGCGCTCGCTCCGTGGAAGTCGTCCGTGAACAGATTAAGGGCGCTGCGCACCGGCATGGGTGTCAGGCCCCCCATGGCGCACAGGGAGCCGTCCGCCATCACCTCGCACAGGTCGCTCAGCACCTCGATGTTGGCCAGGCGGTCCTCGCCACGGCGGATCTTGTCGATGAGCTCGACGCCACGGGTGGAGCCGATGCGACACGGGGTGCACTTGCCGCAACTCTCTGCCGCGCAGAACTCCATCGCGAAGCGGGCCTGCTCGGCCATGTCGACGGTGTCGTCGAACACGACCACGCCACCGTGGCCGATGAGGGCGTCTGCCGCCGCGTATTCCTCGTAGCCCATCGGCACGTCGAACTTCGACGTCGGCAGGTAGGCACCGAGCGGTCCGCCGACCTGCACCGCTCGCACCGGTCGACCGTTCGCCGTTCCACCGGCGTAGTCGTTGACGAGTTCGCCGAGCGTGACGCCGAAGGCAGTCTCAAAGATCCCGCCGCGGGCGACGTTGCCGGCGATCTGGAAGACCTGCGTGCCGCGACTGCGTCCAACGCCGAGCGCGGCGTAGGCAGCTGCGCCGTCGGCGAGGATCGCGGGCACCGTGCCGAGGCTGATCACGTTGTTGACCACCGTTGGCTTGCCGAACAACCCGACGAGGGCGGGGAGGGGTGGCTTTGCCCGCACGACGCCGCGCTTGCCTTCGAGACTCTCAAGCAGCGCTGTCTCCTCGCCGCAGATGTAGGCGCCGGCCCCGACACGCACGTGGATGCGGAAGGAAAATCCCGAGCCGCACACGTCGTCGCCGAGCCAACCACGCTGGGTCGCCGAAGTGACGGCCGCGTTCAGTGCTTCGATTGCCTCCGGATATTCGCTGCGCACGTAGATGTAGCCCTCGGAGGCACCGACGGCATAACCCGCGATCGTCATGCCCTCGAGCAACATGAACGGGTCGCCCTCCATCAGCATGCGGTCGGCGAACGTGCCCGAGTCTCCCTCGTCGGCGTTGCACACGATGTATTTCTGATCACCCGGCGCGTCGAGCACCGTCTTCCACTTCACGCCGGTGGGGAACGCCGCGCCGCCGCGTCCGCGCAGCCCGCTGTCGGTGACTTCCTGGACCACGTGAGCCGGTGTCATCGACAGCGCGCGACGCAGTCCTGCGATGCCGCGATGCGCCTCGTAGTCGTCTGCCGATCGGGGATCGATCACGCCGACGCGCTGGTAGGTGACGCGATGCTGGCGCTTCATCCAGTCGAGGTCCTCCGTGCGACCGAGGCGAAGCGTGTGCTCACCGCCGGACAAGAGGTCGGACTTGATCAGAGACTTCACGTCCTTGGCGCGCACCGGACCGTAGGCGATGCGACCGTGTGGCGTGTCGACTTCGATCATCGGCTCCAGCCACAACATGCCTCGAGATCCGTTGCGCACGATACGCACGTTGTCGTAGGTGGCGAGTTCGGCGGCGACCTCGTCGGCGCCCGCTGCGCGAGCGGCCGCGTCTCGTGGCACGTACACCGTCACACCAGAGCCCTGCGACTCGATCGGCGACGGCGGGACCTTCTTGGCGATCGCATCGCCAATGATCGTCGTCACCGACTTCGGGGTCACCTCGCCGTGCAAGCGACCGTCGACGGCCACCGCCGGACCAGTCGCGCAGTTGCCGAGACAAAAGACTTCCTCGACGACGACGGGCTTGCCGTTTGCGTGCGACGTCGCCGCCGCCCACACGTCGCGACCGCCGCGCGCCTGGCACGCCTCGGCGCGACAGACCTGCACGATCGGGCCCGCGGGCTTGTCGGTACGGAAGTCCTTGTAGAAGGTGATCACGCCGTGGATCTCGGAAACCGTCTGGTTGAACGCACTGGCAATCGTCGGGATGAGACCTCTGTCGATGTAGCCGGCGGCGTGCTGGACCGCGTGCAACGCCGGAAGGAGGCCCCCGGGGACCGTGGCGAAACGACGCACGAGGGCGTCAAGATCTGCTCGAGTTGGCGTCGTCGTCAAGGCTCCTCATCGTAGGCGAGCGATCGGCGCGTTCGCCAAGGTTCACAAGGATTTGGGGGCTTTTTGGGGTCGCTCGCGGGCACTACAGTCGGGTCGTCAATCGTCGTGAGTGAGGACCCATGAACAGCGAACAAGTGAACAAGATGCGCACCGGGAAGGGCTTCATCGCCGCCCTCGACCAAAGCGGCGGGAGCACCCCAAAGGCTCTGCGTCTCTACGGCATCGAGGAGTCCGAATACTCGGGTGACGCCCAGATGTTCGACCTGATCCATGCCATGCGCACCCGAATGATCAAGAGTCCCGCATTCACCGGCGAACGGGTCCTCGGCGCGATCCTCTTCGAGGGGACGATGGATCGCGACATCGACGGCGTGGGCAGTGCTCAGTATCTCTGGGCGAACAAGGGCGTCATTCCGTTCCTCAAGGTCGACAAAGGGCTCGCCGACGAGGCCAACGGCGTGCAGGTGATGAAGCCGATGCCGGAGCTCGAGTCGTTGCTCGGCCGCGCGGTCGCCAAGGGGATCTTTGGCACCAAGATGCGCAGCGTCATCAAGCTCGCCAACAAGGCCGGCATCGATGCGGTGGTCAAACAGCAGTTCGAGGTCGGCCGCCAGATTCTCGCCGCGGGTCTCGTCCCGATCATCGAGCCCGAAGTCGACATCAACAGCCCAGAAAAGGGTGCAGCGGAGGACATGTTGAAGGCGGCGATCGCTGCCGAGTTGGCACAGCAGCCGGCCGACAAACCCGTCATGTTGAAGTTGACGTTGCCGAACTCCGACGACTTCTATCTCGACTTCGTGAAGCACCCGAGCGTGCTGCGCGTCGTCGCGTTGTCGGGGGGATACTCGCGCGAGGACGCAAACGCGAAGTTGTCGCGCAACCACGGAATGATCGCGAGTTTCTCTCGCGCACTGACCGAAGGACTGTCGGCCAAGCAGTCAGAGGCCGAGTTCAATGCGATGCTCGACTCGACGATCGCCGGCATCTACGCGGCCTCGATTACCTGACGAGGCCTGGCCGTCGAAGTGACGGTGGGCGAGAGATGACAATCTCTTGACCTTCGTCGACACCGATGGACATTGGACGATCGGCCGTTGCCGAGAGGCGGGGTGACGTCGGCACCTCGAAAACTGTGTGAAACTGAGGACATGAAACCAGTCCTCATCCTTCGTCTCACCATCCTGCTCAGCGCCGCCGCCAGCCTCGTGCTCAGCGTCGCGTTGTTCTTCGCCAACGATGCGACCACCGACGACAAGCTGAACGGCATCTTTGTCGGCACGTGGGTGCCGTCGATCCTCGCCCTCGGCGGCTTTCTGATCGCCTCCCAGCGCAAGGGGAGCTGACGTGAGTCAGGGTGCTCTGTTCGGCTTTGGCTGCGTGATCTTCTTCATCGTGGCGACCGGCGGTTTTCTCTACGCGATGATGTCCGTGCGCGAGGCAGCCGACCGCGATCGCTAGACGCCCGAACTCGGGTACACCGCGGGCCACCCGCAACCACGAGTCGATCGTGACGCGCGGCGATGCTCGACCGGTGAAAGGAGGAATCACATGCAGTCGTCCGGTCTTCGATTTGGATGGTTGTCGCCCGTCATCGGCAACAGATGGAGTGACCACGAACCGATAGTCATCTATCAGGAGCGCCACATCCTGCCGACGGCACTCGAGCATTTCGACTCCCTGTGGGTCGCCGATCACTTCTATGGATTCGACGCCAAGACCGATCCCTTCATGGAGGCGTGGACCACACTCACGTGGCTCGCCGCCAAGTTCCCAAACGTGACGTTGTGTCACCACGTGCTCGGGCAGGGGTATCGCAATCCGGCACTCACCGCCAAGATGGCCGCGACGCTGCAGGTCCTGTCGGGAAATCGATTCATGCTCGGCATCGGTGCTGGCTGGAGGGAAGACGAATATCGCGCCTACGGCTACGACTTTCCTCGACCCGCAGTTCGCTTCGCACAACTCGAGGATCTGGTTCACATCTGTCGTGCCATGTGGACGCAAGACGACCCCACGTATTCAGGGCGTCACTACAGCATCGATGGAGCAGCGGCCCCACCCAGGCCGAGCGTCGTTCCTCCGATCTGCATCGGCGCCTATGGCGAACAGATCGGGCTGCCATTGGTGGGCCGACTGGCCGACGTGTGGAATGCCTCGATCCAGGGCAACGAGGAGCGTTGGATCGCCAAGCGTGACGTCGTGCGTGCGTCAGCCGAGAAGGCCGGCCGCGACCCGAACGACGTGGAGATTTCGTTGACGATCGAGCGGGCGCTCCCGACGACAGACGGGGAGTCCGAGGCGTTCCTCGCCGATCTCTCGCGACTCGCCGGTCTCGGCGTTGGTCACTTCGTGCTCGACTTCGGCCACCCGCGCTCGGTCGAGCCTGTCCACCGATTCGTGGAGCAGGTGATGGCGCCTCTCAGGGTCGCCTAGGACAGTGGAGCGGGTGACGGGAATCGAACCCGCATAGCCAGCTTGGAAGGCTGGAACTCTAGCCATTGAGCTACACCCGCGAGACGCGAAGTCGTCCCTGAATACTAGCCCGCATCGTTCCCGTCGCGTCGGGTGACGGAGCGCTAGATCAGGCGTGGAGACCGTCCACTGCGTCGAGCACCTCGCCTGCGTCGTTGTGGCTGTGGGTGAATCCGCGTCGTCGTTCCTCGGCGACAGTCGACTGACTCCTCAGGGCGACGATGTAGGCACGCCGATAACTGGACGACGAGTAGTTGCCACCCGATCCGTGCAACACTCCCTCGTTGTGCACGGTGATGTCGCCACGTGAAATCTCGACGGGCTTCATGACGTCACCTGGTCGCAACTCGGTCACGAGCGTGTGACTGGAAGAACGATCGCCGTGCAGTGGTCGGTGGGCACGAACGGGCTCATGGTGTGATCCTGGAAGGAATTGCATGCACCCGTTCTCGATGGTCGAGTCGTCGACGGCCAACCAGCAGGTCGCCGTGCGCCTGTCGTCGGTGTCGATCCAATAGGCCTGGTCCTGGTGCCAGTGGAAGACGGCATCCGGCCGGCCAGGTGACTTGGCAAGGAGCTGGTCGAAGTCGATCGTCATGCCCTCGCCACAGAGCTGTTCGGCGATCGACTGTGCGCGTCGCTCGAAGAGATTGCCTTGCCACTGCGGGTAGTACTTGCGGGGGAGCATGACGTTGACCACCGCATATCCACGGGGGTCCGTACCGTGCTCGCCGGTCGTCATGTCGTTGAAGTCCTTGCCGGCAACTGCGATGTCGCCGCGCAGGAATCGCTCATACACCGCTTCGATCGCGGTCATTTCGTCCTCGGACATCACACCCCGAAGGTGGACGTAGCCGTCTCGGCGAAACGACGCGATCTCCTCCGGCGTGAGGTGATAGGAATCTCCGCGACGACGGTCGGAATCAGTCGTCACCGTGCGATCCGAGTCGTCGGATGAGCCCATATGGCCCACGATAGTGGGATTGACGTGGTGGCGGCTTCGGGGTCAGTCGAGCCTGAAGACGATCGCGACCTCGGCCTCACGTGGGTGGCGTCGCAGACGCTCGAGGAGTTCGCCGGTGATCCACAGCACCGACAGTGCTCGATAGGCGAGCGGGTATTTCCGCCTGATCGCCCTGCGCACGCGCAGTGCCTCGTCTCCGGCGACGATGCTTGCGGTGGCCGACAGCGTCGCAGCGCCATCCAGGTGCTGGCCGCGCATGTCGCAGGGTGTCACCGTGACGCGCGGGTTGTTGCGAATGCGCTTCACCTTGCCGACGTTGGTCTCCGTGATCACGCCGAAGGTTCCGCCGAGGTCGGCGAACCACACGGGCGTGGCGACGGGCTCGCCCGACCTGCGGAAGGTGACGAGCGAGACGTACTTCTCACGGGAGTCGAGCATGGCTAGAGCTGGAGGCTCTTGACTTCCATGAATTCTTCGAATCCGTGGCGGCCGAGCTCGCGACCGACTCCCGACTGCTTGTAGCCGCCAAACGGCGCGTTCACGTTGAACGCCCCTCCGTTCACCTCGACCTGGCCGGTGCGCATGCGACGTGCAATTTCGATGCCCTTTTCTTGAGTCGACATCCACACACCACCGGCGAGACCATAGACGGTGTCGTTGGCGATGCGCACGGCGTCGTCGACGTCGGCATACGGGATGATGCACAGCACCGGACCGAAGATCTCTTCCTGGGCGATCGTCATCTTGTTGTCGACGTTGGTGAACACCGTCGGCTTGACGTAGTAGCCGGACGTCACTCCATCGGGTGCGCCGAGGCCACCGACGAGCACCTGAGCGCCCTCGTCGATTCCCTTCTGGATGTAGCCCTGCACACGATCGCGCTGGGCGCTGGACGCGAGTGGTCCGAGGTTGGTGCCCTCGGCGAACGGGTCTCCAACGGTCATCTTCGACGCCGCGGTCGCCGCATGTTGTTCGGCCTCTGCGAGTCGGGACTTCGGCACGATCATTCGGGTGAGCGCCGAGCAGGTCTGGCCACTATTGAGGAACGCCTTGCCGACGCCCGACATGACCGCCTTGGCGAAGGTCGCCTCGTCGAGGTCGTCGCCGATGATGTTGGCCGACTTGCCACCGAGCTCCAGGGACACCTTCTTCACGGTCTCGGCACCGACCTGGGCGACGCGCTTGCCTGCACGGGTCGAACCGGTGAAGCTCACCATGTCGACGAGCGGGTGGGCGGCGATGGCTTCACCGACGACGGGGCCAGTGCCGGTGACCATGTTGAACACGCCGGCAGGCAGGCCGACCTCGTGGATGATTTCGGCAAGCATGAAGGCATCGATCGGGGCGACTTCGCTCGGCTTCAACACCACGGTGCACCCTGCGGCCATGGCGAAGGCGACCTTTGCGGCGATCTGGTGGAGCGGATAGTTCCACGGTGTGATGCAGCCGACGACGCCAATCGGCTCGCGCACGACCATCGATGAACCGACCGTCTCGGAATACTCGAACGTCTCGGCGACCGAGGCGGCCTGCTTGAATGAGTTGATCGGCAAGCCCACCTGGACGAGCTGGCTGAGCATCTTGGTCATCCCGGTTTCCTTTGAGATCACCGTTGCGATGTCGTCCATCCGACCGGCGAGCGCATCGCCGATGCGGCTCATGAACTTTGCTCGCTCTTCGCGGGGCAAACCGGACCACGACTCGAACGCGGCGCGTGCCGCCTTCGCGGCCGCATCGACGTCGGATGCGCCCGCGGCGGGGATCGTTGCCATGACCTGTTCGGTCACGGAGTCGTACACGGAAATGGTGTCGGTCGTGGAGGGCGTGACCCACTGGCCGTTGATGTAGATGGAGGAGTAGGTGCTCATTGCACCAGTCTGTCAGTCGGTGGGTCCGTGCGTGACATCGGGGACTTGCTAGTCGCCCAGCTCCTCCTCGTCGCCGTCCGCATCGGCCGGGACCTCGAGTTCGGCGATGCCGTGCGACTTTCGCAGGTCGTCGATTTTCTTCGTTTCGCGATTCAGACCCTTGAATCGCTTTCCGGTCGTCAGGTCGTCGAGTTCGGTCTGCATCGACTCGAAGTTCTTCTTCACCTTTTCGAGGGACTTGACGTACATCTCCCATTGCTTGCGGAACTTGCTCAACAGTTGCATGATCTGTGAAGCGGTCTCTTCCGTGCGGAAGCTTTCCGTCGCCTGACGCACGACGACGAGGAATGCATACAGGGTGAGCGGGCTGCACAGGACGACCTTGCGCGCCAGCGCCCAGTCGATGAGCTCGGGGTCTGCCTCGTGGATGAAACCAGTGATGCTCTCGTTGGGGACAAAGAGCAAGACGTAATCGAGCGAGTGCTTCGACGTGCTGACGACGTAGTCACGCTTCTCGAGTTCCCGTACGCGGTCACGGACGGCCTTGATGAACTCGTCCTTCAGCGCACGACGTGCCTGGTCGTCGGTCGAATTGACGTATCGCGTGTAGGAGTCCATCGGGAACTTGACGTCCATGTACAACACCCGATCGGGCGGCATGAGGAACGTGTAGTCGGGACGTCCTCCACCGGAGATCGTGTCCTGCTTTTCGTAGTTGATGCCCTCGATGAGGCCGGCCGCACGGAGGAGATCTTCTGCCATGCGTTCGCCCCACTGGCCCCTGGCTTGTGCGCTCGACAGGACGGTGTTCAAGGTGCCCGCCTGTTTGGCAAGCGCAGACACGGCGTTGTCGACGCTTTCGAACTTCTTGAGGTTCATGTCCCGGAGCTGTCGGAGCTCTTCGTCCATTTCCGTCATTCGACGAGCGATGTCGGTCTGCACGCCACGCAACGTGGAGTCGATCGCCTGGGTCTTTTCGCCAAGTGCCGTCGCACTTGCATCCGTCGCCCGGTCGACGGCCATTCGAATCGACGCTTCGAGGTCGTTGCGCGACTTGTCGCTTAGGTTTTGCACGGCGGCGCCGAGTGCTCCTTGGACTGCGAGCGCCACCTCCCGAGCAATGTCAAGTGGTTGGGCCGAGGTGCTCTCCGTCGGCCGGGAGATTCGCGCGACGATCAGGCCGGCGAGGGCGATCAAGACGAGCAGGAGTACGACGAGAATGATGTCCATCAGCCGAGGGTACCCAAGGGGTGTAGCAGGGGCAGTGCGCTACGAACGGGGGTGGTGGCAGGCCACGTAATGGCCGTTGCCGGCGTAGGTGAGCTGTGGCTCTTCGGCCGCGCACTTGTCGGTCGCGGCCGGGCATCGCGTGCGGAATCGGCAGCCCGACGGCGGGTTGGTGGGCGAGGGTGGTTCGCCCTCGAGCACCGCACGGCCGGAGACCTTCGTCGGATCCGGGATCGGCACCGCGCTCACGAGGGCGTGTGTGTAGTGGTGTAGCGGACGTTCGCTGAGCTCGTTCGCCGGGGACACCTCGCACACCTTGCCGAGGTACATGACGACGACCCGGTTGCTGATCGCGCGCACCACCGACAGGTCGTGGGAGATGAACATGAGCGACAGTCCGTAGCGCTCCTTCATGTCCTGGAGGATGTTCAGGATCTGTGCCTGGATGCTCACGTCGAGGGAGGAGACCGGCTCGTCGCAGATGAGCAGCTTTGGCTCCAGGGTGAGCGCACGGGCGATGCTGATGCGCTGGCACTGACCACCGGAGAACTCGGTTGGCTTGCGGTCGCCGACGACTTCAGGGTCGAGGCCGACCGAGGAGAGCAGTTCGCGCACCTTGGCCTTGCGCTCGGCCTCGTCGCCACGCTTCCAGACCTTGAGCGGCTGTTCGACGAGTGCGTTCACCTTGAGGTGTGGGTCGAGGGAGCTGATCGAGTCCTGGAAGATCATCTGCATCTTCGGGCGCACGGTCCGCAGGGCCTCGCCCTTGAGTGCGGCGATGTCGGTTCCGAGGAGGTTCACCGAGCCGGACTTGGTGTTGATGAGGCGCATCACGCCCTTGGCGAGCGTCGACTTGCCGCAGCCGGATTCGCCGACGACGGCGAGCGTCTCGCCTTCGACGATGTCGATCGAGATGCCCGACACGGCCTGCACCGCCGATCCGTCGCGACCGGGGTATTCGATGACGAGGTCTTCGACGCGCAATACGGCGGTGTTGCTCGAGCGAAGGTGTGCTTTTCCGGTTCCAGCCATGGTTACTTCGCTCCCAGCGGGAAGAAGCAACGATACGAGTGCCCGTTGCCTGCGTCGGTGAGTTCGGGGTGTTCCTTGTGGCACTTGTCGGTCGCGTATGCGCAACGTGCGGCGAACGCACAACCGGTGCGCTCGGCGACGGGGTCGGGGGGCGTGCCGGCAATTGCGGGCATGCGCTCACCCGGTGCGCGGTCGAGGCGAGGAATCGACTTCATGAGCGCCTCGGTGTACGGGTGGCGCATGTTGGCAAAGAGTTCCTTGGTCGAGGCGATCTCGACGACCTCGCCCCCGTACATCACGGCGATTTTGTCGGTGTGGGTGGCGACGACGCCGAGGTCGTGGGTGATGATGACCATCGCCATGCCGAGCCGCTGGCGCAGGTCACCCATCAACTCGAGCACTTGTGCCTGCACGGTCACGTCCAGTGCGGTGGTCGGTTCGTCGGCGAAGAGGATCTCGGGTTCGCAGGCGATCGCCATGGCGATCATGACGCGCTGGCGCATGCCGCCCGAGAGTTGGTGCGGATACTTGGCGATCTGCTTGTTGGGTTCCGGGAGTCGCACGAGGGCGAGCAGCTCGAGCACCCGCGCGTCGGCCGCTTCCTTCGTCATTCCCATGCGCTTGACGAGCGCCTCGGCCATCTGCGGTCCGACGCGGCGAACGGGGTTGAGTGCGGTCATCGGGTCCTGGAAGACCATCGCGATTTGCTTGCCCCACAGCTCGCGGATCTGCTTTGCCGTCATCGTCAGCAACTCGACGCCATTCAACTTCACGCTGCCGTCACGCTTCACCCGTCGGCCACGCAGGAGCCCCATCGAGGCTCGCGACATGACGGTCTTGCCCGAGCCGGATTCGCCCACGATGCCGACGCTTTCGCCCTTGGCGATCGACAATGACACGCCACGGACGGCCTTCAGTTCGCCGCGCTTAGTGTCGAAGGCGATGCGCAGGTCGGAGATCTCGAACATCTGGCTCATATGCGCGACTCTCGTCCGTCGATCTGGCCGCGGAAGTAGTCGCCGAAGTAGTTCAGCGCCATCACGGTGAGGGCGATTGCCGCGGCGGGAATCAGTGTGGTGTGCGGCACGATGCTGATGTCGCCGCGGTTCTTGGCGAGCATCGAGCCCCACGACTGGCCGGGGTTGGTGCCGACGCCGAGGATGGCGAGACCGCCCTCGACGACGATCACGACGCCGGCGGCGAGGAAGCCGACCGACATCATCGACGGCACCACGTTCGGCACGATGTGTGACCAGAGGATCTGGCGGCGCTTCATGCCGACCGACTCGGCGACCATCACGAATTCACGTCCCGTCCACGACAGCGCCGAGGACCTGGCGATGCGGCCCAAGATCGGCATGATCACGAAGGTGAGCGAGATGATGAGGACCAAGATTCGGGGCATGCCGGCCGACGGGTTGAACGGATCCGGGCTCGCGAACACTGCGACCATTGCAAGCGTCAAGATGAGGGTCGGGATGGACAGCGTCACGTTGAAGTACATCGTGATGACCGAGTCCACCCAACCGCGCCAGTAGGCCGCGACGATGCCGAGCGCGCCACCGAGCACCGAGGCGACGAACACCGAGACGAACGAGATGACGATCGACCAGCGGGTGCCGTGGATGACCGCCGACAGCATGTCGACGCCGTCGAAGTCGGTGCCGAGGATGTGGTTGGGTGAAAAGAGCCCGACGCCCGCTGCCTCGAAGTCGTTGTACTGCCAGTCAGTGAGCGGCAACATGTCGCCAAAGATGCTCATGAACACGCACAGCCCGAGCCAGCTTGCGCTCAGGTAGTAGCCAACGGACTTGCGACTAGACGCCACGGTGTGCCCTCACTCGCGGATCGATGATCCCGTACAGGATGTCGACGATCAGGTTGAACAAGATGTAGGAAACGGCGACGAGTGCGATCAGCGACTGGATCGCCAGGTACTGACGGAAATAGATCGCCTGGGCGATCAATGTGCCGAGACCGTCGAAGGCAAAGACCGTCTCGACGACGACGGCACCACCGATGAGCGCACCCATGTTGAGCGCGGCCGAGGTGAGAAGCGTGAGCGAGGACGGGCGCAAGACGTGGCGCCACAGGATCCACTGGTTGGACAGACCCTTTGACGACGCCATCGTGACGAAGTCCTCCTTCAGGGTGGCGATCGTGTCGACGCGCAGCAGTCGAGTGAAGGTGCTGATGAGGCCGATCGACAACGCAAGCACCGGCATGATCATCGACTTGAAGTGCTCGCCGACGTTCTCCGTCATCGGCACGTATCCGACGGGGTTCAACAGGTCGAATTTCACGCCGAGTAGGTAGGCGAGCCCGAGGCCGATCGCGAAGTTGGGGATCGACGCAAAACCGAAGAGGATGTTGCTCGTGATGCGGTCGACCTTGGTGTCGGCTTTGTAGGCGAGCAGGATGCCGAGTGGGATCGAGATGAGGAGCGAAAAGACCGTGGTGTAGGTCATGAGGAGCAGTGTGCGGGGGAGGGTGAGGCCGATCTGGTCGCGCACTGCGACACCGCCGTCGGCCACGGCGGTATAGGTCTGCCCGAAGTCGCCGCGCACGAAGTCCTTCAGCCACGACCAGTAGTACTGGAAGATGTTGACGTCGAGACCCAAGTCCTTGCGCAAGGCGTCGTGCTGCTCGGGGGTGCCGAAGGGGAGCAGCGTCGTGACGGGATCACCGGGGAGCAACCTCACGATGACGGTGACGCCGAATGTGACGAGGAGGAGCACGATGACGACGCGCGCCAACTGTTTGGCAATTCCCCCGAATTTCCCCACGGCGATCATTCTTGCCGCTGTTGTCTGGCTTTACAAATCATGGTCGAGAATGTTTTCACGGAGTCGAGACCGGGAAAAGCAAAAGTGCGGCGGCTTTCGCCGCCGCACTTTTGTGCGAGCTCATCCCGCGTTGGCGGGAAGGTTCGTTAGCCCTTGGTGACCGAGGCGATGTCGAAGCCCGAGCCGCTGAGGAGCGGACGCATTCCGCCACCCGGCAACGGCGTCATGCCGAGACCCTTCACCTTGTTGTTCACGCCGAGGAATCCACCCTCGAAGTAGGTCGGGACTTGGTAGACCTCTTCGGAGAGTTTCTTCGCACACGCGCCGAGGGCGGCCTTGGTGCCGACCGCGCGGGCGTCTTCGAAGCACTTCGTCAAGGTCGGCTCGGTGAATCCGAAGCCCGAGAGCTCGAGGTCGGTGTTGGTCACGAAGAGCAGACCGAACTCCGCGTAGCGACCCGAGTTCACGTTGAACCACGAGGCCTGCTGCTGGAGTGCGAATCCACGGAGGATGAACTGCGTCGAGGTGACCGGCGCCATGAGCGAGCAGGGGATTCCTGCAGCGCCGAGCATGTTGCAGATCGCCTGGTTGGCCTTCGTCGACTCAGTCGTCGTGGTGACCGGGAGCACGACCTTCAGGTCCTGTCCGGTCTCCGTCTTGTACTGAGCCGCGTACTGCTTGGCCTTCGCAAGGTCGAACTTCGGCGATGCGTTCTTCACGTAGAAGGGGTGCACCGACGGAGCAATCGCGTCTGCTGGGGTTCCGTTGCCCTTGGTCATGAGCGTGGCGAACGCCTTGGTGTCGATCGCGTGAGCGAACGCGAGGCGGGCGCTCTTCTTGGCGAACGGCAACTGGGTCGTGTTCAAGTGATAGACCCACGACGTCTCGCGAGGACCTTCAACCACGGTGACTTTGCCCTTGAGGGTCTTCATCAGGTTGATCTGGGTACCCGAGGTCGCACCAAAGGTGGCGATGTCGGCCTGTCCACGCTGGAGGGCGTTGACACGCTGAGCGGCGTCACTGACGGTCTTGAACGTGACGGTGCTCGCCTTGGGAAGCGTGCTGCCGTCCTTGGCCTTGCGCCAGTAGTTCGGGTTGGCGACCAACACGGTGGTGTTGGGATCGGTGCCCTTCGACTTGACCATGAATGGTCCCGTACCCGCGGCGACGGTGGTGCCACAGCTCGGGCTTTGCAGCGAGGCCGAGGACATGACGGTCTGGCGACCCTCACTCCACAAGTAGTACGGGAAGTTCGGACGTGGTGTCGCGAGGTTGTACTGCACGGTGTAGTCGTCGACGATCTTGAAGAACGACGCCCACTTGCCGGCAATCGCCGCTGCGCCATCGACCGGGGTCGTTGGCTTGCGACGGTTCACCGACGCGGTGATACCCGCGAGGTCGAGCCATGCGATCGCTGGGAGCGAACCAGCCTGACCCTTGCCGGTGAAGGCACGGATGAGGCCCAAGTTGGCGAGTGCGTTCATCTGCAGTGTCTTTGCAGTCAACTCTTCGCCGTCGTGGAACTTGATGCCCTTGCGCAGCTTGACGGTCCACTGCTTGAAGTCGGCGCTCGACGAGAAGGCCTCGGCGAGGTAGGGCACGATCTTGCCCTTGTCGTTCATGATGGTGAGCGTTTCAAGAACTGAGTTCTTTGCCGCCACCTGGTCGATACCTGGCGAGTCCTGATTGCACCAGCCGGCGTCCGGCTCGTTGATCATGATCAACAGGTCGTTCTTTGCGCTCGCCGAGATCTTGGCGGCACCGCTCGACGGAACGGCAACCGTCGACGCTGCAACTGCAACGCCGAGAACCACGGCAAGGCGCTTCCCCATGCGGGAAGAACCGAGTTTCTTGTTCATTATTTCCCCCTCTTCGACACCGTGTGGTGACGAGTTCGTTGGCCTCAGCGTATGCCCGCACTCGGGGTTCGTCAAGCGAGCGGACTATCGTCCGGAAACTAACCGAACGGTCAGAATCCTTACTTGGCTTGGGTTTGGCGCAGTTGTTGCAGCGGGATGTGGCAACGCATGAAGTGACCCGGCTCGACCTCGACGAGGTCGGGCTCGACGCTCGTGCAGAGGTGCTCCACGCCACTGCCGGCCATGCGTGGGCAACGCGGGTTGAGTACGCATCCGCTGGGTGGGTTGGCCGGGCTCGGCACTTCGCCACCCAAGCGCACACGCACGCGCTGGGAGCCGTCGATGGCGGGGACGCTCGAGACGAGGGCTTCGGTGTAGGGGTGGTGTGGTCCGTTGAACACGGTCTCGGCGCCGCCGAGTTCCATGATTCGGCCGAGATACAGCACGGCGATGCGGTCCGAGATGTAGCGCACGACGCCAAGGTCGTGGCTGATGAACACGTAGCTCACGTTTTCTTTGGTCTGCAGGTCCACGAGCAGATTCAAGATGTTCGCCTGCACCGACACGTCGAGGGCCGAGGTCGGCTCGTCACAGACCACGAGCTGCGGCTTGCCGGCGAACGAGCGGGCGATCGCCACGCGTTGCTTCAGACCGCCCGACAACTGCGTGGGTTTCACGCTGTGCAGGATCGGATCGACGCTCATGTCGTTCAAGAGGACCTGCGCGGTGTCTTCGGCTTCGTCGCGCGGCTTGCCGGCGAGCTTTTCGATCGCACGACCGACGATGCGCATCACGGTGTGGCGACGGTTGAGTGCCGAATCGGGATTCTGGAACACGATCTGCACCGCGCCGACCTCACTCGGCGAACGGTCGCGCAAGGTCGCACCAAGCGTGGAGCCGTTCAACGTGATCACCGAGCCCTGATCGGGTTCGTTGATGCCGAGAAGTGCCTTGGCGAGCGTGGTCTTGCCCGAACCCGACTCGCCGACGAGGCCGAGCGTCTCACCCGCACGCAGCGCGAGCGACACGTTGGTCAAGACGCGCACGTCTCCGGAGTCCTGAGCAAAGGTCTTGGAAAGGTTGGCGATGTTCAACAACTCGCCCGTGGCACTCGCAGACGACGTCGGCGCACTCGATCGGGTCCCGTCGACCGCGCGTGGCATGTTCACGGCCTGCTGATGGAAAAAGCATCGTGCGCGGTGGCCGCTGGCCAACTCGACGAACGGTGGTTGCGAGGTGCGACAGGTGTCCTGGGCGATCGCGCATCGATCCACGAACACGCATCCAGGCAACGAAGCGCCGAGCGGTGGAGGGGTGCCGGGAATCGTGTCGAGTCGGTCGGTGCGCTTGTGCAGGCCGCCTCGGGGAATGCAGCGCAAGAGCCCCACGGTGTATGGGTGGTTCGGCTTGTGCAGCACCTCTTCCGTCGGGCCTTCCTCGACGAGGGCACCCGCATACAGCACGCCGACGCGATCGCACATCGTGCGAATCACGCCGAGGTTGTGACTGATGAAGAGCACCGCGGTGCCGGTCTCGGCACGCAGCGCGCGAACGAGGTCGAGCACTTCGGCCTCAACGGTGGCGTCGAGGCCCGTCGTCGGTTCGTCCAACACGAGGAGGCGCGGGTTGGAGGCGAGCGCCATCGCGATGATCACGCGCTGGGCCATGCCGCCGGAGAGTTGGTGCGGGTATCGCTCGAGGACGGCCGCGGCGTCGGCGATCTGCACTCGCTTCAAGGCCGCAAGGGACAGCTCGCGCGCCTCGCTCGAGGACTTGCCGAGCAACTCGAACACCTCGGCGACCTGGTTGCCCACCCGAATCGTCGGATTGAGCGCGGCGATCGGGTTCTGATACACCATCGAAATCGCGTTCGTGCGCAACTCGCGGATGTCGTCGTCGCCGATCGAGGTGATGTCGCGACCCTCGAAGTGGATGCTGCCACCGGTGATCGAGCCGTTGCGTGGGAGATAGCGCATCGCGGCGAATGCGGCGGTCGACTTGCCGCAACCCGATTCGCCGACGAGGCCGTATGCCTCGCCCGGTTGGATCGCCAGGCTGATGCCGCGCAACACTTCGCGGTCGATTCCGCGCACGCGGTAGGCGACGCGCAGGTCGCGCAGCTCGAGGGTCGGCTGGGTGCTCACAGCTCGAAGGCCTCCGTGATGCCGTCGGCGATCAGGTTGATGCCGATCGCAAGTGTGGCGATTGCGCCGGCAGGGAAGATCGTCGACCACCAGATGCCGCTGAAGATGAGGTTGTAGTGATCGGCCACCTGCGAGCCCCAGTTCGGTGAGCCGAGTTCGACACCCACGCCGAGGAACGACAACGTGGCGATGGCGAACACCGCATAGCCGAGGCGCACGGTGAACTCGACGATGATCGGGGGCAACACGTTGGGCAGGATCTCCTTGAACAAGATGTGCGGCATTCGTTCGGTGCGCAGCTTCGCGGCCGCCACGTAGTCGAGTTCGGCCTCCGACAGCACGGCCGCGCGCACGGTGCGCGCAATGATCGGGGTGAACACGAATCCGATGATGCAGATCGTGACGACCGACGAGGAGCCACCGACCGCCGACAGCGCGAGGAGCGCGAGCACGAGCACCGGCATCGCCGAGATGGCGTCGAGGATGCGCATGATGATCACGTCGAACCAGCCCTTTAGGTATCCCGAGACGAGTCCGATGGAGGCGCCGGCCACGGTGCCGAGGATCGTGGCGAGCGAGGCCATCACGATGATCGGCCGCGATCCGACGATGACGCGCGAGAAGACGTCGCGGCCGTTGCTGTCGGTGCCGAACCAGTTCGTCGCATTCGGCGCAAGGTCCGTCTCGACGCCGTTCAAGAATCCGAGTTCGTCGGGATCGATGCGCACGAGGAACTCACCGACGAGCGCGCACAGCACCCAGAATCCGAGGATCCCGGCGCCGACGATGAACGCCTTGTTCTTGCGCAGCTGGGCCAGTCGTTCCTTGCGGATCTTGGCGCGCTCGGCGGCGGCCGATTGTTTGAGCGTGGCAGTGGTCATTGTTCGATCTTTTGTCGGATGCGTGGGTTGAGCAGGGCGAACAGGATGTCGGCAATCAACTGCACCGACACGATCACGGTGCCGATGATCAGCACGGATGCTTGCAACACGGGGAAGTCACGGAAGTTGACCGAGTCGAGCAGGAGTCCACCGAAACCGGGATAGTTGAAGACGATCTCCACGGCCACGAGTCCACCGATCAGGTAGGGCACCTGTGAGGCGACCACTGCGATCGTCGGCAGGAGCGCGTTGCGCAGGATGTGGCGCGTCACCGCCGTGCGCTGAGGGAGTCCCTTGAGCACCGCCGTGCGCACGTAGTCGGAGTCGTACGCCTCGATGACGCCGGCACGAGCGATGCGCGAGATGTAACCGAAGAGCACGAGCATGAGGGCGAGCGCGGGCAGGATCAGGTGGTAGATCACGGAGAAGAAACTCGGGTCCGGCTCGTCGGGAAACGCGTTCACTGGGAGCAACTCGAACTGCACGCCGACCAAGAACGCGAGGATCACGGCCCACACGAACTCGGGAACCACGGCCGCCGACAGGCCACCCACGGTGAGGATGCGGTCGGTGCGCTTGCCGCGTTTGACGCCGGCAACCACGCCACCGACGATGCTGAGCGGTACGACGAGGAGGAAGGCGAGCGCAGCCAGGCGCAGCGAATAGCCGAGGGCAGGCAACAGGATTTCGGTCACCGGGGCACGGAACTGCACCGACTCACCGAGGTCGCCCGAGAGGGTGCTGGACAGCCAACGCCAGTATTGCACCAAGACCGGCTTGTCGAGGCCGAGTTCCTTTTCCAGGGCGATCACATTGGCGCGCTCTGCGGTGTTGCCGAGGATGCGCTCGGCAGGATTTCCCGGCAAGACGTTGGTCATGAAGAAGATCGCCGCGGTGACGAGGAACACGGTGACGAACGCAAGACCAATGCGCTTGACAACGTATTTCCCCACGGCGACAGCATAGTGAGTTCGGTTTCGCGAACATCAAACGACTCGCCAAACGACAAGAGCCGGTGTGCTTGCGCACACCGGCTCTTGTGACGTTCTGTACTGGATGGATTAGTAGCGGGCTGCTGCCGACTCGAACTGACCCATGCCGTTGGTGTAGAAGCCCTTGAGGCCCTTGCGCACCACGGAGGTGCGGGTCTCGAAGTACACCATGATGTACGGCGTCTCGTCCAAGCAGATCTCCTGGACCTTCTTGGATGCTGCCTTGGCCTTGGCTGGCGTGGTCGCGGTGATGAACTCATCAGCCGCCGCATCGAACTTCGCGCTGGCGAAGTGTGCTGCGTTCCAGTCGCCGGTCGACTTGTAGGCACGCTGGAGGATTTCCACGGGCGATCCGCGGTGTCCCCAGTCGGTGATGCCGAAGTTCGACTCGAGCCAGTAGTTGTTCTCCACCTTCTTCGACTGACGCGAGTCCCATGGGGCCGTGTAGTACGAGTCGGCGAGCTTGACCGTCACGTTGATGCCGATCTCGGCGAGCGACGCCTTGAGGAACGGAGCCAACGCTTCGATGTCGTCGCGGCTGTAGCTGGAGAGGTCCACGTTGAAGCCCTTCGAGCCGGCAGCGGACATGAGGGACTTCGCCTTGGCGATGTCCTTCTTGCGCTGCGGAACCGAGGCATCCTTCGTTGCGTACGCATCCATGATGGAGTCGTTCGCGGCGAGTGCCTGGCCCTTCAAGACGCTCTTGATGAACGCCTCGCGGTCGAGGGTGAGTGCGGCTGCCTGACGGATGCGCTTGTCGGTCGAGAATGGACCGAAGTCGCAACGCAGGTGGGTCGAGATGTGACCAGCCGACGGAACCTTGACGAGCTCTGCCTTTGCCTTGTTGATCTTGGCTGCGGTCGCCGGGGTGACGCCGGTGACGGCATCCAACTTGCCCGTGACGAGCTGAGCAACTGCGGCTTCCTGCGACTCGAACACCGTGAGGACCAGCTTGTCGAACGACGGCTGGCGCTTGGCATCCCAGTACTTGTCGTTCTTGACGAACGTCGTCTGGGTGCCCTTGGTGTAGGTGTCGAGGATCCATGGTCCACAACCGTTCATCGTGTTCTGCCAGCTTTCGGCACCGCTCTCACCGTTCTTCATGATGAGAAGGCCGTAGCTCGTCGAGCTGAGCAAGCCTGGGAACGTTCCGACTGCCGAGAGGAGCGAGAACTTCACGGTGAAGTTGTCGACCTTCGTCACGCCGTTTGCGTCGAGGATGCCGGTGAACTTACCGATCGACTGCGACTTGTTGGCCGGGTTGAGGTGGCTCTTCATGGTCCAGACGACGTCTTCTGCGGTCAGCGCAGAACCGTCGTGGAACGTGATGCCCTTGCGGATCTTAAAGGTCCAGACCTTGCCGCCTGCGGAGCCCTTCCAGCTTTCGGCAACGCGGGGAGCGAGCTCGCCCTTGTTGTCGGAGAAGCTGAGGTACTCGCCAACACAGCAGAGGATCTGCAGCGAGCCTGAGTCTGCGGTGGTGAACGGTGCGGGTGCGTTGGCGATCTTGCCACTCGACACGCGCAGGGTCTTGACGGCAGCGCTTGCGGCACCTGCACCCACGACACCGGCGACGGGAAGTGCAACTGCTGCACCGGCCGCGGCCGCGCCCTGGATGAAGTGGCGACGCGACACGCTGGTCGACGCGACCTCTGTGGACATGGTTTCAATTACTGACATGTATCCCCCTAGGTAGGTACTACGTAGACCTGTAACCCTAGTCAGCCAGAGCCACGTTGTGTCAAGGCTGCACGGCCTTTTCTCGGGTGGGAAGCCCGAAAACAGGCGGTTTTGTCCGCTGCCCGGGGTCGAATCACCCGGTGCTGGGTCGCCGAGCGGGACGTGGAACGCCTATCTCGACAGGCGGAGCGGGTATCGGGGATGTCCGTTCGCTGATACCACTATTAGTACGGTAGGCAACCGTGGTACAGCCCGATGTCACGGTAGGCATCGTGTCGTTCGTCAGCAGGTGGCCGTGATGCCACCGTCGTCCTTGCCGCGATCCCAGACCATCGTCGTTGCCGACGCAGATGACGCCGTGTGCGTCTATGGCGCGCACCTTCTGCACAGCGCGTTCGATGCTGCGGGACTCACGTCGTCGTGGATCGTCACGACGGCCGTCGATGGTGAGCGTTTGTCCGTCGACGACACTGCGCACCTTCCTGGATACGTGCGGGCGGTGTCGTCCCGGGTGCCTGCCGCGACGCCTGACCACCTTGCGGCTGCCGATCTCCTCGTCGGCTTCACCAACATGCGCTGGCCCGTCGTCGACCACGTGCGGGCGTTGCACTGCACGGCTCCGGCAGTTGGCCTGTGCACCTTCGTCACGTGGGCGGATGCGAGCCTCGACGGTGCCGTGGCGGCGAGCGACGTCGTGGATGCGGCCATGCGTCACGCGCTCACCAAGCAGTCGATGACCTGCGAGATGTGCGAACATCCGATCTCGAGCGACGAGTTCTGGACGAACGTCGCCGACGTCTGTGCGCACTTTGCGACGATCGTGCGACGCGTCGAGCGCTAGCGAACTATTTGAGGAAGTCGGAAGGCTTCACTCCGAGTGCGACGCCCAAGCGAACGAGGGTGTCGACCGCGGGCGAAAAATGTCCATTCTCGATTCGGTTGATGGTCTTGCGATCGATGCCGGCGGATTCGGCCAGGGCAGCCTGGCTCAATTCGGCGGCAGTACGCAGTTCATAGAGCCGACTGGCGAGCACCTTGCGCATCGACGAGACGTCGCGCTTGAGGGTGTTCTCCGGCAGCTTCTTGGTGGCGGATTTGCTCATTGAGCAAGCATAAGACAAATTCGGACAGTTGTCCGACACCTGGGTCTCCCCGCGACAAAACAACCCTCGTATGCTTAATTCATGCGTCTTGGCGTACTCACTGGGGGAGGCGACTGTCCGGGACTCAATGCCGTGATTCGAGCCATTGTGCGCAAGGCCGAGACTCAGCACCGCGACGAGGTGATCGGCTTCTATGACGCCTGGGACGGGGTGATGGAGCAGCGCCACGTGCGCCTCGACACTGCACAGGTCCGCGGGATCTTGCCCCGTGGCGGAACCATCCTCGGCACCCGCCGTGGCGGTCCGTTCGACACCCCCGACGGGGTCGATCGGGTCAGGGCCGCGTGTCGCGACCTGCGCCTGGACGCCCTCGTCGTCATCGGCGGCAACGGCTCGCTCACCGTGGCGTCGATGCTCGCCGACGACCACGGCCTCCCGGTCGTCGGGGTACCCAAGACGATCGACAACGACGTCGTCGGCACCGACTCGACGTTCGGATTCCAGACCGCGGTGCAGATCGCCACCGATGCGATCGACCGACTGCACACGACCGCCGAGAGTCACGATCGCGTGATGGTGGTCGAGGTGATGGGTCGCGACACGGGATGGATCGCCATGCAGGCCGGCATCGCCGGTGGCGCGACGGCGATCGTCGTGCCGGAGGTGCCCTTCGACATCGAGGAGCTCGCGGCCATCGTCACTCGTCGTCACGAACGCGGGCGCTACGCATCGGTCGTCGTCGTCGCCGAGGGTGCCCGCCCGAAGCCGGGCACGCTCGAGTTGCCGTCGCGATCACACGATCGCTACGGCAATGAAACTCTCGGGGATCTTTCCCACCTCATCGGTGCGGAGCTCTCCAAGCGCACCGGGTACGAGTCGCGCGTCGTGCAACTCGGCCACATCCAGCGCGGCGGCACGCCGACGAGCTACGACCGGGTGCTCTCCACGCGATTTGGTCTGGCTGCAGTCGACCTGGTGCATGAGCGGGCGTGGGGGAAGATGACCGTGCTGCGGTGTGGTCAGATCACCTCGGAGTCGATGAGCGTGACCCGTGGGCAGACGCGGTTCATCGACCGTGCGCTCTTCGACGACGTCGCCGCCACGTTCTTCGGCTGACGACACGTCGTTTGACGCCCCGTCGTGCACGGGTTCTACAGTGCAGGCATGGCGACCGACGGCGAATCCCTGATGGCTCGGCTCTCCGGCACGCTCTATCTCGCCGGCGAACATCGGCCAAGTTCCGGTGCGGTGCACGACGTCATCGACCCGGCCAACGATCGCGTCGTCGGCAAGTATGCCGATGCCACCGACGTGGAGATCGACGCAGCCGTCGCCGCGGCGAACGTCGCGCAACGGGAGTGGTGGGCGATGAGTGCACTCGACCGAGCGACTGCACTGCACGGCGTCGCCGATCGACTGCTCGCGATGTCGCGACAGACCGGCGAGATCCTCACGCGCGAGATGGGCAAGCCCTTTCGTGAGTCGAACTGGGAGGGTGGTGCGTCGGCGTCGGCGTTCCGCTACTACGCAGAGATCGCACGCAGCGAACAGGGCCGCGTGGCGGGTCCGGCAATCGCCGGTCAACTGCACATGGTGGTGAAGGAGCCGCTCGGTGTCGTCGTGTCCATCGTGCCGTTCAACTTTCCCGTGTTGCTCTTCGGCTGGCAGGCGGCCGCGGCGCTCGCCGCCGGCAATGCCGTGATCGTGAAGCCGTCCGAGCTCACCCCGCTCACGTTGCTCTCGGTGATGGAGGCCTTCGAGGGCCTGCCCAAGGGTCTCGTGCAGTGCGTGACCGGTGGCGCTCGCGTCGGCCAGCGCCTCGTCGCCCACGATTCGACGCACGCGGTCGCCTTCACGGGAAGCGTGCCGGCAGCACAGGCCGTGGCGCGGGCGGCGGCGGAACGCTTCAAGCCCGTGCTGATCGAGGCATCCGGCAACGATCCGTTCATCGTGATGCCCTCGGCGTCGATGGAGGCCGCAACGCGTGGGGCCGCCTTCGCTGCGTTCCTCAACTGCGGCCAGGTCTGCACGTCGGCCGAACGCTTCTACGTGCACACCGACGTCTACGACGAATTCGTTGCGGGTCTCGTCGCCCAAGCGAAGTCGCTGCGCATCGGCAACGGCCTCGAGGCCGTCGACATCGGACCGATGGCGTCCGTGCGCGAACGCGATCGCGTCGAGCGCATCGTCGCGCGTGCCGTCGAACAGGGAGCCACGGTGTTGACCGGCGCTCGACGACCACCGGGGCAACCGATCGGTGCGTTCTACGAACCGACGGTACTCGAGGTTTCAGCCGACGACGACATCATGCACGGCGAATGCTTCGGGCCGATCGCACCGGTGTGTCGCGTGGCGAGTCTGGACGAAGCGATCGAGCGCGCGAATGATTCACAGCTCGGGCTCGGCGCGAACATCTACACCGAGGTGCTCGAGGAGTCGTTTCGCGCGATCAACGAGATCGAAAGTGGCATCGTCTGGGTGAACACGCCGTTGAACGACAACGACGCGGTGCCCTTCGGTGGACGCAAGTTCACCGGCGCAGGCCGCGAGCTTGGCACCGAAGGCCTGGAGCAGTTCCGTCGATCGAAGATGGTGATGGTCGCCCCGCGCGCTGAACCCGATCCGGAATGGTTTCCGTATCCGGACTCCGACGCGTTCAACGCATAGTCGGTAGTCGTCGGTCAGTGGGGCGGGCCGAACTGGCGGTCGCCTGCGTCTCCGAGACCCGGGACGATGAAGGCATTTTCGTTCAGCCGCTCGTCGACCGATGCGGTGACGATGTGCAGGTTCATGTCGCTTTTGTCGAGGAACGCGATGCCCTCGGGTGCGGCGAGCACGCAGGCGATCGTGAGTGGCTGCGGTGCTCCGCGCTGGGCGAGGATGCGACAGCCATGCTCGAGCGAGCCGCCGGTGGCGAGCATCGGGTCGAGCACGATGCAGTGACGACCGTCGAGTCGCGTCGGCAACTTCGCGACGTATTCGCTCGGTTCGTGCGTGGTCTCGTCGCGTTGCACGCCGACGACGGCGATGTCGGCATCGGGCACGAGTTCCATCGCCGCGGGCAACATGCCGAGCCCCGCGCGCAAGATGGGCACGAGCACCGGGCGTCGCGCGATGCGCACACCGTCGGTCTCGGCGAGCGGTGTGGTGACGCGGATCTTTTCGGTCGGCACCGTGCGCGTCGCCTCGGCGATCACGACGAGTGACAGCCTGCGCATCTCGGCGCGGAACATCTGGTTGGACGTGTTCTGGTCGCGCAGGTTGGTGAGCGCTTCCGCGGCCACGGGATGGTCGACGACGGTGACGGTGACGGGCATGGGCTCCATCTTTACTGATCGGTAGTGTGGCGACCAATGTCGCTCGACGTCCGGATTCGTCTCGCCCTCGGGCCCGCCGACGCGGCGGTGATCTCGGCGGTCTTCGACGAGGTTTGGAGGGTGACGACGATGGTCTCGCCCGAGATCATCGTGGCCAGCCTGCACAACGGGGGATATGGCTCGATCGTGGAGGAGGACGGTCAGCCGATCGGTGCGGCCTTTGCCCTCGTCGGGGTGGCGCTTGCGGGCGAGTCGGGACCGAACCTGCACTCCCATGCCGCAGGCGTCGTCGCCCATCGGGCGGGCCACGGGATCGGCGAGCAGATCAAGTTGCACCAGTGGCAATGGGCGAAGGACAACGGTTTTTCGACGATCACGTGGACCTTCGACCCGCTCGTTCGACGCAATGCCTGGTTCAACATCGTCAAGCTCGGCGTGCGCGTGCTCGGTTATCACACCAACTTCTACGGCGAACTCCCCGACGGCATCAATGCCGGTGAACAGAGCGACCGCGTGCTCGTGCGCTGGGACGTGGACGGCGTGGGTTCCCCGTCGCGTGGATCATTCGTCGAAGCACGCGAGGATGACGTCATGATCCCGACACCGGCCGACATCGAAGAGCTGCGCCTGCGGGACCGGGTCGAGTCGAACGGATGGCGGCTGCGCCAGCGCGACGCGTTCGTCGCCGCGCAAGCCAACGGTGCTCGGGTCGTCGGTCTCACGGACGACTATTCATACCTCTTGCGTTCGGCGCATGGAACCGGAGTGGGTTCGTGACGATCAGGTCGATCGAGATCCGCCGCGCGCACATCGAACTCGTGGCGCCGTTCCAGACGTCCTTTGGCGTCGAGACCGATCGCAATCTGCTGTATGTGCGCGTCCTCGGCGACGACGCCGAGGGCTGGGGTGAGTGCGTCGCAATGACCGATCCGCTCTATTCCTCCGAGTACGTCGACGGCTGCGAGGACGTGCTTCGTCGCTACCTCGTGCCGTGCGTGCACGCGAACTCGACGCTCGAGTCGGTGATGGCGGCGATGTCGTCGTTCCGCGGCAACTACATGGCCAAGGCCGCCCTCGAAGCGGCGCTGCTCGACTACTTTTGCCGCGTCGATGGCGTCTCTCTTGCGTCGCGCCTCGGCGCCACCCAGTCGCGGGTCGCCTCCGGTGTCTCCGTCGGCATCCAACCCACGATCGACGCGCTGCTCGAGGTCGTCGCGGGCTACCTGCGCGACGGCTACGTGCGCATCAAGTTGAAGATCGAACCCGGTCGAGACGTCGAGCGCGTGCGCGCGGTGCGCGAGGCATTCGGGAACTCGATGCTCCTCCAGGTGGACGCGAACGCCGCCTACCGGGTCGAGGACGCCCGCCATCTTGCACAGTTGGATGAGTTCGATTTGCTCCTGATCGAACAGCCGCTGCCCGAGGAGGACCTCGTCGGCAACGTCGAGCTTGCCCGCCAGGTGCGCACGCCGATCTGTCTCGACGAATCGATCACGACGATCGAAGTCGCCCGGGGCGCACTCGACATCGGCGCCTGCTCGATCATCAACATCAAGCCCGGTCGCGTCGGCGGTTACCTGGAGGCCAAGAAGATCCACGACTTGTGTTTCGAACGGGGAGTGCCCGTGTGGTGCGGCGGAATGCTCGAGACGGGAATCGGTCGCGCCGCCAACCTCGCGCTCGCAGCACTTCCGGGGTTCACGTTGCCGGGCGACACGTCTGCGTCCAAGCGTTACTTCACGCGTGACGTGACCGAACCCTTCGAGTTGCGCGAGGGATACATCGACGTGCCGAACGGTCCAGGCATCGGCGTGGCGCCGATCGCCGCAATCCTCGACGAGATGACGTCGCGCATCGACACGATCGCGGTGCCGTCGTGAGCGTCGAATCGATTCCCGAGACGTACATCGACTATCTCAACCGTCTCGACGTCGCGGCACTCGAGCTGACCAACGACGAGATCCTGGCGGCCGTCGAGCACGGACTCAGACTCCAAGGCGTGGGCGAGGCGGTCATCGAGCCTCGCGTGCACCTCGAGCCGGGGGTGTCCAATGGGCACTTCAACGTGTTGCGCGGGTCCCTCGGTGGCGACGTCGACTTGGCCGGCGTGAAGGTGGTCGGTGACTTCGTCGACAACTACACGCTCGGTCTGCCGAGCGAACTTGCGATGTTGAACCTGATGGACCGACGCACTGGCCAGCCACGCGCGGTGATCGATGCATCGTCGATCACCGACATGCGCACCGGTGCGGTGACGGCAATTGGCGCGAAGCACCTCGCGCGCACCGACTCCCGCGTGCTCGGCCACGTCGGAGCACGCGGCACCGCATATTGGAACGTTCGCCTGCTCGACCATCTCTTCGACTTCGACGAGATCCGGGTCCATTCGCTTCGTCCCGAGAGCCGCAACGCATTCGCCGCACGATTGTCGGAGGACCTGGGCAAGAAGGTCGTGGCGACGACCGACTGGGAGTCCTGCGTGCGCGGCGCCGACGTGGTCGTCGAGGCGTCTCGCCTCGTGCGACCGGAGGTCAAGCTGCGCACCGAGTGGATCGCGCCGGGTTCATTCGTCGTGCCCTACGGGACGATGAGCGCCGTCGAGCTCGACGTGTTGTCGGTGATGGACAAAGTCGTCGTCGACGACTGGGGCCAGTGCAAGTCGGGCAAGTTCGGATCGCTTCGTGCACACGTGGAGACCGGTCGACTGAGCGAGGAGACCCTCCACGCAGAGCTCTGCGAGATTGTCGTTGGACGAAAGACAGGGAGGGAATCCTCCGAGGAGACCAACTTGTTGTGGCACCGCGGGCTGTCGCTGTCCGACATCGCCCTCGGACATGCCATGTTGACGAAGGCCGCCGCACTCGGGGTCGGACAGAAGCTGAGGTATTCGTGAAGCTCATCGTCGGTGAGTCTCCGCTACGGCTCAATGAGTTGCACGCGCTCGGGGAGTCGACCACCACGCTCGAGATCTCGTCGGCCGCCTGGGATCGGATCCGTGTGAGCCGCGCCATCGCCGACGAGCAACTCGCTGCGGGCAAGGTCGTCTACGGATTGACCGTCGGTCTCGGCAGCAAGGTGAACATGCCGATCGAGCGGGCCTCGGTCGCCGACTACGAGCGCTCGACGCTGATCGGTCGCATCGTCGGGGTCGGTGGCGCGTTGGACGAAACGACGTCCCGTCGCGCACTCGCCCTGCGCATCGTGAACATCACCCACGGCACGTCCGGAATCTCGCCGCACGTCGTCGAACAACTCGTGGCGATGTACAACGCGGGTCTCACACCAGTCGTTGCCCGGCTCGGTTCGATCGGCTCGAGCGACCTGCCCGAGTGTGCACAGTTGTGTGCGACTGCGCTCGGCGTCGGCGACGTGTGGTGCGATGGGGTCGTCGTGTCGGCATCGGAAGGTTTGAAGCGTCGCGGTCTTGCGCCGGTCGAACTCGGCACAAAGGATGCACTCGGGCTCTTCAACGCAGGATCGGTGACGCTGTCCCGAGCGGTCGACGCCGCCCACCGATTGTCGACGACGGTGCGCGCCGGCATCGTCGTCGCCGGCGCGGCGTGCGAGGCGTTCGGCGTGAACCCTTCGCCGTTCTCGCGAGAAGTCGCCGCGGTCCGCCACGACGTGCGTGAAGACGAGGCCAGTCGTGAGCTGCTCGAATTGCTCGCCGGGTCCTGGATCCTCGAGCCGGATGCGGTGAAGTTGCCGCAACACGCACTCAGTTTCCGCACGCTCGTCAAACTCATCGCCACGGTCCGCGACCAGTTGTCTCGATTCGTCGAGGCGCTCGAGCGGGAGGCGAACACCTCGACCGACAATCCCGTCGTGCTCGAGGCCGAACGTGACATCCGCTCGGGCTCGCACTTCCAGAGCCTTGCGGCGTGCGTCGCCGGGGACGCATTGTCGATTGCGCTGACGCATTGGTCGAATGCGTCCGTGAATCGAGCGATCAAGCTCGTCAACTCACCGATCGAGGGCGTGCCCCGGTTCCTCGCCCCGCAGGGCGCTCAGAGCGTCGGGTTCAACGCGCTCATGAAGTCGGCCGTTGCGCTCGCCACGCGGGTGCGCCACGACGCGAACCCCGCGGGCCTGGACTTCTTCGCAGTCTCGGAGGGTGCGGAGGACGTCGCGTCCCAGCTCCCGCACGTCGTCGACAAGCTCGTTCGTCAAGATGACGCGTTGTCGCTGCTCGTGGCCCTCGAGGCGACCTGTGCCCATCAGGTCATCGGCCTGCGATCAGGACTGACGTGGGGAGCCTCCGCGACGACGGTGCACAAGGTCTGCGCGCAAGACATTCCGTTGCTCGAAGAGGACCAGCCGCTCGGGCAGTTCGTGGATGTGGTGCATCGGCGAATCGTCGCCGGCGAAGTGCGCTGACGGAAGTCACCGTCAGTCGACGTGCATCGTCGGGGAGGGGGGACTTGAATAGTCCGCCCAATAGCTGAAACGCCTACAAACACGGGCAGATAACACGCGATCGGGCGCGAAAAGGGCGCGAGCACATTTCTAGAGCGCGTTTTTTGCTGTCTTTTCGACATTGACCCCGAGCCCCTATCAAATATCTCTCGCAAGGTTGGAAAAAGTTTGGCTAGTTTCGAGAGCCTTAGCGCCGATTAGAGCTGATCGTCGTCGGTCGGCGGCTTTCAGTCGATGTTGGTTCGACACGATCGGCAAGGTATCCAACCAGCACCGACTTGATGCTTCTCACCCTTCCCGCCGCAAAACAAACATTCACGCCTTTGAGCTTTGTTTTTTCTTTTTTCAAAACTTACGCGCGGCTCTTGATCGCGCTTGGATAAGTCTTGGTTACTACTTGGTGTGGCGGGTCTAGTCCCGCTGTGATCGACCTGCTTCCCGCTGTGTTCGGTTTCTGACCCGCTGTGATCGTCACCGAACCCGCCGAGATCAAGCTCGACGGAAAGAACATAGCGGGGCATTACCCGCCCAGTTAGGTAGGGGGCAAGCTCGGCGGGGTCGGGTAGGCGAACTTGGCGTATCGTCGCCATACCTTTCGCCCCGCGTTTCAGCGTGACGACAAGCCCCGCCCGTTCAAGGGTGGCGAGCGCATTCTTGATCGCGTCACGCCCGCCTATGCGCCCGCTGGCGCGGCTTTCTGCGTCGTCGTAACCGAGGTAACCCGAAAGCTGATCGATCGTTTCGGCGACCGAGGGCTCGACCTGATATCCGAGGCGGCGGTCTGCTCTTGTCGTCGTATGGGCAGCGCATTCTTTCAAGACCGCTTTCAAGGTCGCTACTGAGGGCGCTGTCTTGGGGTGATCGAGCTTGTCTCTTGCGATCACCGCTTCTAGGTAGGCGGTTGGAAGCTCGGCGATGATGAGATACAGGTGATTACCGAAAAGGTACTTGTCGTAGTAGTCACCGCCAGCGTGAGCATTTGGGCTGCTCGGGTGAAACTTTGGGGGTAGTGTGGTCACTAGGAAAGTCCATTCCAGAGACCCGCAGGTTCATAGCCCCTGCGGGTTTCGCATTTCTCGGGTCATTCCGCGAGCTGTCGGGCGGCGATCGCAGCAGCTACATCGTCGGGCGCAAAGGTGAACGGTTTCGCGGGCTCGGGTATTCCGAGCGCTTGGCGCAGGTGAGCGACCGACACGATCGTTCTAGAGCCGCAGACAAGCACGGGGACACGCTCACGGTCGAGCAGGTAACCCGTGCGCTTGTAGTTCTTGTGCGCGGTCGATTTGGCAAGTCCTAAGATCGCCGCAGCTTGGGAAACGGTCACGGTTACCCGCTGCGGGTCGGTCAATAAGTCGAGGGGATTTTGGGTTTCGCTGGTATTTGTAGTGCTCATAGAGTAGAGTGTGGCTCGCTAGTTTGATTAGCGCAAGCGCTAACTAGCAAGAAAAACTTAGCGAAAAGGGTGGCTATGACCTTTGACGAAAAACGATCGGCAGCGCTTCCGCTGACCACGACAAGCTTCAAGCTGCGCGGGAAAACGATCACGGTTGAAATGATCTCGCCCGAGATCAAGGGCGACGGGTCGAATGTCGTCGTATGGAGAACGCCAGTCGATTTCCAGCGGGTCGATGACGGGGGCAGAGTACGGGATTTGCTTGCGCGAAACGGGCTCAACCTTGATCGCTTGCTTGACGGAGACAGGCTCGGCTTCATTTGGGATTTTCCAGCTGGCGAAAAGTCAAAGCTGACCGCGCCACAAGAGGTACGCGGCTGGTATGTCGGCGCAGCTTTTCGCGTGACGGGCTTCCCGTTTGCTTTGACGATGAAAACGGGCGTGAATGCCGCCCGCGATCGCGTCACGCTGACCGATATCGCTATCGAGCTGAATGGCGACGATGACCCCGACGATCTCGGGCTTCCCCTAACGCGGTTGAAGCGAGCCGCGCTCACGCTGTCGGGGGTTTTCGGCACGGCGTACCCGCCGAACTATGTCGAGGAAATCAAGAACGCCGAGGGTGAGGTCATCTACCGAAAGCAGATAGGTGAGCACGGGCAGATCGAAGCGCATCGCTACGGCTATCGCTTGACCCCGACGACAGCCAGCGAGCTGATCGGCGACGGGAAGCGGGTCAAACGCGACAAGAACGACGAAACCCTACGGAAAGTCGCCGAGCTGTATCGGGTCTATTCAGCTGAAAGCGGTCACGGTTTCCATCAGCGCATCGCCGACGATCTTTCTCTTTCGACTACCCAAGTCAAGAACTTTCTCGAAATATGTCGATCGCCGAGCGTGAGGCTTTTGCCGCCGACAGGTCGAACACGGAGACCGAAAGCAAAGAAACGGGGTAAGAAATGACGCGACCACGCGGGCAGATCGTCAAGCTGCCAAACGGGAAATGGCAAATCCGCATCGGCTACACCGAAAACGGTCAGCGCCGCTACTACAAGCGGTCAGGTTTCGACACGAAAGAGGCAGCAACATTCGAGCTGTCGAAGCAGCTGGTCACGCTTGGCAAAGGGCGATCTATTGACGCTTCAAGGCAGACCGTCGAAATGTTTCTTATCTCTTGGTACGACATCTACAGCAAGTCGGGCAAGATTTCAGCCGCGCAGCTGCGAAGCGTACAAACAAACATTCGCGCATACCTTGTGCCGCGCATCGGGCAAGTACCGCTACGAAAGCTGAAAGCTCAAACGATCGCGGCGCTGCTTGCTGACCTGCTCGCTGGCGGGCGTATCCACGCGCATTATCAAGGCGCATCGCCGCAGCTGTCGCCGAAAACGGTCAGGAACATCGGGGCGACCCTTTCCCGAGCGCTTACCGATGCGACGAAATGGGGCTTGATACCGTCGAACCCGTTCGAGAATGTCGATCTACCGCGCAAGACCCGAACCGAGCTCACTACTTGGAACGGGCAGCAGATCGCCCATTTCATCGCCACCGCCTACCGTCAGCGTGACCCGATGCGGGCGCTATGGCTCTTGGCATTGACGGTCGGCTTACGGCGCGGCGAGCTCTTGGGCTTGCGCTGGTCGGACATTGACCTTGACGCGGGCGTAATCCACATTGAGCAGACCCGCCAAAGCGTCGGCGCAAAGATCGTCACAAAGCCGCCCAAGACCCGCGCAGGGCATCGAACCTGCTCGCTCGACACCCAAACGGTCGGGGCGCTAGCAATGCTCAAACGCGATCAGGAAGCCGCTGCCGACAAGCTTGGCTACTGGTACAGCGATCTAGTGGCGACAGACCTTGACGGGCGACCCGTACACCCGAAAGCGCTCTTGAAGCGTTTCAAGGCTGCTACCCGTGCCGCAGGGCTTCCCGTCATCAGGCTTCACGATGCCCGCCACACTTACGCCGCCTACGCGCTGGAAAACGGGGTCTCGCCGCATATCGTCGCCGCCCGCTTGGGGCATTCGAGCGCATCTTTCACGCTCGACACTTACGCGAAAAGCATTCCAGCTGCCGACAAGGGCGCGAGCGAAATCGTAGAAAGCGCTTTGACCGCGCAGCTACGCGCTTTGCTCGGGCGCGAAAAGGGCGCGAACCTTGACGAAATGACCGAAATCGGCGAACCCGACGAACAGACGAACCGCGCAAATACGCGGAAAAAAGACCACGCGAACGAGAAAATCGTCGGGGAGGGGGGACTTGAACCCCCGGCCTCCTGGTCCCAAACCAGGCACGCTACCAACTGCGCCACTCCCCGGGCCGACTCACTCTACAGAACAAACGTGTCGTCAGCGTGCGAGACGCGAGACGACGTCGAGCAGTCGCGTGACGTCGTCGTGTGACACGTAGCGCGTGACGCCCGCGCGCACCACGCCACCGGACTCGGAGAGCCCCATGTGGTTCACTGCCTCCACTGCATAGGAGTGTCCCGACCACACGGCGATCTTGTTGCGCGCGAGTTCGTCGGCGACGTCGTCGGGGTGGTGTCCGTCGATCGTGAAGGCGACGGTCGGCACGCGGCCGTCCATCGTCTGGCGTCCCCACACCCGCACCTTTTCCATCGAGACGAGTCCGGAGAGCAGCGGTTCGAACACGTCGTGCTCGGCATGCATCACCTTGTGCATGTCCTCTTCGATCAGGAATCGTGCGGCCGCCTCGACGGCGGCGATGCACTCGAAGTTCGGCGTGCCGGTCTCGAAGCGGCGAGGGCCGACGTTTTCGGCGGGGCGGACCTTGGCCACGGGGAGCGAGTCGAGGAGATCGGGCTCGACGCACAGCACGCCGGCGTGCGGTCCGTACCACTTATATGGTGACGTCGCGAGCACGTCGCAGCCGAGGGCGGCGACGTCGACGGGTCGATGCACCGCGAGGTGCACGGCATCGACGAACACCCGCGCACCGACGGCGTGCGCTGCCGCGATGATCGGCGGCAAGTCGGGTGCGGTGCCGATCAGGTTGGACGCACCCGTGATCGCGACCCACTTGGTGTTCGGGGTAATCAGTTCGATCACGCGCTGCGGATCGAGCGTGCCGGTGGCGACGTCGAATGGCGCAAGCACGTGCTGCGCACCCGACAGTTCGCAGGCGAGCTTCCACGTCGAGACGTTGGCATCGTGGTCGAGCATCGTGCCGACGACCCGATCGGCGGGCGTGAGGGTGCGCGCGACGGCGCGCGTGAAGGCGAACGTCATCGTCGTCATGTTCGCGCCGAGACAGATGCCGCGCGGGTCGGCGGTGAAGAGTCGGCCGAGCACGTCACGCGTGCGGGTGAGGAGCGCGTCGCACTCTTGGGCGGCCGAGAACGACCCGCCCGTGTTCGCATTGTGGCCACTTGCGGCCCAGTCGCTCATCGCGCGAATCGCGACGTCGACCATCTGGGTTCCCGCGGGGCCGTCGAAGCGTGCCCAACCGTCGGCGAGGCCGGGGAAGCGGCTCGTGATCGACACGCGTTTAGGCGGAGGCGCGCTTGGCGGCGCGAGCGAGGCGCTTGGCCGCACGCCCGATCGGCTCGATGTGGCGATGGTCGAGGTCGCCCTTTTCGGTCCCGTCGGCGAAACGCACGCGATAGCGCAACCAGTTGAAGCCGTTCGCCAGGATCACCTTGCCCTCCGAGCCGAGCGGCACGCCGTCGATTTCGGCGATGGAGCGTACCTTGTCGCCCGTCTTCAGGTTGATCTGCCCCTCGTGCGGAGTGGCAAGAGCGTGCGGTTTCCACGAGGCTGTCACGAAAGCCAAGGGTACACTTTTCGCCCTGTGAAGAGCACCATTGAGACCCTCGAGGGCAACAAGGTCAAGTTGACCATCGAAATCGACGAAGTCGAGTTCGACCGCAGTATCGACGACGCATTCCGCAAGATCGCCAAGGAGATCCGCGTGCCGGGTTTCCGTCAGGGCAAGGCACCGCGCAAGGTGCTCGAGGCCCAGATCGGACCCGACGCAGCGCGCGGTCAGGCGATCCAAGACGCGATCCCGCAGTACCTGACGATTGCGGTGCGCGAGCACGACGTCGATCTCATCGCCACTCCGGCGATCGACATCACCAAGGGTGAAAAGGACGGTCCCGTCGCCTTCGACGCGACGTGTGAGGTGCGTCCAGAGATCACGGTCGCCGGTTACGACTCACTCACCGTCGAGTTGCCGTCGCTCGTCGTCGAGGACGCAGAGGTCGAAGAGGCGCTCGACACCGAGCGTCGTCGTCACGGTTCGTTGCGCGACGTCGAGCGCGCGGTGCAAAATGGCGACACGGTGATCGTCGACCTCGCCGGCACGCGCGACGGAAATCCCGTCCCAGGTCTGAACGTGTCCGACTGGTCGTACGAAGTCGGCAAGGGTTGGGTGTCGCCGACGTTCGACGACCAGTTGATCGGCTCGAGCGTCGGTGCGACGCTGACGTTTTCCGATGCACCGAACGGAACGGAGGACGTCTCCGACTTCTCCGTCACGGTGAAGAAAGTCCAGGAGATGGTCCTCGAGGAACTGACCGACGAGTGGGTCAAGTCCACTGTCGGCGAGTTCGACACGATCGAGGCGTGGAAGTCGTCGTTGCGTGAGCGCATCGAGACGATGAAGCTTGGCCAGTGCCGCTCGGTGTTCGTCGAGCGCACGACGGGAGCGCTTGCGGACCTCGTGACGATCGATGCACCAGACGCGATGGTGCAAAGCGACCTGCAGGGTCGCGTGCGCGCGACGATGGAGCAGTTCCAGGCCCAGGGCATCTCGTTCGATCAGTGGTTGTCGGTCACGGGTCAGTCGGCGGAGGTCTTCGTCGAGATGATGCGTGGTGAGTCGACGAAGGCCGTCAAGGTCGACCTCGCCCTGCGCGCCGTCGCCACGGCACAAGGGATCGTCGTCGAGGATGCAGACATCGACAAGGAGATCGACCGCATCGCGATGCAGGTCAATCGCAAGGCGAGCGAGGTACGCAAGGCCTACGAGACCCAGGACATGATGGTCGACCTCGTCGCCCAGATCCGCAAGTCGAAGGCTGTCGACTGGCTGCTGCGCAACTCGAAGCTCGTGGACGACAAGGGCAACGCGATCTCTGCGGACACCTTGTTTGGCGAGACTGCCGACGATTCCGCCCAATAGCGCACACCCCCAACTACTATTTGGGGTTGACGGCAACCCCAAGGAGATGGCGCCATGCAGGATCGAAACGTGATGCGGAACTATTACGTTCCGAACGTCACCGAGCAGACCAGTAGGGGTGAGCGCGTCTATGACCTGTACAGCCGCCTGCTCAAGGAAAACATCATCTTCTTGGGCACCCCGATCGACGACACGATCGCCAACCTGATCTGCGCCCAGCTCATCCACCTGGAGAGCGAAAACCCGGACAAGGACATCAACATCTACATCAACAGCCCTGGCGGCGACATCACGGCGTTGTTTGCGATCTACGACACGATGCAATTCATCAAGAACGACATCGCCACGATCTGCCTCGGTCAGGCCGCCTCCGCCGCCGCAGTGCTGCTCGCCGCCGGCACGAAGGGCAAGCGACTCGCCCTGCCGCACTCGCGAGTGCTCTTGCACCAGCCTTATGGCCAGGTCGGCTACGCCCAGGTCACCGACTTGGAGATCGCCGCACGAGAGATCCTGCGCATGCGTGAATTGCTCGAAGAGATCCTCGCTCGCCACACCGGCCAGCCGATCGATCGCATCCACAACGACACCGATCGCGACTTCGTGATGGAAGCAGATGCAGCCCTCGCCTACGGGGTGATCGACGAGATCATCTCCGAGCGCAAACTCGCCGACCGATCCGGCCCGATTCGCTGAGGCGTCGACGACGACATGGCAAAGTTCGGTGACACCGCAGAGTTGGTGAAGTGTTCGTTCTGCGGCAAGTCGCAGAAGCAGGTCAAGAAGCTGATCGCAGGACCGAGCGTGTACATCTGCGACGAGTGCATCGACCTGTGCAACGAGATCATCGACGAAGAGTTCGTCAAGAACGCCGATGCTGGCGTCACCGAACTGCCGATCCCACGCGACATCCGCACGTTCCTCGACGAATACGTCGTCGGCCAGGAGCAGGCCAAGAAGGTGCTCGCCGTCGCGGTGTTCAACCACTATCGCCGCATCAAGCACAAGGCGTCGGGAGCGCAACGCCGCGACGAGGTCGAGTTGCAAAAGAGCAACATCTTGCTGCTCGGTCCGACCGGTTGCGGCAAGACCCACATGGCCCAGACGCTCGCGCGCATGTTGAACGTGCCGTTCGCGATCGCGGATGCCACAGCGCTGACCGAGGCCGGCTACGTCGGCGAGGACGTCGAGAACATCTTGCTCAAGTTGTTGCAGGCAGCAGACTTCGACGTGAAACGTGCCGAGACCGGCATCATCTACATCGACGAGATCGACAAGGTCGCTCGCAAGAGCGAAAACCCGTCGATCACCCGTGACGTCTCCGGCGAGGGCGTGCAGCAGGCGCTCCTCAAGATCCTCGAGGGCACCGTCGCCTCGGTTCCGCCGCAGGGCGGACGCAAGCATCCGCACCAGGAGTTCATCCAGATCGACACGACGAACGTGCTGTTCATCGTCGGTGGAGCGTTCGCCGGTCTCGAGCAGATCATCGAGTCGCGCATCGGTCACAAGGGCGTCGGCTTCCACGCCACGGTGCGCTCGAAGGCCGAGAAGGACCCGGGCGAACTCTTCGCCCAGGTGCTGCCGGAGGACCTCATGAAGTTCGGCATGATCCCCGAGTTCATCGGACGTCTGCCGATGATCGGCGCAGTGCATGCCCTCGACCAGCAAGCCCTCATCCAGATCCTCACCGAGCCGAAGAACGCGCTCGTCAAGCAGTATCAGAAGTTCTTCGAGTTCGAAGACATCGAACTCGAGATCACGCCCGCCGGACTCGTCGCGATCGCCGACCAGGCGCTCGCCCGCGGTACGGGTGCGCGTGGACTGCGCGCGATCCTCGAGGAAGTGCTCCTCAACACGATGTACGACCTGCCCGGTCGCACCGACATCGCTCGCGTCATCGTCGACGCCGACGCGGTCGTCGAAAAGCAGATGCCCACGCTGATCCCGCGAAGCGCCAAGGTTGCTCGCCAGCGTCGTGCGGCCTCTTGAACCACTAGCGCGCTGACATGAGGTTCGACGAAGCACTCGTCTATCTCGACGAACATGCGAGTTACGAAAAGACCGGTCGTGTCGAGGAGCCGTCGCTCACCAACATCACGCGACTGATGGACGTGATGGGGGACCCCCACCTCAACTATCCGGTGATCCACGTGACGGGTACCAACGGCAAGGGCTCGACCACCCAGATCATCACGAAGCTCTTGATGGCCCACGGTCTCACGGTCGGCACCTACACGAGTCCGCACCTCGAGCACCTCACCGAGCGGATCTCGCGCAATGGCGAGCCGATATCCGAAGAGGACTTCGCGGACTGCGTCGCGTCGATCGCCGACGTGGAGGTGCTCTCCGGCGTGCGCCCGACGTACTTCGAGATCATGACCGCTGCGGCCTTTCGCTACTTCGCCGACATCGCCGTCGACGTCGCGGTGATCGAAGTCGGCATGCTCGGACGCTGGGATGCGACGAACGTCGTGCGCTCCGAGGTCGCAGTGATCACCAACATCGACCTCGACCACACGGAGTTCGCGGGTCCGACGCACGCACACATCGCCCGCGAGAAGGTGGGGATCTCCAAGGAGTCGAGCTCACTCGTCGTCGGTGACGTGAACGAAGACTTGGTGTCGATCTGGACCGAGGCGACGTCGCGCAACCTGGTGCGACGAATCGAAAACTTCGACTGCATCGGCAACGAACTGGCCGTCGGTGGTCGACTGCTCGACGTCACCACGCCTCGCGCCACCTATCGCGACGTCATGGTGCCACTGCATGGCCGTCACCAGGGCGACAATGCATCGATCGCCATCGTCGCGGTCGAGGAGTTCTTCGACGCGGCCATCGACGAGGACGTCCTGCGCGAGGGGATGGCCACGGTCGAGATGCCGGGGCGCTTCGAAGTGCTCGGTCACCGTCCGCTCGTCGTCATCGACGGTGCGCACAATCCAGCGGGCGCCGACGTGTGCGCCTCGGTGTTCTTCGATGACTTTGACGTCGCCGGTCGGCGCATCCTCGTCGTCGGCACGCTCAAGGGCCGCGAGCCACAGCTCACGCTCGGAGCGTTGCGCGTGGACGACTTCGACGTCGTCGTCACCTGCACGGCTCCGTCGCCACGCGGGCTCGAGTCCTCGGATCTCGCCGCAACCGCTCGCGGGATGGGCTGCGACGAGGTGCTCGAGCGCACAAGCGTCGAGGAGGCGTGCACCACGGCATTGTCGATCGCCGGGGAGGACGACGCCGTCCTCGTCGCCGGCTCGCTCTACGTCGTAGGTAGTGCACGGACGCACCTGCGCCGTACCCTGTAGCCCATGAGCAACAGAACCCTCGTCCTTTTGAAGCCAGATGCAGTCGAGCGCAAGTTGGTCGGCGCGATCCTGTCCCGATTCGAACAGAAGGGTCTCACGCTCGTCGCGATGGAACTGCGCACGCTCGATTCGGCGATCCTCGAGCGCCACTACGAAGAGCACAAGGGCAAGGGCTTCTATGCCGATCTCGTCGCGTTCATGTCGCGCAGTCCGGTGGTCGCGCTCGTCGTCGAGGGTCCCGAGGACACCTGGGAGATCGTGCGCTCGATGATGGGTGCGACGAATCCGCGCGCGTCCGCTCCAGGAACGATCCGTGGAGACTTCGGCACGATCTTCACCGAGAACCTCGTGCACGGTTCGGATTCGGCTGCCTCGGCCGCACGCGAAATCGGCATTTTCTTCCCCAACCTCTGAGCCGATGGCGTGATGAACGCCACGGACACACTCGAGGTGCTCGGTAGGATGAGGTCATTCATCGCCCGTCCCGGGTGCCGTTGCACTGAGGAGCTCGACAGACATGCCAGGTGGGAGTGCGCTATCGCTAGGTCGTGACATCGCGATCGACCTCGGCACCGCCAACACCCTCGTCTACGTGAAGGGCGAGGGGATCGTGCTCAACGAGCCGTCGATGGCAGCGGTGGACAACCGCACCGGCCAGTTGGTGGCCGTCGGTGCCGAGGCCAAGCGGATGTGGGGAAGAGCCCCGCAGAACATCCGCCTCGTGCGTCCGATGAAGGACGGAGTGATCGCCGACTTCGACGTCTGCGAGCAGATGCTGCGCTTTTTCATCCAGCGCGTGCACACGAGCCGCTGGAGCAAGCCGCGCATGATCGTCTGCGTGCCGTCCGAGGTGACGGGCGTGGAGCGTCGAGCCGTGCAGGATGCGGCCGAGTTCGCCGGTGCGCGGCGACCCGTCTACATCATCGAAGAGCCGATGGCGGCCGCGATCGGCGCCGGGCTTCCCGTCCACCTGCCGAGTGCGAACTTGATCGTCGACATCGGTGGTGGCACGACCGAGGTCGCGGTCATCTCGATGGGTGGCATCGTCACCGCCCATTCGGCCCGTGTCGCAGGTGACGATCTGAACGAGGCGATCGTCGAGATGTTCCGCAAGGAGTTCTCGCTCGACATCGGCGAGAACACGGCGGAGTCGGTGAAGATCCAGATCGGCTCGGCGTGGCCTCTCGCCGAGGAGCTGTCGGCCGACGTCGGCGGCCGTGACGTGTCGAGCGGTCTTCCGCGCACGCAGCTCGTGACGAGCGAAGAGGTGCGCGAGGCGCTCGATGCTCCGGTGCAGATGATCGTGGATGCGATCAAGACGACTCTCGAGCGCACGCCGCCCGAGCTCGCCGCCGACATCATCGGGCACGGACTCGTCTTGTCGGGTGGTGGAGCACTCCTCACCGGGCTCGCCGAGCGCGTGACGAACGAGACCGGCATCCACGCCTACCTCGCTCCGGAGCCACTCGAGGCTGTGGTGCTCGGATGCGGGCTCACGCTCGACAACATCGACGCAATGAAGGGTCTGACGGCGCAGACCTCCTTCGACTAGGACGCGAAGATCACACTGTGACCGTGATGTCCGCACAGCGCAGGAGGGCGATCGCGCTCCTCGCCCTGACGTCGATCATTCTCGTGACTCTCGACCTCCAGCAGTCGGGCTCGACGTCGCTCGTGAGGTCGATCTTCGGCACGGTGTTCCGACCGGTCGAGGGCGTCGCACGCATCGTCACCCGACCCGTCGGCAACGTCTGGAACGGGATCACGAACTACGACGACGTGGTGGACGAAAACGACTTGTTGCGCGAAAAGATCGCCCAGCAAGAAGGTGCTGCGGTGGCGGCTGCAGCGTCCGTGCGACTCGCCCAGGAGTTGCTCGCCTTGAACGGACTGCCGACGCTTGCAGGCATCAATTCGGTGAGCGCCCAGGTGATCGGTGACGCGCCGTCGAACTATTCACAGACCGTCGAGATCAACCAGGGAAGCGAGAGCGGGATCAAGGTCGGCATGCCGGTATTGAACGCGGCAGGTCTCGTCGGCAAGGTGACGAAGGTGTTCGCGAACCGAGCCGTGGTGATGCTCGTGACCGACCCCGAATATGCGCTGTCGGTGAAGGTCGTCAACACACCCGAGGCGCTCGACGTGGGGAATGTCGACGACCCTGATGCCGCCAGCGCGTCGTCGTCGACGACCACCACGACAACGACGACGACGATCGCTCCGTCATCGAACATCCCCGGCTTTACTCCAGGTCCGATCGTCACCCCGTCGACGTCGCCAGGGGTGAGCGTGTCGGTGTCGATTCCTTCGCTCACGATTCCATCGACCGGGGCACTCGGCGTGCGCGAGACCGGAATCCTCGAGGGCAGGGGTCCGAGTCGCGTGCCGATCGTGCGGTTCATCGACCCCGAGCAGCGCTTCGGCACCGTGTTGCAGGGGACTCCGATCGTGACCGCCGGAGGCTCGCTCAGCTTGGCACCTCCCGACATCGTCGTCGGCACGGTGTCGCGCGTGATCAGCCGACTCGGTACGGCCGGTCCCGTGCTCGAGATCGAACTCGTCGCGGACCTGTCGAACCTGTCGTTCGTGCGCATCTTGCTCTACCAGCCGATCACGGAGACGTCCGCGCCGTGATCGATCGTCTGTTGCCGATCGTGGCGAGTCGCTGGACGAGGCTCGTACTCGTCGGTCTCATCGTGCTCGGCCTGCAGACGACGCTGTTCACCGACGTGCGGCCGTTTGGGGTGGTGGCACAATTGATGCTGCTCCTCGCCGTCGCGTCCGGCGTCACCTACGGGCTCGAAGTCGGTGCGATGTCGGGGCTGCTCCTCGGGTTCATGTACGACTGCGTGCTGAACACCCCGCTGGGGCTGTGTTCCCTCGTCTTCGGCGGGGCAGGGGCCCTCGCTGGTGCGCTGCCGTTTTTCATTCGCGAACCGTCGTGGTGGCTGAAGATCGGGGGCGTGGCGGCCGCCACGTTCGTCGCCGAGCTCGCGTTTCCCTTCGCCATGTCGATGGTCGGCCTCGGGGGATGGGTGCGACCGCGCATGGTGCTCGTCGCACTGGCCGTGACGGTGATCAACTTCGTCGCAGCACCACTTGCGCTCGTCGTCAGTCGCTGGACGCTAAAGGCCTCGCTCGGTAGCTGACGACGATGGCCACGCCTGCATCTCGTTCACGACTGGTGTCGCTCGGCGTGGTCGCGGCGATCCTCATGTCGATCCTCGGGATCCGCATGTGGTTCCTGCAGTCGGTGAAAGTCGAGTTGAACGAGGACATCGTGCTGTCCGTTCGCACGCGCACGATCCGCCTGCAGCCCGAACGCGGACGAATCTTCGATGCCGTCGGCAGGATCGTCGCCGACAACAAGCGCATCTTGACGGCCACGATCGACCGCCAAGTGATCAAGAAGGACTCCGATCGTGCAGAGCTCTTCGCGCGACTGAGTGGCCCGCTGCAGATGACCGAAGAGGCCCTCGAGCGCAGGTACGACGACAAGCGCTACGGGTTGCTCGAGGCGTTGCCACTGAAGGAGGACGTCTCCGAGGAAACCGCGCTCTATCTCAGTGAGCGCGCCGAGGACTTCCCGGGCATCTACGTGCGGGAGGAGTGGCGCCGCAACTATCCCTATGGGGCGATCGGCAGCCACGTCATCGGATACATGGGTGCGATCCTCGAGTCCACGCTCGCGTACTACAAGTCCATCGGCTATGAACCGAACGAGCGCGTCGGTGGTTACGGCGTCGAGCAGACCTACGAGACGATCCTGCGCGGCACCCCCGGATACGTGCGCTACGAGGTGGACGCTCAAGGCCGACTGTTGCGCCAACTCGAGCGTGTGGAGCCGGTCCTCGGCAACGACATCCAGTTGTCGATCGACATGCAGCTTCAGCAATTCACCGAACAGGCCCTGGAGACCCAGCTCGTGTTGCGTCGACGTGTGGAGGCGGGATTCAACCGGCTGGAGGACGGCACGATCGATCCAGCCAATCCCGACCCTGTCCTGTACAAGGCGCCCGCTGGTTCGGCGGTGGTGATGAACCACAACACCGGCCAAGTGGTGGCGATGGCGTCATATCCGCGATTCGACCTGCGCTGGTTCGCCGGCGGCGTGAGCAAGGACAAGTTCGCCCAGATCTTCCCGCAGACCGACGATCCCGACTTGTCGATTCTCGTGAACCGGGCGGTGAGTGGCCGCTACAACCTCGGCTCGTCGTTCAAGCCGTTCGTGGCCTATGCGGCACTGAATTCGGGCCAGCTCGTCGGTGGAGCGTCGTATCGCTACGACGATCGCGGTTCCTACAAGTTGGAAAGCATCCCCGACGACCGCTGCCAGCAGGGCGTCAAGTGCGTGTTCCGTAACGCAATCTGTCGGGCGACGGGTTCGCCGTGTCGCTACGGGATGGTGAACGTCGAAACTGCGCTCGCAGTGTCCTCGGATGCGTTCTTCTACAAGATCGGTGAGCAAATCCTTACCGAGCGCGGCTACCAACCGATCCTCGAACAACAGGTCCGCCTGTTCGGCTTCGGGTCACCGACGAACATCGACTTGCCATACGAATATGCGGGAACCATTCCGAGCAAGGCACTGAAGAAGCGGATGGCCGACCTCGGTGCGATCTCGGAGGAGTCCGGACGCGCGTACTACGTCGGAGACCAAATTCTGTTTTCGATCGGTCAGGGTCTGCTCTCTGCGTCTCCGATCCAGGTGGCCACCGCCTACGGCGTGTTCGGCAACGGCGGGAAGCTGATGCAGCCGCACGTCGTGCAGGCAATCCTGTCGCCGGGAACCCCTGACAGAAAGCCGGGGCTTGCCGACGTGGCCCAGGCGAGCATCATCGATCGCTTCGACGACGACGAGCCCATCTCGGTCGTCGACATGACGGGGGAAAAGCGTGATTCGATCGTGCGCGGACTGCAGCGTGTGATCACCGGGCCCGGCGTGTTCTTCGATTTTTATCACAAGACCACCGGTGAGTTGCTCTTCAAGGGCTATCCGTACAACGTGCTGCCGATCGCGGGTAAGACCGGAACCGCACAAGGTCTGAACAACCTGCCGTGGAACGACTCGTCTGCGTTCGGTGCGTTCAGCCTCAGCGCAGAACATCCGTATTCGGCATTTGCCTACTTGGAAAAGGCCGGATTCGGATCCCAAGGTGCGGCTCCTGTCGTCAAGTGCGTCTACTTCGCGCTCTCCGGGCGCTACAAGATGGACACCGTGGAGGTCGCCGAACCGCTGAATACCTCGACGAGCTTCGCCGCACCACCGAGCGGACTGCGCAACCCGACGTGTCTCGCCGGCGGCAGATCGGACTCGAGGGACTGATGTCGTCCACCTTCGAACGTTTCCGTCCGATCGGTTCGCAACGCAACGCGACGGTCACGGGGAGCTACTCGGACCCGATTCGCAACATCGACTGGGTGCTGATGGGCTCGGTGATCACGCTCGTGGTCATCGGGCTGTTCACGGTCTTTTCGGCCACCTATCGTCGACTCGCCGAGCAGGGTTTCGATCCCTACGTGTACACGCAGCGCCAGGCGATCTTCGTCGTCGCTGCCTCCGTCGTCGTGGCACTCGTGATGACGGTCGGCCACGACTGGTTCCGCACACAGAGCGGGTTCTTCTTCGGCGGGGTGCTCGTGCTCCTCGTGCTCGTGTTGGCCACGGGCGCCGTCACGGGCGGTGCGCGACTCGCCTTCGACCTTGGCCCGATCTCGATCCAGCCTGCCGAACTCGCCAAGCCCGCGGTGCTGCTCGTCGTCGTCGGCTATCTGAGCGAGGCGACCACGGAACGCATCGACTGGCACCACTTCGTGATGACGCTCTACATCGTGATGGTGCCGATCGGTCTCATCTTGATGCAGCCCGACCTCGGATCGGCGTCCGTCGTCGTCGCCGGTGTTGCCGGCGTGCTGTTCGTTGCCGGGGCCCGTCGTCGATACATGGCACTCGTCGCGTCGCTGTCGGCGGCCACCATTGGAGTGACGTTTGCGCTGTTTCCCTACCAGTGGCGCCGATTCGACGCGTGGTTCAACCAGAACTCCTACGACAAGGACTTGGAAAAGATCGTGTTGCAGGTGCGCTTCGCCAAGCGCGCCGTGTCGACGGGCGGCGTGTTCGGCAAGGGCTACCTGGACGGACCGTTGACGAACGGCAAGTACATCCCGGTGCAGTTCACGGACTTTCCGTTCTCGGCGATCGGCGAGCAATTCGGCGCCATCGGCGGCGCGGTGGTGCTCGCACTGTTCGGCGTCGTGTTGTGGCGCGTCTGGCGCATCGCCCAGATGGCTCGCGACCGCTTCGGCTACTTCCTCGTCACCGGCATCTTCACGATCCTCATGTGGCAGGTGTTCCAAAACATCGGCATGAGCATGGGCGTGACCCCGGTGAGCGGGCTTCCGCTGCCCTTCATTTCCTATGGGGGGTCGCACCTCGTGTCGTCGGCGATCCTGATCGGGCTGGCCCAAAGCGTGCACATGCGCCGCCTGCGCTAGGGCAGAAAGTCCCGCCAAAGCCTCCCCGCCGGCTCGGGTGGGGGATAGCCTGAAGGTCACGGACGGGCAGTCGCCCTTCCAAAGGTCGACTTCGCGACTGCGAACCGGCCGATGAGATTCCCCCGAGTCCGTCGGCGAGGTGCGCGAGCGCGACGGCTGCGAGCGCGGAATGTTTCCCGCGCATGTGGCTGAAACACACGAAACGAGCAGGAAAAATGAGTGAGATGAACGCTGGGGCCTCGGGCCCTGAGCAGTCTGCAGGCGCCACGGGCGGAGCAAAGAAGCGTCGTCGCGGACGCCGCGGAGGCAAGAACCGCAACCGCAACCGACAGGCCGGTGCCCAGGGCGCCTCTGGCGTGCCGATGGAGCTGCCCGATCCGCCACGAGAGGGAAAGATGGTCAGCCCACAGGCCGCGAGCGACGCCCTCGTGCGCAAGCCACAGATCGGCGACACGCGTCCGGCGCCGCCGATGGCGCCAAAGCCCGAGGCCGCCAAGCCGGCCGCGGCCGACAAGTCGAAGAACAAGTCCCGCCGCGGTGGTCGCCGTGGAGGACGTAACCGTCGCCGCACCGGCGGAGCGGAGTCAACCGTCGCCGGCTCCGATGCCGAGCTGATCGAGCGTCGCCGCGGCAAGGAGCGAAACGGCAAGGCCGTGGGTCGCTACATGATGTGCGTGCAGGTGCGGCCCGACTTCACCCAGGTCGCCATGCTCGAGGGTCGCTCGCTCATCGAGCACTACGTCTCCCGACCGGCAGACGACGAGACCCAGATCCACGGCAACATCTACCTCGGACGAGTGCAAAACGTGCTGCCGGGCATGGAGGCCGCCTTCGTCGACATCGGCACCCAGAAGAACGCCGTGCTCTATCGCGGTGACGTGCAGTTCGACAAGGACGACGTCGTCGAGCAGGGTCCAGACCCGCGCATCGAGCAGGTGCTCAAGTCGCGTCAGCTGATCCTGTGTCAGGTGACGAAGAATCCGATCGGCGCCAAGGGTGGTCGACTGACCCAAGAGGTCTCGTTGCCCGGTCGCTTCGTCGTGCTGATCCCCGACTCGCGCACCTATGGCATCTCCAAGCGACTGCCGGAAGGTGAGCGTCGCCGCCTGCGCAGCATCCTCGATCGCATCAAGCCGGAGGAACACGGAATCATCGTGCGCACGGCAGCGGAGAACGCGACCGAGCACGAATTGACCACCGACCTCACTCGCTTGCTCGAGCAGTGGGCGACGATTCGCGAGGCGGCCACGAAGGCGAACTCGCCGACGTTGCTCTATCGCGAACCACCTCTCGCCGTGCGCGTGATCCGCGAGGAGTTCTCGAGCGACTATCGCAGCATCGTGATCGACGATCGCGCCCTCTACAACGAGGTCCGCGACTACATCCAGGCGTTCAACCCCGAGTTCGCCGACCGTGTCGAGTTCTACGACCAGACCGCCGAGGACCTCGCGCTGTTCGAGCAGCACCGCGTCCACGAGCAGTTGCGCAAGGCCCTCGACAAGAAGGTGTGGTTGCCGTCGGGTGGCTCACTGATCATCGAGCACACCGAGGCCCTCACCGTCATCGACGTGAACACCGGCAAGAACGTCGGCAAGTCGAACCTCGAGGAGACCGTGTTCCACAACAACCTCGAGGCGGCCGACGAGATCGCCCGACAGCTGCGCCTGCGCGACATCGGCGGCATCATCGTCATCGACTTCATCGACATGGAGGTCCGTGAGAATCGTCGCCGCGTGCTCGAGGCGTTCAAGGACGCCCTGGCCCGCGACAAGACGCGCACCCAGGTCTTCGAGATCTCCGAACTCGGCCTCGTCGAGATGACCCGCAAGCGCATCGGGGAGGGGTTGCTCACCAACTTCGCCGACCCGTGCGTGGTCTGTGAAGGCCGTGGGGTGACCCTCGATTTGTCGATGTTGGACTAGTTCGCAAGCGCCAGGGACTGGTTGGAGAGCCAGAATCGGCACGGATAGAGTAAAGGACCGCTATGTACGCAGTGATCGCAACCGGAGGCAAGCAAGAGAAGGTGACCAAGGGCCAACAGGTCCAGGTCGAACTCTTGGGCGCCGCAGAAGGCTCCGAGGTGAAGTTCACCCCGGTGCTCGTCGTCGACGGTGCGACCGTGCTGTCCACCAAGTCGGAGCTGTCGAAGGCCGCCGTGACCGCCAAGGTCATCGGTCAGGTCGCCGGCCCGAAGGTCGACGGATTCACTTACAAGCGTCGCACCAACCAGCGTCGTCGCTTCGGCCATCGCCAGAAGTACTCGCTCATCGAGATCACGTCAATCGCGAAAGGCTGAACCATGTCAAAGACCAAGGGTGGCGGCTCAACCAAGAACGGCCGCGATTCAAATGCACAGCGTCTCGGCGTGAAGGTGTTCGACGGAACAAAGATCTCCGCAGGCACCATCCTCATCCGCCAGCGCGGAACCAAGGTCCACCCCGGCAAGAACGTCGGTCGTGGCAAGGACGACACCCTGTTTGCACTCGCTGCGGGCAGCGTGAAGTTCGGTGAGCGTCGTGGCCGCAAGGTCGTCGACGTCCTTCCGACCGCCTGAGTCCTTCTAGGTGACGTCGATTCCCTTCGGGAGTCGAGCCTCGTCGAAACCGAGCAGCGTCTGGCCCTGCCTGCACGCATAGCGATCGGTCATTCCTCCGACGAATCCCACCGCGTCGTGGAACGCCTCGTCGCTACCGACCGGCGCGATTCTCGTGTGTGTTGGCGACACCCCGAGCATCAGATGTGGATGTGCCGCGTAGTGCTCGACGAGTGCGCGTAGCAAGTCGACGACCGACTTGGCCTGTGCGCGGGATGCGTCACGCATGTAGATGTTGTCGTAGTTGAACTGGCGGAAAGCGGCGAGCGCTTCTGCTTCGTCGCGCAACATGCCGATCCGGCCCGTCTGACGGGAGGCGTTGATCATCCCGGTGATGAACGCGCGCAGTTGTGACGAGCGGGTCGTGCCACACGTCGCGCGCACGATCTCGGGCAGGGCATCGGGCGTGACGAGTCCGGCCGCGACGGCGTCCTCGAAGTCATGACAGACGTAGGCGATGCGGTCCGCCCAAGAGACGACCTCGCCCTCCGGCGTCATCGGTGCAGGTCGTGACCACGAGTGGTTGCGAATGCCGTCCAGCGTCTCGGCACACAGGTTCAGTGGCTTGAGCGTGACGTCGGCACCCCATGTCGCATGGTCGAATCCTCCCGGAACGTACGGCGACAAGGCATCTTCGCTCGCGTGTCCACCGGGGCCGTGTCCGCAGTCATGGCCGAGTGCGATCGCCTCGGTGAGTGCGACGTTGAGTCCGAGTGCGCGGGCGACCGAGGCAGCGACTTGGGCGACCTCGAGGGCGTGCGTGAGGCGGGTGCGTTGATGGTCCTGGGGAAAGACGAAGACCTGCGTCTTTCCTGCCAGGCGCCGAAACGCCGAGGCGTGCAGGATGCGGTCACGGTCGCGTTCGAAACACGTGCGGTAGGCGTCGGGTTCCTCTTCGGTCTCCCGGTTTCCCGCGCCGAGTGCGACCGTGGCGTGCGGGGACAACGTCGTCGCCTCGGTCTCCTCGCGCTCATGTCGGGAGCGAACGTCGGTCGAGCCCGTGCCCGCCCAGGAGTCCGCGTGTGCGAAACGAATGGGGTGGTCGGTGTCATCGAAGCCCTTCATCGTGGACGCCCATTGGGTGGAGCGTTCCGTCGAATGGTCGGTGGGCATACGACCACGATACGCACCCCGTATCTCACGGATGGGGCAGCCGTAGCATGGAAATCCCCTATGAGTGCATTCGTCGACGAGGCCCAGCTGAACGTTCGCGGTGGCGACGGTGGTGCCGGCTGCGTGAGTTTCCGTCGCGAGGGTCCGGTCGCCTTCGGTGGCCCGAACGGCGGCGACGGCGGCGACGGTGGGTCGATCTGGTTGGAAGCCGACCACAACGTCGCGTCACTCCTGGCATTCCGCGACCATCCACACCGTCGCGCAGGTGACGGCGTGCATGGCATGGGCAAGGACCTCCATGGTCGCCGCGGCGAGGACATGGTCGTCAAGGTGCCCGAAGGCACCGTCGTGCGCGACATGTACACCGGTGAGGTGCTCGCCGACCTGTCGACCCATGGCACCCGATTCCAGGCAGCTCGTGGTGGGCAGGGTGGACGTGGCAATGCACGCTTTTTGTCGAATCGTCGACGCGCACCGAAGTTCGCCGAACAAGGTGAGCACGGTAAGGAACGATGGCTGAAGTTGGAACTCAAATTGATGGCCGACGTCGCGCTCGTCGGCTTCCCGAATGCGGGCAAGAGCACGTTCATTAGTGTCGTGTCGGCGGCCAAGCCGAAGATCGCGAACTATCCCTTCACCACGCTCGAGCCGCACCTCGGCGTCGTGCGCCTGGACGAATCCACCGAGTTCGTCATCGCCGACATCCCAGGAATCATCGAAGGAGCAAGCGAGGGCCGCGGGCTCGGACACCAGTTCCTGCGCCACATCGAGCGCGCACGCGTCTTGTGCCTGTTGATCGACCTCGCACCGATGGATGGCATGGACCCCCACGATCAGGAGACGGTGCTGTTGCACGAGCTGGGTCAGTATCGGCCCGATCTGCTCGAGCGTCCGCGACTCGTGATCGGCACGAAGACCGACGCGGCGACCAAGGAGTCGATCGAGGCGTGGGGTTCAGATGCAATCTCTGCCGTCACCGGTTCCGGCGTTCGTTCGGTCTTGGGGCGACTCGCGGTGTTGGTGCGCGAAGCACGAGGTGCAGAACCTCCGCGCCAAGCAGCCGTCACGATCCGTCCGATTCCCGAGGGTACGACGATCGACAAGGTGGGCGAGTCGGAGTTCCGACTGTCCGGGCGCGACGTGGAGCGTGCGGTCGCATTGAGCGACGTGACGACTCCTGATGCGTTGAACTACATCGACGAGCGTCTGAAGACGCTCGGAATCCCGCGACTCCTCGCACGTGCCGGTGCGACGGATGGTTGCGTCGTACACATCGGCACGTTCAGTTTCGACTACACGCCGGAGTCGTGAGACCATGAGACTCGTCGTCAAGATCGGTACGTCGTCGGTAACGGACGACCGCGGAGCGATCCGCCACGATGCGATCGCCACGTTGTGCGACCAGGTGGCCGAGTTGCGCCGTGGGGGACACGACGTCCTCGTCGTCACGAGTGGCGCCGTCGCCGGTGGCGTCGCCGCGCTCGGCATGGCGGAGCGCCCCGCCGACACGTTGACGTTGCAGGCGCTCGCCGCCGTCGGCCAGAGCCAGTTGATGAACGCCTACAACACACAGCTCGCACGCCACGGTCTCGTCGGCGCGCAGGTGTTGCTCGTGCCGAACGACTTCATCGACCGCACCCAGTACTTGCATGCCCGTCAGACCATGACGCGCCTGATCGAGTTGGGCTGCGTGCCGATCATCAACGAAAACGACGCGATCGCAAGCGACGAGATCCGTTTCGGCGACAACGACCGCATCGCCGCGCTCGTCGCCCACAGCATGGGCGCAGATGTATTGGTACTGCTCACCGACATTGCCGGCTTGTACACCGCGGATCCGTCACAGGATTCGTCTGCCACGTTCGTCGACGAGGTCGCGGCCGACGATCCACTGTTGTCCGTTCGCGCGGGGGAGTCGGGTACGAACCGCGGGAGCGGTGGAATGGCGTCCAAGCTCGCGGCCGCGCGCATCGCGTCGTGGTCTGGCGTGCGAGCGGTGATCGCCGACGCTCGGCGCAACAACGTGCTCACCGATGCACTGGCGCGCACCAAGGGTGCGGGGACACAGTTCCTGCCGCGAAGTCGGGAACTGTCCGCACGCAAGTTGTGGATCGCCTTTGCCGCCCACGTCGCGGGCACCGTCGTCGTCGATGACGGCGCCCGTCATGCCCTCACGCGCCGGAACACGTCGCTGTTGCACGCCGGGGTCGTGGAAGTTCGTGGCGAGTTCGTCGTCGGAGACACGGTGGATGTCGTCGGTGGGGACGGCGTGGTCTTTGCGCGTGGGATGGTGTCGGTGGATGCGTTGCAGGCCTCCGCCGCGGCGGGTCGCCAGAGCGCGGATCTACCCGAAGGCGTGATCGCCGAGTTGATTCATCGCGACGATCTCGTCGTCCTCGACGAAAAGTAGTCGCGGACCTCGCGCACACTGGTGGCGGCGAACATCCCGTAGGCGCCGACCCCGACCACCACGCCGAGGCCGACCTTGAGTGCGGCACCGGATCCAAGGTTCGATCCAACTGGTGCAGTCGCAAGCCACACGACCACACCCATCGCGGTCGACCCTGCCGCCATCGTGACGATGTCGCGTGCGATGGTCGTCAACTTCACGTCGTACTTCGTGTCGAGCACTGCGATTGCCACGATCGCAGAGATGCCGTAGGCGATCGCAAAGGCGATGCCGAGACCAGCCACGTCGTATCGCTCCACCAGGACGACGGCGAGCACGACGTTGAGGGCGTTCTCGACGGCGTTGATGATGAACGGCGTGCGTGTGTCGTTGTGGGCGTAGAAGCAGCGCAGCACGAAGAGATAGACGGAAAAGCCACCAAGACCGAGCGACATCGCCCGCACGACGCCAGCGGTGGTCTCGGCCGCGGCGGAGTCGAAGTTGCCGTGCGCAAAGATGACCCCGACGAGAGGCTCGGCGAGTACGAACATGCCAACTGCTGCCGGAAAGGTGACCAGTGCCGTGAGGCGGATGCCTTTCGCGGCGAGGTCGACGAACTCACGTGCTCCACGGCGTGCCGCCGAAGCGAGGTCGGGCACGAAGGTCGTCGCAATCGACACGGCGAGGAGCCCGTGGGGAAGTTGGAGCAGTACGTATGCCTTGGCGTATGCGTCGACCCAACCACTTCCGGGGTCAGCAAGGTTCTTCACGACGATGAGTGCAACCTGGTTGGCCACGACGTAGCCGATCGACCACGTGGACAGGCTCGCAAGTTTGCGCACGGCGGGATGACTCGCCGCGCGTGGCAGCGATCGAAGGCGTACCGTGCGACCGACGACCACAAGCTGAACCAGGGCCATCGCCGCGATGCCGAGCGTGGTCCCGAGACCGAGGGTGTATCTCGTTGCCGGCGAGTCGAGCACATCGTCGATGCCCGGGCGCGCGCCGTCGAAGTCGGCGGCGAGGATCGCAAACGAGGCGATCGCGACGAGGTTGGCGAGCGCGGGTGACCAGGCCGCGGCGAAGAACCGGCGCTGGGCGTTGAGCAGGGCCGAGGAAAGGGCGCTCAGGCCATAGAAGAAGATCTGCACAACGAAGATGCGCGTGAGGGAGGTACCTGCCGCGCGATAGGTCGCGGCATCGACCCCCGCCGCGGGTGAGATGGACAGCACGTGGAAGATCTGCGCGGAACACAGCCACGCGAGCGTGGTGATCGCGAGGAGCCCGACGAGCGACACGGTCCAGACCGAGGCGATCCCGTCGTCGTCGCGCTCACCGTCGAGCAGCTCGCCAAAGAGTGGCACGAGACTCGCTGCGAGCACGCCGCCAAGCAGCAACTCATAGATCGCATTCGGCACGTTGTTGGCGAGGTCGAATGCATCGGCGAGTGCGGTCTGTCCGACGACGATTCCGAACACCACGAGGCGGATCAGTCCCGTCACGCGGGACACCGTCGTGCCCGTGGCGACGACGAGGTTGGAACGGACGAGGCCCGACATGTGCGCACTCATCGTAGGGCGCTGGACAGAAGCATTCGCAGGACCAACCACTAGGGTTGCCTGAATGGAAAAGCGCTTCGAATCAGTTCAATCCGTGCGTGACGGGCTCAAGTCGGTCAACTATCTCGCCGACGACGGCATCGCGGGCGTGGTGTTCCTGGCCCAGCGACTCGGCAAGCCGATCTTGGTCGAAGGACCCGCCGGTACGGGCAAGACCCAGCTCGCCAAGAGCGTCGCGGACCTCACCGGTGCTCGCCTGATTCGCCTGCAGTGCTACGAGGGTCTGGACGAATCCAAGGCGCTGTATGAGTGGAACTACAAGAAGCAATTGCTGCGCATCCAGGCCGACAAGAACTCGGACTCATGGACCGAGGTCCACGACGACATCTTCAGTGACGAGTTCCTGCTCACCCGACCGCTGCTCGAGGCGATCTCCGCCGACGATCCAGTGGTTCTGCTGATCGACGAAGTCGACCGCGTCGAGGTGGAGACCGAGGCGCTGCTCCTCGAGATCTTGTCCGAGTATCAGGTGTCGATCCCCGAGCTCGGCACGATCACTGCCAAGCAGATCCCGATGGTGTTCCTCACGTCGAACAACACGCGAGAGCTGTCCGAAGCTCTCAAGCGTCGTTGTCTCTACTTGCACGTCGACTATCCCGACATGGAGCGCGAGAAGGAGATCGTGTTGACCAAGGTTCCGGACATCTCCGAGAACCTCGCCGACCAGATCGCGCGCATCGTGCGCAGCATCCGTCAGCTCGACTTGAAGAAGGCTCCGAGCGTGAGCGAGACCCTCGACTGGGCACGCACCTTGATCCTGCTTGGTGTCGAGCACATCGACGCCCAGGAAGCTAAGGACACGTTGAACATCCTGCTCAAGTACCAGACCGACATTGCCAAGGCGGCAAAGGAACTGTCGGTCGACAAGTGATCTGACGCCATGGCCGTACTCGACTTGATGTCGGGCTTCATCGTGGAACTGCGCAATGCAGGACTGCCCGTATCGCTGACGGAGAACCTCGATGCGATGGAGGCGGTGAAGGAGATTCCGCTTGAAGATCGCGAGGCGTTCAAGTACGCACTCGGCGCCACGCTCGTCAAGAGCAACGCCCATTGGCGCGCCTTCGAGACCATCTTCGAGGTCTACTTCTCGTTGCGTGGTCCCGAATACGAGATCACCGATGCGACGTCGGATGCCGATGCCGAAATGTGGCGGGAGCAGCAGGAACAGCGCCAGGGTGACGGCAAGGGCCAAAGCGGCGGGAGCATGGATTCGCTCACCCCCGAAGAGATCGCCCAGATGCTGATGCAGGCGTTGATGAACGGCGACCAAGCGATGATGCGCGCACTCGCGCGCCAGGCCGTCCAGCGCTTCGCCGGGATGGAACCGGGTCGACCGGTCGGTGGCACCTATTACCTCTACCGCACGCTGCGCAACCTCGATCTCGACAACATGCTCGACAAGTTGATGAAGGCGAACAAGGAGACCGCGGCCGAGGAACTCACGCCGCTCGAGGAGCGCCTGGAACGCGACGAGTTCGAGTCGCGCATCGAGCAGTTCAAGCAGGAAGTCGAAGCCGAGATCCGTCGACGCCTGGTCGCCGACCGCGGCGCAGAGGCGATGGCAAAGACGCTGCGCAAGCCGCTTCCAGAAGATGTCGACTTCATGCATGCGAGCCGCGACGAGATGCAGAACCTGAAAAAGGCCCTCCAGCCACTCACACGCAAGTTGGCGGCACGGCTCGCTCGCAAACGTCGCCACGGCCGCAAGGGACCACTCGACTTTCGCAACACGGTGCGTCATTCATTGAGCTACGGCGGCGTGCCTGCCGACCCGAAGTTCAAGTATCCGCGACCAGCCAAGCCCGAATTGATGGTCGTGGCCGACATCTCCGGCAGTGTGGCCGCCTTCGCACGGTTCACCCTCATGCTCGTCTATGCGATCCAGGGGCAGTTCTCCAAGGTCCGTTCCTTCGTCTTCATCGACGGCATCGACGAGGTGACGAGCTACTTCAAGGCCACCGAGGACATCAGCGAAGCGATCCATCGGGTCAACACGGAAGCCGACGTCGTCTGGGTCGACGGCCACAGCGACTACGGGCATGCGTTCGAGGTGTTCTGGGAGCGATATGGCAAGGACATCAACGCCAAGACGACGATCCTGCTGCTCGGGGACGCTCGCAACAACTATCACGCGACGCAGTCGTGGGTGGTCAAGGAGATGCAGAAGCGTGGTCGACACGTCTACTGGTTGAACCCGGAGCCCAAGAGCTACTGGAACACCGGCGACTCCGTCGTCGGGGAGTACGGCTCGTTCACCGACGGCGTCTATGAATGTCGAAACCTGCGCCAGCTCGAATCGTTCGTCGAAAAACTCGCGTGACCAACACGCGCATCGTCCTCGTTCGCCACGGCGAGTCGATCGTCACGGTCAGGCGCGTCCTCGGTGGTCCGCGCACCTGCGTCGGGCTGTCGGACCTCGGCAAGTTGCAGGCGCAGAAGTTGCGCGACCGACTCGCCACGACGCGTGAGATCGTCCCAGACGTGATCATCTCGAGTGGCTACCCACGCGCGTTGCAGACCGCCGACATCGTGAAGGACGCCTTCGGCGTCACCGACGTGGTCGTCGACACGAACTTCGGCGAGCACGACCCAGGTCCGGAATGTGACGGTCTCACCTTCGACGAGTTCGTCCGTCGCCACGGCAGGCCCGACTGGGGCGGGGATCCGAACGCGGTCGTGTTTCCGGGTGGTGAGACGATCGCCCAGTTCCATGCTCGAGTGGCGGGAGCATTCGATGCGACCGTTCGTGCGCACTTCGGGGCGACGATCATGGTCGCGTGTCACGGTGGCGTGATCGACGCCGTGTTGCGTCGCACGTTGCACGCTCCACCAACCGGCAAGTTCGAGATGCACACGAAGAATTGTTCGCTGACCGAGATGGTCGAGCAACGTGACCGTCACTGGGCGTTGAAGCGCTACAACGACCACGCGCACCTCCATGACCTACCGGAGGCGACTCCACCCGAGTAGGTTGACGACGGTGGATGTCCACCGAGTCGTCGTCGTGGGATCTGGGGTTGCCGGAAGCGTCGTCGCCGGCACGCTTGCACAACACTGCAACGTCGAGATCGTGGTCGTCGAGTCCGCATCGTCGGCTCGTTCGATCCTCGACCCCGAGTCCCGTGGGGTGTGTTTCGTCGATTCACTCGCGGATTCTTCGATTGCCGATCATCGACTGCTCGTTCGTCGCACGGCGGCCCAGGAACCCCGCGTCTATCCCCGAGGCGTCACCGTTGGTGGTTCGGGTGAGATCAATGCCCTCGTCGCCTCGTGGGGAATGGATCACGACGTCGACGATGCATCATGGCGCAACGATCTTGCGACCCTCGCACACGACCTGCGCACGGTGAACGAAGGGGAGTGGGGCTCCGTGGATCGAGCCCTGGTCGCGTCGTGCGTCGCACGGGGGATCGAGCGCAACGATGCGCTGTGGAACGACATGGCCTCACCCGAAGGGGTTGGGGTCGCGACGATCTTTGCGCGGGGGAATCGACGATCGAGCGGCGTCGACGCCTACTTGCGTCCCGCGATCGCTTCGGGACGGGTGCGAGTCGAGAGGTTCCGCCGCGTGGTCCGACTACGCGTCGTCGACCAGAAGGTGCATGGCGTCGACTTCGACGACGACTCGACGCTCGGTGCAAGCGCCGTTGTCCTCTGCGCCGGTGCGTTTGGTTCACCCGAGATCGTGATGCGCAGCGGCCTCGCGCCGCGGCGACTCGTCGGCATCCAGGACCATCCTGCACTTGCGTTCGTGACCCGCACGCCACTCGACGTCGACTCCGAACTGTCGATCGGCGCACTCGCACGGCTGTCGAGTGTGCGAGGTCGCGGTGACGTGCACCTCGTGCCGATGAACGCGACCGCTCCCGGTGAGCACTCGCATGCGGCGTTGCTCGTGGCGTTGATGGACGTGCAGTCGCGTGGATCGCTCGCACTCGCCGACGACTCGTCCCTCGTGGCCGACTTGAACATGCTCTCGCAACGCTCCGAGCGCGACGCGCTGGTCGATGCGCTTCGACGAGTCGTGCCGATCGTCAGGGGGATGGAAGAGCGGCTCGGTGTCGGGTTCGCACTGTCCGACTCGGATGAGTCCGTCGGGTGGTTGGAGCGCGCGGCCGACGACGAGGTGATCGACTGGATGCTGGGATCGGCTGGCGTCTACGCCCACGCGGCGAGTTCGCTGCCGATGGGTGCGGGACTCGTCGACGACGACGGCGCACTGTGCACTACGTCCGGGGTGTGGGTGGCAGACGCATCCGCCATGGCGCGTCTCGGGTCTGGGAATCCGACCCTGGCAATAGCGGCTCTCGCGCGACGAATCGCGCGGCGAGTGGCTAGTGCTGCCAGTTGAGCGAACGCTCGACGCCTCGCAACCAGCGGGCGTGATCTGCCGCTTCAGTGCCGGTTGGCTGCGGCTCGAACGTCCGATCGAGCGTCCATGCCTCGACGATGTCGTCGGTGGACGCCCACACGCCGGTGGCGAGTCCGGCGAGGTAGGCCGCTCCCATCGCGGTCGTCTCGAGCACCGTCGGGCGTGACACCGAGACGCCGAGTTGATTCGCCTGCAGTTGGCACATCAGGTTCATCACCGCCGCACCGCCGTCGACGCGTAGGTTGCGCACGGCGACCCCGGACGCCTTCGTCATCGCATCGATGACGTCGCGCGTCTGGAAGACCATCGATTCGACGACTGCACGGGCGAGGTGGGCGCGGGTCGTTCCTCGGGAGATGCCGAGGATCGCCCCGCGGGCTCGTGGATCCCACCAGGGACTGCCGAGGCCGGTGAACGCGGGAACGACGACGACTCCTCCCGTGTCGGGCACGCTCGAGGCCAACGGCTCGGTCTCTGCGGCATGGTCGATCACGTTGATGCCGTCACGCAGCCACTGCACGGCTGCACCGGTGACAAAGATTGCGCCTTCGAGTGCGTACGTGAGCGAGCCGGTGCCGAGATCCCAGGCGACCGTCGTGAGCATCCCGTCGGTCGGCGGTGGACACGTGGTCCCGACATTCATCAGCACGAAGCTGCCCGTGCCGTAGGTGTTCTTCACGTCGCCGGGGGAAAAGCAGGCCTGGCCGAAGAGCGCCGACTGCTGGTCACCGGCAATGCCCGCGATCGGGATTCCTGCTGGCACTCCACTCGTGTCGTTGGTTGTGGCACACACCCCGCTCGAGGCGACGACTCGTGGCAGGCTCGACATCGGCACGCCGAAGGTGGCGCACAACTCCTCGTCCCACGCTCCCGTGCGGATGTTGTACAGCATCGTTCGGCTCGCATTCGACGGGTCGGTCACGTGCGAGCGGCCGCCGGAGAGTTTCCAGACGATCCAGGAGTCGACGGTGCCGAAGGCGAGCGTTGCGCGTGCGTCGACGCCCCCGTGACGCAACATCCACTCCATCTTCGATCCGGAGAAATAGGGGTCGAGCACGAGTCCCGTCGACGCGCGAACCTTGTCCAGCATCGGGGCGAGTTCATCGCAGCGGTCCGCGGTGCGGCGGTCCTGCCAGACGATCGCACGATGCACAGGTTCGCCAGTGGAGGTGTCCCAGGCGACCACGGTCTCGCGCTGGTTGGTGATGCCGATCGCAGCTGGTGGTCGTTCGAGCGTCGAGACGACCTCGGCAAGGGTGGCCTGCACGGCGTGCCATATGTCGTTTGCGTCATGTTCGACCCAGCCCGGTCGCGGGAAGTGTTGGGTGAACTCGCGATACGACGACACCGGTGCGCGCCCGTCATGAAAGACCGCGATCGAGCGAACGCCGGTCGTACCGGCGTCGATCGCAATGACGGCGTCGCTCACGGCGTGTTCAGTTCCTCGTGTTTTTCCGGGTCGACGTCGCGTGGCACGCGGTCAGCGGAGATTCCGCAGCCGGCGAGCACGACGATCCCGACGACGAGGCAGGCAACGAGGGTGATCATTCGTCTCATCATCGCGTCCCTCCCGTCGTCGCCATCGGTTGCTCCACCGGCAATTCCACCACGAAGCGGGCTCCACGGATGCCGTCGGTGCGATTTTCGGCCCAGATGCGCCCGCCGTGGAGTGTGACGTGTTCGAGGGCGAGTGCGAGACCGAGTCCCGCTCCCTCTTGGCCGGAACGTCGTCCCGCGGCTCCGCCGCGGGAGAAGCGTTCGAAGATCTTCTCGGTTTCGCCGGCGATGAGGCCCTCGCCATCGTCTTCGACGACGATCCAGACGTACGCGCCGGGTTGTGCGGCGTCGTCGGTGGTCACGAGCACCCGCGGTGAACCTCCGCTGTGCACGCGGGCGTTGTCGATCAGGTTTGCAATCACGCGCGCGAGTCGACGTCGATCGCCGTGGATCACCGCGTCGGTCACCGCAGGGTTTGCTTCGATCGGCGTGCGCGGCAGGCTGCTCACGGCGACCGCCTGGCGAACGAACTCGACGACGCGCAACGGTTCGCGCACGAGACGCACGACTCCTGCGTCGAACCGCGAGATCTCGAGCAGGTCCTCGACGAGGCTTTGGAACCTCGCGACGTCGCTCACGAGCAGGTCGAGTGCGGCCTGGGACCGCTCCGACAATTCGTCGCGTCGAGCCTGCATCACCTGTGCCGACGCTGCAAGCGTCATGAGCGGGGAGCGCAGCTCGTGGCTCACGTCGGAGGTGAAGCGTGCGTCACGTTCCGCACGCGACTGCAGCGTGGCGACCATCTCGTTGAATGCTGCAGTGAGTGTCTGCAAGTCGGGGTCGTCGGTCGGCTCCAGGCGCGTGTCGAGCCGACCATCGGCGATCGCTCGTGCCGCCTGTGCGGCATTCGCCAGCGGTCGAACCGCGCGGCGCGAGGCGAACACGCCGAGACCGACTCCGACGATCGTGGTGAAGCCACCGGCGAGGATGAGTGCGAGACGCACGCTCGAGAGTGCGTCGTGAACTTCGCGCATCGTGTCGAGCTCGAAGTAGGTGGCATTCACCCGCTCGAGTGGAATGCCGATGAGGATCGCGGCACGGCCCGCACGCTCGACGACCATGATCGCCGGCGACTTGTCGCTCACGGTGCGCGTCTTCAAGCTGGTGGGGACCAACGACTCGGTGAAGTTCGCCGACGACGAGACCCAGCGCCCGTCGATGAACAGCATGCGCAAACTCGTACCCGCCTGCTCGAGGGCGCCGACCACGTCGGTGCGATCGACGACGAGCTCGTTCTGCACTCGTCGTGCGTTGATGTAGGCCTGGTTTATCTCGGTGAGTTCGCGTTGCTGCACGAGGCTTGCGCGAGTGAAGCCGAACGTCGACAGGGCGAGGATGATCGACAGGATCATCGCGCCGGCACCGAAAATGATGAGGATGCGGTTGCGCAGTCCGATTCGTCGAGGAAGTGCGCGGCGAATCAGGCGACGCGCGCGGGTCAGTCTGTATTTCGTCTGGCGCGGCTCGATGAACGTGCTGGTCACGACTCGAGGCGATAGCCGAGGCCGCGAACGGTCACCACGTGACGTGGATTGGCCGGATCGGTCTCGACCTTCATGCGCAGTCGACGGATGTGCACGTCGACGAGCCGCCCGTCACCGAAGTAGTCGTATCCCCACACCTTGTCGAGGAGCGACTCGCGACTGAACACCCCGCCCGGATCGTTGGCGAGCTCGCACAACAGACGGAACTCGGTCTTGGTCAGCACCACCTCGGCGCCTGCGAGCAACACCTTGCCCTCGTCGGGGATGATCTCGAGGTCGCCGAAGGTGAGTTTGGAATGTCCGGTCGCCGTCGGACGCACGCGGCGCAGCAGCGCTCGAATTCGAGCGGCGAGTTCCTTCGGCGCGAACGGTTTGGTGAGGTAGTCGTCCGCTCCAGCCTCGAGGCCCGCGACGACGTCATGGGTGTCGGCGCGCGCCGTGACCATCACGATCGGCACGTCGCTCGAGCGACGAATCGTTCGACACAGCTCGAAGCCATCGATGCCGGGGAGCATGATGTCGATGAGGACGACGTCGGGCGTGTGGTGGGAAAACAGCGCGACTGCGTCTTCGCCACTCGCGGCTTCGTCGACGTGCCAGCCTTCGTCCTCGAGGGCGAGTTTGACCGACGTGCGGATGCGCTCGTCGTCCTCGACGGTCAGTACCCGGATCCCCACGACCTCAATTGTTATCGCTGGGTGCACTCGCGCGCTGGATCATCGCCGACAGCGCATCGAACACCGCTGGCGTGGACACGAGCACCTGTGCGGGTCGAACCTCGGCCCCCGAAAAGTCCCCCAGGCGACACCCGGCCTCGGCGGCAATCAGGGACCCGGCGGCGATGTCCCAAGGGAACAGGTTCTCCTCGAAATAGGCGTCCAGACGACCGCAGGCGACGTAACACATGTCGATGGACGCGGCGCCGAAGCGGCGGATGTCGCGCACCTCGTGGATCATCCGTGCGACGCGTGCGGACTGGATCGAGCGTTGCGCAGCGGAATAGCTGAACCCCGTGCAGATGAGCGCGTGGGCGATCAGCGTCGTCGAACTGCAGTGGATCGGCTCACCGTTCAGCCACGCACCGCGTCCACGGATCGCGCTGAACATCTCGTCGAGTGCGGCGACGTACACGGCTCCCGCGAGCGGGCCGTGCTCGTCGGCAACGCCGATCGACACCGCCCAGTTCGGCAATGCGTAGAGGAAGTTGGTGGTGCCGTCGATCGGGTCGATGCACCAGGTGATGCCCGAGGTTCCTTCGACCGAGGCGCCTTCCTCGCCGACGATGGTGTCGTCGGGTCGCCGCGTACGCAGTGCCTCGACGATCAGCTTCTCGCTCGCCCTGTCGTATTCGGTGACCATGTCGGTGAGCGTCGACTTGGTCGCAACGTCGGTGAGTCCACGTCGTCGGCCCTCGAGTGCCATCGTTCCTGCCTGACGTGCGAGCGAGGTCGCAAGGTCGCACAGTGCGTCGGGAGTCATCGGTCAGGACGCGTCGCGGTCGTTCAACTCGCGCCACTCTCCGATGGCGCGCAACACGAGTACCGCGACGACGCTCATCCCGGCTGCACCGATGACCGCACCAGTGAAGATGCCGATACCGAGCGGAGTGCCACAGTCTCCCGAGCACTGGATGTCGACCATCGAATAGCCGATCGACGCGCCGGCGAGTGCGCACACGAGGATCGCGACGAATGCGATCGCGCGTGCGAGGGGAGAGGGGATCGCCGAGAGCGGTCGTTGCGACGAATCAGGTTGAGACACGACGAGTAGGTTAGTTCGCATCGTGAAATCGACCGCGAGTCGTCCGAAGACGATCTGTCACGTGGACATGGACATGTTCTACGTCGCCGTCGAGTTGCGACGTCGACCCGACCTGCGTGGCAAACCGGTCGTCGTGGGTGGCGACGGTTCCCGTGGGGTGGTGGCCGCTGCGTCGTACGAGGCGCGTCGCTACGGCGTGTACTCGGCGATGTCGTCGGCAACCGCGAGGCGACTCTGCCCGCAGGCGATCTTCCTGCCCGGCGACATGGACCTCTATCAAGAGGTGAGCGAGCAGGTCTTTGACATCTTCTACGACGTCACGCCGCTCGTCGAGGGTCTGTCGCTCGACGAGGCCTTCCTCGACGTGACCGGAGCGCAGCGTCTGCTCGGGGAACCAGAGAAGATTGCTCGCAGCATCCGTGAACGCGTGCGCGACGAGGTCGGCCTGCCGTGCAGCATCGGCATCGCCCCGAGCAAGTTCATCGCCAAGTTGGCGTCGAAGGCCGCCAAGCCGGTCGCCACGCGCGACGGTGTGCGCGAGGGTGTCGGCGTGTTGCGCATTCATCCCGGAGCGGAACTCGAGTTCATCCTGCCCCTTCCGGTGAAGGCGGTGTGGGGCGTCGGTCCGGCGACGCTCGAGAAGTTGGTCGGCGTCGGCATCCACACCGTCGGTGACCTGGCTGCGATCGATCTCGACGTGCTCGAAGGTCTCGTCGGCGTGGCCCACGCCCGACACCTCCACGACCTCGCCCACGCTCGCGACGACCGCGACGTCGTGGCCCAACGCGAGGCCAAGTCGATCGGCAACGAAGAGACGTTCTCCACCGACCTGACCGCGATCGACGACGTGCGCGTGCAGGTGGTGCGTCTCGCCGACAACGTCGCCCAGCGCTGTCGCAACGAGGGCCTCTTGCCGCGCACGATCACGCTCAAGGTGAAGTACGCGGACTTCGAGGTGGTGACCCGCTCGAAGTCGTCGCCGACCGCGGTGACGAGTGCGCAGGCCATGGTGCATCTCCTCGAAGGTGCCCTTGGCGAATTGAACGTCGCGCGCGGCGTTCGCCTCGTCGGGGTGAGCGCACGCAACTTCGGTGAGGCGACCCGACAGCTCAGTTTGTTCGAGGACGCTGCCGATGCAGGTGCGGTGGAGTCGTCGTGGGCACCAACCGCGGAGGCGATCGACGAGATTCGGGCTCGTTTCGGACATTCGTCGATCGGTCCCGCGAGCGCGCTCGGCTCGCGCCGCCGACCCGGTTCGTCCCCGTGGGGCCCGAGTTCGGCGGTCCCCGAGGCGTGACCAGTGTGGACGACATGGAAGTTGTCGCCGCTTCGTGCGAGAATGACCCCATGCCGTTATCCGAGGACGAACAGCGAATCCTTCGCCAGCTCGAGCAACAGCTCGAGACTGACAAGGACTTCGCCCAGAACGTCTCCCAGGCCGGTCTGTATCGACATGCCGTCAAGACGGTCCGCTGGGCGACCCTTGGAGTCGTCGCCAGCCTCGGCTTCACCATCGCCACGTTGCAGATCCACTTTGCGCTCGCGTTCCTCGGCTTCGTCGGAATGCTCGCCTGTGCCGTCGTGATCGAAGGCAAGCTGCGCGCGATGAGCAAGGCGGGCTACAAGGACGTCGTCGAGGTGCTGCGGACCGCATCAATGACCTCGAAGTCGAAGCTGCGCCAGAAGTTCGACCGCAACGCCTAGTCGCCGATGGCTTACCTCGCCGTCGACGTCGGTGGCACCAAACTCGCCGTCGGCATCGTCGACGACGACGGAACCCTGATCTCGCGGACAAGCACACCGACGCCGACGCACGACGTGTGGGGTGCACTGAGTGCGCTCGTCGATGTCCAGATCGCGTGTGCGCAGTCGCCACTCGTGGCGTGCGGAGTCGGCACGGGTGGGCCGATGACGCCGAACGGCGAGGAGGTCTCGCCGTTGAACATCGACGACTGGCGGGGTTTTCGACTCCGCGATCACTTGCGCGAGGCGACCGGTCTCGACGTGTTCATCGCCAACGACGCCCACGCGATCGTGCTCGGTGAACTGTGGTGCGGAGCGGCACGGGGTCGACGTGACGTGATCGGCATGGTGGTCTCGACTGGCGTCGGCGGCGGCATCGTGAGCAACGGCGAGCTGCTCACCGGTCGACTCGGCAATGCGGGTCACATCGGCCACGTCATCGTCGAGCCCGACGGCAGGCGGTGTGCATGCGGCGCGAGGGGGTGTCTCGAGGCCCATGCATCGGGACGCTCGATCGAGGCGATCACCGGAGTGCCGGCTGCGCATGCATCGCTCGACACGAAGGTGCTCGTGGGACGCCAGGTCGCCAGGGCGCTCGTCGCAGTCGGCGCACTCATCGACCTGGACTTTGCGGTCATCGGCGGATCGGTCGCACTCGGCTTCGGGGAACCGTTCTTTCGTGCGGCACAGGAGGAGCTGGACGCCAACGCGCGACTCGACTTCGTGCGTGGCTTTCGGGTCGTGCCAGCGGGGCTCGGAGACGCCGCACCGCTCGTCGGGGCGGCTGCGGTTGCGAGGGCGGCGACTAGCGTCTAGCCCATGAACCCGTCCTACAGCCACGAAGCCGAGGAGTACCGACAGAAAGTCCAGGCGTTCCTCGCCGAGAAACTGCCGAGCACCTGGAAGGGCATCGGCTCGCTCGAGGGAGAAGCCCTCGAGGAGTTCGTGGCGCAGTGGCGCGCGACGCTCGCATCGACGGGGTATCTCGCTCCCGGTTGGCCAGTCGAGTACGGCGGTGGCGGATTGTCGGCACTCGAGCAGGTGATCGTGGCGGAAGAGTTCGCACGAGCAGGTGTCCCGACGGGAGGACCGAACGACGTGTTCGGCATCCAGATGCTCGGCAACACGCTGCTGTTGTTCGGCACCGAGGAACAAAAGCGTCACTACTTGCCGCGCATCATCTCCGGTGAGGACACCTGGTGTCAGGGTTACAGCGAACCGAACGCCGGAAGCGACCTCTCCAACGTCGGATTGAAGGCCACCCTCGACGGTGACCAGTGGATCTTGAACGGCCAGAAGATCTGGACGTCGGCGGGTCACCTCGCCGACCACATCTTCACCCTCGCGCGAACCGAGCCAGACGCACCGAAGCACAAGGGAATCTCGTTCCTGCTCGTCGACATGCGTCAGCCGGGCATCGAAGTGCGACCGATCAAGATGATCTCCGGCGAAAGCGAGTTCAACGAGGTGTTCTACACCGACGTCGTCGTGCCGAAGGAAAACGTCGTGGGAGGCGTGAACAACGGTTGGGCGGTCGCCATGGGACTTCTCGGCTTCGAGCGCGGCGAGGCGGCGGCGACGGCACCGATTCGCTTCCAGGCCGAACTCGATCGCCTGCTCATCTTGGCCAAGCAGCGTGGCGTGGCGTCCGATCCGCGGATCCGTCAACGACTCGCGTGGTGTCACTCGAAGGTCCAGGTGATGCGCTTCATCGGTATGCGCACGCTGACCCAGTTCCTGAAGGGTCACCATCCTGGCCCCGACGGGGCGATCTTCAAGTTGTATTGGAGCGAGTACCACAAGGTCGTCACCGAGCTCGGCATCGACATCATGGGCATGGACGCCCTCGTTCCGAGCGGTCGCAAGCCGTCGAGTGCGTTCCAGACCGACGACGCAGGAGCGCCGAACGACTCGATGAGTTGGGCGATGACCTTCCTCAACGCTCGAGCGGGCACGATCTATGCCGGTTCGTCGCAGATCCAAAAGAACATCATCGGTGAGATGGTGCTTGGACTGCCAAAAGAACCCAAGCCAAACTAGGACCCATGAACACCCTGCGACTGACCGCACGAACGATCGCGGCGCTCGCAGTTCGCCCGTCGCTGTGGCGTGCGGGTCTGTCGCAGGCGCGACGCCTCGCGCCAAACGGGTGGTATCTCCGTTGGCCGTTCCTGCCACTGCCGGCCAAGGAGTATCTCGAATTTCGCGTGCTCACCCAATATGGGGATACGCAACGATCACCGGACGTCGCCGACGTCATCGACTATCTCGAGTGGTCGCGTGACTGGCACAGTACCGCCGAGCGCCACCGTCGGAAACGACGGGTCTGAACCATGCGCAGCGCGCTCGTCCTCAACGCCACCTACGAGCCGCTGAGCGTCGTGTCTGCGCGTCGCGCAGTGTGTCTCGTGCTCGCCGACAAGGCCGAGATCGTCGAGGACGACGGGACCGAGGTGCGCAGTTCCAACTTCGCCATTCCCGGTCCACTCGTCATCCGTCTGCGCTACATGGTCAAGGTTCCGTACCATCGCCGCACCGCGTTGTCGCGACGTGCGGTGTTCGCCCGCGACGACCACCGCTGTCAATACTGCGGTGGGGTGGCCGACTCGATCGACCATGTCATGCCGCGTTCCCGCGGTGGGATGCACGTGTGGGAGAACGTCACGGCGGCGTGTCGGCCGTGCAACCTGCGCAAGCGTGACCGCACACCTGAGGAAGCCGGCATGCGCCTCGCCTCCCAGCCGCTCGCTCCGCGTGAGCTCGCGTGGATCACGGTGTCGGTGGGCAGGGTTCCCGACGCCTGGAAGCAATACCTTGCCGAAGCCTCTTAGCCACAACTGGCGATTCCACGAAGTCGCGCGCAGCGCCGAGGAGCACCACCACGCCGACCTGCCCGCCGAACGGGGGGTGTGGGACGTCGACGTGACGAGACCGGCCCTCGTCCTCGGGTCGCGACAGACGACGGCGGCGGTCGACCTCGAGGAGTGCGCACGGCGGGGTATAGAGGTGTGCACGCGTCGAAGTGGCGGCGGACTCATGTTGCTCGTGCCTGGCGAACACGTGTGGGTCGACGTCGTCATCCCCACGGGCGACCCGTTGTGGACGAACGACGTCCAGACGTCGATGGGGTGGTTGGGCGAGCTGTGGCAACGGGTGCTGGCCGAGTTCGGCATCATCGACACCGCGGTCGCGACCGGCTCGCTCGTCGCCGACGACCTCGGTGAGCTCGTCTGCTTCGCCGGTCAGGGACCGGGCGAGGTGGTGGCGCGGTCGACCGATGGTCAGGTCGCCAAGTACGTCGGCATCAGCCAGCGGCGAACCAAGCACCTCGCCCGATTCCAGTGCACCGCATACTGCACCTGGGATGCGGGGCTCCTTGCCGCGGTCCTTCGGGATGACGTGGATGTCTCCCGACTCGAGCACATGGTCGGGGTCGTTCCCGTGGCGCCGCGCATCCTTGCGTCGCGTCTGTTCGAACTCATCAGCGACCTCGACTGATCCCCGGGGCCGTCTGGCCCAGCCGCGCTCGACCCGTCAGCGCCAGCCCACACCCCGTTTCTGGTGGCCCTCGTCCGTCATTGAGTGGTGGGGAGAAATGGGGAAAGAATGCTTGTAAGTGGGGAAAAGTGGGGATAGTGTAGGCACCGTTGAACCCGGGTGCGGAGCCCGATCAACGGCAGCAAGTACGGGGAATGCAAGCCCCACAAGGGTTTGCACAGGGCAGCGGAGGCAATGTGTTCGTAGGGGTGCATGAGCGGCAACTCGACCCAAAGGGTCGCATGGCGTTGCCCGCCGCCTTCCGTCCTCGCCTGGAGCCCCGGTGCTACCTCTCGATCGGTCGCGACAAGTGCATCGACATCCTGACCGCCGAAGCGTTCGAGGAAGTGGCTCGCGACACCGTCACCAAGGTTCGCTCGGGGGAGCTCGACCGAAACCAGCAGCGCGCACTCGCGAGCAACACCTTCGAGGTCACGGTTGACGCCCAAGGTCGTATCAACATCGACGAAAAGTTGCGCGAGTACGCGGGTCTGACCGTCGGGTCGCGCGTTGTCGTCAGCGGATCGTTCGATCGCGCTGAAATCTGGGAGCCCACGCGTCATCAGCGCATCAGCGACACCGGAATCTCACAAATCGCCGGAACGGGCGAGTAGGTCGAAGGGGGTATCGCCACCACGAAACGACCGTGACCGTCACGCTCGACGCGTCGCGCTTCTGCAGTCTCTCAGCCAGCAAGGTGGACAGCCCCAACTCCGCCCGCTTCCATCTCGCCGATCCGGGGAGACATCCCGGCGGCAATCGCTGGCTGAGGGGCTGCAGAAGTTCGACAACCGAGGTGACACGAACGGATTCCGTGCAGCGACGCAGACCATGACACCGACCACCGACTTCACCACCGGATACGGCCACGAGCCCGTCATGTTGCGCGAGATCGTCGACGTGTTCGCAAGCGTCCCCGCGGGTTGCGTCGTCGACGCCACGCTCGGTGGAAGCGGCCATGCAGTCGCCATCCTGCGCGCACATCGCCACCTGCGCGTGCTCGGCATCGACCAGGACCAGCGCGCCATCGATCATGCCAATGCGTTGCGCGCCGACGACGTCGACCTCGCCGCGCGATTCAGCGTGCGCAAGGCACGATTCGACGCCCTCGCGACGGAGATCGAGCACGCCGGCATCGAGGAGATTTCGGGAGCGTTGTTCGACCTCGGCGTGTCGTCCCCGCAGTTCGACCTCGCCGAGCGCGGATTTTCCTATCGCAACGACGGACCGCTCGACATGCGCATGGACGCCGAACAGGCCCTCAGCGCACACGACGTCGTGAACGGCTACGACGTGGATCGCCTCACCGACGTGATTCGCACAAACTCCGACGAGCGTTTCGCTCATCGCATCGCCAAGGCGATCGTCGCGGCCCGACCGATTGCCACGACCGCTCAACTCGCCACCGTCGTCGCCGATGCCATCCCGGCCCCCGCGCGTCGCACCGGGGGACACCCGGCCAAGCGAACTTTCCAGGCACTGCGCATCGAGGTGAACGCCGAGCTCGAGGTGTTGCCGACCGCGCTCGGTGCGGCGCTCGACGCGACGGCCGTCGGTGGACGCGTCGCGGTGCTCAGCTACCACTCGGGAGAGGACCGCATCGTCAAGCACGTGATGCGCGACGCACAGCGTGCCGAGGGCGACGTCGTCGCCTCGCCGTACGTGCACCCGGAATCGGTACGCAGTTCGTACCGCAAGGTTCGCGTGGCGGAGCGTCCGTCGCGCGAGGAAATGGATCGAAACCCACGGGCGTCCTCGGCGCGCCTGCGGGTGATCGAGAAGGTGGGTTGCTGAGATGGCGTTAGCGGTTGACCAGCCAGGAGTGCAGTGGCGTGAGCCACGCAGAGGTCAGTCTGCACCCCCTGAACGCCATCTCGAACTCATCGCTGGAGCAACCAAGCGTCGACTGTCGTACTTCGCCGCGATTGTCGTCGCGCTGTTCGTCACGGTGTCGTCAGTGATCGGCTTCCAGGCCTACATCGCACAACAGCAGTTGACGATCGACCGGATCTCGGGGGAGTTGCGCCTCGCTCGCGCCTACAGCGACCAACTGCGTCAGCAGCGCATGGAGCTCCTCGCACCGGACTTCCTCCGCGAGCAGGCCCGCTCACTCGGAATGGCGCCAGGACTTGGTTCGCGTTTCGTCGAAGTTCCCGAGGACGCCGTCGCCGCCGTCGCGGCTGCGATCGGCAAGATGGACCCCGCAATCGCCGATCCCGCGGCTCCACAGGTCGATCCCGATGCCCAGGCAGGTGGCTGAGCGATGAGCACCGTCGTTGGCCCTCGTCGTGGTCGCCACCAGGCGCCGACGGCCGGTGAGATCCTGCGCGACCGTGCGCGCCGCGCGACCGAGTCGATGACGACGAACCTCCAAGGTGGAAACATTCGGTACCGGCTGTTCATGATGTTCTTTGTCGTGATGGCACTCCTCGGAGTGTTGTTCGTTCGCGTCGCGTGGCTGCAGACGATCGGCTCGAGTGGCTACCGCGAGGCATCGATCGCCCAACGCACGCGCATCAGCGTGATCGACGCCGAACGTGGTTCGATCCTCGACCGTCATGGCAACGAACTCGCGCTTCCGGTGCCGACGAAGGAGTTGTACGCAGACCCGACCTTCGTCGCCGATCCCGTCGGAGTCGCCCGCGCGCTCGCCGGCGTGTTGAACCTGACTCCGGAACAAGAAGTCACGCTGGCAGCGCAGCTGCAGGACAAGACCGACCAGTACGTGCCGCTTCAGATCCACGCGAACCTCGAGACTTCGGACGCGGTCATGGCGCTCGGTCTTGCCGGGGTGTACTCGAAGCCGAACACGTCGCGCGCACTGACGAGTGACTACCTGCGCGCCGTCGTCGGACGCACCGACCCCGACCAGAAGGGGACCGCTGGTCTCGAGTTGCAGTACGACGAGTTGCTCGCCGGGGTTCCCGGTCGAAGCATCCGCGAGGTGACGAGTTCGAACAAGTCGATCGCCAACACCGACACCAACAGCATTCCGGCGATCGCGGGAAGCAACCTCATCACGACGCTCGACCGCAACATCCAGTTCCAGGTCGACGGACTGCTCGCACAACAGATCGAGCGCTTGAGCGCACTCAGCGGGACGGCGATCGTGATGGAGACCGCCACCGGTGACATCCTCGCGATGTCGACGATCAAGCGCAATGAGGACGGCACCTACTCTGCAGACTCCGGCAACTTCGCCGCCGTCGAGGCCTACGAGCCAGGCTCGGTGGCCAAGGTGTTCAGCATCGCTGCGGCGCTCGACCAAAAGACCGTCGAGACGACGTCGGTGTTCAAGGTGACACCGACGTTCACGTTCAACCCGGAGTCGTCGGAATGGCGCTACACGATTAAGGACGCGTATCCGCATCCCGTCGAGGACATGACCGTACGCAAGATCCTCGTCGACTCCTCCAACATCGGAACCGTGCAGATCGCCCAGACCTTCTCGACGGAGTCGCAGTTCAATTATTGGAAGGCATTCGGCTTTGGTCAGCCGACGGGTGTCGGATTCCCGGGCGAGGCGTCGGGCATCTTGACCTCGTACAAGAAGTGGCGGGGTAGCGAAAAGTACACGAAGTCCTATGGGTACGGATTTGCCGCCACGCACCTGCAACTCGTCGCCGCGGTGAACGCCGTCGCGAACAACGGTGTATACGTCTCGCCGCGACTCGTGTCGGCGAGCGTGTCGCCCGATGGCGTGCAACGGGACTTTCCGCAGGGATCGAGCCGCACCGTGCTCAGCCCCGAGACGTCCGCGACGATGCGCAGCCTGATGAGCGACGTCGTCTGTTTCGGTACCGCCAAGCTCGCACAGGTTCCCGGCATGACCGTGGCCGGCAAGACCGGCACCGCGTACAAGACCCAGGAGAGTGGTGGATATGAGACCGCACTCGGCGGCCGCGAGTATCGAGCATCCTTCGTCGGATTCCTCCCCGCATACGAGCCACGCTTCACCGTGCTCGTCTCGGTCGAAGATCCAGACCCGTCGTCGCGCGATCGCTTCGGCGGAACGGCGGCCGCACCGGTGTTCGCCAACATTGCTCATGCGCTGATCACCGAGTACGACGTGCGCCCTGCGGCCACCGACCATGGATGTCCAAAGCAGCGACCCGCCGAGTTGGGACCTGGACACTGATGGCGCCGATCCCCGCACCGAGTCGCCTGGACGTCCTTGCCGCACTCGTCGCTGGTGCTCGCGTGGTCGGTGATCCGTCGACGACGGTCACGAGCGTCACGTGCGATTCACGTTCGGTGCGCGCCGGAGGCATCTTTTGTTGCATCATCGGTGCACGTCACGACGGACATCGGTTCGCCGCCGATTCGGTCGCTCGCGGAGCCAGCGCACTCGTGGTCGAGCGCCAACTCGACGTCGACGTCCCCCAGATCGTGGTCGTCAACTCGCGCACGGCGATGGGTGTCATCGCGGCGGCGATCTTCGGTCACCCGAGCGGTTCGATGCGCGTCGTCGGCGTCACTGGAACCAACGGCAAGACGACGACGGCACACCTGACCGCAGAGATCCTGCGTCATGCCGGATGGAAGACGGACGTCTATGGAACCCTGAGTGGCGTGCGCACGACTCCCGAGTCGCCGGTGTTGCAGGAACAGTTCTCCCAATCGCTGTCGAACGGTTGTGACGCGGTCGTGATGGAGGTGAGCTCGCATGCACTCGCCCTCGACCGTGTGGTCGGCACGACGTTTGCCGTCGGGGTCTTCACCAACCTCGGTCGCGACCATCTCGACTTCCACGGCACGGAGGAGCAGTACTTCGCCGCGAAGGCCAAGTTGTTCTCGCCGGAGCTGTGCGCGCGGGGAGTGGTCAACCGTGACGACGTGCACGGCAAGCTGCTGCTCGACACTGCTCCAATCGAGATGCACTCATTCGGCTCATCCGACGTCACCGACGTTGTCGTCGACCTGGACCACCACTCATATCGTTGGCGCTCGAGCGCAGTGTCGGTGGCGATCGGCGGTCGCGTCAACGTGATGAACTCACTTGCCGCCGCCAGCGCGGCCCTCGCCCTCGGGATCGAAGAGCACGTCGTTGCCGACGGCCTCACACGTGCGCATGGTGTTCCCGGGCGGTTCCAGACGGTGGACAACGACCGTGGCATCAACGTGGTCGTCGACTACGCACACACACCCGAGGCGATCGAGCGGCTGCTCGACGGGGTGCGTGAGGTGATGCGCCCGGGTGCCCGCGTGATCGTGGTCTTCGGCTGTGGTGGTGACCGAGATCGCGACAAGCGTCCGCTGATGGGACGCAGCGCTCGCCAGGGTGCCGACGTCGTCATCGTCACCTCGGACAATCCGCGCAGCGAATCCCCGCAGGCCATCATCGACGACGTGGTGCAGGGGATCGGTGCGCACGGCGATGACGTGCACGTGGTCGTCGATCGTCGCGAGGCGATCGAGCTCGCCATCGGTCTTGCTCGGCCGGGTGACGCGGTCGTGATCGCCGGCAAGGGTCACGAGTCGACCCAGACGATCGGTGACACGGTCGTCGACTTCGACGACGTGCTCGTGGCGCGTGACCTCGTGGGGGCTCGCTCGTGATCGCGGTATTGATCGCCGGTGCGGTCGCGATGTTCGTGTCGCTCGCGGGTACGCGTTCGTTGATCGCATACTTCCGTCGTCTCGGCAAGGGCCAACCGATCCTCGGCGCAGAGGACCACGGCCCGGTGCACCAGATGGCCAAGCAGGGAACCCCGACGATGGGTGGCATTGCGATCCTCGTCTCGGGATTCATCGGTTGGACGGTGGCGCACCTGCGCGACGGACTTCCGTTCTCCGACCAGGCCGCAATCATCTGGCTGACCGTGTTCGTCCTTGGCTTCATCGGTTTCCTCGACGACTACCTGAAGGTGCGTCGCCAGCACAACCGTGGGATCTTCTGGAAGAAGAAGGGCTGGATCACCTTCGGCATCACCATCCTTCTCACGCTGCTGCTCGCCTCCACCACCGGTGTCGTCGAGACGATCTCGTTCACCCGTGCGGTGAGTCCGGGCTGGGACGTCACGGGGCCGTTCTTCGTGGTGTGGACCGCGATCATGGTGTGGAGCACGACGAATGCGGTGAACGTCACGGACGGCCTCGACGGCCTTGCCGCTGGCTCGGCGCTGTTCGGATTCCTCGCCTTCACGGTGATCGCCTACTGGGCCTTTCGTAACCCGCGGATCTACGACGTCGTGAACCCGCTCGACCTCGCCGTGTTGTCGGCGGCAATGGCAGGAGCGTGCGCCGGATTCTTGTGGTGGAACGCCGCTCCTGCGCGCATCTTCATGGGCGACGTTGGTGCGCTCGGTCTCGGTGCGGCGCTCGGCATGCTCGCCGTCACGACGAACACGCACCTCATGTTGCCGATCATCTGCGGCATCAACGTGATCGAGGCCGGCTCCGTGGCGATCCAGATGGGTGTGTTCAAGGCCTCAGGTCGCAAGAAGCGCCTGTTCAAGATGTCGCCGATCCACCACCACTTCGAATTGAGTGGCTGGCCGGAGACGACCGTGATCATCCGTTTCTGGATCATCTCGGGCATCTGCGTCGCCACGGCAGTGGCAATCTTCATCGCCGACTTCACCGAGCAGGCGCGACTGCGATGACCTCGCCCACGACGCTCGTCTGGGGTCTGGGCATTGCGGGTCGGGCGGTCGCCTCGGTGCTCGTGTCGCGTGGCGAGGGGGTCCTCGTCGGTGACGACGCGCAGTCGCGCGATCATCGCGACTTCGCCGCGTCGGTCGGCGTCGAGATCGTCGAGGCTGCGACCGACGACGACGTCGATGCCGTGATGGCGCGCGTCGATCGTCTGGCGCCCGCACCGGGAGTTCCCGAAGGCCATCGCGTCATCGCCTCGGCTCGCCGCCGTGGGGTGCCGATCGTTTCTGAACTCGAGTTGGCCTACGACATCGAAGAATCGGCGGCTACTCGTCGTCCGATGCTTGGCATCACCGGAACCGACGGCAAGACGACGACGACGCTCATGACTCAGGCGATGTTGACGAGCGCCGGTCGCGTGGCGGGGGCGGTCGGCAACACCGAGACGCCGCTGATTGCCGCACTCGACACGTCCGCAGACTGCTTCGCCGTCGAGTGCTCGAGCTTTCGACTTGCCTTCACCCACCGCTTTCGCTGCAAGGCGTCGGTCTGGCTGAACGTGGCGCCAGATCACCTCGACTGGCACACGGACTTCGACTCATACTTTGCGGCCAAGGCCAAGTTATGGGCGCACGTCAACGCTGGGGACGTGGCCGTCGCGCCCGTCGACGACCAGCGCATCTTGGACGTCGCGCACGCGAGCAACGCCCGCGTCGTCACCTTCGGTGCGGACCGTGGCGACTATCACGCCATCGACGGCGTCCTCACGAGTCCCCACGGCGTGATCATGCGTGCATCCGAGATGCGCCGCAGCCTGCCACACGACGTGACGAACGCGTTGGCCGCCGCAGCGGTGTGCGTCGAGTCGGGTCTTGCCACCCCCGCGCAGGTCGCCGAGGCGCTCGCCCGGTTCGACCATGCGGCACATCGCATCGAGTTCGTGCGCACGCTCGACGGCATCGACTGGTACAACGACTCGAAGGCGACCTCGCCGCACGCAGCTGCGGTGGCGATTCGATCCTTCGACTCGATCGTCTTGATCGCCGGAGGCAAGAACAAGGACCTCGACTTGTCCCAGATGGCCGAGCACCGTTCGCACGTGCGCGCGGTCGTTGCCACCGGCGCATCGGCTGGAGACATCGCGTCCGCGTTTTCGGGTCATTGCGAGGTGCGCACCGCGAACTCGATGCACGAGGCCATCACGCATGCACGCGACCTCGCCAGGGCTGGTGACGTCGTGCTGTTGTCCCCGGGATGCACAAGTTACGACTGGTATTCGAACTACACCGAGCGCGGCGACGACTTTCGTACGCGCGTCATGGCACTGAAGTAAGCGAAAGGAACCTCTACATGGCAACGATTACGCACACGGGAACGCAAAAGGGGAGGCGAGACAACGCCAACCTCACCCCGGCCCAGCGTCGCCGAGCGATGCTCGATCGCAAGGGCTATGCGGAGAAGCGTCGACTCGCGATCGAGGCTCCGAACAAGGTGTTCTACGGCGTGATGCTGTGCGTGACGCTGCTCATCGTGTTCGGCCTGATGATGGTGCTGTCGTCCAGTTCGATCGTGGCGATCACGAGCGGCGGAGACCCGTGGAACATGTTCAAGCGCCAGTTCATGTGGGCGACGTTCGGATTCTTCGCACTGCTCACGACCTACCGCATGCCGTATCACCAGTGGCACTCCTTCGCCAAGCCCTTCCTCGGCGTCGCATTCGTCCTCATGTTCCTGCCCTTCGTGCCTGGTGTCGGCATCACGACAAACGGTGCACGCGCATGGGCCGCGTTCGGTGCGGTGCGGTTCCAGCCATCTGAGGTGTTGAAGGTCGCCGTACTCATCTACTGCGCGAGTCTCCTTGGTCGTCGTCGCGCAGAAGTCGTCGATCCCGTGCGCACGTTCCGACCCGTGATGGTGGTCTGGGGTGCGGCAGTCGTCGCGTGTCTCGCCCAGGGAGACTTCGGCGCTGCCGTCGTGTTCACCTGCATCGTGTTCGCCACGCTGTTCATCGCCGGAACGCCGCTGCGCTGGTTGACCTTCGTGCTGTCGATCTCCTTCGTGGGGGCGATCGCGCTCATCATGTCGAGCACGCGCATGCAGAATCGCATGACCGCCTTTTTGCACCTCGAGGAGAACAAGGGGCACTACGCCTATCAGGTGTGGCAGTCGATCCTCAGCATCGCCAACGGCGGACTCACGGGCACCGGCGCCGGTCAGGGGACCGGCAAGTGGGGATACGTTCCGTTGGCACACAGCGACTTCATCTTCGCCATCGTCGCCGAGGAGTTCGGCATCTTGGGCTCGATCCTCGTGATCGGCACGTTCGTCGCACTCTGCTACTTCGGTCTGCAGGCAGCCGTGCGTTCGCGAGATGCATTCGGCGCGATCCTCGCCGGTGGCATCACGGTGTGGCTCACCGCTCAGGCGTGCATCAACATCGGTGGAGTCGTCGGCGTATTGCCAGTCACCGGACTCACGTTGCCGTTCATCTCGTACGGCGGATCGTCGTTGTTCATGGCCATGGCGGCATCGGGACTCATGCTGAACGTTGCGCGTAACATGAAGTAAGCGCATGAATGGTCACCCGCCGCCAACGTTTGCAGTCGTCACCGGCGGCGGGACCACCGGACACGTCAACCCGGCGCTCGCGATCCTCGAGCTGTTGACGGAGGCCGGTCACGACCCGCGCACCCTGCACTACGTCGGATCCGACCGCGGGGTGGAGGCGAGGCTCGTCGCGGGTGGCGCATACCCGTCGACGCTGTTGCGCGTGCGCGGTCTTCGTCGCAGCTTGACGCCGAAGGGACTACGCGACAACCTCGGGATGGTCCCGACGATGCTGCTCGCGATCCGGCGTGCGAGGAAGCTCCTGGTCGAGCTTCGCCCGAGCGTCGTGGTCTCCGTCGGCGGCTACGCGAGCATCCCGGCCTGTCGCGCCGCTCGACGTCTCGGGATACCCGTCGTCACGTGTTCCTACGATCGCACGCCAGGCCTTGCGACACGGTTGCAGGCGAACTATGCGGCTGCATGTGCAGTCGCCCACGAGAACTCGACGTTGCGACGTGCAACGCTCACGGGTGCCCCGGTGCGGGCCGCAATTCGACGCCTCGTGCGATCCGAGCGTCGTGTCGACGCACGCGCGTCCTTCGGAGTCCGCCCGGACTCCTTCGTCGTCGGTGTGATCGGAGGTTCGCTCGGCTCGGGAGTGTTGAATGCAGCGACGAGTGAGTTGGTCGGTCGGCTGCGCTCCGACGAACACGTCATTCACCTGTGCGGACAGCGATACGCAAGTGACGGTGCCGCGGGCACGCAGTCGAACTACACGCGCATTGCCTACACCGATGCGATCGGAGACGTCTATGCGGCCTGCGACCTCGTCGTGACGCGGGCGGGAGCGAGCACGATTGCCGAGGTCGCCGTCACGGGAACCCCGTGCGTCGTCGTTCCATGGTCGGGCGCAGCAGAGGACCATCAGACGCACAATGCGAGATGGTTGGGCGACGCGGGAGCGGCGATGGTCGTGCCGGAGGAGATCTTCTCCGGATCAAGACTTCGCGCAATCATCGACGAGCTCCGTGCAGATCCAGGGCGGATGGACTCGATGGCTCGACGTGCCCGCTCGCTCGGCACGGTCCACGACGGCACGTTGCTCACCCGCACGATCGAACGGGTCGCCTCGACGTCGCTCACCCCTGATCTGTCCGCACCGACCAGGGTGCACGTGGTCGGAGTCGGAGGCCCGGGCATGAGCGCGCTCGCCCGTGCGCTCGTGGAGGCCGGCCATAGCGTGAGCGGAAGCGACCTCGTGGAGTCCGAAGTCCTCGCTCAACTGCGTGAACGTGGCGTCGCCGTGCACGTCGGCCACGACCCGCACCACGTGGACGGGGTCGGTCTCGTCACCTATTCGACGGCGATTCCCGCGACGAACGTCGAACTCGTCGCCGCACGAGGGTCAGGTTCGCGCGTCGTGACCCGCGCCGCAGTGCTCGCTGCGCTCTGTGCACAACGCCGCAGCATCGGCGTCGCCGGCACGCACGGCAAGACGACGACGTCGGGCATGCTCGCCACGATCCTGCGCGCAGAAGGCGTCGACCCGGGATTCGTGATCGGAGCTGACGTGCGTTCACTCGGATCTGCCGCCCATTGGGGGACGGGTGAACTCTTCGTCGTCGAGGCCGACGAGAGCGACTCGACGCACGTCGCGTTGCCGTTGTCGGGGGTCCTCGTCACCAACCTCGACGTCGACCACCTGGATCACTTCACGACGATGGACAACCTCGAGGACAGCTTTGATGAAGTCATTCACAACACGCGCGGCGTGCGGGTGGTGTGTGGTGACGACGAGCGGCTCTCGAAGGTGGCGCAAGCCCACGACGTTGTGACCTACGGATTGAGTGACGGAGTCGACGTGCGGGGCACGAACGTGCAGTATGCACACGGTGGTTCGTCGACGACGGTGTGCGATGGACGAACTGGTCGTGCGCTCGGGGAGCTCACGCTCCAGCTGCGTGGCGAGCACAACGTGCGCAATGCACTTGGTGCGATCACGATGGCGCGTGCCCTCGGTGTCGACGTCCAGGCGAGCTGCGCGGCGTTGGCGACGTTCCGTGGTGTCGAACGCCGCTTCGACCTGCGGGGAACGAGCGGCGGGGCGACCTTCGTCGACGACTACGCACACTTGCCCGCGGAGATCGCCACCGTGTTGCAGGGTGCGCGAGACTCGTCGGACTCGTGGCGACGCGTCGTTGCGGTCTTCCAGCCGAACCGCTACAACCGGATGAACACGATGTCGCCGGAGTATCGGGACGCATTCGTCGGGGCGGATCTCGTCGTCGTGACCGAGATCTACCCGTCGGGTACCCGACCGATACCAGGGGTAACTGGCAAACTTGTCGTCGATGCGATCCGTGCTGCACATCCGAACCAGCGCGTGGAGTGGATCGAGCGTCGCGAGGACCTGGTGAAGTTCCTGTCTACCGAACTTGGTGACGGCGACCTGTGCATCTCCATGGGCTGCGGCGACGTCGAGTCGTTGCCCGACGAAGTGATCGCGGCGCGAGAGCGCCCATGACGAGCGGCGCGCGCCCGCGGCGCGCCACGAGCGTGGAGATCGCCGAGATCGTCGGCCTGCTCGGCGGGCTCGCGCGCCCGAACATGCCGCTCGCTCCGCTCACCACCTATCGAGTCGGGGGTTCTGCGGCGGTCGGCGTGCACGTCGAGTCGATGGACGACCTCGTGCGCGTCGGGGAGGCGCTCCGTCAGGTGAACGTGCCCGTCCTCGTCGTCGGTCGGGGGAGCAACGTCCTCGTGTCCGACGACGGATTCGCGGGAGTGGCGGTGGTGATGTCCAAGTTCACCGACTACGTCGACTTGCCCGAGCGATCCGAAGGGACCGAACCGATCGCACTGTTTGGTGGTGCTGTGTCGTTGCCCGTGGCGGCCCGACAAAGCGTCGCGCGGGGTCTCACCGGCTTCGAATGGGCGGTCGGTGTGCCTGGCTCGATCGGCGGGGCGGTGCGCATGAACGCCGGCGGACATGGCTCCGACATGGCCACCTCGCTTCGACTCGTGCGACTGTTCCACCTGCTCACGGGCGACGAAGTCGTCGTCGCTGCCGAGCACCTCGGACTGCGCTTTCGTGGTTCGGCTCTCGCCGACCATCACGTCGTGTTGTCGGCGACGGTCGAGTTGTCATGGACGAACGACCAGACGGCGAGCGAGGACAAGATCGCCGAGATCGTTCGTTGGCGACGTGAGCGTCAACCAGGGGGACAAAACGCCGGCTCGGTGTTCGTCAATCCCGTTCCAGGTGAGGTGTCTGCGGGTCAGTTGATCGACGAGCAGGGACTGCGAGGTCTTCGCATCGGCTCCGCCGAGGTGTCGACCAAGCATGCGAACTTCATCCAGGCCGACGACGGTGGACGGGCACTCGACGTCGTGCGGGTGATGGCACGTGTCAAGAAGCAGGTGTTGGACGCCACCGGATACGACCTTCGCAGCGAGATTCGACTCGTCGGCTTCGACGCCGATCGCGACGACGAACTCGAGGCGGTGATCGGCAGCGAGGCCGACACGTCGGTGGCCACCATTCGACTCGAGCAGGTGATGGAAAAGATCGCCCGTCACGGCGCCGCAGGGGACTCCTCGATTCCGATGACCGTGCTCGCCGGTTCGATTCCCTCCGATGGAGTCGAGGACGTCTCCGAGGACGTCCTCGACGAACTGCGCGAGGCATTCGATCGCGACGACTCCCAGTCCGTCTCGCGACCCCAGTCGCGGCCGCAGACCCAACCGACGGCTCCTCCGACGACGCCACACGACGCGGTCGTCGAGGACTTGACAAAGGACCCCTCGCGCATCGTGATCGAAGACGACGCCCTGCGCACGGCGACCGACATCGACTTTCCCGCCGACGTGCAGAGCCAAAGTGTGCACTACGCACCGACGTCCACGCGGGTCACGATCACCGACGACTCCTTCGTCGGGGCTGAGGTCGGTTCGACGACGGGCATCGTGTCCTCGACCGCCACGATCATCGACGACGCACCGTTCGGGCGTCGTGGGTTGCTTCGGCGGGTGCGTGCGTGGCTGTCGGGCATCGTCGGACGAAGCGGAAATCGACGCAAGACGATCCTCGTCGTCGGTGGTGGTGTCCTTGGGACGGCCGTCGTTGCGCTCGTCGTGCTTGCATCCCCGATCGTTGCGGTGCGCACGGTGCAAGTGGAAGGTGCGACGTACGTGGACGCCCGCCTCGTGGATGCCGTCACGCAGTCGTTGAAAGGCAACTCGGTGCTCACCGTCGACACCGCGACGGCAGAGGCCCGCCTCGAAGGCGACCCGTGGGTGCTCGACGCGCGGATCACGACCTACCTGCCGAATCGTGCGGTGATCGAGATCTCCGAGCGCATCCCCGTGGCCTGGTTCCTCGGCGTGGACAACAGGGCCCGCGTCATCGACATCGACGGTCGCGTGTTGGCAATCGTGGACGGCCGTCCGACGGAGTACCTGTGGATCGACGGAACCGGTCCGAATTCCTCGCCAGGGGCGATTGCGTCTGATTCCTATCGTGCAGCTGGTCAACTCGCCATGTCGATTCCCGAGGAGATGCGCCCGCTCGTGGAAAAGCTCGGGGTGTCGGGGCCGAACAACGTGACGATGACCCTCGTCACGGGGACGATCATCGACTTTGGCGAACCCGTCGACATGCGCAACAAACTCGTCAACGTGGTCGTGCTCCTGCGCCGGCAGGACCCAAACGGCATCGCCCTGATCGACGTCTCCTCGGGCACTCCGGTGGTCAAATCCCAGTAACGGCGTGTTGCGGGGCCGACCCGAGGCGTCAACTACTGTCTAGGTCAGCGTCGGAGCGCGGGGGACGAAGTCCTCAATGCGGTCGGCACGGAATGAAAAACTCTCACGGTGACGCTCCATGAGAGGTTGAACGAGGGAAGAAGGACGACATGAGTGGAGCTCCACAGAACTTTCTGGCGATGATCAAGGTCATCGGCGTGGGTGGCGGCGGCGTGAACGCCATCAACCGCATGATCGACACCGGGATCCGTGGAGTCGAGTTCGTGGCCGTGAACACCGATGCGCAGGCGCTGCTCATGAGCGACGCGCACTTCAAGATCGACATCGGTCGTGACCTGACTCGCGGGCTCGGTGCGGGAAGCGACCCGGAAATCGGTCGCGAGGCCGCCGAGACGTCGCGCGCGGAAATCGAGGAACTCGTCGCCGGAGCCGACATGGTGTTCATCACCGCCGGTGAGGGTGGCGGAACGGGAACCGGCGCTGCGCCGGTCATCGCTGAGATCGCCCGTGCCTCCGGTGCGCTCACCGTCGGCATCGTCACTCGACCGTTCGGCTTCGAAGGTCGACGCCGTGCACTGCAGGCCGAGAGCGGCATCAACAAGTTGAAGGACAAGGTCGACACCTTGATCGTCATCCCGAACGAGCGCCTGTTGTCGATCGCCACCGACAAGACGAGCCTGATGGATGCGTTCCGCAAGGCCGACGACATCTTGTTCCAGGGCGTGTCGGGCATCACCAACCTGATCACGACGCCAGGTCTCATCAACACCGACTTCGCCGACGTCAAGAACATCCTCCAGAACGCCGGCACCGCCCTCATGGGCACGGGTCGCGCGAGCGGCGACAACCGTGCCGTGAACGCGGCGAACGCCGCCATCAACTCGCCGTTGCTCGAGTCGTCGATCGAAGGTGCACGAGGCATCCTGCTCAACATCACCGGTCCGTCCGACATGGGTCTGTTCGAAATGAACGCCGCGGCCGAGATCGTCCATGGCACCGCTCACCAGGACGCCAACATCATCTTCGGCACCGTGATCGACGACGACCTCGATGACGAGATCCGCGTCACGGTGATCGCGGCCGGGTTCGACCGCGCCGAGCCGAACATCTCCCGTGGAAGCTCGTCGCGCTCGTCGTCTGGTTCGAGTGACACGAAGGGCTCGAGCCGGCTGAAGGAACTCTTCGGTTCGGGTGAGGATCCGTTGCGCGACGACAGCGACGGCCTCGACGTGCCCTCGTTCCTCAAGTAACGAGGGTCGAGGCGGCATGGTCGCCGTCGACGTCGCAGCTCGCGTCGCCGAAGTTCGTGCGCGCATCACGCGCGCCGGGGGAGTCGGCGTCTCGCTCATCGCGGTGACCAAGACCTTTCCAAGGTCCGCGTGGTTCGACGCGAGTGCGGCAGGGTGCGACGGCATCGGCGAGAACTACGCCCAAGAGTTGGTGGCCAAGGCCGCCGAGGGTGCGGCACCGTTGCCCGTGCATTTCATCGGTCACGTCCAGACCAACAAGGTGCGTGCGCTTGCCAACGTCGTGGACGTGTGGCAGACCGTCGACCGCGCGTCGTTGGCTGACGAAATCGCCAAGCGATGTGCGGCCAAGCGTCCGACCGTGTTCATCCAGGTCAACACGTCCGGCGAAGAGTCAAAGTCGGGGTGCACCCCGGGCGAGCTGGGCGCCCTCGTCGTGCGGTGTCGAGAGCTCGGTCTGCACCTTGACGGTTTGATGACAATCGGACCGACGAGCGGCGATCCCGTCGCGACGCGTGCCGCGTGCAGGCTCCTGCGTTCACTCGCCGACGACCACGGGCTCGCACAGCGCTCGATGGGCATGACGGGGGACCTCGAGATCGCCGTCGAGGAAGGCTCGACGATGGTGCGCGTCGGGTCCGCCATCTTCGGGCCACGCCCGAGCGCCTAGGCGGGCCCGCGACGGGTTCGTGGGCTACTCTTTTTGCGATGTCAATGTTTCGCCGCGCCATGGATTACCTGGGACTCGGTCCCGACGACGCCTACGACGACTACGACGCCTCGGTGGCGAGGGAGCGTCCGGTTCGTGCTCGACAGCCGTTGAGTGCACGTGCGCCGCGCGGAGGTGGTCGCGCACCACAGCGCCTCGACGACGACTACGAAGAGGACTACTACGAAGACGACGTGGTCGAATCCCGACCGCCGATGGTGCGCGACGATTCCGGCGTGCACGTGCGTCCGCGCGCCGGATCGTCGTCCAACGTGCGACCCGTCGCGGCTGCGCGTCGTGAACCGGTGTCGATCAAGCCGTCTCGTTACGACGACGCCAAGGAGATCGCCGATCGCGTGAAGGCCGGCACGCCGGTGCTCATGAACATCAGTGCGGCCGACGAAGTCATCGCGCGTCGACTCATCGACTTCGCGAGCGGTCTCATCTACGGCATCGAAGGTTCGATGGAGAAGGTGTCGCCGGGCGTGTTCCTGATCAAGCCTCCCGGCGTGCGCGTCACGCTCGACTGACGCGACCAACCGGAGGACACCATGATCGTCGATTTGCTCTGTAGCGCCACCTCACTCGCCGTCCTTGCGATCATCGCCCGGGTGATCCTGTCGTGGTTCCCGATCGGGCCGAACTCGCCGTTTGCGGCGATCGCCCGCGTGATCTTCCAAGTCACCGAGACGATGCTCGGACCGGTGCGCCGAGCGTTGCCACTTGTCGGGCCGTTGGATCTCTCGCCGATCGTGGTGATTCTGTTCCTGCAGATCGTCGTGCAGGGGCTCATCCTCAACTGCTAGACGCCGACGAAATCGTCGATCCCATACACTGACGCATCGTGTCGTATCCCAACGTCGAGCCCCAGCCCCAGTTCCCGCAACTGGAGACCGAGGTCCTGGCGTTCTGGGAAGCAGATTCCACGTTCGTCGCTTCGATCGAGCAGCGAGAGCGCGGAGCCAACGGCGCCAATGAATACGTGTTCTATGACGGCCCACCGTTCGCCAACGGCCTACCTCACTACGGCCACCTCCTGACGGGATTCGTGAAGGACGCGGTGCCCCGATACCAGACGATGCGGGGCAAGCGCGTCGAGCGTCGTTTCGGCTGGGACTGTCACGGACTGCCCGCCGAGGCCGAGGCGGAGCGTCAGCTCGGCATCTCAGGACGCCAAGCGATCACCGACTTCGGGATCGACAAGTTCAACGACTACTGCAAGGTGTCGGTGTTGCAATACACGAGCGATTGGGAGCGCTACGTCACCCGCCAGGCGCGCTGGGTGGACTTCTCCAACGACTACAAGACCCTCGATGCGTCGTACATGGAGTCGGTGATGTGGGCGTTCAAGACGCTCTACGACAAGGGACTCATCTATCAGGGCTTTCGAGTGCTGCCGTACTCGTGGGCGCTCGAGACGCCGTTGTCCAATACCGAGACGCGCATGGACGACGCATACAAGCAGGTGCAAGATCCGGCGCTCACGGTCGGATTCGAACTCGACGACGGCGACGTCATCCTCGCGTGGACGACGACGCCGTGGACCCTGCCAAGCAACCTCGCACTCGCGGTCGCTCCCGACGTCACCTACGTGCGCGTCACGCACGACGGGCGAACCTATGTCCTCGCCAAGGACCGACTCGCCGCCTACGAACGGGAACTCGACGGCGCGGTCGTCGTCGGTGAACTTCAGGGAAGCGAGCTCGTGGGTCGCACGTATCGACCACTGTTTAACTACTTCGCCGATCACGCGAACGCGTTTCGCATCCTGTCGGGCGACTTCGTCACGACAGAGGACGGAACCGGCGTCGTGCACATGGCTCCGGGATTCGGTGAGGACGATCAGCGCGTGTGTCGCGACAACGGCATCGATCTCGTCGTGCCGGTCGACAGTCGGGGCCAATTCACGTCCGACGTTCCCGACTACGCGGGGACGCTCGTGTTCGACGCGAACCCACTCATCATTCGTGCGCTGAAGGAGCGGGGCGTCGTGTTGCGCCACGAGACCTACGACCACGCCTATCCACATTGCTGGCGCACCGGAAAGCCGCTCATCTACAAGGCGGTGAGTTCGTGGTTCGTGGACGTCACCGCGATTAAGGCGCGGATGGTCGAGCTCAACCAGTCGATCACCTGGGTCCCCGAACACCTCCGCGACGGCAGCTTCGGCAAGTGGTTGGAAAACGCCCGCGACTGGACGATCAGCCGCAACCGTTTCTGGGGTTCGCCGATCCCGGTGTGGATGAGCGACGACCCGAGCCATCCACGCATCGACGTCTACGGAAGCGTCGCGGAACTCGAGCGTGACTTCGGCGCCACGGTGACAGAGCTGCATCGACCCTTCATCGACGACCTCGTGCGGCCGAATCCGGACGATCCGAGCGGCCGATCGATGATGCGCCGCGTGCCAGAGGTCCTCGACTGTTGGTTCGAAAGCGGCTCGATGCCCTTCGCCCAGGTGCACTATCCGTTCGAGAACCAGGAGTGGTTCGACAACCACTACCCGGGCGACTTCATCGTCGAATACATCGGCCAGACACGCGGGTGGTTCTACACGTTGCACGTCCTTGCCACTGCACTGTTCGACAAGCCGAGCTTTGCCACCTGCGTGAGCCACGGCATCGTTCTCGGCGCGGACGGCCAGAAGATGTCCAAGAGCCTGCGCAACTATCCCGACCCGATGGGCGTGTTCGACACACACGGCGCAGATGCGATGCGCTGGTATCTGTTGTCGTCGTCGATCCTGCGCGGTTCCGACTTCGCGGTCACCGAGGATGGCATCCGCGACACCGTGCGCCAGGTGATGCTGCCGATCTGGAACTCGTGGTACTTCCTCACGCTGTACGCGAACGCCTCCGGCACGTCGGGCAGGGTGCGCACCAACTCGACGAACGTCCTCGATCGCTACATCTTTGCGAAGTTGAACCGCACGGTGGCGCGCGTGACGTCGTCGATGGACGCCTACGACCTGTTCGAGGCGTGTCACGAGGTGCGCGAGTTCCTCGACGCACTCACCAACTGGTACATCCGCCGCAGTCGCGATCGCTTCTGGGCAGGGGACCAGGACGCGATCGACACCTTGCACACCGTGCTGCACGTGCTGTGCCGCATCTCGGCGCCACTGTTGCCACTCGTCACCGAGAGCGTCTTTCGCGGATTGACGGGTGAGCGCAGCGTGCACCTCACCGACTGGCCGAAGCCCGACGAGGTTCCCGCCGACGAGGCACTCGTGACGACGATGGATCGCGTGCGTGACGTCTGTTCGACGACGTTGTCCCTGCGCAAGTCGAAGTCTCGTCGTGTGCGCCTGCCACTCGCAGCAATCACCGTTGCCACGCCCGGCGCCTCGGCGCTCAAGGAGTTCGCCTCGATCATCACCGAGGAGGTCAACGCCCGCGCGGTGACCTTCACTTCCGACGTGGCTGGCGTGGCCCGCGAAGAATTGCAGCTCATCCCGGCTGCCCTCGGTCCGCGACTTGGTCCGAACACCCAGAAGGTGATCGGTGCGGTGAAGCGTGGTGAATGGTCGAAGACCCCAGGTGGCGTCCAGGCCGGCGGGGTGGAGCTCGAACCCCATGAATTTGTCCTCAAGTTGGTGGCTGACACTGGTGGAAATCCGGATGCGGCGTCGAGTGCGCTCGGGGATGGGGATGGCGTGGTGATCGTGGATCTCACGCTCACCGACGACATCGTGGCCGAGGGCACCGCGCGCGACATCGTGCGTGCGGTGCAGCAAGCGCGCCGGGATGCGGGTTTTGACGTGTCCGATCGCATTTCGTTGACCTTGGGTCTGGACGAGTCCACGTCTGCGCGCGTGGCGAACTACCTGGACTACGTCGCCGCGGAGACCTTGGCCACCACGGTGACGGTCGATCCGACGGCGACGCGCGATGTGACGATCGAAGACGTGACCATCGGGGTGGCGGTCGAGCGACTACCCTAAGGCGCCAAGCGAGGAGACCCATCATGCCGACACCAGCAGCAAAGAAGAAGGCTGAACTGGCCAAGAAGGCCGCCGCCAAGAAGAAGGCTGAGCTGGCCAAGAAGGCTGCGGCGAAAAAGAAGATGGAGTTGGCCAAGAAGGTCGCCGCGAAGAAGGCTGCGGACAAAAAGAAGGCCGAGTTGGCCAAGAAGGCTGCGGCGAAGAAGGCTGCGGACAAAAAGAAGGCCGAGTTGGCCAAGAAGGTCGCCGCGAAGAAGGCTGCGGACAAAAAGAAGGCCGAGTTGGCCAAGAAAGCGGCGGCGAAGAAGATCGAGGATGCCCGCAAGGCGGCGGCCCGAGCCAAGCTCGAGGCCAAGCGAGCCGCCGACGCTGCACGCAAGAAGGCCCAGCGCGAAAAGGAACAAGAGCGTCGTCGACTCGCGGCTGAAAAGAAGAAAGCGCAAGCCGCCCGCGCCAAGGAACTTGCGTTGATTGCCAAGGAGAAGGCCAAGGAAAAGGCACGCATTGCCGCCGAAAAGGCCGCCGCCCGCGCCGCCAAGGAGCAGGAACGCATTGCGGCCCGTGAGGCCAAGGAAGCGGCACGCAAAGCTGCCGCCGAGGCCAAGGAGGCAGCTCGTCTCGCCGCACTGCGACGCAAGCCCGAGCCACCGCCCAAGGCGACGCACGAAAAGATCGAGTTCCTGGACGGGATCTATGCGACGAATCACTTCGACCACAAGTTCCTCGCCTCGCAGCGCGACTTGTTGCACGAGATGCGCGCCATCCGCACCAACCAGGCGAATCGTCTCGAGGACGAGGCCAACGCCCTGATCGAAGACGTGGAAATGGGCGACGTGCAGTTCGACGAAGAGGGTGGCGAGGGCGACACCATGGTCGTGGAGCGCGAACGAGACCTCGTCTTGTCTGCCGAGGCGCGCCACGAGATCGAAGAGATCGACGCGGCCCTCGAGCGAATCAGAGTCGGCGAGTACGGCTATTCGATCCACAGCGGCCTGCCGATTCCGCGTGAACGTCTGAAGGCCATTCCGTGGACGCAGGAGTCCGTGCAGGAGCGGGTCGGCGGCATCGGTCGTCGATGACCGTCACGAACGACGCACCGGCAGTCGCCGGTAGTGCATCGCGAACCGCACCTGCGCTGATCGCGGCAGGTGTGCTCGTTGCCATCGATCAGGTGACCAAGTGGTGGGCGTTGTCGGCGCTCGACGAGGGTCGCACGATCGACATCGTCTGGACGTTGCGCTTCGCGCTCGCGTTCAACGAGGGCATGGCGTTTTCGCAAGGCGTCGGTCTCGGACGTCTGATCGCACTTGCCGCCGTCGTCATCGTCGTTGCGCTCGTGCGCTCGTTGAAGCGCGTGACTGATGCTCGAACTCGTGTCGCCACCACGCTCATCATCGGTGGTGCCGTCGGCAACGTCGTCGACCGGGTGTTTCGAGGTTCGCGTTGGCTCGACGGGGCCGTCGTCGACTTCATCGACCTGCAGTGGTGGCCGGTGTTCAACGTGGCCGACGTGTGCATCGTGTGCGGAGCCGTGCTCCTTGCCTGGAGCGTCGTCGTCCCGAAGCGAGGAATCGAGTATCCCCGTGCGTGAGGAAGTCCTCCCCAAGGCGCTCGCAGACCAGCGGCTCGACCGCGTCGTGTCGATCATCGCAGACGTCAGTCGCGCAGTCGCCGCCGCACTCATCGAGGGATCGGCGGTCAACGTCGACGGCGAGCTCGCCACGTCGGGCAAGGTCAAGGTTCGGGAAGGTCAGCGAATCAGCGTCGACGTGAGTCGCGTTCCACGCAAGGAGCTTCCCGCTGCCGACGCCTCGATCATCTTGGATGTCGTGCACGAAGACGCCGACGTGATTGTGATCAACAAGCAGCCGGGAATCGTCGTGCATCCAGGTGCGGGCAATCCGACCGGCACGGTCGTCAACGGCATCCTCGCCCGATTCCCCGAAGTCGCAGGCGTCGGGGATCCGATGCGACCAGGAATCGTTCATCGACTCGATGCGGGTACCTCTGGATTGATGGTGGTGGCGCGGACGCAGGTCGCCTACGACTTCCTCGTCGATGCACTCACGCGCCGTGACGTGACCCGCGTCTACAGCGCGCTCGTGTGGGGGCATCCGGAGGTCGACGAGGGCGTCATCGACGCACCGATCGGCCGCGACCATCGGGACCCGACGAAGATGGCCGTCGTCGTCGACGGCAAGGTTGCGCGGACACGTTTCGAAGTGGTCACGCGCTTCGACACCCCGCAGCCGGCATCGCTGGTCGAGTGTCGGCTGGAAACCGGTCGCACACATCAGATTCGCGTGCACCTCGAGTCGATCGGTCACCCGGTGGTCGGGGATGCCGCCTATGGCGGAGCGCGAAGCTCGTTGTCGGCTCCGCGGCCGATGCTGCACGCGCGGCGGTTGTCGTTTGCTCATCCGACCACGCACGACACCGTCGACATCGTCGCCGACATGCCACGTGACATGGCCGAGGTCGTCGGTCGTTGCGGACGGACGAACGTCTAGTGGTGTAGCTCGGGCCAGGGTGCCGAACCCTGGGCCGCTTCGGCGATCTTGGCGAGCGTGTAGTCCGCGAGGTGCGCGCGCATGTGCTCGCCGGCGACGTTCCAGATTGCAAGCAACACGCAGTGTCCCTCGTGGTCGCAGGCGCCGTCTTGGTGTGGCTGTCCGAAGTCGCCGAGGGTGATCGGGCCGTCGGCGGCCGCGATGATGTCGGAGAGGCGGATCTCTTCGGGGCTCTTGGCGAGCACGTAACCACCGCCGACGCCGCGCTTGGACTTCACGAGTCCTGCGCCTTTCAACACGAGGAGGATCTGCTCGAGGTAGGGCTGGGGAAGTCCGGTTCGTGCGGCGATGTCGCGCACGGAGGTCGGACCCGTGTCGTCTTTGTGCAAGGCAAGTGACAGCAGCGCGCGACACGCATAGTCGCCCCTCGTCGAAACTCGCACGTAGGTAGTGTAGGTCGCACCCTCATGACGACCGAAGCGCCCTCGATGCGCATCCCGCAGTACTCAGGCGCGTGCACCGCGAACCTCGTCCCGACTCTGCTGGGGCCAACGGGTGTGTCGCAGGTGCCCGAATGGATGCCAGCGGCCGTGAGCGGCGCGAAGCGCATCGTCGTGCTCGTCGTCGACGGACTCGGCTGGCACCAACTCGCTGCGCGAAGCGCGATCGCCCCGACGCTTGCGTCGATGTCGGGCTCATCGATCACGACTGTCGCCCCGACGACGACGGTGACTGCGCTCACCTCGATTGCGACCGGACTCGCACCAGGAGAGCACGGAATGATGGGCTATCGGATGGACCTCGGGCGACGAGTGGTGCAGATGTTGCGCTGGGCAGACGAACGGGGAGACGTGCGTAGGGAGTTTCCGCCGGAAGTCCTCCAGCCGACGCCGCCGTTCATGGGCGCTCGCGTCCCGGTCGCGAGCCGTGCGGAACTCGAAGGCACCGCATTCACCGACGCCCACCTGCGTGGGACAAAGGCGGTCGGCTGGAAGTCGTCCTCGTCGATACCCGTGATCGTCGAGCGCGAACTTCGCCTCGGTGCGTCCTTCGTCTATGCGTATTACGACGGCGTGGACAAGATCGCACACGCCTGTGGCTTCGGGGAGTTCTACGACGCCGAACTGCGTCAGGCCGATCGGCTGGTCGGAGACCTTCTCGGGGTGCTCGACGACGACACCGTGTTGCTCGTCACCGCCGACCACGGGCAGGTGAGCGTCGGAGACGACCTCGCGCCGCCTCATGGCGACGTGTTGCGCCACGTCGCCTACCAGTCGGGGGAGAGTCGATTCCGCTGGTTGCATGCGCGTGGCGGTCGAGAGAACGACCTCGCCGATGCGGCGCGTGCTCATCACGGCGACTGTGCATTCGTCCTCACTCGCGACGAGGTGATCGCGGCGGGTGTGTTTGGGCCTCGTGTGACCGACGCCGCGCGTCGTCGCCTCGGCGACGTGGCGCTCATTCCCTTTGGGGCACACAGTTTCGAAGACCCGGAGGAAAACGGACCGCACGCACTCGTGTGTCGTCACGGAGCGCTCACCGACGACGAAATCGACGTGCCGCTGTTGGCATCGCGGGGGCGAAAGTGACACAGTGGTAGCCATGTCAGAGACCCCCAACTCGACGCCGACACCCCAAAACCATCTCGACGGCGCACAAGTCGTGGAGCCGACCGAGGAGGTGTTGACCGAATCCGTCACGGCCCCGGCCAAGGTGATGCGGATTGGTTCGATGATCAAGCAGTTGCTCGACGAGGTCCACTCAATGAACCTCGACGCGCCGAGCAGGGAGCGGCTCGCGGAGATCTACGAGCGTTCGATCATCGAATTGGGCGAAGCGTTGTCGCCCGACCTTGCCGAGGAACTGCGCATGCTCGCGTTGCCGTTCAGGGACGGCACGATTCCGTCGGACAGCGAACTGCGCGTTGCCAAGGCCCAATTGGTCGGGTGGCTCGAGGGATTGTTCCACGGCATCCAGGCGACGTTGTTCGCCCAACAGATGGCCGCCCGTCAGCAGCTCGACCAGATTCGTCAGCTTCCGGGTTCGCAAGGAGCGCCGAACGGCGCCCCCGAGCGCCCGGGCAACTACCTCTAGGTTTCACGCCGCCGTCCACGTCGACGGTCCGCTTCCTCGCGCAGACCCCACTGCTACTGTCGTTCCACTACAGACCACGACAAGGAGGCCCTCGGTGGGGGATTCATTCACCCACTTACACGTCCACACGGAGTTTTCGATGTTGGACGGGGCCTCGCGTCTCAGTGAACTGGTGGCCAAGGCGAAGGCCGACGGCCAGCCAGCGCTCGGCATCACGGACCACGGCAACATGTACGGGGTCATCGACTTCTACAAGGAGTGCACCGAGCAGGGCATCAAGCCGATCATCGGCACCGAGGCCTACATGGCCCACGAGCACCGCAGCGAGCGTCCGTCGCGGCGCGGTCGAATCGACGACACCGGTGGCGAGACCGACACGGGCGGCAAGGTGTACTACCACCTCACGCTGCTCGCCGAGAACAACGTCGGTTATCGCAACCTGATCAACCTGTCGAGTCGCGCTTTCCTCGAGGGCTACTACTACCAACCACGCGTCGATTGGGAATTGCTCCAGACCTACAGCGAGGGCTTGATCGCCACGAGCGGCTGTCTCGGCGGACACGTCCTGCAGCGACTCATGCGGGGTGACACCAAGGGAGCCCATGAGTGCGCGGGTCGGTTGCAGGAGATCTTCGGTCGCGACAACTTCTTCATCGAGCTCCAGGACCACGGTCTGGCGGACCAGATCCGGACCAATCCGATGTTGATCGAGTTGGCCAAGTCGATCGACGCTCCGTTGCTCGCGACCAACGACACGCACTACACCCACCGTCACGACCACGAAAGCCACGACGCGCTGTTGTGCGTGCAAACGGGCTGCACGATCGCCGATCCCAACCGGTTCAAGTTCGAGGGCACGGAGCACTACTTGAAGACCTCGCACGAGATGCGCCAGTTGTTCCGCGAGGTTCCAGATGCGTGCAACAACACGCTGTGGATCGCCGAGCGGGCCGACGTGAAGATCGAATTCGGCAAGTACGTGTTGCCGGACTTCCCACTGCCGAAGGGGTTCGCCACCGACCGCGACTACCTCGCGCATCTCACCCTCGAAGGGGCAAAGAAGCGCTGGGGCGACAAGCTGCCAAAGGAGGTCGCCGACCGACTGACGTATGAGTTGAAGGTGATCGGCGACATGGGCTTTTCGTCGTACTTCCTCATCGTCTGGGACCTCATTCGATATGCGCGCGAGCACGGGATCCGTGTCGGTCCTGGTCGAGGATCGGCGGCGGGATGTGCCGTCGCCTACTGCCTGAGCATCACCAACTTGGATCCAATCAAGTACGACCTGCTGTTCGAGCGCTTCTTGAACCCGAGTCGCATCAGCATGCCCGACATCGACATGGACTTCGACTCGCGTTATCGCGACCAGATGATCCGGTATGCAGCCGACAAGTACGGCCGCGATCGCGTCGCCCAGATCATCACCTTCGGCACGATCAAGGCGCGCAACGCGGTTCGCGACGCCGCACGTGTGCTCGGCTATCCGTACGCGCTCGGCGACAAGATCGCCAAGGCGATGCCACCGGTGGTGATGGGCCGCGACACGCCGATCAAGTACTGCTTCGAACAGGACGCAAAACACATGGCCGGCTACCAGGCGGCCCAGGACCTGCGCACGCTGTGCGACACCGACCCGGACGTCAAGCGCGTCGTCGACGTGGCGCGCGGCCTCGAAGGGCTGAAGCGTTCGGTTGGCATCCATGCGGCAGCCGTCGTGATCACCAAGGAGCCGCTCACCGAATACCTGCCGATCCAACGCAAACCCGAGCAGGGCCAGGACCCTGCCGAAGCGCCGGTCGTCACCCAATACGAAATGCACGGCGTGGAGGAGTTGGGTCTGTTGAAGATGGACATCCTCGGCCTGCGCAACCTGGACGTCATCTCGGATGCCCAGGCGATGATTCGCGAGCGACGCGATCCCGACTTCGACATCGACACCATCTCGATGGATGACGCGACGACCTATGAACTGCTCTCTCAGGGCGACACGATCGGGGTGTTCCAGCTCGAGTCCTCGCCGATGCGGGCGTTGCTGCGGTCGCTCATTCCGCGACGCTTCGAGGATCTCTCGGCGGTGCTCGCGCTCTATCGGCCGGGCCCGATGGGTGCGAACATGCACAACGACTTCGCCGACTACAAGAACTCCCGCAAGAAGATCCAATACTTCCATCCGGACGCCGCCGACGTCCTCGGCGACACGTTCGGACTCATGATCTACCAAGAGAGCGTGATGCGCGTGGCTCAGAAGTTCGCCGGCTACACCCTCGCCGAAGCGGACAACTTGCGCAAGGCCTGTGGCAAGAAGATTCGCGAGGTCATGGAAAAGGAGCGCGACAAGTTCGAAGCCGGATGCGTCACCGCCGGGTACGGAGACGAGCTCGGCAAGGAACTGTTCGACGTGATCGTGAAGTTCGCCGACTACGCGTTCGCCAAGAGCCATGCATACGGCTACGGATTGATCTCATACCAGACGGCGTACCTGAAGGCGCACTATCCGGTCGAATACCTCGCGTGTCTGCTCACAAGCGTGAAGGCGAACTATGAAAAGGCAGCGGTCTATCTCGCCGATGCGCGTTCGTCGAAGATCGCCGTGCTCACGCCCGACATCAACAAGTCGGGCGTCGACTTCGAGCCGATCGACAACGCGGGAACCCGCACGATCTCGTTCGGCTTGTCCGCGATTCGCAACGTCGGCGAAGCCCTCGTCGATCAGATCGTCGAGCACCGTCGGGAGCACGGCGAGTTCACCTCGTTCTATGACTTCGTCGAGCGGGTGCCGGAACAGGTGCTCAACAAGCGCACGATCGAGTCGCTGATCAAGGCTGGTGCGTTCGACTCGCTCGGACATCCACGCAAGGGCCTGTTGCTCGTCTACGAGCAGATCATCGACGCCACGGTCGCGCGTCGTCGTGAACGCGACCAGGGCGTGATGAGTCTCTTCGGCGACCTTGGGGACGGTGAAGAGGTGTTTTCCGAGAAGCGCGAGATCCCTGCCTTGCAGTTCGACAAGGCGGAACAACTCAAGTTCGAAAAGGAGATGCTCGGGCTGTACGTGTCGGACCATCCGTTGATGGGCATCGAGGGTGCGCTTCGTCGGCGGGTGGACTCGTCCATCGCAGAAGCGGTCGAGCGCGAGGACAATTCGTTCTTCACGATTGGTGGCATCATCAGCACGCTGAATCGCAAGTACACGCGAAAAGGCGACTTGATGGCGACGTTCATGCTCGAGGACTTGCAGGGCGCCGTCGAGGTCGCCGTGTTTCCGAAGACCTTTCAGCGCTACGGGCACCAACTCGCCGACGACGTGATCGTGACGGTGAAGGGTCGTCTCAACAAGCAGGACGAAACTCGGGTGTCGTTCATGGCCACCGACATCGCCGTTCAGGAGGGTCTGCGGGCGAGTGGGGACTCCCTGCACATCAAAGTTTCGGCCCAAGCGCTGACGCCAGAGCTGATCGAGGACTTGAAGGGCGTGTTGCACCAGCACCCCGGAGACTCACCGGTGTTCTTGCACCTCGGTGGCGACAAGGTGATGCAACTCGACTCCAAGTTCACGGTCGACTTGGACCGCGTGATCGGCCAGATTCGGGTGATGTTCGGCGAGGCTGCCTACATCGAATAGCCCGACGTGTGGTATCTGCCCGTCTGAAATCGGGATTTTGCTGGCAGACTGGAGTCCTATGACCGTGGTGGTTGAGACTCGCGACTGCGCATCGCTCACCGACACCGACCTCGACGAATTGGCCAACATGGGTGGCGCATTCGACATCGGCGCCGTGTCCAAGGCCAAGGAAGACTGGGTCCTGTTCACGAGCGCACGCGTCTCGGGCAAGTTGAACGGTTTCACCTTCTCCACCCTCGAGCGCATCGGTGGCACGCCGTGCGTGCTCCTCGGCATGATGAGCGTGAAGCGCACCGCCAAGCGCGATGCGGTCTTAAAGGGTCTCATGACCGAGGCCTACCACCGCGCATTGATGGCATTCCCTGACGAAGACGTCGTTGTCGGTTCGCGCTTTGCCACCGCGGACGCTCTCGAGGCGTTCAAGTCACTGACCGACATGATCCCGCGACCTGGCCACCGTGCAGTGGGCGAGGAGCGTGCATGGGGCAAGCGTCTCGCGCGGCGGTTCGGGGTCGAGCGTTACTACGACGACCAGTCGTTCGTGGTCAAGTCTCACGGACATTCTGGATTTCTGGATCACGAGTCACTGAAGCCGGGCAAGGTCTCCGCCGACATCGCCGCCCAGTTCAAGGCCGTCAACGTCGCCAAGGGCGGCGCGCTCATCGTGCACGGCTGGACGATGGCGGAGTCGCTCGCCAAGCTCGGCAAGCTCGTCAAGAAATAGAACGAGGCACTCGGTGGACTTCGCCGAGCTCGTGCGCACGCGCACGATGACGAGGGCATTCGATCCGACGCCCATCGATCGCGAACTGCTCGAGTCGCTCGTCGATGCTGCGACTCGTTCGCCATCTGCCGGTAAGGCCCAAGGATTCGACCTCGTGGTGTTCGAGGGGAGCGATACCACGCGCTTCTGGGACGTCACGTTGCCGTCGTCGGAACGTGCGAACTTTGCGTGGCCCAGGTTGCTCGACGCACCGGTGATTGCCCTCGTGTGTGCCGATCCACACGCTTATCTCGCGCGCTACAGCGAACCGGACAAGGCACGCACCGGTCTCGGCGACTCGACGAACTCGTGGCCCGCACCGTATTGGACGATCGACGCCTCGTTCGCGACGATGACGTTGTTGTATGCCGCCCATGATGCGGGTCTCGGCGCACTGTTCTTTGCAGTTGCCCGTGGGGCCGACGAGATTCGTCGCACGTGCAACATTCCCGACCACGTCGAGATGCTCGGTGCGCTCGCCCTCGGGTGGCCGCACGCTCAGTCCGGTGTGCGCAAGGGGCGAAGTGCGCCGCGAGCGCGCCGCGCCGCGTCGTCCGTTCTGCGTTTCAACTCGTGGTGAACGAGGCGAGTCTGGCCCGAAGTTCGTCGGGTGTCGTCGCTGGCAATTGGCAGGCGTAGTCGCGACACACGTATGCCGCGGGCTCGGTTCGTCCGGCCCACAGCGGTGAGTCGAATGGTGTGCCCCAAGCAATCGTGCGCAGCGGGTCGAAGGTGCCGCGGAGGACGTCGACGAGGTCTGGTCGGTCCCCGACGACGACGACCTCGCAGGAACCCTTCGCCAGTCGGTGCATCGCTGCATAGAAGTTGCCGAAACCGCTCGGTGCGCTCGGTGCGACGCGTCCCAGGAGTCGGGCGATGTCGTGCGCGCGTGCGATGAGCGTCGAATCCCCGGTGAGTGTTCCGAGTCGAACGAACGCCGCCATCGTGGTCGAGTTGGCCGACGGCGTCGCGTTGTCCATCAGGTCCTTTTGGCGGGTGACGAGTCGCTCGGCATGATCGGCGGTCGTGAACACGCCCCCGAAACGATCGTCCCAGTAGTGGTCGACGAGATCTGCAGCTGCAGCTCGTGCGACGTCGAGATGACGCGGGTCCCCGGTGGCTTCATACAGCGCGCCGAAGGCATCGACGACGTGTGCGAGGTCGTGGGCGAGTGCAACGTGGCGTGCGCGTGGCGAACCCTCGGCATGCCAGCTGCGATGCCAGGAGCCGTCGATGTCGCGCAGGTTGGCGACGAGGAAGTCGCCCAATCGGACTGCCGCGGTGAGGAGATTGTCGTCACCGAGGGCGAAGCCGGCTTCGGCGAGTGTGGTGAGCATCATCGCGTTCCATTCGGTGATCACCTTGTCGTCGAGACCGGGTTGTGGTCGCGTGTTGCGGTGGGCAAGGAGGGCGACACGGGCCTGTTCGATCTCCGGCGGGCGCGCGAGACGTCCCCTCGCGTGCAGTCGATTCGGTATCGAGCGACCTTCGAAGTTGCCGGTCTCGGTGATTCCGTACCAGGCGCATGTGGCGCTGCCGAGTTCGTCCCCGAGGATCGCGACGGCTTCGCGGGGGGTGAAGGTGTAGAAGATTCCTTCGTGGCTGTGCCCGGATTCGTCGAGGGAATCCGCGTCGCGGGCGCTGTAGAGACCGCCGTCGGGGTGTCGCAGGTCGTCCAACACGTAGGCGCACACGTCGCGTGCAACGTCGACGAAGCGTCGTTCGCCGAGGGCAAGACCTGCCCGCAGGTAGATGCGCGCGAGGAGCGCCTGGTCGTAGAGCATCTTTTCGAAGTGCGGTACGAGCCACTGCGCATCGACGCTGTAGCGGGCAAAACCTCTGCCGAGATGGTCGATCATTCCGCCACTCGCCATCGCATCGAGGGAGACCTCGATCACGCGCTTCAGATCGTCCGATGGTTCGTCGAGATGGCGGCGCAGGAGGAAGTCCAGGTTCATCGTGCTCGGGAACTTCGGTGCACCGCCGAACCCGCCCCACGTCGGGTCGAACGCGCCGATGAGTGTCGTGGCGGCGCCGTCGAGGGCGGTCTCGTCGATGAGTTCGTTCGAGGGGGAGACGTGTGCGGTGCGACCGACCGCTTCCATCAAGGCGGCGACGTTGTTGTCGATGTCGGCCCGCTTGTTGATCCAGGCATCCGTGATCGCATTCATCAGTTGGATGAACGAGGGCTTCGGAAAGTAGGTGCCGCCGTAGAACGGCTCGCCGGTCGGGGTGAGGAACACGGTCATCGGCCAGCCACCACGGCCGGTCATCGCCTGCACCGCGTCCATGTAGATCGCATCGACGTCGGGTCGTTCCTCACGGTCGACTTTCACGTTGACGAAGAGTCGATTCATGATCGCCGCCGTCTCGTCGTCCTCGAAGCACTCGTGGGCCATCACGTGGCACCAGTGACACGCCGAGTAACCGACGGACAGAAGGATCGGCACGTCGCGTCGTCGCGCCTCGGCGAAGGCGTCCTCGCCCCAGGCGTACCAGTCGACGGGGTTGTCCCGATGTTGCCGCAGGTAGGGAGAAGTCTCGGCGGCGAGGCGATTCGTCACGACGTCGTGTCTAGTTGGTCGAGGCGTCGAAGGTGATGGCGAGCGCCGGGAACGGCTTCTTGGCGCCGATCGACACCTTGATGCGACACGTTCCCGGTGCGAAGGCGAGGATCGTCAGTCCTCGAACCGTGCAGGGCCCGCTGATCAGACGCACCGAACGGGCTCCCTTCGACGGGCTGCCGACGAGGTTCGAGACCTTGATCGCCGAATTCACCGTCAGCGTCGCCTCACGCGACCAGATCGCCACGATCGCCCCGTGCGTCGCGGACAGGCGAAGTTGGCCGTCGATCGTCGCTGCGACGCGGAGATGTTTGCGCATGTCGCTCGCGGTGACCTTGTAGGTCGATCCTGTCGCACCGTCGATCTTCGCGCAGTCGAGAGGAACGGTGCTGGTCGCTGTCGCGACTTGCGTGCAGCGATACCACTGCAGGTCGGACGCCGCACCGGTCGTCGTGAGAGTCAGCGTCGCTCCGACGCGCGTCGGTCCGGTGATGCTGACGGGTCCGACGAGCGGGTAGCGAGCTGCCAGCAGCGCAAACGCTCCCGCAACGTTCAACTTGCCTGCACCAAAGATCGGGTCGCGTCCAGAGGCGCCGATGTCGACGGCGCTCGTGAGGATCATGTCGCGAACCTCGGCAGGGGTGAGTTCGGGTCGGGCCGAAAACAGCAGCGCGGCCGCACCACTGACGAATGCCGCCGACATCGAGGTGCCGCTCTGGGAGTTGTAGTCGCCCTTGGCGGTCGACACGATGCGCGATCCTGGCGCCGCGATGTCGATGTAGTCGCCGCGCTGGGTGAAGTTCGGTGCTTGATCGTCGGGGTCGATCGAGGTCACCGCGATCGTGCCGTCGTAGGCGGCCGGCCACTTCGGCGTGCTGAGCGAGCCGCCGTTGCCTGCCGCCGCGACCGTGAGCGCTCCCTTGGACGTTGCGTAGTCGATCGCCTGGGTCACCGAGGCGCTCTCGAAGGCTCCACCGAGGGACAGGTTGATGACGCGCGCACCACGATCGGCGGCGAGCCTGATGCCTCGTGCGACGTCGCGTGAATCTCCCGATCCGTTCGCATCCAGCACCCTGATCGGAAGGATGCGCGCTGCTGGTGCAACTCCGGCGACGCCGACTGCGTTGTCGGTGATCGCAGCGACGATGCCGGCGACGTGCGTTCCGTGGCCTTCATTGTCGACGTCGGCGAAGTCCGCTTGTTCCGTGCCGCCCGAGATGGCGAGTCCTGGGTCGACGTTGGAGTCGAGATCGGGATGCGGACCTGATCCGCTGTCGACGATCGCGACGATGACGCCGGCACCGCGCGTCGTCGACCACACCGATGGGGCACCCGTCGCCGTCAGTCCCCACTGCTGGGGGGCGAGTGGATCGTTCGTCGCGGCGCGCGCAGTCGACGGCGCCACGGCCAGAAGAGATGCGACGATACTGATCGCAAGCAGTCGCGACAGGATGCGTGAAGTGGGCAACGCTTAGACGCCCATGGCGTGGAAGCCACCATCGACGTGGACGATCTCGCCCGTCGTCGCGGGGAACCAGTCGGAGAGCAGTGCGACGCACGACTTGGCGACTGCGCTCGAGTCGGTGACGTCCCAACCGAGCGGTGCGCGATCGCCCCACACGTCCTCGAACGTCGAGAATCCCGGAATGGACTTGGCGGCCATCGTCTTGACTGGACCTGCGGCGATCAGGTTGCAGCGGATGTTGCGCGCGCCGAGCTCCTTGGCGAGGTATCGGTTGGTTGCCTCGAGTGCGGCCTTGGCCACGCCCATCCAGTTGTATGCGGGCCACGCAACGGTGTTGTCGAAGTCGAGACCGACGAATGCACCACCGGAGGTCATGAGGGGCGAGAAGCTTTCCGCGAGCGTCTTCAGCGAATAGGCAGAGATCTCCATCGCCACCGACACGTCGGCCCAGGTCGGGGCCATGAAGTCGTCTCCCAGACAGTTGGCGGGGGCGAACCCGATCGAGTGCAAGACGCCATCGACCCGCCCGAGGTGCGTGCGGGCAGCCTCCCGGGCCGAGACCACGTGGTCGGCCACGGTCACGTCGAATTCGACGACCTCGGCTGGGTTGTCCAGTTTGCGGGCGGTGCGCTGCGTGATCGACAGACCCCGTCCTGCCCCCGTGAGCAACACCGTGGCGCCCTCGCGCTGGGCGAGTTGGGCGACCCCGAAGGCGAGCGAGGCCTCCGTGAGGACGCCGGTGACCACGATGTTCTTGCCAGCAAGGATTCCCATGCCCTTGACGGTAGTTGCCCGCATGGGTTTGTGTAAGGCTCACGGTATGCGTATCGGAATCATCGGTGGTACTGGCCCAGCGGGGAGCGGGCTCGCCCTGCGTTTGGACGTGGCGGGATATGACGTCGTCATCGGGTCACGGTCCAAGGAGCGCGCACAGGAAAAGATCACCGAGCTCGAAGCCGCATGGCCCGGTCGTGGTTTGTCCCTCGAGGCCGGCGACAACGCCGATGCGGCCAACTGCGACCTCGTCGTCGTCGCCACGCCGTGGGATTCGACTGCCACGATCGTGAGCGAACACGCCGCTGCCTTGCGCGGCAAGATCGTCGTGACGATGGCGAACGCACTCGTGAGGGTGGGCAAGGAGTTCCAACCGCTCGTGCCACCGCGCGGCAGCATCGCGGCACACGTGCAGGCGTCCATTCCGGCGAGCCGCGTCGTCGCAGCGATGCAACACCTGCCAGCCAAGGAGCTCGGCAACCTCGACCATCACGTCGACAGCGACGTGCTGATTTGTTCGGACTTTCCGGAGGCGATCGAAACGGTGAGCGACATCGTCGCCCACATCCCAGGGTGTCGGCCTCTGAACACGGGGGCGTTGTCGAATGCACTCGCACTCGAGGCGTTCACCGCGGTGTTGTTGCAGTTGAACGTGCGTTACAAGACTCGCGTCGCCCCACGCTTGACGGGCATTCCCGACATCGATCCGGTGAGTGGTCGCTCCAACGTGTGGAAGCCGTGAGACTCTACGACACCGCCCGCCAGAAAGTCGTCGACTTCACTCCTGGACCAGAGGTCCTCATGTACACGTGCGGCATCACGCCGTACGACGCGACCCACCTCGGCCACGCGTTCACGTTCATCAGCTACGACGTGTTGATGCGTCGGCTCATCGACCTGGGCCACACCGTCAAGTGCGTGCGTAACGTCACCGACGTCGACGATCCGTTGTTCGCAAAGGCGCGGGAGTTGGGTGTGCACTACCTCGACCTTGCGGCTGGCGAGGAGGCCCGCTTCGATGCCGACATGGTGGCGCTGAACGCCTTGCGCGTGTACAGCACGCCACGGGCGTCGTCGGCGATCTCCGACATTCGAGGGTTCATCGGCATGGTCATCGATCGCGGGTTCGCCTACGAGTCGGGTGGTTCGGTCTATTTCGACGTGTCGAAGTTTCCCGACTTCGGTTCGATCTCGCATTACGACGAGTCGAAGATGATCGCGTTCGCCAAAGAGCGCGGTGGAAACGTGGAGGACCCGAACAAGCGCAATCCGCTCGACTTCGTCCTCTGGCATCCATCGCTCGCCGACGAGCCGTCCTGGGACACCCTGTGGGGTCCGGGCCGTCCGGGTTGGCACATCGAGTGCTCGGCACTTGCACTGCGCGAGCTCGGAACCACGATCGACCTGCATGGTGGTGGCAGCGACCTCATCTTCCCGCACCATGAATGCGAACGCGCACAGTCGGAGGCCGCCACCGGTGTGCCGTTTGCCCGTCACTGGATGCACGTGGCGATGGTCTCCATGGATGGCCACAAGATGTCCAAGTCCCGAGGCAACCTCGTGTTCGTGGACAAGTTGCGCACCCAGCACGACCCGATGGCGATTCGTCTCGGTCTCATCGAACACCACTACCGCACGGAATGGGAGTGGGACGACCGTCTGATGGCGCGCAACGAAACTCGATTGGCCTCGTGGAAGGCCTCTGCGCACTCCACGGACGAATCCGTCCTGCGCGACGTGCGCGCGGCACTCGACGACGACTTGGACAGCCCACGGGCCGTCGCAGTTCTCGACGATGCCGCAGCACGGGGGATCGGGATCCTCGGCGCGGCCGAGCTGCTCGGGGTGCAGATGACATGAGCGCATCTGCGTACGAGGGTGCAACGCGGTTGCAGGCCCGTGCGCGAAAGATCGTGCGTCCGATCGCCAATCGTCTGTGGCGTTTCGAACTCGTCGGTTTCGACCGGCTGCCCGAGAGCGGTCCTGCAATCCTGTGTGCGAACCACATCAGCTTCCTCGACTCGGCATTCCTCATGATCCAGGTGCCGCGCAACATCTCCTTCGTCGGCAAGGCCGAATACATGGACTCCTGGAAGACGCGCTATCTGTTCCCGGCGATGGGGATGATCCCGATCGACCGCTCGGGCGGGGAGAAGTCGCAAGAGGCGCTGCAATCCGCCGAGAACGTCCTGCGTCGCGGTGAACTGTTCGGCATCTTTCCCGAAGGAACGCGAAGTCGTGACGGGATGCTCTATCGCGGCAAGACCGGAGCGGCACGACTCGCCCTCTCGGTGGGTTGTCCGATCTTTCCCGTCGGCATCACGGGAACTGCAGAGATTCAGCCACCGGATGCGTCTCTGCCCAAGCTTGGCGGCCACGTGCGAATCGAGATCGCGCGCGCAATCACGCCGGATCGTTACTCGTCGCGACTCGACGACCACATGGTGTTGCGCGAGATGACCGACGAAGTGATGTTCGAGATTCGTGCCATCACCGGCCAGGAGTACCGCAACGTCTATGCGTCCAAGGGCAATCCGTCGCCCGTCGAATCGGCAAATCAAGGGAATTCGGCCTCGGTGCAAACCTAGAATTGAGGCAATGAGCGCCGCCATCGACGTCACCTTGCCGGATGGCTCCACGCGCAGCCTGCCCGCCTCGTCGAGCGCGCTCGACCTTGCCGCCTCGATCGGCTCCAGACTCGCCAAGGCCGCGGTAGCCGCCGTCGTCGACGGGGTGGAGCGGGACATCACGAGCCCGTTGTCCGACGGTTCGCGGGTGGCCATCGTGACCGCCGACAGTGAGGCTGGTCGCCACGTGTTGCGCCACTCGACCGCTCACGTGCTTGCCCAGGCCGTCGTCGCGTTGTTCCCCGGTGCGAAGTTCACCATCGGTCCGGCGATCGAGGATGGCTTCTACTACGACTTCGAACTGCCCGGCGGCAAGACCTTCTCGGACGACGACCTGCAGACGATCGAGTCCAAGATGCGCGAGATCGTCAAGGCCGACCAACCATTCGTGCGAGCAGAGATGTCGGTGCGAGATGCACTGGACGTGTTTGCCGACCAGCCGTACAAGTGCGAGATCATCGAGCGCGTCACGTCCGGCGCAAGTGACGGCACGGATGCCGGTGAGCTTGGAGGTGGCGACGTCGTCAGCGTGTATCGCAACACCGACACCTTTGTCGACTTATGTCGAGGCCCGCACGTGCCGTCCACGGGTCGACTCGGTCACTTCGCGTTGATGAAGGTCGCCGGTGCCTACTGGCGAGGCAATGAGAAGGGTCCGATGCTGCAGCGCATCTACGGAACCGCGTGGGAGTCCAAGGCGGCACTGGAGGAGCACCTCACCCGACTCGAGGAAGCAGAAAAGCGCGACCATCGCAAGCTTGCCGTCGAGATGGACCTGCTGTCCTTCCCGGCCGAACTCGGGGGAGGTCTCGCGGTGTGGCACCCGAAGGGTGCGATCGTGCGCAAGTTGATGGAGGACTACAGCCGTCAGCGTCACCAGAACGGCGGGTATCAGTTCGTCTTCACTCCGCACCTGGCGAATGCCAACCTGTTCGAGACGTCGGGTCACCTGCACTTCTACAAAGACGGCATGTATCCGCCGATGGAGATGGACAACGGCACCTACTACCCGAAGCCGATGAACTGTCCGATGCACTGTCTCATCTATCGCGATCGCCAGCGCAGCTATCGCGAGTTGCCGCTGCGCTTGTTCGAACTCGGCACCGTGTATCGCTACGAGCGTGCCGGAACGCTGCACGGACTGCTGCGCATCCGTGGCTTCACCCAGGACGACAGTCACATCTTTTGTGCCGAGGAACAGATGGCCGACGAGATCACCTCGTTGCTCGATTTCGTGCTCTCGGTACTGCGTCAGTTCGGTTTCGAGGACTTCGAGTTCAAGCTGTCGACACGCGACCCGGACAAGTCGGTCGGCTCGGACGAGATTTGGGAGAAGGCGACTGCGGCACTCAAGGACGCGTTGCACCGCCACGGGGTGGAGTACTCGGTCAAGGAGGGCGATGCGGCGTTCTACGGACCGAAGATCGACATCGACGTGCGCGATGCCATCGGACGCAAGTGGCAGCTGAGCACCATCCAATGCGACTTCAACCTGCCAGAGCGCTTCGGCCTGGAATACATCGGTTCGGACAATGCCCGCCACCGTCCGATCATGTTGCACCGAGCACTCTTTGGATCCGTCGAACGGTTCTTCGGCGTGCTCATCGAGCACTACGGAGGGGCATTCCCGACCTGGCTCGCGCCGGTGCAGGTTCGCGTGTTGCCCGTCACGACCGCGCACGAGGACTACGCGGCGTCGATCACCGCGAAGCTGCGTGACGAAGGATTCCGCGTCGACCTGGTGGCGGCCGACGAGCAGTTGGGCAAGCGCATTCGCAGTGCCAAGCTCGAGCGACTTCCCTACGTGCTCGTCGTCGGCGACGACGACGTTGCGAACGGAACCGTCGGGGTCAATCCTCGGGGTGGTGACGTCGTGCGCGGTGTGGCGGTGGACGACTTCCTTGCGGACCTGCGACGCGAGACCGCCTCTGCGTTGCCCAAGGGCGTCGCGTCGTGACCCTCGAGCACATCTGGAACGGATGGCGCGCGCAATACGTACAGCGCGATTCGCACGCCCAGCGCACCGACGTCTCGGTGTTCACCGAGATTTTGCAGTCGGGGATGGACGACGAGCAGTGCTTCATCGTCCACCGCGGCAAGGAATGCTTCGTGATCATGAACGCGTTCCCGTACTCGACGGGCCACGTCCTCGTGTTGCCATATCGAGAGGTCAGTGACGTCGAGTTGCTCACGCCGAGCGAGCATGCCGAGTTGTTCTCGCTCGTGACTACCGCCATCGAAGTGTTGAAGGCCGAATTCAGGCCGCAGGGCATCAACGTCGGCATGAACCTCGGCGCGGTCGCGGGTGGCAGCGTCGCCCAGCACCTCCACGTGCACGTCGTGCCGCGTTGGGGTGGCGACACGAACTTCATGGTCACCGTCGCCACGACCAAGATCCTCCCCGAGGCCTTGGACGTGTCGGCGTCCCGCATTCGTGCACGCTGGTCGCAGATGGGTCCACGATGAGCGGCGACGAGATTCGCGACTCGCTTCCCGAAGACCTCGACGTCTCGGCGTTCGTCGGTCCGTACCAGTTCCCGGACAACTCTCGTCGGCGGATCCCGGCGATCATCTATGGCGTCGTTGCAGTAGTGCTCGCAGCGCTGTGGGTCACGTCGCGCAACTCGGGGTCGGGCCTCGTCAACGACGGCATGTTGTATGCCGCAGTCGGTCTCGCGGCCTTCGCCATGTTCGTCGCGACGTCGGCGTGGAAGATGAGTGTGAACGAGCGCGACGCACTCGTGCGCGCATCGCAGGCTGTCGAGTTTCCGGTCGGTCACGCCTCTGCCCAGCAGGTGTGGCGTGGACTGCGCAGCCGACCGACGTGGCGCGTGCTCTGTTACAGCGCGGAGGAGCCCCCGCTCAAGCGCGGCCTCGTGCTCGTCGATGCCGTCGATGGTCGAGTGGTGGAGTGCCTCGTGGAGTCGAACCCCGACCGTGACGAATCGGTAGGCTGAGTTCGATGTTCGACGGTCGCTTTCGCGTCCAAGTGGAAAAGGTCGTGCGCCCTGTGGGCGAGACCTTGCGCAAGACCGGTCTGTCTCCCGACCACTTGACCTTGCTCGGAATGGTTGTCGCGGTCGCCGCAGCGGTGTCCATCGGTGCGGGGGCGCTGCAGCTCGGACTGTTCCTCGTGATCTGCTCGGCGTTGCCCGATCTGCTCGACGGTGCTCTCGCCAAGGCCTCGAACTCGGCAAGTCAACGCGGCGCGTTCTTCGACTCCGTGGTCGATCGCGTGACCGATGCACTGCTCTTCGGCGGCGTGGCCTGGTTCTTCGCCACGACCAAGGACCCGAGGCTGTCGTTGATCCCGTTTTCGATCATGGGCGTGTCGATGTTGATCTCCTACGAGCGGGCCAAGGCGGAGTCGCTCGGTTTGAACGCCAAGGGCGGTCTGATGGAGCGGGCGGAGCGGATCATCGTGTTGTGCGTCGGCTTGTTGTTCGAGTCACTGATCGTGTGGATCATGGCGGCGATGCTCGTTCTGGTGTCGATGACGGCGATCCAGCGCTTCTTCAAGGTCTGGCGTCAAGCCGCCGTGGCTCCCGTCGTGGCAGAGCGTCAGGAGGTGCGCCGCAGTCGTCGAGCCTCGCGTCGCGCACGTCGCGACGACTACCGCGCACGTTTTGCCCGCCGCAAGCGACTCTCGTAGTCCCGCCGGCGCCGTGACGCAGAACCGCCCACGCGGCAACGACGCCCTCACCACCGCCGGCTATCGGCTCGCCTCACTCGCCGCCAAGTTGAGTCCGACCCCCGTCGTGTCGGGAACCGCGTTCGCGCTGTCTGGTCCACTTGCACTTGCGATGCGATCGAAGCGCCAGATGGTGGAGCGCCACCTGCGCAGGATCCTGCCGCAGGCGTCGACCTTGCAGATCCGCCAGATGACCCAGGCTGCCTTCGAGAGTTACGCGCGCTATTACCTCGAGACCTTCCGCCTGTCGCAGGTCTCGATGCGCAGGATCAACGCGGCGTTTTCCGTCGAGGGCATGGAGCACATCGAACGCAGTGCGCAGGCCGGCAAGGGGACCATCCTCGCGTTGCCGCACCTCGGCGGGTGGGAGTGGGCGGGTCGCTGGCTCGTCGGGCAGGGCTACACGCTGACCGCGGTCGTCGAACGCTTGGACAACGACGAGTTGTTCGATTGGTTCCTCGGGGTTCGTGAGGAACTCGGCTTCAACATCATCCCCTTGGACGACCGCGCCGGGGTGGCGGTGAACGAGGCGCTGCGCGCGAATCACGTGGTCGCACTGCTGTGCGACCGTGACATTCCCCGCGACGGGGTGCGCACCGGTGCCCGCGTGAGCTTCTTTGGGGAAACGACGACGGTGCCGAGTGGACCGGCGTTTTTTTCCTTGCGAACCGGCGCACCGATCGTGCCGCTCGCGACGTATTTCACGAACAGGCTCGACGGTCATCACGCCGTCGTGCGTCCCGCGATCCAGGCGACGAGAGAGGGTTCGTTGCGCGACGACGTCGCGCGCATCTCCCAGATCGTCACGAGCGAGATCGAGACGTTGATTCGACGAGCACCGGAACAATGGCACCTGTTCCAGCCAAACTGGCCGAGCGACCCCGGCTACTGATATGCAGCGAAGAGTTCGTTGATCGCTTTGGCCTGACCGCCGCTCGTCGACGACATGACCGCAATCGGTCGCACGCCGGTGGACGCCCACGCCTCAAGACGGTCGCGAACCGTGGTGGGGCCACCTGAGATGGTGCAGTCGTCCAGCCATGCGTCACTCATCGTCGCCGTCAGGGCGTCGGACAGCCCATCTTTTGGTGTCGTGGCAAGGACGCGCTCGATGGCATCCATTTCCTCTGCGTATCCGGCTGCGCGCCAGTAGTTGCGATAGTTGGGGAGCGTCACGTAGCCGGTGAGCGTCCGTCGATTGACTGTGCGCGCTGCCGCAAGATCGTCGTCGATCACGGTCGGGATCATGTTGGCAAGCACGAAGCCCTCGCGCACCGCTCCGGGAACGCGTGCGAGCTGTCCTGGGATCGCACTCAGCGAGGCATTGGCCCAGAGTGCGCCGCCTGCGATGCGAGTCGCAAGTTCCAGCATCTTGTCGCGCAGCGTGGCGAGGTAGATCGGGGGGAGTGCCCCCGAGAATCGCTCGTTTGTCCGCATCTGCTCGACGTAACGCGTGATGTCGCCGAGCGGGCTCGACGTCTCGACACCCAGTCGCTTGGTCACCGGTGCGTGGCTGACACCGATGCCGAGTGCGAATCGACCGCCGGAGATCTCGTGGATGTGTGCTGCGGTGTTGCCGAGTTCGACGGGGTGGTTGTAATAGATCGGCTGGATCGAGGTCCAGAAGGGAATCGTCGTCGTCGCGTGTGCAAGTGACGTGCACAGCGACATCGTCGCGCCAAGGCTCGGACAGGCGATACCGGAAAACCCGCGGCGTTCGATTTCGACGGCGAGATCGATCATCGCCTGGCGCTTGGTCGGCGTCGCGACGACGCTCACGGCGGGTGTGGATGGTGTCATGTGCGCGCCATTTCTCGAGTTCGTCCGCCTACCGTATATGAGGTGGACATGCTGCGCGTCGCGATGGTCAGTCCGTACAGCATCTCGATCCCCGGCGGCGTCCAGGCCCAAGTGTTGGGTCTTGCCCGCGAAATGCGACGACTGGGCCACGAGGTTCGCGTGCTCGCGCCGTGCGACGGTCCGCCGCCGGAACCCTTCGTCACCCCACTCGGCAACAGTCTCCCGGCGAGCGCAAACGGTTCGGTTGCTCCGCTGGCACCAGACCCGTCGGCCGCACTGCGCACGATCCGCGCGCTGAACGACGAAGCCTTCGACGTCATCCACCTGCACGAGCCGCTCGTTCCGGGACCGACGGTGACTGCCTTGCTCCTTCGGCTCGCACCGACGGTCGGCACGTTCCATTCGGCTGGCGAGTCGGGTGCGTATCGCGTGCTGAGCAAGACCGCACGCTGGGGCGCAGATCATCTGTCGACGCGTGTCGCGGTGTCCGAGGCGGCTCGCGAACTCGCGCACCGTTACCTCGGCGGCGACTACGAGGTCTTGTTCAACGGCATCGAGATCGATCGCTACGTACGGGCGGACGTCAAGCGAGTCGATGAGCCGACGATCTTCTTCTGCGGTCGGTACGAGCCACGCAAGGGTCTCGAGGTGTTGCTCGAATCGATGCGCCACCTCCCGCGTTCGGTTCGACTGTGGATCGCCTCCGACGGCATCGGCATCGACGACTTGCGCAACACCTACAGCGACGACGGTCGCATCTCCTGGCTCGGACGGATCACCGAGGAGGACAAGCTCGGTCGACTGGCCGCCTGCTCGGTGTTCTGTGCGCCGTCGTTGCGCGGGGAGTCGTTCGGCATCGTGTTGCTCGAGGCGATGGCGGCGGGCGCACCGCTCGTGGCAAGCGACATCGACGGCTATCGAAACGTCGCCCTGCACGATCGCAATGCCCTCCTCGTTCCGCCAGGCAACGCACTCGAGTTGGCTGGCGCGTTGCGCACGATGCTCGAGGACGACGACGTGCGGGATCGACTCGTGCAGGGTGGTCACGAGCGGGCACAGACGTTTTCCATGACGTCGCTCGCACAGCGGTACATCCAGATCTATCGCGACCTGTTGCGCGCTGAGGCACAGCGCGAACTCGTCGTGACACAGAACAAGTTGGTGTCGATGTTCCAACACCGCGTTCTTCGCAGACCACGGGCGATCGAGCGTTAGACGGCTCCCGCAAGGGGTGGGGCGTCGGGTCGTAGAATGACTCCATGAACTCCCTCCTCGTCGTCATCATCGTCGTTGCCGTCGTCGGCATCGCGGTCGTCATCGTCTACAACCAACTTGTTCGCCGGCGCATCGAGGTCGACAACGCCTGGTCGCAGATCGACGTGCAGCTGAAGCGCCGGCTGGACCTCATCCCGAACCTCGTGGAGACGGTCAAGGGCTATGCGAACCACGAAAAGGCCGCACTCGAGGCAGTCATCACCGCCCGCAGTGCCTCACTTGCCGCCGGGGCGACGCCGCACGAACAGGCCGCCGCCGACAACGCACTGAGTGGTGCATTGCGTCAACTGTTTGCCCTCTCGGAGGCCTATCCGGACTTGAAGGCGAACGCGAGTTTCGTGTCGTTGCAGGAGGAGTTGTCCAACACCGAGAGCCGAATCGCCTATGCGCGACAGTTCTACGGCGACTCGGTCGCGGCCTACAACACCGCAATCCAGAAGTTCCCGAACGTGATCGTCGCGCGGGCGTTTGGATTCGCCGAGCGTGAGTTCTTCGAGGCCGAACCTGCGGCCGCCACGCCGCCGACAGTGAACTTCGGTTCGTGATGAACGACCTCATCGCATCGAACAAGCGCCGCACCGTCGCCCTGCTGATCGGTTTCGTGGCACTCGTCGTGCTCGTCGGCGTGGCCGTCGGCGGACTCGCCGGCAACGGCACCAACGGCCTCATCGTGGCGTTCGTGTTGTCGGGGGTCTTCGCCTTCGCGTCATATTGGAAGTCCGACAAGATCGCCCTCGCGGTGAGCCGTGCGCATCCCGCCGACGAGGTGACCTACAAGCGTCTGCACAATCTCGTCGAAGGCTTGTGCATCGCGAGCGGATTGCCCAAACCCCGCGTGTACGTGATCGACGATCCCGCCCCGAACGCCTTTGCCACCGGACGCAATCCAAAGAATGCCGCGATCGCGGTGACGACCGGACTGCTCGAAAAGATGAACCGAGTCGAACTCGAGGGTGTCGTGGCCCACGAGCTGTCGCACATCAAGAACTACGACATCTTGGTGTCAACCTTGGCGGTCACCCTCGTCGGCACGATCGCGATCATCACGGACGTCGCCATTCGGATGATGTGGTGGAACGGTGGGCGAGTGCACCGCGACGGAGATCGCGGTGACCGCGGCAACCCGCTCGCACTCGTCGGCATCGTGCTCCTGGTTCTGGCGCCACTCATCGGCAAGTTGATGCAGGCAGCGGTCAGCCGTCGACGCGAGACGCTCGCGGACGTCTCCGCCGTGCGCATGACCCGCTACCCGCCAGGGCTCATCTCGGCGCTCGAGAAGTTGCAGGCCGACAGCACGGTGACCCACTCGGCCAGCATGGCAACGGCCCACATGTGGATCGAACAGCCGCTGTCGGGAGTCAAAGACGCGGGCCGACTGGGTGTCTGGCATAAACTTTTTCAGACCCACCCACCGTTGGCGGAGCGCATCGCTCTGCTGAGGGAGATGTAAACCATGCGCCGTCGACTCCTCGTCATGTGCTCCACCGTCGTGCTGTCCGCAATCGTCGCGGCGTGCGGGGGATCGGGCTCCTCCAGTGACACCGCGACCCCGGTGACCGATGCACCGACGACGACCGTTCCCGAGGACGTCTATCCGCTCACCGGGTTGCCGGTAGATGACGAGGACGCCGCCGAGCGTCCAGCGATGGTCGTGAAGATCGACAACCATCCGAAGGCTCGTCCGCAGGACGGAATCAACCAGGCCGACATCATCTTCGAGGAAAACGTCGAGAAGCTGACGCGCTTTGCGGCCGTGTTCCACAGCGAGGGCTCCGACCCGGTCGGCCCGATCCGCAGCGGTCGCTTCCAGGACATCAACCTCGTCGGATCGTTGAACAAGCCACTGTTCGTCTGGAGCGGCGGCAACGCCAAGGTGACGAACGCGATCCAGGATTCGGACCTCGTCGACCTGAGCTGGACCGTGGCAAACAAGGACGGTGGATTCACGCGCGACGACGAGCGCAGTGCTCCGCACAACCTGGTCGCCGAGACGACGAAGTTGTGGACGCTCGCCCCGAGTGGCGCCAAGCCACCGGCACAGCAGTTCGTCTACCGCGGCGCGAGTGACGCCAACGCCTCGACGTCCAAGGACACCGACGGCGTGAAGGTGACGATGGATGGAGTCCTGGTGCACTGGATGTGGGACGACGCGACCAAGGAGTTCCTGCGCTTTTCCGATGACGAGGCGCACTTCGGCTCCGACGAGCAGCAACTCGCGGTTCCGAACGTCGTCGTGCTCGAGGTCGAATACTCCAACTCCTACAGCCCGACCTCCAAGACGGTCGGGTCCGGCAAGGCCTACGTGTTCACCAACGGCGTGATGTACGAGGGCAAGTGGACCCGTGACGACCGACTGAAGCCGTACGTGCTGACCGATTCGGCGGGCGCCCCGATCAAGCTGACACCGGGGCAGACCTTCGTCGAGGTGGCACGTGCAGGCAAGACCGCGATCGTGGCTCCCGGTGTGGATCCCGAGACGGTCGACTACATCAAAGACTGAGCACGGCTGAAGCAATCTTCGGGCCCCTCGGTACGATTGGGACCATGACTTCGTCCTCTTCAACCGGTTCGATGAAGGTCAAGCGTGGCTTGGCCGAGATGCTCAAGGGTGGCGTGATCATGGACGTGGTCACCCCGGACGAGGCCAAGATCGCCGAGGATGCGGGTGCGACAGCGGTCATGGCCTTGGAGCGCGTGCCGGCCGACATTCGTCGTGATGGTGGCGTGGCGCGCATGAGCGACCCCGAGATGATCGAGGGCATCAAGGCCGCCGTGTCGATTCCGGTGATGGCCAAAGCCCGTATCGGACACTTCGTCGAGGCCCAGATCCTCGAGGCACTCGGCGTCGACTTCATCGACGAATCCGAAGTGCTCACTCCGGCCGACGAGACCCACCACATCGACAAGTTCGCCTTCACCGCTCCGTTCGTGTGCGGAGCGACGAACCTCGGCGAGGCGCTGCGTCGCGTGAGCGAAGGTGCCGCGTTGATTCGCTCGAAGGGCGAAGCCGGAACCGGCAACGTCGTGGAGGCGGTTCGCCACCTGCGCAACATCATCGGCGACATCCGCAAGCTGACGCAGGCCGACTCCGCCGAGTTGTTCGACTGGGCGAAGAAGCTCGGCGCACCGTTGCCGCTCGTCCAGGAAGTCGCCGAGACCGGCTGGCTGCAGGTGCCGATCTTTTGCGCCGGCGGCATCGCCACACCAGCGGACGCCGCGCTTGCCATGCAGCTCGGTGCCGAAGCGGTGTTCGTCGGATCGGGAATCTTCAAGAGTGACAACCCGAGCCCGCGCGCCAAGGCGATCGTCGAGGCCACCACGCACTTCCGTGATCCGCACATCCTCGCCAAGGTGAGCCGCAACCTCGGTGCACCGATGACGGGCATCGGCATGGACCAGATCCACCAGAAGTACGCGGAGCGCGGTTGGTGAACGATTCGAGGCCTCCGGGTGAATCCGACGATCGGCATTCTCGCGCTACAGGGAGCATTCAGGGCGCATGAGTTGAGCGTGCGGCGCCTCGGTGCCGACACGCTGCAGGTGCGCACTCCGGAGGATCTCGACAGAGTCGACGCGCTCGTCATGCCGGGCGGGGAGTCGACCACGATGTCGCACTTGCTCGCCACGTCGCAGCTGTTCGACCCGATCGCCAAGCGACTGGCAGACGACATGCCCACCTTCGGCACCTGTGCCGGGATGATCCTGCTCGCCACCCACGTGCACGACGCGCGTGACGACCAGCGCTCGTTTGCGTCCCTGGACGTCGATGTGCGCCGCAACGCCTACGGGCGACAGGTGGACAGTTTCGAAGTGGACCTCGAGGTCGTCGGGCTCGATTCTCCGTTTCACGCGATGTTCATCCGCGCTCCACGCGTCGAACGAATCGGACAGGGAGTCGAGGTGCTCGCAGAACACGACGGTGCTGCGGTCCTGGTGCGACAAGGTCCGATCATGGCCGCCTCGTTCCATCCCGAACTGACGGACGACTCGCGGATCCACGAACGATTTCTCACGATGGTCAAGGAGGGATAGCAATGTCAGGCCATTCCAAATGGGCGACGATCAAGCGCAAGAAGGGCGCGATCGACAAGGCGAAGGGCAAGACGTTTGCCAAGCTCGCGCGACAACTCGAGGTGGCCACCCGTGAAGGTGCAAGCGGAGACGTCTCCAGCAATGCCGCACTGCGCACCGTCGTGGCCAAGGCAAAAGCCGCACACATGACCAACGACGCAATCGACCGTGCCATCAAGCGTGGTCTCGGCGAACAGACCGGAGCGTCGTATGAGTCGATCACCTATGAGGCATACGCGCCGGGTGGCGTGGCGATCCTCATCGACGCATTGACCGACAATCGCAACCGCACCGCATCCGACGTGCGCTCGCTGTTCAGCAAATGGGGCGGAGCGATGGCCGAGCCCGGTTCGGTCGGTTGGCAGTTCACGCGCAAAGGCGTCATCCAGGTCGACAAGGCGGTCTCGGAGGACGACGTCATGGCCGTCGCACTCGACCACGGGGCAGACGACATCGTCGACGAAGGGGACAACTGGCGGGTCACGTGCGAGTCTTCGAGCGTGGATGAGCTGAAGTCCGCGCTCGAGGCACAGGGCATCGCCGTGCAATCGGCGACGTCCACTATGGTGTCGTCGATGTCCGTACCGGTGACTGACGCGGCGGTCGCCAAGGCGATCATCAAGATCATGGACGACCTCGAGGAAAACGACGACATCCAAGACGTCTATTCCAACTTCGACATGTCCGATGACTTGATGAGTGAGGCCGCGTCGTGAGCCTGAAAGTGGGCGACGTCGCCCCGGACTTTTCCCTGCCCGGCACCGGCGGTCGCACGTATCGACTGAGCGAGTTCCGGGGTCAACCCGTCGTCATCGTGTTCTATCCGGGCGATGGAACGCCGGTGTGTACGAAGCAGTTGAACGAGTACAACGGCGGGCTCGAGCAGTTCGAGGGGGTCGGTGCACAGGTGTTAGCCATCTCGGCGCAGGGGCTCGACAGCAAGGAGGAGTTCTCCTCCAAGCAAGGATTCGGTTTTCCGCTGCTGGCAGACGTCGACAAGTCGGTGGCCAAGGACTACGGCATCTTGGGACCGCTCGGATTCCCGCGCCGCTCGGTCTTCGTCGTCGACGCACGAGGGGTGGTGCGCTACGTCCACCGTGCCCTCGCGGGAGTGACCTACCGTCCGCTCGCCGAGCTGATCGAGGCCGTCAACGCCGCCAAGGCCTAGGCAGATGTCGCCACGGGGCGCCACCCAGTCACTACAATCAAACACATGTTCGCCCCACAGGGAGTCGATGGTTCGCGCGGCGCGGTCGTCGTCGGCATCGACCCTGGCCTCACCCGATGTGGATTTGCGGCCCTCGAGGACGGTCCGAACGGGATCGCCGTCATTGCAATGGGCGTGATGAGCTCGCCGAGCGACATGGACGTCGCCGAACGGCTCGCCAGCTTGCACCACGACATCAGTGATTTGTTGGACGAGACCACACCACGAGCAGTGGCCGTCGAGAAGGTGTTCTTCCAATCCAATGCGCGAACCGCGATGAGCGTCGCGCAAGCAAGCGGCGTCGTGCTCGCACTCGCCAGTTCGCGCGGCATCCCCGTCGTGCAGTACAGCCCGAGCCAGGTCAAGAGCGCGGTTGCGGGCTCGGGGACCGCCGACAAGCTGGCGATCCAGCGCATGGTGCAACGTCGGCTCGGCCTGTCGAGCCTTCCGCAGCCACCCGACGCCGCAGACGCCGCAGCGATTGCGCTGTGTCACCTTGCCGTCGCGCCGTTGGCGAACGCCGTGAGCTCTGCCCGCGGGGTGCGCGCGTGATCGGAAGTCTGCGTGGCGTGGTCATCGAGCGCAACGAGGATTCGACTGCGCTCATCGAAGTTGCCGGAGTCGGCTACCTCGTGCACGTCACGCCGCGCACGCTCGCGGAGCTCGAGCCGACGTCGACTGCGTTCGTCTACGTCCACCAGCACATTCGCGAAGACGCCCAGACGCTCTTTGGTTTCCTCGATCGCGACGAGCGGCGAACTTTCGAGTCGTTGATCGCCACGCACGGCATCGGGCCGTCGATGGCCATGTCGATCCTCGCCACCCATTCGCCGCGCGTGCTCACCGACATCGTTGCCAATGGTGATGCTGCGTCACTCACCCTCGTGCCCGGCGTGGGCAAGAAGACCGCGGAGCGCCTGCTCGTCGAGCTGAAGGGTCGACTGAACCTTCCGCTCATCGACGTCGGTGTCGGGGGATCGACGGCATCGAGCGTCGCCCAGGTTCGCGAGGCACTCGTCGGACTCGGCTACGGACACGACGAGATCCGCGAAACGCTGCGTGAATTGGATTCGGCGGCGAGCGCGGAGCAGCTGTTGCGTGATGCGCTGAACATGTTGGGATCCCGACGTGCGTGAAGATTTCGTCGATCCGCGCGCAGGTGCCAACGACGACGAACGCGTCGTCGAGGCGGGGCTGCGACCGACCGCACTCGGTGACTTCGTCGGCCAGCGAGAACTGAAGGAGCACCTGAACATCGTCCTCGGTGCGGCGCAGAAGCGCGGCCAGGCTGCCGACCACCTGTTGCTCGCTGGTCCACCGGGGCTCGGCAAGACGACGCTGGCAGGAATCGTGGCGACGGAGATGGGTGCGAAGTTGCACGTCACCTCGGGTCCCGCGCTCGAGCGCGCCGGCGACTTGGCCGCCATCCTCACGTCGCTCGAGTCCAATGACGTGTTGTTCATCGACGAGATCCATCGCCTCTCGCGCACGGTCGAGGAGATCTTGTATCCCGCGATGGAGGACTTCCAGATCGACCTCGTCGTCGGCAAGGGCCCCGCAGCCTCGTCGATTCGCCTCACGTTGCCACGCTTCACCTTGATCGGCGCGACGACACGAACCGGCATGATCACCGGTCCGTTGCGTGACCGCTTCGGACTCGTCGCTCGACTCGACTACTACGACGCCGACGAACTGCAAGCCATCGTCGTGCGTGCGGCACGGATCCTCGGCGTTCCGATCGACGGCAACGGAGCGGGCGAGATCGCACGGCGATCGCGCGGCACGCCACGCATCGCCAACCGGCTGTTGCGTCGGGTGCGTGACTTTGCCGACATGCGTGGCAATGGCTCCATCGATTCGAGCGTCGCCCACGAGGCGCTCGGGGTGTTCGGCGTCGATGACAAGGGTCTCGACAAGGTCGACCGTGCAATCTTGACCGCGATCTGCTCACAGTTCGCGGGCGGGCCCGTCGGTCTGTCGACGCTGGCGATCTCCGTCAGCGAACAGACCGAGACGATCGAGGATGTCTACGAGCCGTTCCTCATCCAGCAAGGCATGATCGCACGCACGCCACGTGGTCGCGTCGCGATGGCCGCGGCATGGGAACACCTCGGCCTGGTCGCTCCCGCCCAGGATCCCGATCTGTTTTCCTCGTAGTCTGCGTCGGTGCGTCTCGCCGACATCGACTATGACCTGCCGGAGCGATTGATCGCCCAACAACCCATCGAGCCGCGGGATCACGCCCGCCTGCTCATCGATCGTGGTCGGGACCGTCGCGACCACCGCCACGTGTACGACGTCGTTGACGAATTCGCCCCGGGGGACGTGATGGTGGTGAACCACACCCGCGTGATGCATGCCCGCTTGCGCCTCGTTCGCTCCACCGGAGGTGGGGTCGAGGTGCTCATGCTGCGCCAGCGAGATGGATCGACGTCGTGGGAGGCGCTCGTGCGTCCCGGCGGAAAGATAAAGCCGGGGGAGGTCCTGAGCACGGTCTCGGGTGAGGCGATCGTGCGAATGGTCGGGCGCGCAGCCGACGGCGACTCGTTCGTCCTCGAGCCGTTGGTCGACGACATCGTCTCGACGATGCGCATGATCGGGGAGGCGCCGCTTCCCCCGTACATCACGACGCGTCTCGAGGATGCCTCGCGTTACCAAACCGTCTATGCCCACGACGAGCGCTCTGCGGCGGCGCCAACTGCCGGCTTGCACTTCACGCCGACGCTCCTCGATTCGATACGTGCCCGTGGCGTCACGATCGCCGAGGTCGAGCTCGTGGTCGGCCTCGACACGTTCAAGCCGGTAACTGCAGAGGACCCTCGTGACCATGTCATCCACACCGAGCGATTTCGGGTTCCATCCGAGGTATTGGAGGTGTGCCGGGCGGCGCATCGTGGCGGCAACCGCGTCGTTGCGGTCGGAACGACTGCGGCCCGGGCCCTCGAGTCGGCGGCAGGCTTCGACCGTACGGAAGGAGACACCGCACTCTTTATCACGCCGGGATACGAGTGGATAGTGGTGGACCGTTTGTTGACCAACTTCCACATGCCGCGCACGACTCTTCTGCTCATGATCTCGTCGTTCGTCGGCGCTCGATGGCGCGACATCTACGCTGACGCGATCGCTCGTGACTATCGATTCTTGAGTTTCGGGGACGCGATGCTGCTCGATCGGCACGCCTCCTAGTCGAGGCGCAACTACGGTAGACGCGATGTACCCGGTCCGATTCGACACACTCGCCGTCGACGGCACCGCGCGAGCAGGAACGGCGACCACGCATCGTGGTTCCTACGACACTCCGTGCTTCATGCCGGTCGGCACGCGGGGAGCGATCAAGTACCTGAGCGCCGCCGACTACGAGGAGGTCGGTGCGCGCATCGTGCTCGGCAACACCTATCACCTCATGTTGCGACCAGGCGCCGAGACGATCGCACGCTTCGGTGGCCTCGGTTCGTTCGCTGCGTGGGACGGCCTGACGCTCACCGACTCGGGTGGTTTTCAGGTGTTCTCGTTGAACCCCAAGGTCGACGATGAGGGTGTGACGTTCAAGAGCACCTACGACGGCTCGCAGCAACGTTTCACACCTGAAGGGGCGGTGCGCACACAGGAGCTGATCGGCGCGGACATCCAGATGGTGCTCGACGTATGTCCACCCCTTCCGTCGCCGCCGGACGTCGTTCGTCTCGCACTCGAGCGAACGTCTGCGTGGGCCGTGCGTGCACGAGGGACGCACAGCCGCACGGATCAGTCGCTCTTTGGCATCGTCCAAGGTGGCATCAGCGAGTCGATGCGTCGGGAGAGCGCCCAGCGCACCGCATCACTCGACTTCGACGGCTACGGCATCGGCGGGCTCTCGGTAGGCGAGACTCGACAAGAGATGGTTCCTGCGCTCGCCGCGGCACTCGAGCACCTGCCGAGTGATCGTCCGCGGTACTTGATGGGGGTCGGCGACCCCGCGTCGATCGTCGAGGCGGTGGGATTGGGCGTCGACCAGTTCGACTGCGTGCTCCAGACGCGTCTCGGTCGCCACGGCACCGCGCTCACGTCGCAGGGAAGGTTGAACGTCAAGCGCGCCGAATTCACCCTGAGCGACGAACCCCTCGACGCGACGTGCGGCTGCTCGGTGTGTCGCCGACATTCGCGCGGTTACTTGCGTCACTTGTTCCAGGTTGGGGAGCCGACCGCATCGCGACTGGTGTCGTTGCACAACGTCGCATGGACGATTTCGTTGATGAACGACCTGCGACGCTCGATCATCGAAGGGTCGTTCCAGCGCATGCGTGCGGACGTGCTGAGCGTCTGGGGCTAGCCCACCGGATGGTGGCGGCCGTCGCTAGCATTGGTCGCCATGTTCACCATCGTGTTCCTCGCAGCAACCGAGACGACGTCGAGCGGCGGAGGGATCCTTGGTCTCCTCCCGCTGATCGCCATCTTCGGCGCCATGTACTTCCTCCTCTTGCGCCCGCAGCGCAAGCGCTCCAAGGCTGCGGCCGAGTTGCAAAAGAGCATCGCGGAGGGTGACGAGGTCATCTTGAATTCCGGCATCTACGGATTCGTCTCCGAGGTCAACGACACCTTCGTGTGGTTGGACGTCGCAGACGAAGTCGAGATCCGTGTGGCCCGCAGTGCGATCGCGTCGAAGGTCTCGACGCCGAGCGCCGACGGCCAGAGCGACGCAAAGAAGTAGTCCGACTTCATGGTCAGGCGCCTGTCGATCACGATCGTCTGCACGGTCGTCGTCATCGTCGCGGCGCTGATCGGCAACGTCGTGGCGGGCAACAAGCCCGCACTCGGCCTCGACCTCCAAGGCGGAGCATCGATCACCCTCCAGCCCGTCGGCGACTACACCCCCGAGGCACTCGAGAAGGCGGTCGAGATCATCGAGCGTCGCGTGAATTCATTGGGCGTCGCCGAACCAGAGATCACTCGTCAGGGTGACAACGTGGTCGTCAACCTTCCCGGCGTCGAAGACCAACAGCGTGCGCTCGACATCATCGGTCGCCAAGGCGAGGTGTTGTTGAGGCCGGTTCTCCAGGTCGGTACGACGAACACGGATGCAACGACGACGACCGCAGGCGACGCAACCTCGACCACGGTGGTCGACACGTCGAACCCAGCGCAGCCGACCGGCCCGGGCGACGCGCGCAGGGCCGTGCCGACGACGATCGCCGAGACGACGACGAGCGTCGCGGCGGACGCATCGTCGACGACCGTCGCACCGCTTCCCGTGTCGGAAGATCCGAATGACCCGAGTGTCAATGCGGTCCTCCCGGGTGACGGCGACACCGTGTACCTGGTCGGACCGGCAGGTGCATCGGGGCAGGTCTTCACCAACGACGCGCTCGCAGACATCTCCAGTGGCAACTGGGTGGTCACGGTGAGTCTGCGCAAGGGGGAGTTTGGCGAGGACATTTGGAATGCCTTGACCACGCGATGCTTCAACCGTGAGCCGTCGTGTCCGACGGGTCAGATTGCAATCGCCCTCGACGGCAGGGTCATCTCGGCTCCCGTGGTGCAAGAAGCGGTGTTCACCGGCGGCAACGTGCAGATCACCGGAGACTTCACCGAGGCCGAGGCGCGCGACCTCGCCAAGATCCTCGAGTTCGGTGCCGTGCCCGTGCGCTTCGACGTCGCCACCGTCCAAACGGTGTCGCCGACCCTCGGCGAGGATTCACTGCGCGCCGCACTGATCTCGGGGCTCATCGGCGTGCTGCTCGTGATCCTGTTCTTCTTCTTCTACTATCGACTGCTCACCATCGTCGTCGTCGGCGGTCTCATGGTCTCCAGTGCGTTGCTGTGGAGCGTCATTTCCTACATTTCTCGCACCAATGGTCTCGCTCTCACGCTGTCGGGTGCCGCAGGAATCATCGTGTCGATCGGCGTGACGGTCGACTCCTATGTCGTGTTCTTCGAGCGTCTGAAGGACGACCTGCATGCGGGCAAGTCGCTTCGCGGTTCGGCGCAGCGCAGTTTCCAGGCGGCGTTCCGCACGATTCTTGCTGCTGACGCAGTGTCGTTCCTTGGCGCGCTCGTCCTGTGGTACCTGACCGTCGGTTCCGTGCGCGGGTTCGCCTTCTTCCTCGGCTTGTCGACGCTCACCGACGTGATCGTCGCCTACTACTTCACGCGTCCGGCAGTGTTGCTCCTGTCGCGCACGAGGTTGCTGCGCGGGCGCAAGGTACTCGGCGTGGCGACGAGGGAGGCAACCGCATGAGCGGGATCCTGTCGCGCCTCTATCGGGGAGAAACGACCTTCAACTTCATTGGTCGACGTTGGATTGGATTCGGCCTGTCGATCGCCTTCGTCGTCATCACGATCGTCTCGCTGTTCGCCCGCGGTCTCAACCTTGGGATCGACTTCAAGGGTGGCGTCGCCTGGGAGGTTCCCGCCGCGACGCTGACGATCGAGCAGGTGACCGCGGTGGTCGAAAAGGCCGACATCGACGTCTCGACGGCCAAGGTGCAGGTGTTGAACGGAGCCGATGGGCGTCGCATTCGCGTGCAGGTGGGCGACCAACCAGCAGACGTTCGCAGCTCGGTGCAGGGCGAGTTGGCACAGCTCGGCGGTGTCGAGGTTCAGGACGTGAGTGTCGCCGCAGTGAGCTCGTCGTGGGGTCGCAGCATCACCGAGAAGGCGGTTCGAGCGCTCGTGGTGTTCTTCGTTCTCGTGTCGATCTTCATCTCCTTTCGCTTCGAGTGGAAGATGGCGATTTCGGCGATCGTGGCGATGGCACACGACGTGTTGTTGTCGGTCGGCGTTTATTCGCTGACGGGATTCACCGTCACGCCGGCAACCGTGATCGCCTTCCTGACGATCCTCGGCTTCTCCCTCTACGACACGATCGTGGTGTTCGACAAGGTGCACGACAACGCCAAGCGCCTGTCGGCATCTCGTGCCTCGTATGGGGACGTGGTGAACGTGTCGATGAACCAGGTGTTGATGCGTTCGCTGAACACCTCGCTTGCGGCGGTGTTGCCGGTGCTGTCGCTCCTCGTACTCGGCGCCGGAGTGCTCGGAGTGGTCAGCCTGCAGGAGTTCGCACTTGCGCTTCTCGTCGGTCTGTTGCTCGGTGCGTACTCGTCGATCTACATCGCAACGCCGATCCTTGCGGTGTTGAAGGAACGTGAACCGAAGTACATGCCACGCGCAGGGACGCTCAGTCTCGGTGACGACATGGTCAAGCTCTTTGGCGTCCAGCGCGCAGAGGTTGCGACCTCTCGCGTCGCCGTCAGCGACGAGCCACGCGTGAAGGCATCGAGCGAACCCGTGTCGGTGGAGAGCGCCCTGTCGCACCCGCCACGACCGCGCAAGAAGCGTCGCCGCTAGGCACTCGACCAAGCCCGACGCACGGCTCGTACACTTGGGCCATGGAAGGCACGAGATGAGCACGACGTCAAGGGTGTTGCCGTGGCGGCGCCAACAGGCGTCCGTCTCCGAGGAGCTCGTCCCGCTGTTTTCGGCATACAAGCGCCGTCATCCGAAGGGCTCGACGACGCGCATTTCCGATGCCTATGAGATGGCGCGGGCGGCACACCAGCACCAGTCACGCATGAGCGGCGAGCTCTACATCAGTCATCCGCTCGCCGTCGCCAAGATCGTCGCCGACATCGGGCTCGACGAAGTGTCGATCGTCGCCGCATTGTTGCACGACGCCGTCGAGGACACGGAAATCACCGTCGCCGACGTCGAGGCCCGTTTCGGTGCGGAGGTGTCGGGGATCGTCGACGGCCTCACCAAGCTCGAGCGCCTGCAGTTCGATTCTCGTGAGGCCCAACAGGCCGCGACGATGCGCAAGATGCTGGTGGCGATGGCGCGCGACATGCGGGTGTTGATCATCAAGCTCGCAGACCGCTTACACAACATGCGCACGATCGCGTCGGCGAGCGTCGACAAGCAGCGCCGCACCGCCCAGGAGACCCTCGACATCTATTCGCCACTCGCGCATCGTCTCGGCATGCAGGAGATGAAGCAGCAGCTGGAGGACCTCTCCTTTGCCGCGCTCTACCCGAAGCGATATGCAGAGATCGACTACCTCGTGTCGACGAGGGCGCCCGAGCGCGACATCTATCTCGCCAAGGCGCTCGGACAGGTCAACACGTGGTTGGGTGAGATTTCGGTGAAGGCCGAACTCACGGCACGTGGCAAGCACTTGTGGAGTCTGTACGAAAAGATGGTCAGCAAGGGCCGCGACTTCGACGAGATCTTCGACTTGATGGCCATCCGCATCGTCGTCGACTCGGTGAAGGACTGTTACGCGACCCTCGGTGCGATCCACGGTCACTGGAAACCGGTGGTGGGCCGGTTCAAGGACTACATCGCCATGCCGAAGTTCAATCTCTATCAGTCGTTGCACACCACGGTGATCGGCCCCGGGGGAAAACCGATCGAAGTACAGATTCGCTCCCGCGACATGCACGAGCGAGCCGAGTGGGGCGTGGCCTCGCATTGGTCGTACAAGGACGGTGTCTCCTCGGGCGACGTCGACTGGTTGAACCGCATCATCGATTGGCAGGACGACGTCGCCGATCCACGACAATTCCTCGAATCCCTGAAGACCGACCTCGAACAAGACGAGTTGTTCGTCTTCACTCCGAAGGGCAAGGTCATTGCGCTCCCGGTTGCCTCGACGCCCGTCGACTTCGCGTATGCCGTGCACACCGAGGTCGGCCACGGGTGCATCGGCGCGAGGGTCAACGGTCGGCTCGTTCCACTCGACACCAAGCTGAACGCCGGCGACACGATTGAGATCCTGACTGCCACGACCGACGCACCGGGTCCGTCGGAGGAGTGGGCGAATTTCGTCGCCTCTCCGAAGGCCAAGAGCAAGATCAAGCAGTGGTTCTCGCGTGAGCGAAACGAGGACCTCGTCGAATCGGGTCGCGACGACCTCGTCGAAGAGCTGCGCAGCCTGGGCTTGCCGGTGGCCCGCGTCCTTGCGTCCGAGGCGTTCCGCGCGGAGTGGCAGTCGATGAACTACCAGGACGAAGCCACGCTTTATCGAGCACTCGGCGAGGGCCACGTCGCCGCCGATGCGCTCGCTGGTCGTCTCGCGCGTGCGATTCGCGAAGGTGGCCTTGCCGAGCAGTTGTCGGTGACCTCGCGGTTGCAGGACGGCGGTGTCGCGGTCGCCAACGGCGTGCGAGTGGAGGGTCTCGACGACGTCTTCGTGGCGCTCGCCAAGTGCTGCACCCCGATGCCAGGCGACGACATCGTGGGATACCTCGCGGACGGCCGCTCGGTGGACGTCCATCGCGCGGACTGTGCGAACGCATCCTCTCCACGAACGCTCCAGTCGGGCCGTATGGTCGAGGTCGAGTGGGTGGGCACTGGGCTCGCCACCACGTACACGGCAGCCGTCGAGGTCGTTGCGCTCGACCGTTCACGACTCTTGCGCGACGTGGCCAACGCGTTGTCCGACGAACACGTCAACATCGTCGCGTGCAACACCTTCACGGGCACCGACCGAGTCGCCAAGATGCGCTTCGAGTTCGAGTTCGCAGATCCGAGTCACTTGCAGTCCGTGTTGCGCACCATCAAGCGCATCGACTCCGTCTACGACGCATATCGTGTCATGGCCGGGGATCATCCAGCGTCTAATCTTCATCCGTGACCGCCTTTTCCACGAGCCCCGGGACACGCGACATCCTCGCTCCCGACTCGGAGCGTTGGAGGGCCTTCCAAGACGTCTTCGCCCAAGTCGCACTGGCGTCCGGTTACCGCTACATCATCCCGCCGATGTTCGAGGATCTGGGCGTGTTCCTGCGGCTCGGAGAGGCCACCGACGTCGTGACGAAGGAAATGTACGACTTCGAGGACAAAGGCGGACGTCGCATCGCCCTTCGCCCTGAGCAGACCGCAAGCGTGTGCCGAGCATTCGTCGAACACCGACCGGTGACCCCATGGAAGGTGTGGTATGCGGGTCCGAACTTTCGCTACGAAAAGCCCCAGCAGGGTCGCTACCGCCAGTTCGATCAGGTCGGCGTCGAAGTCCTTGGGGTCGACGATCCGCATCTCGACGCCGAGGTCATCGCGCTTGCCGCCGAGTTTTACCGTCGACTCGGCTTGCGCAAGGTCGAGTTGTCGATCAACTCCCTTGGAGATGCGGGGGACCGCAATCGATATGCCGATGCCTTGACCGCACACTTTTCCTCGAATGCCACACAGTTGAGCGCGGAGTCGAAGGCGACACTGGCCAAGAACCCTCTGCGTGTGCTCGACTCCAAGCGCGACGAGGACCAGGCCGTGATCGCGTCTGCTCCGAGGATCGAGCAGTTCCTGAGCGACGCAGCCAGCGAGCACTTTGCAGAGGTGAAGCGTGCCCTCGATGGTCTCGGTGTGTCCTTCGTCGTCAACGAACGACTCGTTCGCGGTCTCGATTACTACCGGCGCACGACGTTTGAGTTCGTGAGCACCGCTCTCACCGCGGCGCACACGGCCATCGGCGGCGGCGGTCGATACGACGGTTTGGTCGAAGAACTCGGAGGTCCGTCGACTCCGGGCATTGGGTTCGCCCTCGGTTTGGACCGCACGCTCCTCGCGTGCGACGCAGAGGGCGTCTTTCCGGCACCGGACGGCAGCGTTGCGGTCTTCGTCGTCGATACGACCGGTGGGAGCCATGCGACGAGGTGTTGTCGGGTGTTGCGGGATGCAGGAATCTCGGCCGACCGGGCCTTCGACGGTCGTTCGATGAAGGCCCAGATGAAGGCTGCCGATCGAAGCGGCGCAAAGATCGCGCTCATCATCGGCACCAATGAGGTCGAAAGCGGCTCTATCGTGATGCGGTCAATGTCGAGCGGTGAGCAATCCACCATCGCCGAAGGAGACCTCGTCGCTGCAGTGCGCCGAGTGCTGTCCGAACAAGGAAACTAGACACCCATGACCACCCCCAAGTCGACGTCGATCGAGTCCACCACGATGCGCACACACCGTTGCGGGGACTTGCGTGTGGCACACGTCGGCGAGACGGTGACCCTCTGCGGTTGGGTCGCCCGGCGTCGTGAGCACGGTGAGCACCTGGCCTTCGTCGACCTACGTGACTACACGGGCGTCGTCCAATGCGTCGTCGACAACACCGCGGACGTGCGAAGCGAGTGGGTGGTGCAGATCACGGGAGTCGTCCAGCGTCGTCCTGAGGGCGCGGTGAATGCGAACCTTGCAACAGGTGAGGTCGAGCTGTCCGAGTGCCGAGTCGTCGTGCTGAATGCCGCCGAAGCTCCACCGTTTCCGATCGATGCCCGCGCTGACGAAGTCGACGAGAACGTTCGCTTGAAGTACCGCTATCTCGACATCCGCCGTGAGCGCATGCAGCGCAACCTGCGAATCCGCAGCAAGGTGAACTCTGCGATCCGTGCCGCGATGGAGCGTCAGGCGTTCGTCGAGGTGGAGACGCCATTCCTCATGCCGAGCACACCCGAAGGTGCGCGTGAATTCCTCGTGCCGTCGCGCAAAGAGCCTGGTTCCTTCTATGCGCTCCCGCAGTCACCGCAGTTGTGGAAGCAGCTGTTGATGGTCGCAGGAATCGATCGCTACTACCAGATCGCCCGATGTCTGCGCGACGAGGACCTGCGCGCAGATCGACAGTACGAGTTCATGCAGCTCGACGCGGAGATGAGCTTCGTCACCAAGGACGACGTGCTCGCTGCGATCAGTGAGGCCGTGATGGATGCAGCCGAGGCGGTGCTGGGCGAGCGCCCCGCCCCGATCGAGCGCATCACGTGGCGCGATTCGATGAATCGATTCGGTGTCGACAAGCCTGACATGCGCTTTGGCATGGAACTCGTCGACGTGACGTCGGTGTTTGCCGCGACGGAATTCAAGGCGTTCGCGTCGGCCGAGTGCATCAAGGCGATCCGCGTGGAGGCAGGCGTGTATCCCGAAGCCGCCGCATACGGGCGGAACAAGTTGGATGGTCTGACCGATCGGGCCAAGCAGCTTGGAGCAAAGGGTCTCGTGTGGATGAAGGTCGGGCCAGATTCGGCACTCGAGTCCCCGGTGGCGAAATTCCTCACGGACACCGAGCGCATCGCGCTCGTGTCGACGCTCGGCGCGCGCGAGGGAGACCTCCTGTTGATGGTGGCGGACACGTGGTCGACGACGTGCGAGGTGTTGGGCCAGTTACGCAACGACATCGGACGACCACCCGTTCACGAGGGCCCGTACCGCTACGTCTGGGTCGTCGACTTCCCACTCTTCGTCGGCATCAACGCGACCACGGGAAAGCCACAGCCTGGGCATCATCCCTTCTGCCAGCCACATCCAGACGACATCGAACGACTCGAATCCGACCCGATGAGCGTGCGCGCCCAGGCCTACGACTTGGTGTTGAACGGCTGGGAGCTCGGCTCGGGTTCGATTCGAATCCACGATCCGGAAATGCAGCGTCGCGTGTTTCGTCAGCTTGGCATCAGCGACGAGGACGCAGATCGTCGATTCGGCTTCTTCCTCCAGCCGTTCAAGTTCGGTGCACCTCCGCACGGCGGATTCGCCTTCGGCACTGACCGCCTGGTGGCGATCCTTGCAGGTGAGGAAAACATCCGTGAGGTGATCGCCTTCCCGAAGACGCAGTCGGGAAGTGACCCGATGACGAACGCGCCGACGCAGGTGAATCCGGCGCAGCTGGCGGAACTCGGCATTCGGACGCTGCCGCCACCCGCCAAGAGCTAGGCACTCGTGGCAGCCGCCGACGACTTGTTCACGAGCGCGGCAGAAGAGCGACTTCGTGCTCAAGCACCTCTGGCTGCACGTCTCCGACCGCGCACGCTCGACGACGTCGTCGGCCAGGAACATCTCGTTGCTCCAGGCGCTCCGCTGCGTCGATTGATCGAGGCCGATCGACTGTCGTCGGTCATCTTCTGGGGCCCACCAGGAACGGGCAAGACCACGCTCGCCGAAGTCGTCGCGCTTTCCACGGCGCGAGCGTTCGTGCGACTTTCGGCGGTCACCTCAGGGGTGAAGGACGTGCGTCAGGCAATCGACGAGGCGGTCGAGAGAAGGGCACTGCACGGTCGCGGAACGATCGTGTTCGTGGACGAGATCCACCGTTTCTCGACGTCACAGCAAGACGCACTGTTGCCGTCCGTCGAAGGAGGGGTGATCACGCTCATCGGTGCGACGACGGAAAACCCGTACTTCGAGGTCAACGCACCGTTGCGCAGTAGGAGCACGTTGTTTCGACTGGAGCCGTTGTCGAGCGCAGCAGTCGCCAAGTTGATCGCGCGAGGTCTCGACGCCGAGGGGTGCACGGCGACGCCAGAGGCGATGGATCTTCTCAGGTCGAGGGCAGGTGGGGACGGACGACAGAGTTTGACTGCACTCGAGGTCGCCTGCGCACTCGCCGATGGCTCGGTGTTGGAGGTCGAACACGTCGAGGCCGCGCTCGGTGTCAGTGCGATGCGTTACGGCCGTGACGACCACTACGACGTCGTGTCGGCATTTATCAAGAGCATTCGCGGAAGCGACCCGAGCGCTGCGGTGTTCTGGCTCGCGCGCATGCTCGAGGCGGGTGACGATCCACGGTTCATTGCCCGTCGGATGGTCATTGCCGCAAGTGAGGACATCGGGGTCGCCGACTCCAACGCACTCGTGGTCGCCGTTGCCGCGGCGCAGGCCGTCGAACACGTCGGATTGCCAGAGGCGCAGTTGAACCTGGCGCATGCCGCCGTCTATCTGGCCAAGGCACCAAAGAGCCCGGTGGTGTCGAGGGCGATCTGGACGGCGCGGGGTGACATCCGTGACGGGGTGGACGTGGAGGTGCCGGCCCACCTGCGAGATGCCCACTATGCGGGCGCCTCCGAGATCGGCCACGGGTCTGGCTACGTCTCGCCACATGACGATGCGGCGGTGGAACAGCAGTATCTTCCCGCGCACACTGAAGGACGGCCTCGACGCCACGACCCGTACGTGTCGGGCGACGATTCGCCGTCCTAGGAAGGTGCGACGGATGTTCAAACGGTTGTTCTGGTTCACGCTCGGTGTGGTCGCTGGCATCTTTGGATTGCGCTACGTCAAGGACAGGGCACGAAGCGCAGCGGACGACTTCAGCGTCGGCGATCTCGTCTCTGACATCTTTGGTCTTGTCATCAAGTTCGTCACCTACGTGGGTGAAGTCATCCGCGAGGCGCTCGCAAAGAACGATCAGCCCGGCGCACCGCGAAACTAGACTTTCCCTGATGTCGGGCTCGCGAGGAAAGATCACCAGCGCGAACCAACTGCGCGAGGCGTTCCAAGGCTTCTTCGTCGACCGTGGGCACACCCTCGTGCCGTCGGCCAGCCTCATTCCGCACGATCCGACGGTGCTCTTCACCGTCGCGGGAATGGTCCCGTTCAAGCCCTACTTCGTCGGCGACGAGGTCGCCCCGTACAAGCGTGCAGTCAGCGTGCAAAAGAGTGCGCGTGCGGGTGGCAAACACAACGACCTCGACGACGTCGGGCGGACCAAGCGACACCTCGTGTTCTTCGAGATGATGGGGAACTTCAGTTTCGGCGACTACTTCAAGAACGACGCAATCCCGTGGTCGTGGGAGCTCGTCACCGAGGTCTTCGGATTCGACGGTGACCGACTGTGGATCACGGTGCACGAAAGCGACGACGAGGCGGAACAGATCTGGCACGACCAAGTCGGTGTGCCGATGGAGCGCATCCAGCGGCTCGGAGACAAGGACAACTTCTGGCAGATGGGTGAGACGGGACCCTGCGGTCCGTGTTCGGAGATCCACATCGATCGCGGCCCGGCATTCGGCCCGGATGGTGGACCGCTGCACGACCCGCACGGCGATCGCTTCCTTGAGTTCTGGAACCTCGTGTTCATGCAGTTCAACCAGGACAAGGACGGCACGCGTACGCCGTTGCCGAAGCCCTCGATCGATACCGGTGCCGGACTCGAGCGCATCCTGGCCTTGATGCAAGGAACGGACTCGGTGTGGGAGACCGACGTGCTGTTTCCACTCATCGAGCAGGGGCAGTCGCTCACGTCCAAGCGATACCTCGCCGGCAACTACGACGATCGCGACTCTTTCAGCCTTCGCGTCCTCGCGGAGCACGCTCGGTCGGCGACGATGCTCGTCAACGACGGGGTGTTCCCGTCGAATGAGAACCGTGGCTACGTGTTGCGCCGAATCATCCGTCGCGCGGTCCGTCACGCCTATCTCCTCGGCACTGAGCGACTCGTCATGCCGTCGCTGTCGGCAACGGCGATCGACATCATGCAGGCCGCATATCCCGACCTGAAGGCCAACCGCGACTTCATCCTCGGTGTGTTGACAAAGGAAGAGGAGCGATTCCGCCAGACGCTCAAGACCGGCGTGTCGATCCTCGAAGACGAATTGTCGGCAGGCACCACGGTGTTGTCGGGTGCATCGGCGTTCCTCTTGCACGACACGTATGGATTCCCCCTCGAGTTGACCCAGGAGATCACCCAAGAACGCGGCGTCGCCGTGGACGTCGACGGATTCGAAAGCGAGATGAAGGCCCAGCGCGAACGGGCGAAGGCTGCACGCAATGGTGCACAGAACGACGAAGAAGCCACTGCGATCTTCCGTGATGTCGTCGAGCGACACGGCACGACGACGTTCGTCGGCTACGACCAGGATGCATGCGATGCGACGGTGCTCGAGATCGTGGAGGTCGCCGGCAACGACGACGTCCTCGACGTGGTGCTCGACATCACGCCCTTCTATGCCGAAAGTGGCGGTCAGGTGGGTGACGTGGGCACGATCACGACTGACTCTGGTTCGCTGAGCGTCGTCGACACCACGTTCGCGCTGCCGGGTTTGCGTCGTCACCGTTGTCGCGTCGAGTCCGGGTCGGTGATGCCAGGGCAGTCGGCGAGGGCTGCCATCGACGTGGCGGCCCGCAACGCGACGCGCCGCAACCACACCGCCACCCACGTGTTGCACTGGGCACTGCGTCAGGTGCTCGGGGAACACGTCAAGCAGGCCGGCTCGCTGGTCTCGCCAGATCGACTGCGTTTTGACTTCAGCCACTATGCGCCAGTGTCGAACGAGGAAATCGAACGCATCGAGCGGCTCGCCAACGCCCAAGTGCTCGACAACGTGGCAACCGAGGCCTACGAGACGTCCAAAGACGAGGCCACGGCGGCGGGGGCGATCGCCTTCTTCGGGGACAAGTACGGCGACACGGTGCGCGTCCTGCGCGCAGGGGCGTCGTTCGAGTTGTGCGGTGGCACGCACGTGCGCGCCACCGGAGACATCGGCACGATCAAGGTTGTGTCCGAGTCGTCTATCGGGTCCAACCTGCGGCGCATCGAGGCGGTCACCGGGACCAACACGGTCGACTATCTCGTTGCTACGACTCGAACCCTCTCTGGCGTCGCCGACCTCGTCGGTGCGCCCGTGGACGCCCTTGCGGTTGCCGTGCAACGAAAGTTGGATGAGATCAAGGCACTCCAGGACGAGGTGCGCTCCCTGAAGAGCGCCCAGGCTCGTTCACGATCGGGGGAGATCGCCGCACGGCACGTCGACGGCGTCGTCGTCGAACGGGTCGATGGCATGAGCCCAGGGGATCTGCGCGAGCTTGCCCTCGCGGTGCGCGAGGACGCTCGTGTCACGACGGTGGTCCTCGGTGCGGTCACCGACACCGGCGGTGTCGCGCTCGTGTCGGCGACGACGAATGGCAGCGGCGTGTCGGCGGGGGACGTGATCAAGGATGCGGCAAAGCTCGTCGGAGGCGGTGGGGGTGGCAACGGTGACATCGCAACCGCCGGTGGCAAGAAGCCAGAGATGTTGGACGAGGCATTGACGCTCGTGCGAGAGCGAATCAGGTCGGTCGTTGGCAGTTGACGTGCGTGCCATCGGCTTGGATCTCGGGTCCAAGCGCATCGGGGTGGCCACGAGTGACACCTCCGGTCTGATCGCAACTCCCTACACGGTCCTGCAGCGCACGGGGGATCGAGCACGTGACCATCGTGCAATCGCCGAGATCGTCCTCGAGTGTGAAGCAACCGTTGTCGTCATCGGGTTGCCGTTGTCGTTGTCAGGGGAAAGCGGTCCGGCCGCCCGCGGTGTCATCGAGGAAATCGAGCAGATGAGTAGCGTTGTCGGTGTGCCAATCGAGACCTACGACGAGCGAATGACGTCGGTTGTGGCAAACGAGATGTTGATGGAACGCAAGATGAAGGCTCAGGCTCGTCGCCGGGTCGTCGACAAGGTGGCGGCCGCGGTCATGTTGCAGGCGTGGCTTGACCACCGTCGAAACCTGGCGGGTTCGTGATCGACCCGTTGCTTCGTCCCCCTCGACGGGAATTCGAGGAGGTCGACGACTGGCGCGATGACCCGTGGGACGACCCTCGTCGTCTGGGGAAAGACGCCCCCTTCGACACCGAAGTCGCCGATCCGTTCCCCATCGAGAGGTATCGAGAGATCCTGCGACTCGTCGCACTCGGCGCCGTTGCGTTGACGGTGCTGTTCGGAGCGGTCGCGTGGTGGTACCTCCAGCAGGTCAATCCGCCCGGTGAGGCAGCGACGGTGTCCACGTTCACGATCGCCGAGGGTGATTCGCTCGAGTCGGTGAGCCGTCGGCTAGACGACGAAGGTTTCATCTCGAGCGCGCGAGTGTTCCGTTGGTACGTCTCGCGCAACGGCGGCGTCGACGTCGAGCCGGGCTTCTACTCACTACGCGCGGGAACGCACATGGGCGACATCATGGCGGTGCTCAACACGCCACCGTCGATCACCTATTCCAAGGTCACCTTTCCTGAAGGCTTCACGATCTCCCAGATCGCACGTCGCCTCGAGGAGTCGACGATTCGCATCACCGAAGCCGACGTCCTGGCGGCGGTGGCAGACCCCGCAATCGTCGCGAACTTCCGACCGGAGTCCTCGGGCTCGCTCGAGGGGCTGCTCTTTCCTGACACCTATCTCGTTTCGGGGGATGAGTCGGCCGTCCAGGTCGTGCAGCGGATGGTGACGCTGATGGAAGAGGTCGCAGGCGAAGAGGGCCTGGCGGAGGCTCAGTCGAAGGTCGGCTTTTCGCCCTACAAGGTGTTGATCGTTGCGTCGATGATCGAACGGGAGGCCAAACTCGACGTCGATCGCGCCAAGATCGCGCGCGTCATTTACAACCGACTCGCCGCTGGCATGCCGTTGCAGATCGATGCGACGCTGTACTACGGCGCTCCAGCCGGGGCGTCGTTTGCCGACCTGAAGGCGGTCGAAGGTCCCTACAACACCTACCTGAAGAAGGGCTTGCCACCGACGCCGATCGCCAATCCCGGTCGCGCGTCGATTCGAGCCGCACTCAACCCGGCGAACGATCCGTCGTCGAGTGATCCCGTCTGCGTGGCAGTACCCAAGCCCTGTCGCTACCTGTATTACGTGCTCGCGGATGCAAACGGCGGACATGCGTTCGCGGCAACTCTTGCCCAGCACGAAGCCAACGTCGAGGCGGCCCGTGCCGCCGGACTGTTGCCGTAGGTGTCACTCGTGCGACTAGCCGTCATTGGTTCACCCGTTGCGCACAGTCTTTCGCCGGTCATGCACAACGCCGTGTTCGAACGTCTCGGGATGGAGGCGACATATGGCGCACTTGAGGTTCGCCCCGAGCAGTTCCGTGCGACGGTCGAGTCGCTTCGTCGCTCCGACTACGTCGGACTCTCTGTCACCATGCCGCACAAGGATGCTGCATTCGACGTCGCCGACGAGACGTCGGTGCATGCTCGACGCGTCGGTGCAGTGAACACCTTGGCGTTCGTCGACGGGCGCATAATCGGTCATTCGACTGACGGCCTCGGGTGCATACACGCACTCCGACACCACGGGATCGACGTCGACGGCTCGCGCTGCGTCGTCCTCGGCGCCGGTGGCGCGGCCCGCTCGGTGATCGTGGCGCTCGAGGAGGCCCATGCTGGTGAGATCGTCGTCGTCAACCGCACCTACGACAAGGCGCTTGCCGCACGAGAGGGAATCGATCGGTGTCGCGTCGGAGTGGAGGGGGACATCGCGGGTGCCGACGTCGTGGTCAACTGCACGTCGGTAGGGATGGGGAGTGCCGAGTCGCCGATTGCGCGGGACGCACTGCACGGCGTCCGATGCGTGCTCGATGCGGTCTACTTTCCGTTACGTACCGCATTGCTCGACGATGCGGTGGCGGAAGGTGCGATCGGCATCGATGGGTTGTGGATGCTCGTCTACCAGGCCGTCGAACAGCAACGAATCTGGTTTCATCACGACGTCGAACCGGCGATCATGCGCGACGCCGCACTCGCCGAATTGGCCCGCCGCGGCAACGACCCGACGCTGTGAGACGCACGCGGTAATTGACCGCAGTCCTGCAATGACCCAGCGGTAGCCTGAAAGCATGCTGCGTTACCTCACCGCGGGCGAAAGCCATGGCCAAGCTCTGGTGACTGTCGTCGAGGGCCTGCCTGCCGGTCTCGACGTGACCGCAGAGGACATCCAGGTCGAACTCGGTCGTCGTCGCCTGGGTTACGGCCGCGGTCCACGCCAACGTTTCGAGGTCGATGAGATCGAACTGCTCGGTGGGATTCGTCACGGTCGAACGCTCGGTTCACCGGTGTCGGTGTTGATCAAGAACACCGAATGGTTCCGCAGCGACGTATGGCACGAGGAAATGTCCCCGGCGCCCGGCGCGACGAAGAAGCCGCTGACCCAGCCGCGCCCAGGACACGCCGACTTGTCCGGCATGCAGAAGTACGGGTTCGACGATGCCCGCGACGTGCTCGAGCGGGCAAGTGCGCGCGAGACCGCGGCCCGCGTGGTCGCGGGTGCACTCGCCAAGAAGCTGTTGCGAACCCTCGGCGTCGATGTGCTGTCACACGTCATCCAGATGGGTTCTGCTCGCACGACTTCCACGACACGTCCGACGATCCACGACCTGTCACGAGTCGATGAGTCGCCGGTACGTTGCTTCGACCAGTCGGCCGAGGTGGCGATGGTCGCCGAGATCGAGGCGGCGGCAAAGGACGGTGACAGTCTCGGGGGCGTCGTCGAAGTCTTGGCGTACGGCCTGCCAATTGGTCTCGGAAGCTACGTGCATTGGGACCGCAAGATCGACGGTCTGCTCGCGCAGGCGATCATGAGCATCCAGGCCGTCAAAGGTGTCGAGATCGGCGATGGTTTCGAGGTTGCCGGACGCCGTGGCAGCGAGGCCCATGACCCGATCAGTTGGGATTCCTCGAGCGGCTCCTATCGCCGAGAGTCGACGCTCGCCGGTGGCACCGAAGGTGGCATGACGACGGGTGAGTTGCTCGTGGTGCGCGCCGCGATGAAGCCTCTTGCCACGCTCAATCGGCCCACGCTCAAGACCGTGGACACCGCGACCAAGCAAGAGACCGTGAGTTTCAAGGAGCGCACCGACGTGACTGCGGTTCCGGCGATGGGCGTCGTCGCCGAGACGATGGTCGCGCTCGTGCTCGCCACCGAAGCGCAACGAAAGTTCGGTGGCGATTCGGTCCGCGAGTTCGTCGCCAATGCGGCGGCCTTCGCCGCCAGCCTGAAGTAGCGACGCCGTGGCTGCATCGCATGATGCGCCTCGAGTCGTGGTCCTCGTCGGTCTCATGGGTTCGGGAAAGTCGAGCGTCGGGCGACGTTTGGCGAGTGCGCTGTCGACTGGGTTCTTCGACACCGACGATCTCGTCGCCGCGTCGGCGGGGCGATCGGTGCGGGACCTCTTCTCTGAAGGCGAAGAGGTGTTTCGCCGTCACGAGCGTGAGGCTCTGCTCGAGGCGCTCTCGGCGTGTACGTCTGGATCCGGGGTGATTGCAACGGGCGGAGGTGTCGTGACGCGCGCAGACAACGTCGCAGACATCGAGCGTGTCGCGACGCACGTGGTGTGGCTCGATGCCGACGTCGAGGAACTCGTGGCCCGCACGTCGCACGGGACGCATCGTCCACTCCTGGACGGTGACGCGCGTGGCAAACTGATCGAGATGCGCAACTCCCGCAACGACATCTATGGCGCCATCTCGACCGTGCGTGTCGAGACCAAGGGACGAACGATTCCACAGATTGTCGAGGAAATTCGCGCCGCTGTGACCGCAGGTGCCTCATGAGCGTGTTGCGTGAGCGGGTCGAGCTTGGCGAGCGTTCCTACGACGTCGTGATCGGTGACGGTGCAATTTCCGAACTTGGCGCGATGTTGCCGAACGCCGCGCGTCGAGCGGTCGTGGTGACCCAGGAGCATTTGCCGGTCGACGTCACGCCCGCCCTGCGAGACCGTGGTCTGGATGCTGCCACCGTGGTGATCGGCGTGGGCGAGGAACACAAGAGTCTCGCGACCATCGAAAAGATCATGCGGGTGTGTGCGTCGCACGACATGACCCGTGGGGACGTGATCGTCGGTGTCGGCGGGGGAATGGTCACTGATGTCGCTGGATATGCGGCGGCGTCGTGGCATCGAGGCATCGCGGTCGCTCACGTGTCGACGACGTTGGTCGGCATGGTCGACGCAGCCATCGGCGGCAAGACTGGTGTCAACATCCCCGAAGGCAAGAACCTCGTCGGCGCGTTCTGGCAACCCTGTGGCGTCGTCTGCGACACGACGACACTGGCGAGTCTGCCGGAGAGAGAGCGCCGCTGCGGATACGGCGAGATGGCCAAGTACCACTTCCTCACGGGTGACGACCTGTTGGCGATGGATCTGCAGACGCGCATCGCACGGTGCGTGCGTATCAAGGCCGACGTCGTATCGGGCGACGAACGCGAAGGCGGGCGACGTGCCATCCTCAACTACGGACACACACTCGCTCATGCACTCGAGATTGCGACGCACTTCGACCTGGCCCACGGAGAGGCCGTGGCGATCGGCCTGCGTTTTGCAGCGCTCGTCGCCGAGGCCCTCGGGCGCATCGGCCCGGAACGGGTCGCATATCACGATGCGGTGATTTCGCAAGAGTACGGACTGTCGACGGCGATGCCTCGAGGTCTCGAGACGTCGGAGCTCATCGAACTCATGGGTCGCGACAAGAAGTCGGCTGGCAGCCTCACCTTCATGTTGGATTCCGACCGAGGGATCGAGATGGTCCGCGACGTCGATCCGAAAATCGTGGCTGAATGCCTCGGACGCATGGAAGTACGCTAGGTACATGGCTGCGCCAAAGATCGTGCTCATTCTCAGTGGCGCGAACTTGAATCTGCTCGGCCAGCGAGAGCCGGAGATCTACGGCACGATGACCCTCGACGACCATCTGAACGTCGCGCGCGCGACCGCCAAAGATGTCGGACTGACGATCGAGCACGTGCAAGCGAACGACTCGGCTCAACTCGTTGAGGCGATCCATGCCGCGCGTGGGCGGGTCGCAGGAATCGTCATCAATCCCGGGGCGTTCACGCACTACGCCTGGAGTTTGCACGATGCACTTGCGGCATTCGACGGCCCCGTCGTCGAAGCTCATCTCTCGCAGCCCTTGGCCCGTGAGTCGTGGCGACACACCAGTGTGATCGCGCCGGTGGCGGCGGGAACGATCAGCGGCTTTGGCGCGGCGACCTACGCACTCGCCGTCACCGCGATGGCAGCACTGCTGTCCCGCTAGTCGTGCACACGTTCCGACCGCTCGTCGTCGGACATCGCTTGGCCGCGGTGCGGGAACGACTCGCAGATCTCGGACACGACGCCCTCGTTGTCGCGTCGACGTCCAACCTTGCCTATCTCACCGGCTTCACCGGTTCGGCCGGATATGCACTCGTCACGTCGACCGGAGGTGTGTTATGCGTCGACGGGCGATACGCAGAGCAAGCCGGTGTGCAGTTGGTAGCCGCGGGATGCGACCTGGACGTGCACGTCGAAAGGACCCAGTCGGGAATGCACGAGACGATGCAGCGCCTGATCGCAAGGCACCGCAGCGTCGCCTACGACGCACACGAATTCTCCCTCGCGCAATTCGAGGCTCTTGCTGGTTCGTCGTCCTCGTTGCGCCGCGAGGACGGCCTCGTGGCGTCGGTGCGTGCCGTGAAAGACGATGCCGAGATCGAGCGGATCGCCTTTGCGGCTCGATGTGCCGACGACGCGCTCGCGTCCGTACCGGGGCTCCTCGAGCGGGGTGGTGCAGTGACCGAGCGCGACATCCGTGACGAACTCGAATTTCGGATGCGTCGAGTCGGTGCAGACGGTCCAAGCTACGACACCATCGTGGCCTCCGGCGAGAACTCGTCGCGTCCGCACCATCGCCCGACTGGTCGGTCGATCGTGGGTGGAGACGCACTCGTGATCGACGTCGGTGCGCTCGTCGACGGTTACCACTCGGACATGACGCGAACGTTCCTCGTCGGAGACTGTGACACGCAATTGGTGGCGATGTACGAGGCAGTGCGCGAGGTGCAGGCCGGCGCGGTGGCCATGGTTCGTGCAGGCCAAGTGTGCGGTGCAATCGATTCGTGGTGCACTGACGAGTTCGTGCGACGACAAATGGGAGACTACGTCGCGCATTCCACCGGTCACGGCGTTGGTCTGAACATCCACGAGTCACCGTGGTTGCGCCGCTTCGTCGACGAACAATTGCGCGTGAACCAGGTGGTGACGGTGGAGCCCGGGCTCTATCGTGTAGGGGTCGGTGGCGTGCGGATCGAGGATCTCGTAGTCGTGACGCAGACCGGAAACATCGTCCTCACACACAGCCCGAAGGAATCCCCGTGCCTGCAATCTCCACGAACGACCTGAAGAACGGAATCACGCTCAACCTCGACGGAACCCTCTACACCGTCGTCGAGTTCCAGCACGTCAAGCCTGGCAAGGGTGGAGCCTTCGTGCGATCCCGTTTGCGCAACCTGCGCACGGGCAACATGTTGGACCGTACCTTCAACGCCGGCGTGAAGGTAGAGCAGGCCATCCTCGAGAAGCGTGACATGCAGTTCCTCTACAAGGACGCAGACGAGTACGTATTCATGGACACCGAGACCTACGACCAGGTCAACATCAAGCCGGTCGCGCTCGGCGACGCTGCCGACTACTTGATCGAAAATGCCGTTGCCATCATCGCCACCTACGAAGGCGAGATCGTGAGCGTCGAAATTCCCGCCGCGGTCGAACTCGAGATCGCCCAGACCGAGCCGGGCGTCCAGGGTGACCGCGTGTCTGGTGCACGCAAGCCGGCGACTCTGCAGACCGGCAAGGTGATCCAGGTCCCGCTCTTCATCAACATCGGTGACCGTGTCAAGGTCGACACGCGCTCCGGTGACTACATCACGCGCGTCTAAGGATGGACTCCGGGCGCCGTCAGCGGCCATCTTCACACGATCCGCGTACGGATGCCCGCGAGCGGGCGTTGCACATCTTGTATGAAGCGCGCGCAAAGTCGTCGTCGGGTCGAAGCGTCATCGACGCTCAGGTTCTGCCTGTCGACGACATGACGAGCGACATCGTTGACGGCGTCGATGAGCACCAGTCCGACATCGACGCGAAGATCTCGAACCATGCTGTCGGCTGGACCCTTTCGCGCATGCCGGTCATCGATCTGTCGGTGTTGCGGATGGCGACGTTCGAACTCGTCTACCGCCGTGCGGTGCCGACCGCCGTCATCATCAACGAGGCGGTCGAACTCGTCAAGCGGTTCTCCACCGACGAGTCCCCGAGGTTCGTCAACGGCGTGCTGTCGGCCATCTCTCGTGAGGTTCGCACCCCCGAGCAGTAGGTTTCAGACGTGGCCGATGGCTCTCGCGTCCGACTGCGTTGGTGGTGGGCATGTGTGGCCCTCGTCGTCACCTACGGCTCGTACATGGCCACGAAGACGATCGACATCCACCGGGGTCTTGGAACGTCGGCATACGACTTCGGACTCTACGAGCAGGGGGTCTGGCTCCTGTCGCGCTTCGACTCGCCGTTCGTCACCCTGATGGGCCGGAACCTCTTTGGCGACCACTCGTCGTTCATCTTGCTGTTCGTGGTCCCCATGTATTGGTTCGATCCTCCGACGTGGATCCTGCTCGCTGTGCAATGCGTCGTGATCGCCGCGGGGGCGATTCCACTGTTTGCCTACGCGCTGCACCGGCTGCGCAGTGGGGTGGCGGCGTGCGTCGCTGCGGGGATGTATCTCGTCCATCCTGCGGTGGTCTGGACGAACCTCGAAAACTTTCACCCCGACGCATTCCTCGGACCGCTGATTGCCACCGTCTTGGTGGCCGGCACGCTCAGGCGGTGGCGGCTCTATTGGGTCGCCGTGGTTCTTGCGCTCCTCGTCAAAGAAGACGTCGCAGTCGTGCTCGTGCCGATAGGGCTGTACCTCGCGCTGCGTGGCGAGCGACGGCGAGGACTGCTCACGGCCGCCTCTGCCCTTGGGGTTGGTCTCGTGATGATCTTCGTGGTCATGCGGTCGTTCACTGGCGTCGCGTTTCGCAACTCGTGGCGCATTCCGTTCGGTGGTTTCGCGGGGCTCGCATCGCGTGCCGTCACTCGTCCCTGGGACGTCGTGTCGCATCTCGTGAGCGACACGAGACCGCGATATCTCTGGCAGGTGTTCGCCCCAGGCGCGTTCATTGCGTTCCTCGCACCGAGTGCGTTCGTCACCGGTCTCGGGGTCGTCTTCGTCAACGTGCTCAGCACGTTTTGGTACCAGTATCAGGTGCAGTACCACTATTCGCTCGTCGTCGTGCCGTGTCTGGTGTTCGCCACGATCGAGGGGTTGCATCGGGTGAAGGTGGGATATCGACGGCACGCCGTCGCCGTCGTGGCCATCAGTTCCCTGGTGTGCGCGTACTTTTGGGTGCCGCTTCCGTTGGCGCGGGTGGACTACGTCGCGTGGTCGCCGTCGAGCCCCCAGGTCGTAGCCACCTCGGAGATGTTCGCCCTCATCCCCGCAGATGCGTCTCTCGCGGCATATCACCCGCTCACCGCCCAGCTCGCCCGCAGACACGAGATCTATTCGTTCCCCAACCCGTTCCAGCGCTCGCTCTACGGGCCGGACGTGTTCGCCAAGGGAGACCGGCTGGAGATGGCCGACACCGTGGAGTACGTGATGTTGCCGGCGACCATGAATCCCGACGACGAGGCCGTGTGGGCGCGCGAGTCGGGGGCCTTCGAGGTGATCGGTCGCAACGCCTGGTGGGTGGTGTTTCGCCGCCGGGCCTAGTGCTATCGTCGTGCGCGATACGTCGAGTCGTTAATCGAACCCCGTGAGGTTCGAACGAAGGGATGACAAGTGAGTGGAACAGGACCGTCCGCGGTCGCGGTGATGTCGGCAGACGACATCCGTCGGGCAATCAGTCGCATCGCCCATGAAATCGTCGAGCGAAACCAGGGAATTGACGGCGTCGTCCTCGTCGGTCTGCAGCGCGGCGGAACGTGGATCGCCGACGCCCTCGGCGCTCGCATCGCCGACATCGAGCCGACCTCGGAAGTGATCGTCGGCAAGCTCGACGTGAGCATGTTTCGTGACGACATCGGCATGCGCCCGGTCGTACCCGGCGCAGTGAGCGACATTCCCCGCGACATCACGAATGCGGTCGTCGTGCTCGTCGACGACGTGCTCTACACCGGACGCACGGTGCGCGCAGCCCTCGAAGGTTTGAACGCCTTCGGTCGACCACGGTCGGTCCAGCTCGCGGTGCTCGTCGATCGCGGCCACCGCGAGTTGCCGATTCGACCCGACTTCGTCGGAAAGAACTTGCCGACCCACACGAGTGACGAGGTGAACGTGACCGCGGATGGCGTGACGGTCGTAGGGGGAGAGCGGACATGAGCCACGTACGTTCGATCGACGAGCTCGGCGTCGAGCGGGTGAGGGAACTGTTGGACCTGGCGACGCACATGGCGGAGATCAACTCGCGTCCGGTGCCCAAAGTTCCCGCATTGCGCGGTAGAACCGTCGTGAGCCTGTTCCTGGAGGATTCGACGCGAACACGTCTCAGCTTCGAGACGGCGGCCAAGCGACTCTCGGCCGAGACGATGAACTTCAGCGTGTCCACGTCGAGTGTGAACAAGGGGGAGAGCCTGCGCGACACGATCGAGACGATCACCGACATGGGCGTCGATGCGTTCGTCGTGCGGCACAAGTCGGCGGGAATTCCATGGCAGATTGCACAGTGGACGACCGCTTCGATCATCAACGCCGGTGACGGTGCGCATCAACATCCGACGCAGGCCTTGCTCGACTGCTACACGATTCGCGAGGCCTTCGGATGTACTGATCTCGTTGGTCTGACGGCGGCGATCGTCGGGGACATTCGGCACAGCCGGGTCGCGCGTAGCAACGTGCAGGCCTTCACCATGCTCGGCGCCCGAGTGCTGCTCGTCGCACCGACGACGCTCTTGCCCGACGACCATCGTCATTGGCCGGTCGAAACCTCGACGTCGCTCGACGACGTGCTCGACAGCGTCGACGTGCTGTACATGCTGCGACTGCAGTCGGAACGCATGTCGCAAGGGCTCATTCCGCACCTTGCCGAGTACGCGACGCGGTTCGGTCTGACGCATGCTCGCGTAGGCCGGCTCGCGTCCGGCGCACGGATCATGCATCCCGGTCCGATGAACCGAGGAGTGGAAATGCACGTCGACCCGAGCGAGATCGCCCAGTCGCTCATTCATCGACAGGTCGCCAACGGCGTGTCGGTGCGCATGGCGGTGCTGTATTCGGCCCTGACGTCTGGCGCTCAGTCGACGTCGATCCTCGAGGAGGTTGCATCATGACGGTTGCCTACGTCAATGGAATGGTGGTCACCGCCACGGGGCTCGAGCGTGCTGACGTCGTCATCGACGGGGGCCACGTCGTCTCGGTCGGCACATCGGCGACGGCCGACGACGTGATTGACGTCTCGGGTTGCGTGATCATGCCGGGATTTGTCGATCTTCATACCCATCTGCGGGAGCCGGGCAAGGAAGAGGCCGAGACGATCGCCTCAGGTTCCCGGGCCGGCGTGCGCGGTGGCTACACCGGACTCGTGGCGATGCCGAACACCACGCCTGCTGCCGACTCGACGATGGTGGTCCAGTTCGTTCGAATGCAGGCCCGCGAGGCCGGATATCTCGAGGTGGCGCCGAGCGGATGCATCACCGTCGGGCGCCTCGGCGAGGCGCTTGCCCCGTTTGCCGATCTTGCCCGCGTCGGCGTCACCATGTTCACCGACGACGGCAACGGCGTACAAGACCCGCAACTCATGCGCCGGGCGCTCGACTATGCCAAGGACCTTGACATCACGCTTGCGCAGCACTGCGAGGTCTCGGCGATGACCAAGGGTGCGGTGATGCACGAGTGCAGCTGCTCGAGCGATCTCGGGTTGCCGGGTTGGCCCGCACTTGCCGAAGAGTTGATGGTGCACCGTGACATCGAACTCGTGCGACTCACGGGTGCGAAAATGCATTTCCTGCATTTGTCCACGGCGCGTAGCGTGGAGCTGGTGAGAAGGGCAAAACACGACGGTTTGCCCGTCACGGCAGAAGTGACGCCCCACCATCTGGCACTCACGAGCGAACTGTTGCGCACCTTCGACGCGACGTACAAGGTCAACCCTCCACTGCGCACGATGGACGACATCGACGCGTTGAAGGCTGGCGTCCTTGACGGCACGATCGACGCCATTGCGACCGACCATGCTCCGCACGTACGGCGCGAAAAGGAGCTCCCGCTCGATCAGGCGCCGCCGGGGATGATCGGCCTCGAGACCGCACTCGGCGTCGTCCAGGCGGAGCTCGGACTCGACGCGCACACGCTTGCACAGGTGATGTCAATCAATCCCGCGCGGATCGCGCGCATGGAACGCCAGGGACGACCGCTTGCGGCTGGTTCACCAGCGAACGTGTGCATCGTCGACATGGACGCAACCTGGTCGATCGATGGTTACGCGTTCGAAAGCAAGAGCACGAATTCGCCATTCGCCGGCAAGACCCTGCGTGGCAAGGTTCGCCACACGATCTTCGAGGGCAAGCGGGTGCTCGAGTCGGGCGAGGTGGTCGGATGAGCATTCGTCATGGTGCGCTCGTGCTCGCCAATGGCGAGGTGTTCGAAGGGGAACTGCTCGGTGCCGTCACCGACGAGGTCGCAAGCGGTGAGGTGGTCTTCCACACGGGGCTCACCGGGTATCAGGAGGTCATCTCGGATCCGTCGTATGCGGGTCAGATGGTCACGTTCACCACGCCGCACATCGGCAACTATGGAACCTCTCGGCACGACGACGAGGCGCGTCGCGTGCACGCGCGTGGTGTCATCGTGCGCGAGTTCGCCCGACGACGAAGCAACTGGCGAAGCGACGCCGACATCGATGCATATCTCGCCTCACACGGAGTCCAGGGAATTGGGGGAGTCGACACGCGTCGGCTTACTCGGATGCTGCGCGACACGGGGGCGATGCCGGGAGCATTCGGTTCACGTCCGGTCGATGCGCTGCTCGCGGTCGCCAAGGGCGAGTCGGGGACCACGGGGATCGACCTCGTCTCGCAGGTCACGACCCGAGCTGCGTACGTCGTCGGGTCTGGTCGCCACAAGGTCGTCGCCTACGACTTCGGCATCAAGTCGACGATCCTGTCGTGCCTCGCAGAGATCGCAACCGTGACCGTCGTTCCCGCCTCGACGACGCCAGACGAGGTGCGATCGATGGCGCCCGACGGAGTGTTTCTCTCCAACGGCCCCGGCGATCCGGAGATCGTGCGCGGTGCGCCAGAAGCGATTCGCACGCTCGTCGAGTCGGGCATGCCGTTGTTCGGCATCTGCCTCGGTCATCAGCTCCTCACGCTCGCACTTGGTGGCACGACGTTCAAGTTGCCCTTCGGTCACCACGGCGCCAACCACCCCGTGCGCAACCTGCGCACGGGTCAGGTCGAGATCACGAGTCAGAACCACAACTTCTGCGTCGACCCGGCCTCGTTGGCGGGCATTGCCGAGATCACGCACACCAACCTGAATGACCTGACGAACGAAGGAATGCGAGTGACTGGGCATCGCGCCTTCAGCGTGCAATACCATCCCGAGGCCGGTCCGGGACCGCATGACAGTCGCTACCTGTTCGCCGAGTTCGCCGATCTGATGGACGGTCGCTGATGCCACGGCGCAACGATCTCTCGACGATCCTCATCATCGGTTCCGGACCGATCGTGATTGGCCAGGCCTGCGAGTTCGACTACTCGGGGACCCAGGCGTGTCGCGTCTTGCGAGAGGAGGGGTACCGGGTCGTATTGGCGAACTCGAATCCGGCGACGATCATGACGGACCCGGACTTCGCCGATCGGACCTACATCGAACCGCTCACCGTCGAGGTGCTGACGGCGATTATCGAGCGCGAACGACCAGACGCGGTGTTGCCGACGCTCGGAGGCCAAACCGCACTCAACCTGGCGATGGCCCTCCACGAGCGAGGCATCGTCGGCCATCCCGGAACGCCCGAGCTGATCGGAGCGAACGCGGAGGCGATTGCGACGGCTGAGGACCGTGACAAGTTCAAGCAGGCGATGATCGAAATCGGGCTCAAGGTTCCGCGCAGCGGGATCGCCCATTCGATGGCCGAGGCCGACGTCGTGCTTGCCGAGATCGGGCTGCCCGTCATCATCCGTCCCGCCTACATCCTCGGAGGGCGCGGAACGGGGATCGCCCACACCAAGGAGCAGTTCATCTCGGTCGTTTCCAACGGTCTCGATGCGTCGCCGATCAACGAGGTGTTGATCGAGTCCTCGATCGCGGGCTGGAAGGAATACGAGCTGGAGGTGATGCGCGATCGTGCGGACAACTGCGTCATCATCTGCTCGATCGAAAACGTCGACCCGATGGGCGTACACACGGGCGATTCGATCACCGTCGCGCCGGCGATGACGCTGTCGGACGTCGAGTACCAACAGATGCGTGACGCGGCATTCGCCTGCATCCGCCGCGTCGGCGTGGAGACGGGTGGTTCGAACGTGCAGTTCGCCGTCAATCCGGACACGGGCGAGCAGGTCGTGATCGAGATGAATCCACGCGTGTCGAGGTCGTCTGCACTCGCATCCAAGGCGACGGGATTTCCGATCGCCAAGATCGCGGCGAAACTCGCCGTCGGTTACACCCTCGATGAGATCTCCAACGACATCACCAAGAAGACTCCTGCGAGCTTCGAGCCGACGATCGACTACGTCGTGACGAAGGTTCCGCGCTGGGCGTTCGAGAAGTTTCCTGGCACGCCCGGAGTGCTCGGAACCCAGATGCAAAGCGTGGGCGAGGCGATGGCCATCGGCCGCACGTTCACGGAGAGCCTGCAGAAGGCGCTTCGTTCACTCGAAAACGGGCACTTGGGGATGAACTGCGATCCCTCCGAGGAGATCTACCGGTCGCGCACCGACGACGAAATGCTGGCGATGATCGCCGTTCCCACGCCGGAACGACTCTTTCAGGTCGGCGAGTGCATTCGTCGTGGAATCGCCCTCGAATCGATCTATCGCTCGTGCAAGATCGACCATTGGTTCTTGGACCAGATGGCGATGATCGTCGAGGAACGCGCGCATTTGTCCTCCAAGTCGGTGGGTGACGTCACGGCATCAGAATGGCGACGCGCCAAGCGTCTCGGATTCTCCGACGCCCAGTTGGCGTATTTGTGGGGCGAGTCCGAGTCGCTCGTGCGTTCCACGCGCATCGCCGCGGGAGTGATTCCGACCTACAAGGCGGTCGACACGTGCAGCGCAGAATTCTCCGCCGAGACGCCGTATCACTATTCGACCTACGAGGACGAAACGGAGGTTCGGTCGTCGACCAAGCCGCAGGTCATCATCCTCGGCAGTGGTCCAAATCGCATTGGGCAAGGGATCGAGTTTGACTATTGCTGCGTGCATGCGAGCTTCGCGTTGCGCGATGCGGGATACGAGACGATCATGGTCAACTGCAATCCCGAGACGGTGTCTACCGACTACGACACCTCGGACAAGTTGTACTTCGAACCACTCACGCAGGAAGACGTGATGAACGTGATCGAGGCCGAGCGCCTTGCCTCTGGTCGCGAGCCGCGCGTCATCGTCGGGCTCGGCGGGCAAACTCCTCTCAAGCTCGCCAATCGGATTCCGGCTTCGCTCGTCGCTGGTACGTTGCCTGCATCGATCGACCTCGCGGAGGACCGCGAGAAGTGGAGCGCGCTGTGTGCGTCGCTCGGAATCGAACAGCCACCCGGCGGCACTGCGCTCACCGTCGACGAAGCACTCGCGGTTGCCGGTCGCGTCGGATATCCGGTGCTCGTGCGGCCGAGTTACGTGCTCGGCGGTCGAGCCATGCAGATCGTCCACGACGAGGCACACCTCACGAGGGCGATGGCGGAGATGGCCGCTGCAGGCACGCTCGGTCGAGAGGGTGGACTCAGCGCGGAGCGGCCGGTGCTCATCGATCGATTCCTCGACGACGCGACAGAGGTCGACGTGGATGCGATCCGGGACGCGACGGGCGAGGTGTTGATCGGTGGCGTGATGGAACACGTCGAAGAGGCCGGGGTCCACTCGGGTGATTCGGCATGCGCGCTGCCCGCGCCGAACCTCGAGTCGTGGATCGTCGAGATCATCGAGTCCTACACGACGACGATCGCCAATGCCCTCGACGTGCGCGGTCTGATCAACGTCCAGTTCGCGGTCGCGGGAAGCAAGGTCTACGTGATCGAGGCGAACCCGCGTGCCAGCCGAACCGTGCCGTTCGTGGCAAAGGCCACCGGCGTTCCGCTCGTCAAGGTTGCCTCGCGCGTGATGCTCGGCGCGACGCTTGCGGAACTGCGGGCCGCCGGGCTGCTCCTCCCACCGGTCAACAACGGCCACGTGGCGGTGAAGGAGGCGGTACTTCCGTTCAACCGCTTTCCGGAAGTCGACACGGCGCTCGGTCCGGAGATGCGCTCGACGGGCGAAGTGATGGGCATCGACTCGACGTTCGGTCGAGCGTTCGTCAAGGCCGAGTCGGCCGCGGGCAACGAGATTCCGATCTCGGGCACGGCGTTTTTGTCACTGAACGACAGGGACAAGCCGATGGGGCTTGCGGTCGCCAAGCGACTACGAGAGCTCGGCATGGGAATCGCTGCAACGCGGGGAACCGCCGACTATTTGGCCCGTTTTGGTCAGCAGGTCGATCGGGTGGTGGGCAAGGTCTCCGAGGGGTCGGGCAACACCGACGACGATGCGGTCGAGTTGATCAAGCGTGGAGAGATCGCCCTCGTCATCAACACTCCTCGCGGTCGAGGTTCGCATCGTGACGGAGAGGCGATTCGCAAGGCCGCCAACATCTGTCGAGTGTCGTCCGTGACGACGATCAATGCCGCGCTCGCCGCCGTGCAGGGCCTCGTCGAGCAACGTGCGCGTGCCCTCGGCGTGAAGTCGCTACAGGAGTACCACGAGCGATCGTGATGCAGACATCGCCAGCACGGGTCGGGTCGGTGACGCTGCGTCATCCGGTGATGACCGCCTCGGGAACTGCTGGCTATGGAACCGAACTCGCCAGATATGTCGAACTCGACACTCTCGGCGCGGTCGTCGTGAAGTCGCTCGCACACTTTTCCTGGGAGGGCAATCCCGCACCACGACTCGCTCCTGTGCCTGGCGGCATGTTGAACGCCGTCGGTTTGCAGGGCCCGGGCATCGAACCATGGATATCGGACGGTCTCGTCGCACTCGAGGCGTGTGGGGCCGCGGTCGTGCTCAGCATTTGGGGTTTTGGGGTCGAGGACTACGCACGTGCTGCGGAGCTGGTGCGACCCATCGCATCGCGACTGGTCGCCGTGGAGGTGAACTTGAGTTGTCCGAACATCGCCCATGGCGACGCGGGTGGGGCGAACCACGAGATGTTCGCCCACAACGCATCTCTGATCTCGGCGATCATGGCGGTGACGAGGAACGTGGGGTGCCCGACGTGGGCGAAGTTGAGCCCGAATACCCATGAACTCGTCGCCATGGCACGAGCGGCCCGCGACGCCGGCGCCGAGGCCGTGACGCTCGTCAACACCGTCCGCGGGATGTCGTTGGCGTCCTCGCCGTGGCGGGCATCGCTCGGCAACGGTGCAGGTGGGTTGTCGGGTCTTGCGATCCATCCCATTGCGCTGCGCGCAGTGCACGAGGTGCATGCCGAGATGCCGGCGCTGCCGATCGTCGGCGTCGGAGGAATCACCACCGGACGCGAGGCCCTTGCGATGATGGCGGCGGGGGCGAGCGCCGTGCAGGTCGGTACCGCATCGTTCGCTGATCCGCGCGCATGTGCACGCGTTCGCGATGAGCTCGACGACTGCGCACGGGATGAAGGCGTCACGTCGTGGGTCGATGTCGTGGGTTGCGCCCACCGAAGCGGGCACTGACAAGACGCGAGGAGTAAACTGCGTCAATGGCAGTCGACGCAACGCTCCGCTTGGAGTCGTTGCGACGCGGGATACAGCAGATCCAAGCCGACGTCGCGTCGGGAACGACGACCTTGGCGACCGTGCTGTCCCGCGAAGACGACGCTGCTCGGTTCGTCTACGTCGTCAAGGTCGTGGAGAGTGTTCCAGGTATCGGCAAGGTTGCGGCGCGTGCGCATCTTGACCGCCTTGGCATTCCCGAGCACACCCAGTGCGGCGACCTCGACGACGACGTTCGACGCCGGCTCGTGGCGATCGGCGAAGGTGCAGCGTGAGTGACGGATTGATCATCGTCGTGTCTGGACCCGGTGGGGTCGGCAAGAGCACGATCGTCGAGGCGCTCGTGAAGCGCGATCCACGGTTGTGGTTGAGCAGGTCGTGGACGACGAGGGACCGCAGGCCGGGGGAGTCACATGACGCCTACCGATTCGTGTCACGCGAGGAGTTCCAGCACCGCATTGACCAGGGTGGTTTCCTCGAGTGGACCGAGTTCATCGGCAATCTCTACGGCACGCCGTCGCCTGAACCGCCGGAGGGCTGCGACATCGTGCTCGAGATCGAAGTGGACGGTGCGCAGCAGGTCAAGGCCCAGCATCCCGGGGCGCTCCTCATCTTCGTCTTGCCGCCGACGCGAGAAGAGCAGCGCAGTCGACTGGTCGCGCGTGGGGACGCCGACACCAAGGTCCACGAGCGTCTGAAGAAGGCCGAAGAGGAAGAGCCCGTGGGTAGGGCCCTCGCCGACCATGTGATCGTCAACGACAACTTGGACGCCACGATCGACGCCATGCTGGCGTTGATCAGCGGTGAACGGACCCGTCGACGCGGGTAGAGTGGACACCCGGCCCGACGGGCCCCGCAGCCGGCGAAAGGACGTCCATGAACGCTGACGACACGATGATGAACCCGACCCTCGAGGGGTTGATGGATCGCACGAACTCGAAGTTCGCCCTTGTCACCCTGTCCGCGCGCCGCGCTCGGGAGATCAACTCGTACTTCAACCAGTTGGGCGAGGGTCTCGGCACGATGGTTCCGCCACAGGTCAGCTCCACGTCGCGCAAGCCGTTGTCGATCAGCTTCGAAGAGATCGCCGCGGACAAGATCAAGAGCGTTCCGCTGACCGTGTACGAAGAGCTCGAGGCCGAACTCGACGCCGAGTTGCTCGACGCAGCAGTCGACGAGGTCGTCGCAGAGTCGACGGATGCCGTCGATTCGACCGAGACCCCGGTCGAAGCCGAAGCCACCAGCGAATAGGTTTCTTGCAAGGCGCTCGACCATGACAGCGCTGTCCGGCAAGAACGTCGTTCTCATCGTCTCCGGCGGGATCGCCGCGTACAAGTCGGTCGAAGTGTGTCGTCGACTCGTCGACGCCGGTGCGCACGTCGCACCGATCATGACGAGCGACGCAGAGCACTTCATCGGAAAGACGACCCTGTCGGCGCTTGCATCCGAACCGGTGCGCACGACGTTGTGGGACGACAGCGATCCGATTCCGCACACGCGTCTCGCTCAACGCGCCGACGTGATCGTCGTCGCGCCGGCGACGGCACGACTGATCGGCAGTTACGCGGCCGGCATCTCGAGCGACATGGCGGTCGCCACGCTGATCGCCACGCGAGCGCCGGTGCTGGTGTGTCCCGCAATGCACACCGAGATGTGGGAGCACCCGTCGGTCGTCGACAACATCGCGACGTTGCGTCGCCGAGGGGTGTCGATTTGTGAGCCGGAGGTCGGCCGACTTGCCGGTGGAGACGTCGGTGCTGGTCGACTCGCAGAACCATCACAGATCGTCGCGGCCATCGAAAGGATGGTCAGTCCAGGGGACTTCGCCGATCTTCATGTGGTCGTGTCTACGGGTGGCACGCGCGAACCGATCGACGCGGTGAGGGTGATCGCGAATCGATCGTCTGGCAAGCAGGGTTTGGCGATCGCCGACGAGGCGTTGTCGCGAGGTGCGAAGGTCACGCTCGTGTCGACGGTCGATGCGCAGCCGCAACCGGGGCTCGACGTCGTGACGGTGGAGACTGCCGCCGAGATGCGCGAGGCAATGGTGCGCTACGCGCCGTCAGCTGACGTCGTTGTGATGGCGGCGGCGGTTGCAGACGTGCGCCCGGCGCAGGCGGCGACCGGCAAGTTGAAGAAGAATCCGACGACGGGCTCCATCGAGGGCCTCGGGTCCATCGATCTGGAGGCGACCCCGGACATCCTCGCCGAGTTGGGCACCACACGTGGGGCTGGACAGACCTTGGTGGGGTTCGCCGCGGAGACGTCCGACCTGCTTGCCAACGCCCGCGCGAAACTCGAGCGCAAGGGGGTCGACATGATCGTGGCCAACGACGTCTCGGCTCCGCAGGTGGGTTTCGGTCACTCCACGAATGCCGTGACCCTCGTGGCTCGCGGAGGGTCCGTGCGTGAGGTCGCCCTCGCCGACAAACGAGAGATCGCTCGCCAGATCCTCGACGAGGTGATTCGGATCCGAGGGTCCAAGGCGAACTAGTCTTTCTTCGTTGTTGCGGGCACCCGCCTGCACGAACGCAGGAGACGTTGTGAGAAGCTTCACTTTTACTTCCGAAAGCGTGACCGAGGGTCACCCGGACAAGATGGCCGACCAGGTGTCGGATGCGGTGTTGGATGCGATCCTCGCCGAAGACCCTCAAGGTCGAGTCGCCTGTGAGACCCTGCTCACGACCGGTCTGTGCGTCGTGGCGGGCGAGATCACGACCTCGGCATACGTGGACATCCCAAAGATCGCCCGCGAGGTGATCAAGGACATCGGCTATGACAACGCCCTCTACGGCTTCGACGGCAACACCTGTGGCGTCATCGTGTCCATCGACGAGCAGAGTTCGAACATCGCCCAGGGAGTCGACAAGAGCGAAGAGATCCGCTCTGGCAAGAGCGCAGAGGATCGTTTGAACTCCCAGGGTGCGGGCGACCAGGGAATGATGTTCGGTTATGCCTGCAACGAGACCAAGGAGCTCATGCCGTTGCCGATCTGGCTCGCGCATCGCATGGCAGAGCGCCTGTCCGAAGTGCGCAAGTCAGGCGCGATTCCATACCTTCGCCCCGACGGCAAGACGCAGGTCACGTTCGAGTACGAAGACGGCAAGCCCGTTCGCCTGACCACCGTGCTGATTTCGACCCAGCATGCCGACGGAACACCGCGTGACACCGTGATCCGCCCGGACCTCATCGAGCAGGTCATTCGACCCGTCGTGCCGAAGGAATTCAGCAACGACAACTACGCCGTGCACATCAACCCGACGGGTGAGTTCGTCAAGGGTGGACCGCACGCCGACACCGGCCTGACTGGTCGCAAGATCATCGTCGACACCTACGGCGGCATGGGTCGCCACGGTGGTGGCGCGTTCAGTGGCAAGGACCCGTCGAAGGTCGACCGCTCCGCGGCATACGCCGCTCGTTGGGTCGCCAAGCACGTGGTCGCTGCAGGTGCGGCGCAGCGCTGCGAGGTGCAGGTGGCATACGCCATCGGCATGGCCCAGCCGATCAGCATCTTGGTGGAGACTTTCGGCACGAACACCGTCGACGAAGTGGCGATCGAAAAGGCGGTGCGCGAGGTGTTCGACCTGCGTCCAGCCGCGATCGTTCGTGACCTCGACCTCAAGCGTCCGATCTACCGCAAGACCGCTGCATACGGTCACTTCGGTCGCGAGCGTTCAGAGTTCACCTGGGAGTCGTTGACCAAGTTGAGCGACCTCGCCTCCGCACTCAACCTCAAATAGTCGTCGCCGTGTGAACGGTCGGTGCATCGCTGGGCGGTCGTGACGTGATCGTTCGGGTCGTCCCGGACGTCTCGGGCGTGGACAAGGTCTTCGACTACCGCGTTCCGGAGTCGATGGTGGGGCGGATCCAACTCGGTGACGTCGTTCGCGTCTCGTTGAACGGACGCAGTGTGGCTGGATGGGTCGTTGAGGTGCTCGACGACGACTCGTCCGAACATCGCGACAAGGTGCTCGACGTGAACAAGTTGTCGAGTCGTGGACCAGATGCGGATGTCATCGACCTCGCGCGCTGGGCGGCAAACCGGTATCTCGGACGACTTCGAAGTTTGCTCACACCGGCGTCACCCGAACGCAACGTCTCCGCGATTCCTGCGTCGCGCCATGGGCGTCTCGGCGATCCTCACATCGCCCTCCACGACACCCAGACCCTCGACGCGATCGCCTCGGGTGGGACGACGATGCTCGTGCGGGGACCGTGCTATGACCTCACGCGCGTCGTCGGGGCGGCGGCAAGTGTCGGTCCCGTTGTGGTGGTGATGCCGACGCAGGCACGTGCGCGCGGACTCGCAGCTGCGGTGCGCAGGATGGGCCTCACGACCGCGCTGTATCCCCAGGAGTGGCAGTCGGCCGCCGCCGGCGTCGACGTCGTCGTCGGTGCGCGGGCCGCGGTGTGGGCGAGGGTGCCTCAGGCCTCATCGATCGTCGTCGTCGACGAGCACGACGAGACGTTGCAGGAAGAACGAATGCCGACATGGAATGCACGCGATGTCGCAATCGAGCGTGGCCGACGCAGTGGGGTCGCGGTCGTGTTGGTCTCGAGCGTTCCGAGCGCGGCCGGGGTGCGGGCATCCGATCGTGTGATGTCCCTCGACGACGAAAAGTGGTCTGCGCAGTGGCCGGACGTGGTCGTCGTCGATCGAAGCACCGACGAGCGCTTCGGTGCGAACCTGTTGTCGAGTGAGGCGATCGAGGCGTTGAGGGATCCGCGTCGTCGTGTCGCGCTCGTGCTGAACACCAAGGGTCGGGCGCGGTTGATCGCGTGCGGATCCTGCCGACGAGTGGTGCGGTGCCCGACGTGTGACGGCCCGTACGCGATGGACGACGCGTCGCAGCTCGTGTGTTCACGATGCTCGTCGTCTCGACCTGCGGTGTGCGCGGAATGCGGATCGATGAAGATGGCACTGATCCGTCAGGGTGTGTCGCGCCTGCACGAGGACGTGGCCCGCGCGGCCGGGGTCGAGATGGCCGAGGTGATGATGGTGTCGGCGACGACGTCGTCGGAGGAGTTGGCCCATGAGTCGCGACTCCTCGTCGGAACCGAGGCGGTGTTGCACCGCGCGCGCGATCTCGACGACGTCATCATCCTGGACGTGGACGCCGAGCTCCTCGCACCGCGGTATCGAGCGGCCGAAGCGGCGATGACGTTGATCGCCCGTGCCGCATGGGCGGTGTCGCGCAGCACCAACTCTCCACGAGTCATCATCCACACGCGTGACGCCACCCATCCCGCGCTCCGCGCGTTCGGTGATCTCGGCGTGAAAGGCTTCGTCGAGTACACCCTCGAGCAGCGCCGACTACTCGGACTTCCTCCGTTTTCGGCAATGGTGGAGTTGTCGGGTGAGGGCGTGGACCGAGTAGAGGCGAGCCTGCGTGCGGACCTGCTCGTGGATGTCGCCCGAGTCGATGCGGCAACGCTGCTCGTGCGTTCGGCAAGCGACGATCAGTTGGACGAAAGTCTTCGCGCGGCGGGCGTGAGCGCGGCAGGTGACCTCAGGGTCGCGAGAGATCCGCTGCGGGCGTAGGGGTCACGCCGAGCACGCGAAACCCGCGTTTGCTCGTCGCACGTTCGACGTCGCAACCACGTTCGGTGAGCCACACGCTGAGCGAGTCAGCCCCGAGGTTGCGGTTGACGACGAGCCAGGCAGTGGCGCCGGGTACGAGTCGGGTCAGCCAGCTCGACAGCAAGTGGTGCAGTTCGGTCTTGCCGATGCGAATTGGTGGATTGGACCAGATCGTGTCGAAGCGCAGGTCGGTGGGAACCTCGGTCGGGTTCGCACACACGACGTTGGTCAGGCCGTTGGTACGAGCATTGAGGCGACACAGCTGAAGTGCCCGTTCGTTGACGTCGATGCCGTAGACGGTTGCCGTCGGTGACCTGACTGCCATCGCCATGGCGATCGCTCCCGTGCCGCAACCGAGGTCCAACAGGGTGCCGTGAGTTGGCGGTCGTGGCACGGCGTCCAGGAGCACCTCGGTGCCCGCGTCCAGTCCCTTGCGCGAGAACACTCCACGGTCGGTTGCGACGTGCAGCGTGGTCGAATCGACGACGAAGTCGAACGACGAGCGAGCATCGCGGCTGCTTGAGGGCGACGCAGAGAAGTAATGGTCGGTTCCCATCGCGTGGATAGCCTTACACGCGATGGCCATCGACGAAAGCACCACCGACACCGACGGGCAGATCCGCGTGTTCGGAGACCCCGTCCTCGAGGTTGTCGCGGCACGCATCGACAACGTCGATGGGAAGTTGATTTCGCTTGCCGAAGACATGTTCCGAGCGATGTATGAGGCCCCCGGTCTGGGTCTTGCCGCACCGCAGATCGGCGTCCAGCGACAGATCTTCGTCTGGGACATCGACGACAATCCACAAGGAATCATCAATCCCGAGATCGTGGAATCCTCTGGCGAGTGGGTCTATGACGAGGGTTGCCTGTCGATTCCTGGAATGTACGTGGAGATGTTGAGGCCCCGCCGCGTCCTCGTGCGGGGAATCTCACTCGACGGAGACGAGGTGCAGTTCGAGGCTGATGAACTGCTTGCGCGGCTCTTCCAGCACGAGATCGACCATCTCAATGGCGTTCTCATGTTCGATCGGATGACCCCGGACCAGCGCGAGGCCGCGCTCAAGGCCTACGAGACACGCGACCTGCGTCCGTCGGCGGAACCGATCCACCTGCGGCTGAGCTAGTCATGCTCGCGCCGATGCCCGTCGGGCGTCCGACTCGTGTCGTCTATGCGGGCACCCCACTCATTGCCGTTGGTCCGTTGCGGGCGCTCCACAGCGCAGGATTCGACATTGCGTGCGTGGTGACGGGTGCCGACGTTCGTCGTGGACGCGGTTCGCACGTAAGCCCGAGTCCGGTGAAGCAGGCGGCACAGGAACTTGGCCTTCACGTCGTGCACGACGTGCGCGACGTGCTCGACTACGCAGGTCCTGGAACACTCGGCGTCGTCGTTGCGTACGGCTCGCTCGTTCCACGCGACGTCCTCGCACGCGTACCGATGGTCAACGCGCACTATTCGCTCCTCCCACGCTGGCGCGGGGCCGCACCGGTGGAGCGGGCGATCCTCGCGGGAGACTCGATCACCGGTGTGTGCATCATGCGCGTGGTCGACGAACTCGATGCTGGCGAGGTGTATGACCGACGAGAGATCGAAATCGGGCCCGAGGAAAGCGCCGATGATCTTCGTGCGCGCCTCGATGTGATTGCCCAAGAGATGCTCGTCGAGTCACTCGAGCGTGGCTCGTGGGTCGGACGAGCCCAGGAGGGTGAGCACACTTATGCGCGCAAGATCACGACGGTCGACCGGCAGGTGCGCGTCGGGTCGGCCGAGCTCGAGGCACGTCGTGTTCGCATCGGTGGTGCGTTCCTGTCCATCGCCGGTCAACGCGTGCGGATCCTGACTGCAGGCGTGTCGACGCGGCAGGCTCCGAGTGGAGCGATCCGCGTCGTGGAGGGCACCGTGGTGCTGGGATGTGGGGACGGATCGCTCGAGTTGCGTCTCGTGCGCCCGGAGGGAAAGCAACAGATGACGGCGATGGACTGGATGCGAGGTCGACGAGATGCCGACACACTGGAGATCGACCATGAGTGAGCATCGTCGCGACAAACGGGGAGTGGTGGTGGCCTTCGACGACCACGTCGGACTCGGCACGATCGAATCTGACGGCACGTCGTATCTGTTCCACTGCGTCGAGATCGCCGACGGCACCCGCACAATTGCCGTCGGGACGCCGGTTGAGTTCGTCGCGGTGACGAGGTTCGGCACGCTCGAGGCGAGCGACGTCGCCGCCCGTGCGTAGCGACGATCTAGTCCGTCGTACCCTTGATCTGCACGAAGGCGAGTCTGATGTTGGCGAGTGCGTCCGACAGCGTCGAATGTTCTTCGCCCAGGCGGGCTCCGAGGCCCTCGACCACGCAGGCGACCGCGTCGATGGCAAGTGCGGCCTCGGTGAGTCGTGGCGGCTGTGCCGAGAGGTGGATCGCGGCAAGCTCATACAGGCCCATCACGTGGTTGACGACGACCACGTGTGCGGGGACCTCGCCAATCCGTTGACGGGCCTCGGCCAGCGCCTCCTGGGCGTCGTCGATGTGCTGGGTGGGGTCGGTGGGATCGCCGTTCACCGTGGCTACGATATTGGGCGAAGTGGAGGACTTGTCCTCCCACCTAACCACGACAGTTCCAATCCATCGGCTTGCCAGCCGACGCGAGCGGTGAGTGCGTCCGGGTCTTGTGCGAGGGCTCTCGTGAGCCGTGCGCCTGAGGCTCACGCCCGCGCCCGCAGAAGTTGGCAGGTCTCCACCAACAGGAGGCGACGCCACTTGCACAGAAGAGTACGGCCATAGCACCGCCAGTTCAGGAGCCACGATTCAACGATCGCATTCGCGCACGTGAAGTGCGTTTGGTCGATGCCGACGGTTCCCAAGTTGGCATCGTCAGCATCGCAGACGCCCTCGAGCGTGCACGGGCGGCAGACCTCGACTTGGTCGAGGTGGCGGCCCAAGCGAATCCACCCGTGTGTCGAATCATGGACTACGGAAAGTTCCGCTACGAGGAGTCGCAGCGACTGAAGGAATCGCGCAAGAAGACCGTCCAGATCACCATGAAAGAGGTGAAGTTCAAGCCGAAGATCGGAAAAGCCGACTTCGACACGAAGGTTCGCCACATGCAGCAGTTCCTCGCCGAGGGACACAAGGTGAAGGTCACGTTGCAGTTCCGCGGACGAGAGGTTGCGCACCCAGAGCTCGGCAGGAAGATCCTCGATGCAGTCATCGAGCAACTTGGCGAGACCGCCCGAGTCGACACCCATGCTCGACTCGAGGGGCGCAACATGACGATGGTCCTATCTCCAGAGAAGAAGGCGGCACCGAAGAAGAAGTCAGACCAAAAGCCACAGGAAGCACCAGCGAATGTGGCCACGGACAGCACACCAGCAGAGCAATAGGAGAGACACGACATGCCAAAGATGAAGACCTCGAAGACCGCGGCGAAGCGGTTCAAGAAGACCGGCACCGGCAAGCTGCGCCGTCAGCAGTCGATGCGCCAGCACTTGTTCGAGCACAAGGCGTCGACCCGCACGCGCCGTCTCGACGGCTCGGTCGACGTGCACTCCGGTGACGTCAAGCGAATCAAGCGCCTGCTGGGCGAGCGATAGACCACACACGATCTGACATCAACGACGAAAGGACGATGACATGGCACGAGTAAAGCGCGCAGTACACGCAAAGAAGAAGCACAAGGCGATCCTCGAGAAGGCGAAGGGTTACTACGGCGATCGCAGCCGTACGTTCCGTTCGGCCAACGAGCAGGTCCTCCACTCGGGGCAGTACGCATTCCGCGACCGCCGCGCAAAGAAGGGTGAGTTCCGCAGCCTGTGGATCCAGCGCATCAACGCCGGATGCCGCCAGAACGACTTCTCCTACAGCCGGTTGATCGCCGGATTGTCGAAGGCCGGAGTCGAAGTAGACCGCAAGATCCTCGCCGATCTCGCCGTCAACGACGCCGCAGCGTTCGCCAAGTTGGTGGAGACGGCAAGGGGAGCACTCGTCTGAGCGACGCTCACCTGTCCTTTTCCCATCCACGAGTTCAACGACTGCGGCGCCTCATCGGGCGCCGCAGTTCTCGTCTGGAGGACAATGCGTTCGTCGTCGAGGGACCGACGCTGATCGCCGAGGCGATCGCGGCCGGCTGGGAGATCGAGGAGATCTTCGTTGCCGATCGAGGCGTGAGCTTTCCCGGGACCGATGCGGACTGCTTCACGTTGGCTTCGGGCGTTCTCGAGCGAGTCGCCGACACGCAGACTCCGCAACCGGCCCTTGCCATCGTTCGACGAACCTTGAGGGCTTGGACGCCGACGGAGGCTGACTGGGTCGTGTGGTGTGACGCCGTGAGCGACCCGGGGAACCTCGGCACCATCTTGCGCTCCGCTGAGGCTGCAGGGGCAGCGGCGGTGATACTCGGTGACGGTTGCGTCGATCCGACGAATCCAAAGGTGGTCCGCGCGTCGGCCGGTGCACTCTTCCACATGGCGGTCGTGGAAGGTCGCTCGCTCGATCAGATCCGAGCCGCCGGCTATCGGATCATCGCCACGTCGTCGCACGATGCGCATGGTGCCGTCGACATCGATCGCGCCGACCTGTCGGGCAAGGTCTGCATCGTCATGGGCAACGAGGCCCACGGACTGGATGGCGGATTCGACGCGGATGCCTGGGTGACGATTCCCCATCGTGGGCGAAGCGAGAGTCTCAACGTCGCGATGGCCGCGACGCTGATGTGCTTCGCCACTGCAAATCAGCATCCTCGGAAAGACCCCAACGAGTAGCGTTGGAATCGTCTATGGCTGGTCCACGCACACCGTCGTTGGTTGCCGACGTCCACTCAGCGCGCGATGCGGCCTTGAAGTCGATCGCCGACAGCAGCGACACCGCTGGATTGCGCAAGGTGGCCGCTGAGCTTGCGAACAAAAAGAGCCCGTTGAATGCGGTGCGCGCCCAACTTGGCAAGGTCGCCGACGCGGAGGAAAAGAAGGCGGTCGGAAGGGCGCTTTCCGAGGCGTCTCAGGCGATCGAGGAGGCACTCGCGACGGCGCAGGCTGCGCTCGAGGCGGCTGAGTTCGCTGCGCAGGTGGCCAACGAGAAGATGGACCTGACCGAGTACCTGACGGAGTCGCGCAGGGGAACCGCCCACATCGTGACCCAGGCGATGGAGCACTTGGAGGACGTCTTTGTGGGACTCGGATTCCAAGTCGCCGAGGGCCCGGAGGTCGAGACCGACTTTTACAACTTCGAGGCGTTGAACATGCCAGCGTCGCATCCTGCGCGCAGCGAGTTCGACACGATGTTCATCGAACCTCATTCTCCCAACCACCAGCCGAACACGGTGCTCCTGCGTACGCACACCTCACCGGTACAGATCCGGGTAATGCAGTCGTGGAAGCCGCCCATCTATGCGATCATGCCCGGGCGAGTCTTTCGCCGCGACACGCCGGATGCGACGCACATGCCGGTGTTCCATCAGATCGAAGGCCTCGTCGTCGACAAGGGCATCACGTTTGCGCATCTCGCCGGAATCATCGAGGCCTTCACCAAGGCGTTCTTCGGCAGCGACTTCACCTCGAGGCTGCGACCGTCGTTCTTTCCGTTCACCGAACCGAGTGCTGAATTCGACATTCGTCGAGCCAATGGCAGCTGGATCGAACTCGGCGGTTGCGGAATGGTGCACCCCAATGTCCTGCGGGCGGGTGGGATAGATCCAGAGGAGTACACCGGGTTCGCCTTCGGCTTCGGCATCGACCGGATGGCCAAGGAGCGTCACGCGGTCGACGACATTCGCGAGATGTACACCAACGACCTCCGTTTCCTGAGGCAGTTCACGTGAAGATCCTGCACTCATGGTTGAAGGAGTTCGCCGATTTCGGTGACGACGTCGAGGCGATTGGCGACCATCTCACCGCGCTCGGCCTTGCCGTCGAAGGGATGGACCGGGTCGGTGCAACGTTTCCCGGAGTCGTCGTCGCCGAGGTGTTGAGGCTCGAGCGACATCCGGATGCGGCCAAGGTGACGCGCGTCTACGTCGATGCAGGCGACGGGACGGAACGTCACGTGTGGTGTGGGGCGACCAACATGAACGTCGGCGACAAGGTCCCTCTCGCCACGTTGGGCACGACGATGCCCGATGGGCGTGAGATTGCGCGTCGCGGAATTCTCGGTATCGACAGCGAGGGAATGTTGTGTTCGGCGATCGAACTTGGATTGGGCTCTGATTCGTCGGGGCTGCTCATCTTGCCGGAATCGGCGACGCTGGGCAGGGACGTGTTCGACCAGCTGGGGGCGACGCCCGACGTGGTGTTTGACCTCGACGTCACTCGCAATCGCCCGGACTGCTTCGGTCATCTCGGGGTCGCACGCGAGCTCGCGTCACGGATGAAGGTTTCTCTCCGCGAGCGTGCATCGGCGACTGTTGCTCGTGGCGCCGCGCGCAGCCTCCCTGTCCAGGTGCATTCCCCGCACGCGTGTCCGCGGTTCACCGTCACCGTGATGTCGGGGGTCGTCGTCGGCGATTCTCCCGACTGGATCGCCCAGCGCCTCACACATGCCGGGATGCGGCCGATCAACAACGTCGTCGACGTGTCGAACCTCGTCAACTTGGAGTTGAATCAGCCGAACCACGCCTACGACGCAGCGAGCGTGGCGTCTGGATTCGTCGTGCGCACGGCGCGCGACGGAGAGCGTTTCGTCACCTTGGACGGCGTCGAGCGCGAGTTGGCCAGCGACGATTTGTTGATCTGTGACGGCAACGACGTGCCCGTCGGGATCGCCGGCATCATGGGAGGTCAGGCGTCCGAGGTTCGCTCGGACACGACGGAGATCGCCGTAGAGATCGCTCATTTCGATCCCGCCACGGTCGCACGGAGTGCGAGCCGATTGGGCTTGCGCACCGAGGCCTCATTGCGCTTCGAACGAGGCGTCGACCCCCACGGCGCAGAGAAGGCCGTGCGTCGATTTGCAGAACTGTTGTCGCTTACGTGTCCCGACTTGGTCGTCCACGACGCGATGAGCGACGTGCGGTCTGCGGACCTGGTCGGGGAGTCGACTCCCGTCGCGTTGCGACCGAGCCAGGTTCGTCGTGTGCTCGGCGTGACGCTCGACTCGAAAGGTCTGCGCAACGTGTTGGCGCCACTTGGCTTTGTTGTCGGAGAGGGAACCGACTCCGTCGTCGTTGGTGTTCCCTCGTGGCGACCGGACTGCGTCAGCGAGATCGATCTCGTCGAAGAGGTTGCAAGGCACGTCGGTTATGACAACCTCGGGAAGATCGTTCCGACGTCGCCCGTGCACGGACGTCTGTCACCGATCCAGCAGCGCAGACGACTGGTTCGTCAGGTGGTCCGCGGACTCGGCGCACACGAGGCCATGCCGAACCCTTTCCTCGCACCGGGCGACCTTGCGGCCGTCGGACTCGACGAGTCGAATGCGTTGCTGCTCGCAAATCCGCTCGTCGCCGAGGAGAGCGTCCTGCGAACGTCGCTTCGCCCTGGGCTTCTCAAGGCGATCGCCTACAACCAATCGCACCGGGCGGATCACATCAGCGTGTTCGAAGTGGGGCACGTCTACCCACAAGGCACGGAGCAGCTGCCCGACGAGTACGAAGCACTGTGCATCATGATCGCCGACGCCGATGCGCGGGTCGCCGCCGACCTGTGGAGTCAAGTGTCAGATGCGCTCGGGGTCGGGGCCCAGCTCGTGACGAACGAGGCTCCGGCGGGCTTCCATGCGACACGCAGCGTGTCGCTTCGCCGGGGCAAGGTCGTGCTCGGTGCATTCGGCGAGATCGATCCTGCAGTCCTGCACCGCGTCGGGGTCGTGGGGCGGGTCGCCTGCCTCGAGCTCAACTTGTCGATCGTGCTCGCCGAAGACGTCAAACCACACGTGGCGAAAGCCGTGAGCAAGTTCCCGTCCACCGACTTCGACCTTGCCTTCGTGGTGCCCGACGACGTCGTTGCTTCCCAGGTGTTGCGCGCTTTGCGTCAGGCCGGGGGCAAGCTCGCCGTCGACGTCCGTTCGTTCGACGTCTATCGCGGCAAGGGTGTGCCAGACGGGTCGCGCAGCCTTGCGTATCGGGTCCGATTGCAGGCTCCGGACAAGACCTTGACCGACGAGGTCGTCGCCGGAGTGCGCCAGTCCTGCATCGATGCGGTTGCGAAGTTGGGCGGAACGCTGCGCTGAGGGTCGTTGCATAAATATGCAGTCACCTGTATAGTTATACCTCATGTATTCGGTCGGCATTTTGGGCGCATCCGGGTTCACCGGGGTCGAGTTGTTGCGCCTGTGCGCCCAGCATCCACTCTTTGAGGTCGTGTATGCGGCGGGGGACTCCCAGGCCGGACAGCGTGCCGCGAGCGTTTACCCGTCACTTGCCACGCGGTATCCCAATCTTGTGTTCGAAGACGTCGACCTCGATCGGGCCCGACAATGCGACGTCGTGTTTTCGTGCTTGCCCCATGAGGCTGCACTCGAGATCGTTCCGGCGTTACACAACACGGTGCGTCTCGTGGTGGACCTGTCGGCAGCCTTTCGCCTCCTCGATACGTCCCTGTATCCACGGTGGTACGGCTTCGAGCATTCGCATCCGGAGCTCGTCGCCGAAGCCGTCTACGGATTGCCCGAGCTCTATCGCGACCGACTCGCTGGCGCGCGCCTCGTTGCGACCCCGGGTTGCTACGTGACGGCTGCAAGCCTCGCGATCGCTCCACTCGTCGCGACGGGTCTGATCGATCCACGGGGCGTCATCGTCGATGCGGCGTCCGGGGTGTCGGGAGCGGGGAGGGCCGCCAAGCCGACGACGCACTTCAACACTGTTGACGAAGACTTCACCGCCTACGGCTTGCTGGACCACCGGCACACCCCAGAGATGGAGCAGGTGACGAAGGCACAGATCTTGTTCACGCCACATCTTGCACCGATGAACCGTGGAATCCTTGCAACGTGTTATGCACGACCCGCGGCCGGATCGTCGCCGACGACTCCAGGGGTCCTTGCCGCACTCGCCAAGGCGTACGCGAAGGAGCCGTTCGTCTCGGTCTCGCCACAGATTCCGTCGACGAAAGCCACACTGGGGACGAATTCGGTGCAACTCACTGCGCGGTTCGACGAGAGAACGGGATACGTGGTCGTGATCGCTGCACTCGACAACTTGGCCAAAGGCGCGTCGGGTGGAGCGATGCAGGCCGCCAACGTGGCCCTTGGGGTCGACGAGCGTCTCGGGTTGTCGCAGGTCGGGATGTATCCATGAGTGCGCAGAGCCCATTGAGCAAGGAACACACCCGGACCGGGTCGTTGCTCATCGAAGCCCTCCCATACATCCAGTGCTTTGCTGGCAAGACGGTCGTCGTCAAGTACGGGGGAAACGCCCTCGCGGGAGCGACCGATGCGGACGCGGCAGGGACCTTTGCGCAGGACATCGCGCTCCTTCACGCAGTCGGCATCAAGCCGATCGTCGTTCATGGTGGTGGTCCACAGATCAGCGCGATGATGGAGCGCCTCGGCAAGAAGGCCGAGTTTCGCAATGGTCTGCGTGTCACCGATTCCGAGACCATCGAAATCGCGAGCATGGTCTTGCTCGGAACCGTCAATCCACAACTCGTCTCTGCGATCAACGTGCACGGCGCCCAAGCAGTCGGTGTGTCCGGTCAGGATGCCGGCTTGCTGAAGGTCGAGCAGCGTGACCCCGACCTCGGGTTCGTGGGCGACATCGTCTCTGTGGACACCACGGTCCTGCGTTCGGCCCTCGCCGACGGGTCGGTTCCCGTTGTCGCGACCATCGGATCGGACGATTCTGGCCAGTCCTACAACGTCAATGCCGACACCGCGGCCGCGGCGATCGCTGTTGCGATTGGTGCCGACAAACTCGTCTATCTGACCGACATCGACGGTTTGCGACTGGACAAGGACGACCCGAATTCGCTCCTGCGTCGCGCGACTGCCGCGGAGATTCGTTCGATGATCGCCAGTGGGGCAGTCGACGGAGGGATGATTCCGAAGATGGAGAGTTGTCTGGTCGCCCTCGATGGCGGGGTCAATCGGACCCACCTGTTGGACGGGAGGATCCCACACGTGTTGTTGATCGAAATGTTCACCGACGCAGGTGTCGGCACGATGGTCACGCGGGACGAACGCTCGTGAGCGTGCACGGCTTCATGTCGTCGGCGACTGCCGCGGATGCGCTGTCTCACCAGGGTTCCTCGAGTGCGGGACGGTGTCCCTTCATCCCCGTCTTCGGTGCGCCACAGGTGATGTTCGTGCGTGGGTCGGGCACCGAGTTGTGGGACGCCAACGGCAAGCGCTATCTCGACTTCTTGAGCGGGATTGCCGTCACGTCACTCGGTCACGCGCATCCGGCGATTGCCGACGCGATCGCCGAACAGGCTCGCACCTTGTTGCACGTCAGCAACTTCTTTGCCAATCCCGTGGCGACATCGGCGGCAGTTGCGGTCGATCGACTCCTCGGAGGCGGGGGACAGGTGTTCTTCTGTAATTCAGGAGCTGAGGCGAACGAAGCAGCGATCAAGTTGGCGCGCAAGTTCGGCGGGCGCGGACGCCATGTCGTCGTCAGCGCGCTCGGCAGCTTCCACGGTCGCACGCTGGCGGCTCTCGCCGCTACCGGCCAGCCGGCAAAGCACGAACCGTTCCAGCCGATGCCGGAAGGGTTCCGGCACGTTCCCTTCGGGGATCTCAGTGCGCTCGAGGCGTCGTTGGACGACACCGTGGCGGCGGTGTTGTTGGAACCGATCCAAGGCGAAGGCGGAGTCATTCCGGCATCCGAGGAGTATCTGCGCCTCGTCCGTGAGATGTGCACGGAGCGTGGGATCTTGCTCATTCTCGACGAGGTGCAGACGGGCTTTGCGCGAACCGGTCGATGGTTCGGTTTCGAACATGCCGGCATTCGTCCCGATGCAGTCACGCTTGCCAAGGGGATGGGCAACGGCATGCCGATTGGCGCCTTGTGGGCTCGGCACGACGTCGCCGGCGTGTTCGCTCCTGGCGACCATGGCAGCACGTTCAGTGGAACCGCACTTGCGACCGCGGCGGTGCTGGCGACGATTGCCGAAATGGAGCGCATCGACGCCCCTGCACGCGCCGTCGCCCAAGGTGCCCGCTTGACGCGCGGTCTGGAAGCGATGTCCAAGGTCGCAAGCGTGCGTGGCAGGGGGCTCCTGCTCGGTGCGCAGCTCGTGGATGGAGTCGACGCCAAGGAGATGCAGGCCGCACTCCTTTCGTCCGGTCTCGTCACGAATGCCGTCACGCCGACCACGTTGCGTTTTGCGCCTCCGCTGAACGTTTCGGACGAACACGTGGATGAAGCGCTCTCGATGTTGTCGACGGTGCTGTCGTGACGCGCCATCTCCTGTCGTCGACGGACGTGACCGCCGAAGAACAGTGGCGCATCCTGGACCTTGCCCGCGCGTCGGAGACACAACTTGGATCACCGCTCGGTGGGAAGGGGGTTGCGCTGATTTTCGAAAAGCCCTCCAATCGCACGCGTCACAGCATGGAAATGGCCGTCGTGCAGTTGGGTGGCCATCCCGTCTACACCCGGGGCGAAGAGATCGGATTCGACGTTCGTGAACCGATCGAGGACATCGCAGCTGTGATGTCCGGATACCACGCGATCCTCGCGGCACGGGTCTTCGACCATTTGACCGTCGAAAGACTCGCGCGGGCCGCCACGGTGCCGGTCGTGAACATGTTGAGCGACGCCCAGCATCCACTGCAGGCCCTCGCCGACGTATTGACCATGGTGGAAGAGTTCGGATCGCTCGAGGGTCGTACCGTCACATACGTCGGTGACTACAACAACGTCGCTCGATCGCTTGCTCAGGCCTCGTCGCTGTGTGGGGCCCACGTGCGCATCGGTTGCCCGGATGGATACGGGCCGTCACGTGACGAAGTGGAGAGTTTGCGGACACTGGGAGCAGCGAGTGTCGTCGCTGGATCGTCGATGAACGATGCGGTCGAGGGCGCCGATGCCGTGCACACCGACACGTGGACGTCGATGGGGCAGGAATCCGAGTCGGCTCGTCGGGAGAAGGACTTTGCGGGTTGGACGGTGACGTCCGAGACGATGGCACTCGCCAAGGCGTCGGCGATCTTCATGCATTGTCTGCCGGCACACCGGGAGATGGAGGTCGCCTCCGAGGTGATCGACGGTCCCTCGAGTCGCATCATTCGACAGGCCCACAATCGCATGCACGCAGCGCGAGGGGCGCTGGCGTTCCTGATGGAGGTGAACTCGTGACTACCAAGGCCCAACGGCAACGCACGATTAGTGAGCTGATCTCGGAGCGTGACGTGACAAGTCAGCCACAGTTGCAGAAGTTGCTCAAGTCGCGAGGCATCAGCGCGACGCAGGCCACCGTGTCGAGGGACTTGGAGGAGTTGGGTGCCGTCAAGGTTCGACTCGCCGGGGGAGAGACGGCCTATGCGATACCCGAGTTCGCCCCTGAGAGGATCGCACCGCTCGACCAATTGAAGCGTGTGCTCTCCGAGTGGGTCGCCGACATCCAGGTGAGCGCGCCGATCGTCGTCGTGCGCACGCCACCTGGTTGTGCTCACGTGGTGGCGTCGGCGCTCGATCGGTCCGCATTGCACGGGCTGATCGGAACCGTTGCGGGAGACGACACGATGCTGTGTGTCGCGAGTTCGAGTTATGGCGCTACTAAGTTGGCAGACGACCTCGCTGCGATGGCGGGTCTGAAACGATCTGCCAAGAACCGATGACCACCGACTCCTCGCAACCGCTCTGGCACGGCAGGTTTTCCTCCGGTCCTTCCGACGACTTGCTCGCCTTCACCGAGAGCCTGTCGTTCGACGTTCGCCTGTGGCGTGACGACATCGACGGTTCGCTCGCGCACGTGCGCGGTCTCGGTCGGTCGGGAATCCTCAGCTCGACCGAGGTGTCGACGATCTGTGCCGCGCTCGACACCGTGGCCGACGAGTTCGCATCGTCGAGCTTTGCCTTCGTGGCGGGCGAGGAGGACGTGCACACGGCGATCGAACGGCGTGTGACGGAGTTGTGCGGACCGGTGGGCGGGAAGTTGCACACCGGTCGCAGCCGCAATGACCAATGCGTGACGGCGCTGAGGTTGTGGTCCCGGAGGGAACTGCGAGTCGTGGCTCGCGAGGTGCTCGAGTTGTGCGAGGTGTTGCGAATCCGAGCGCACGAGGCCGGATGGTCGTCCGATGCGGTCTATCTGCCCGGGTACACCCACGTGCAGCGCGCCCAACCGGTCCTCCTTGCGCATCACCTCATGGCGCACGGCTGGGCGTTCATGCGTGATGCACAACGACTCGCCCAAACGATCGATCGTCTCGACGTCTCGACGCTTGGTGCGGGTGCGCTCGCCGGCTCGTCGTTGCCCTTGGATCCCGGCTCGGTCGCAGATGACCTCGGGTTCGACTCGGTGTTCGCCAATTCGCTCGATGCCGTGTCCGATCGTGATTTCGTCGCAGAGGCACTCTTCGATCTCGCACTCATCGGAACCCACCTGTCGCGCATGGGTGAGGAGTGGGTGCTCTGGACGAGCGAGGAATTCGGCTTTGCGACCCTGGACGACGCGTATGCGACCGGATCGTCGATGTTGCCGCAGAAGAAGAATGCCGACATTGCCGAGCTGGCACGAGGCAAGGCGGGCAGGTTGCTCGGCAACCTTGCCGGGTTCCTCGCCACGCTCAAGGGTCTGCCACTCGCCTACAACAGGGACCTGCAAGAGGACAAGGAGCCGCTGTTCGACTCCGTCGACCAGGTCCGCCGTGCCCTCGTGGCGATGCGTGGCATGGTGGCGACCGCGACGTTTCGAACCGATGCGATGAAGACGGCGGGCGACGCACCACTCCTCGCCGCAACGGATCTCGCCGAGTGGTTGGTTGGGCAAGGAATGCCGTTTCGTGAAGCACATGCGGTCGTCGGTGGCATCGTCCAGCGCGTCGTTGCTGGTGAAGGTTCGCTCGTCGACCTCGTTGCGGCCCATCCGTCATGTGGTCCACGTGCAGCCGAGGTGATCGGCGTTGGTCGGGGAGTGCGTCGCCGGACGACTCCCGGAGGTGCGGGGCCTGAACCCGTCGCGGTGCAGTACGACGCGTACTGCAACCAAATGAAATCACTGCGCACGTTGCTCGACATCTAACATTGGCCTATGTCGCGCCATGGTGACGTCGTCGCCGAATTTGCCTCCCGTGGCCTGATCCACGACTCCACCGACCGGGTTGAACTGTCGGCGCGCTCGACCGCCAAGATGCTCTCGGCCTATGTGGGTTTCGATCCGACGTCGAACAGCTTGCACGTCGGCAATCTCCTCGGCCAGGTCAGTCTGCGTCGTTTCCAGCTGCTCGGGCACCGACCGGTCGTGCTCGCCGGTGGCGCCACCGGCATGGTCGGTGATCCGTCCGGTCGTAGTGAGGAGCGCAATCTGTTGGACGCCGACACGCTCGCACACAACGTGGAGTGCATCAAGGGCCAACTCGAGAAGTTGCTCGACTTCTCGGCAGGTGCGAACCAGGCGGTGCTCGTCGACAATGCGACGTGGACCAAGGACGTGACCGCCCTCGACTTCCTGCGCGACGTCGGCAAACACATCACGGTGAATCAGATGTTGGCGAAGGACTCGGTGAAGTCGCGTCTCACGGATGGCAACGGCCTGTCGTTCACGGAGTTCAGTTACATGCTGTTGCAGGCCAACGACTTTCGGCACCTGTGCGAACATCACGACTGTGAAATGCAGATGGGTGGTTCCGACCAGTGGGGGAACATCACGGCGGGTATCGACCTCATCCGCAAGAAGCTCGGCCGTGGGGCCTACGGATTGACGTGGCCGCTCGTCACCAAGTCCGATGGTTCCAAGTTCGGCAAGACCGCCGACGGCGCGGTGTGGCTCGATCCGCAACGCACCTCGCCGTATCAGTTCCGACAGTTCTGGATGCAGGTCGCCGACGCAGACGTCGCTCGGATGCTCACGCAGTTTTCGTTGCGATCGCTCGAGGGCGTCGCCGACATCGTGCGACAGCAAACGGAGCGTCCAGAGTCTCGAGTCGCCCAACGAGCCCTCGCCCGTGAGATGACCGCAATGGTCCATGGCGATGACGCCGCCGACGGCGCAGAACAGGCGGCCGACGTGTTGTTTGGCGCGAACCCGGTGTCGGCATCGCGCGTCGCGCTCGAACACGTCCTCGGGGAAGTGGAGACGACGACGATGGGACGCGCTGCGCTCGGCGATGCCGTGGGGTTGCTCGTCACGACAGGGCTTGCGGGATCGAACTCGGAGGCAAGGCGTCTCCTGCAGCAGCGCAGCGTGCGCGCCAACGGCGAGCAGTTGGACGAGTTCTCCAAACTCGATGGCATCGGTTTGCTCCACGGGCGGTGGCTGCTACTGCGCAAGGGCAAGACCACGTACCACATGGTCGATTTCGCCTGATTCCCCACGAAACCCAACAAAATCAAGGGTTTGGCGCCATGGGGTGGTGGAAACCCAATATTTCCAAGGTTTTTGTCCCCAGAGGGTTGATGGACGGCTTTTTCAGCCGCTAGATTGCTCACCCGCCCTTCAAAGAGGTTCGCGACTGCGGATCTTGTGAGGTGGCGGCAACTGCGGAGTACCTCCAGCTGTACAGCTGTGTAATCCG